>Ga0214473_10001933_pt1 | contig 26323 bp, 23 predicted proteins | sample RVTome_7_FD_203509 | JGI IMG/M metagenome (GOLD analysis project Ga0214473, IMG submission 203509) | Soil microbial communities from uranium-contaminated site in the Upper Colorado River Basin, Wyoming, United States - RVT98D197 | ecosystem: Environmental > Terrestrial > Soil > Contaminated >...
CTTTTGAACTTTTACAGGAAGGGATGATCGCATTCCGCACGGAGTATGCGGGTCAATTATGGGTGGAGGTAATGCTGGTTAAAGATTTGAATGATACCGTCGAGTCACTGCAAGAGATTGCCGTCGCACTAGAACGAATCCGGCCGGACCAGGTACATTTATTATTGCCAACGCGCCCACCCGCTGAAAGTTGGGTGCAGCCATCTGATAAAAATGGAATAGAGAGGGCACAAAATATCCTTGGAGCAGTCGCGAATGTTATCATGTCTGCTTCAGACTCAGACATAAAAATAACCTCGGTTGCAGATGGAGACAATTTGGAACAAGCTATCTTGGGAATTGTTTCACGCCATCCGATGCCCGAGAAAGAACTATTCAATGTTTTAAACACATGGTCCACCGAAGAAGTATATCTAACCCTTGAAAAACTACTATCTGCCAGCAAGGTGCAGGTAATCAAACGCTATGGCCAATCGTTTTGGAGTGCAGCGGATTCATACTACGAGGAAAAATGAACCCGATTGTTACTGCTTTTTTACTCAGCTTAATCGCCGGCATGGGTACCGGATTGGGTGGCCTGATTGTTATAATCCGCAAGCCTGGTCCGCGACTATATGGTTTCCTGATGGGGATTACCTCCGGGGTTATGATTACCCTATCTTTTTTAGACTTAGTCAACCAGGCATGGGAACTATCAGGCTTTTTAACTGCGACCATTGGATTTGGAGCAGGGGCGATCTTCATGTTGATACTGGATGTTAGCGTCCCCCATATTCGCTTCGGGGAAGAAGAAATCCCCCACTTGAATGAAGCCAGCGCAACAGCGGTGGCAAACCCACCGAGGCGTGGTCGGCGCTGGTTCGGACAATTGAATCACGGAGGTTCTATCGATCAAGGTTTATTAAATTCTGGTATTCTGATTGCGATCGGTATCACTATTCACAATATCCCGGAAGGGATTGCTGTGGGTGCTGGGTACATGCACACACCGTCTTTCGGTATTTTCATTGCTATTGCCATCTTACTGCACAATATCCCCGAAGGCATCGCGACGGCTCTACCCCTGTGTACAAGTGGTATATGTCGTTGGGATTCCTTCCGGGTAGCTTTTCTTTCCGGTCTGACGGAGCCGCTTGGGGCATTGGCAGCAGCTCTCTTTTTGACTTCTTTCCAGAGCCTTATTCCTGCTGCCCTGGCTTTTGCAGGGGGCGTGATGGTATTTATCACGCTTGATGAGCTAATCCCAGCTGCACGTGAGCATGGTCATCATCACACTACAGCAATCGGGATTATTTTTGGTGCAATCTTTATTTTCTTGCTTACAGGGCTTTTCAAAATTTAACTTTCTGATAGGAAGTATTACTATGACACCAGATTCCATATACGAATTTCAAGCCGAGATTTACCGTACTCTATCCAATCCAATTCGGCTGGAAATCCTTTATTTCTTACGACAAGGTCGCAGTTGTGTAAATGACATCGCTCAAGCTACTGGACGGCCGGCGAATGTGATCTCTCGTCATTTAAGCGTGCTACGTAATGATGATATCGTAACCACCCGACGTCATGGTCAGGGGATCTTTTACCAGATTGCTAACCCCAAGATCATCACCATCTGCGATCTCATGAGTGAAATCTCAGCTGAAGAAGCTTCCCACCGTTCCAGATTGGCGCAAGGATTATCGAATGAGCATACTGGATGATTTATTGAGCGAATTGCATATGGATGCGCCAGTGCGCACAGTTTTGGTTGGTGCACACTGGACAGTAGTATGCAGCCGTCATTGCGGGATGGCAGCTACCCTGATGGACGATCATGCGCATGGGCATTCCCAGGTGAGAGACGTAGGTTACCTGCATTCCAAAACTGCTTGCCAGCTGGCTGACTATGCCCATTCGGATAACCTGCTGGAAGCAAGCAATGGTGTGGCGGCGATCAATTCATTGTTGGATGTGGATGAAAGCCAGGCAGTTGAAATAAACGCTGTGGATGTGCTGATCGAGCACGGTTATGGCAAAAATGTAGCGCTTATTGGTCATTTCCCATTTATCCCCAAGTTACGCCCGGTTGTTGGGCAGTTGTGGGTGATCGAACAGCGCCCAGCAGAAGATGAATACCCTGCCGAATCCGCCGCTAACTTGATCCCGCAGGCAGATGTGGTCGCTATTACCAGTAGTACGTTGATCAATCACACATTGGACAAATTGTTGAGCCTTTGCCGATCAGATGCTTTGGTGATGATGCTCGGACCAAGCACGCCACTCTCGCCAGTACTCTATAATTATGGGGTAAGCATCCTTTCCGGTACCAGAGTGATTAATGAAGCTGCTGTTCTTCGCACAGTGGGGCATCGAGCGTCATTCCAACAGGTGGAGGGTGTTCGATTGATAACCCTGAGGAGAAATGCATGGAATTTGTAATGAAACCCATCGGCATCCTTCACTCGCCATTCACCGAGAAGGAAGGGACTCCCATCCAACCCACACGTTCAAATGCATCTGGATGGGTGGAGATCTTTCCCGAATATACTGAGGCTTTGCTGGGTTTGGAAGAGTTTTCCCACATCATTCTGTTGTATGTTTTCCATCAATCGGATGGTTACCACCTGCAGGTTATACCATTCCTCGATGATAAAACCCATGGCCTATTTGCCACGCGTTATCCCTGTCGTCCGAACCAGATTGGCCTGTCGATTGTCCAGTTGCTGGCTCGCCGTGAGAATATCCTGGACATTGAAGGAGCGGATGTTTTGGACGGCACACCGCTGCTCGACATCAAACCTTACGTGCCCGAATTTGATGTGCGTACTAATGTCAAAACTGGCTGGTATGCCCAACGGAGTAAGGAATAAGGATGTCTAATTTGACTAAAATTCTGGTGGATGGTGCCGTTCTTTCATTGTTCGTATCCATGGATGTTATTGGCTCTATGGATAAATCCACGCATTTTCTTGCATGATTATCCTGCCAAAATCCAGGAGATGGTGCCCCCGAAAACCAGGACTGAGAGACAACTTACATACGTCTTTGGAGTGCCTGTGATGTTGATGCTTCTGCTTGGGCCATTTTACTCCACGCTTTCTTTGAAGACGTATGGCGAGGCACAATTTTGGGCGTTCTGGTTGAACGCTGCGGGGGTAATGTGGGTTTTCAATATCGTAGATTGGCTGATTTTAGATTGGCTGATATTCTGTACCCTTACGCCCCGGTTTATCATCATCCCTGGCAGTGAGGGAATGGCAGAATATAAGGATTACCTCTTCCATTTCCTTGGTTTTCTAAAAGGGACAACCTTTTCAATCATTGGTGGGTTGGTCATTGCCGGGATTGTTTATATGATATGAAAGGATACCCATTATTCAGTATTATGCGTAAATTGTTGTTCCTTGTATTGTTATATACTTTTTGGTTTGTAGTTACTCCGGTGTCAGCCACACAAGAGCCATCAAAGCCTGTAGTTCACGCGGTGCTGTTTTATTCACCCAGCTGCGGACACTGCTACAAGGTGATCACTGAAGGGTTGCCACCATTGTTCGAACAATATGGTGAGCAGCTATACATTGTGGGGGTTAATGTCTCCGAACCCGGAGGTCAGGAATTGTTTCGGACTGTTTTGCAGTATTTCAACCTGGAGACCGGTGGTGTACCGTTTTTACTGGTAGGAGATACCTATATGGTAGGCGAAGTGGATATTCCAGAGAAATTCCCTGGTCTTATCGATCAATATCTGGCACAGGGTGGGTTGGATTGGCCACCAATCCCTGGTTTGGCTGAGGCATTAACAATGGCGCAAAGCACCCAGAGTCCGTCTCCAGAAGCTACCATCCAGACTCCAACCCGGCAAACAACCACCCAGACTGTGCCAACCTTGGCATCAGCCACCCCAACACCCAACATCCTTGCCCCCACACCAACTACTGTTGGATTGATACTGACGGATGATATAAATCTCTCAGTACGGGAACGTCTGGCAATGGATCCAACGGGCAATGGCCTTGCCGTGGTGGTTTTGGTGGGTATGATTTTAATCGTGATCTATGGGATTATCTTCTTAAAGAGTTCATCCAAAGGTGCTAAGCACAGTTCTTGGAATTGGCTAATACCAGTGCTTTGCATCGCTGGTCTGGCAGGCGCAGGATATCTGGCATATGTGGAAATTAACCTGGTTGAAGCTTTTTGTGGGCCAGTGGGTGATTGTAATACAGTGCAGCAGAGCGAATATGCCCGCCTGTTTGGAGTTTTACCTATTGGGGTCATGGGGGTAGTGGGCTACATCATGATCTTGCTGGCCTGGGTCTTTAGGCACCTGGCTGATAAACGCCTGGCAGCATATGCTACTTTGGTACTGCTTGGGATGACTACCTTTGGCTTGCTGTTCTCAATTTACCTGACATTCCTCGAGCCGTTCATAATCGGTGCCACCTGTGCCTGGTGCCTCAGCTCGGCGATTATCATGACAGCTTTATTCTGGCTCAGCCTTGCCCCAGGCAAGGCAACTTTTATATACCTATTTAATGGAGAAAAACATGGAATTAAAAGATCAAGTTCTTCACGCGCTTTCTAAAGTAAACGACCCCGAATTACATCGTAGCCTGACTGACCTGCAAATGGTGCGAGATGTGTATGTAAACAATAGTTCGGTAGAAGTAACAATTGCCCTGACGATCCCTGATTGCCCAATGAAAGACGAGATCGAAGCCGATGTCTATTCCGCTATCATCGCTCTGCCAGAAGTTGAAGAAGTAGCGGTACACATGACTACCATGACCGATCAGGAACGTAAAGCCATTTTGGGTGAGCCAAAAGAAGGAACGGCAGCCCAATATAACCACATCCAACGGGTGATCGCGGTAATGAGTGGCAAGGGTGGTGTGGGCAAATCGCTGGTCACGAGTATCCTGGCGGTAGCTCTGGCGCAATCTGGTTACCATGTGGGTGTGCTGGATGCGGACATCACCGGACCAAGCATCCCCAAGTTGTTCGGACTGCACGGTCCTCTAGAAGCCGGCCCGGTCGGAATTTTTCCGCTGACCAGTGAGTCGGGAGTCAAAGTTATGTCCATCAACCTGCTGATGGAGGAAGAAGATAAACCCGTGGTGTGGCGTGGACCAATGATTGGTAAAGCTATCACTCAATTATGGGGCGATGTGATGTGGGGTGATTTAGATTACCTGCTTGTGGACCTGCCACCTGGTACTTCGGATGCCTCCCTGACCACATTACAATCTATACCAGTTAGCGGGATCATCATGGTGACCACACCGCAAAGCCTGGCATCACTCATCGTACGCAAGGCGGTTCACATGGCGCAGTTTGTGGGCACCCCCATTATTGGTGTGGTGGAAAATATGGCTTATTTTAAGTGCCCAGACACTGGTAAACAGCATCTGATATTTGGACCCAGTCATGCAGATGAAGTATCCAAGGCAGCAGGTGCACCAATGATGGCAAGGTTGCCCATTGATCCATTGGTAACCAGCTTGTGCGATGCAGGCAAGGTCGAGGCAGTTACACTTCCTGAGACCAAGGAATTACTCATTGCATTCCTTAAAGAAGCACGAGTCTCAATGAAAGCACCAGAAAATTTGGGCAACTAGCCTGAAAGTATTTATTGAATAGCTGTGTATAGAAAAACCCTATACATGGCTATTCGTTTTCCTGAGATTGCGAAAACACCGATTTTGATAGTGCTTTATCCCCAAGAAACAACGAATATCACTTATAATTTTAGTTGACATATCCTAGAAAAGAAAAAGCTGCTCGGATTTCTAACACATATGAAAAGTAATTTATCACCATCCCAACCATCCAACGAGATCAATGTTGGTCGCCGCTTACGCGAATTACGCAATGAGCGTAGCCTCTCCATCCGTGCCCTTGCTGAACAGAGTGGATTAAATGTCAACACCCTTAGTATGATTGAAAATGGCAAAACATCACCAAGTGTGAGCACCCTACAACAAGTTGCTACTGCACTCAAAGTACCTGTCAATACCTTCTTTGAGACCCAAATTATTCCCCAAACCATCGTATATCAAAAGGCTGGGAATCGTCAATCAGCCGCCTTTACCCATGGAACCCTGGCTGACCTGGGAGCAGGTTTTGCCCGTTCTGGCCTAGAGCCGTTTGTGGTCACACTAGAGCCACAGGCCAATAGTGGGGATACACCCATCGTTCACACCGGCCTGGAATTTGTCTTTTGCCTTGAAGGTTGCATCACTTACGAAGTCGAAGGAGAAACTTTTACTCTGGATTTAGGCGACAGCCTTCTATTCGAAGCACATTTACCTCACCGTTGGTGGAATGCTGGAAATACCCCCTCCCGTTCACTGCTCTTGCTTTGCCCCTCCGATGAACGTGATCACCCTGATGAGAGACATTTCACAAAGAGTACATGAAAAGCTGAAAAATCGTGTCGCAGAAACACAAACCTTCGAATTCTAAGCCCTCTGGCTCTAAAAAACAGCAACACCATAAGGCTCGCAAGAAAAACCAACTCTGGAAGTGGATTAGTCTGGGATTTGTGGCTGTTACCATTATTGTCGCTGCAATTCTGCTGATAACTAAAATAACCGGGGTTCCACATATTTCAGTAGCCCAGGCTTACCAGAAATACCAACAAGGTGCGTTCTTCCTGGATGTGCGTTCTCAAGAGGAATGGGACCAGGTCCATATTGCTAACAGCACACTCATCCCACTGGACGAACTGCCGAATGACCGCGACATCGTGGTAGTTTGTCTCTCTGGTCATCGAAGCCAAGAGGGTGTGACCATTTTACGGAAAGCCGGTTTTTCTCGCGCTACATGCATGACCGATGGGCTGACCGCTTGGAAAGCAGCAGGACACCCTTTGGAAGGTAGCAACCCTTAATTGGTATGATGTGATGTACCGCCTCAGATCAACTTCAAGTTGTACAATCAGCTATTGCAATCTCTATAACAAGGATCTATAAGTACATGGATATCATTTACCGACCAATAGGCATTATATATAGCCCATTCAATAACTTGGAAGATATGCCGATCCAGCCTACGAGTGACGTAAGCGGATCAGGAACCATCGAAATCTTTCCACAATTTATAGATGGCTTGAAGGATTTGGAAGGCTTCTCCCACATCTATTTACTGTATCACTTACATAAGATGCACCAACCCAACCTGATTGTGACCCCCTTCCTCGACAAAGAACCGCGGGGTATCTTCGCTACCCGCACACCTAGCCGTCCTAATCCGATCGGTCTATCCTTCGTTGAACTTGTTCGCATCGAAAACAACTTAATATATGTTGAACGATTGGATGTGCTAAATGAAACTCCACTTCTGGATATCAAACCCTATGTACCTGAATTTGAACACACACACAACGTTCGGATTGGATGGCTAGAACAGGTAAAGGGACAGGTTCAAACTCGAAAATCTGATGCGCGCTTCAAATGAAAATTCTGCATCCAGTAGTTATACTACCTGTTATGTCTTTCCAATCCGCACACAGCTATAAGACCATGATTACTTAATAGGATTAATCATTATGCGATTCGAGTCTTTTAAGTTCAACTTGAGGCTATTTGCTGGGCCTATGGCGATTTTGGCATACTCTTCCCATTCGCCATTGGCTATATCGTCATCATTGGGCTAAACACAGCAGGCTTTCAATAAGTCAAAGTAGGTGGGTTGTTAGTCGTGCAAATGACAGGTATCGTTTAGAGACACAAGCACAAAATCACCCTTCTCGGCCTCGAAGACGTTGATGGCGCAGGTGTCTTGTTTGATGTGCCAGAAGCGTTCGTTACCCAGGCCCAATAAACCTAATAGGATGATGCGGTTGATGACAGTGTGTCCCACTAAGACAATGGTCTGTTCGGCATGTCGAGCAGACAGCTCGTTTATGGTGCTCATGCTACGGGAGCGTAATTGTGCCAGTGTTTCTCCGCCCGGGATGATAGCTTCATCAGGTTGGTGATACCATGCCTGAAGCTCAGCTGGCCAGCGGTCTCGCACCTCATCGGGTGTTAGCCCTTGCCATTCGCCATAATCAATATCAGCCAGGCCAGGCTGAATTTGCACAGGCAAATCGAAGTGTTGGGCAATGGCCTCGGCGGTCTTGATTGCACGGGATAGCGGGCTGGAATAGACGGCAGCAGGCTTCCATTCGGCAGCCACGCGCATTCCGGTAGCTTCGGCTTGTACCAGGCCTGCCTCGTTGAGTGGCACATCAGCGCGCCCGCGAAAACGCTCGATGCGGTTCCATTCTGTTTGACCATGGCGCACGAGGATGATGCAGGTCATATGTTGCCTCCTTTTTAGATTTCATCTCATCAGGTAATCCCTATAAGATTACACTACTTTCTGATAATGAAATAGCTTCTATCCAATCTGGTACTGAGATTGGACAAACCCGCACAGAATGAAGCCGAAATGCCATATATAAGGGCATTTTTTTATAGGGGAATGTGACCTTTGATGAATCCCATTCTTTCATTTTGACTTCCCCCTTTGGACAGGCTTGCGGATTGCCTTCCCTTGCTTCATACCGATGCATATCGGGGTACAGAGCGGGTACAATTCGGGTATAGTAATGCTGTAACAGTATGGTGATTTTGGGCGATATTAGACGTAAAAGACGGCAAATTTTCCCGTTTCGACTGCATTTTTATCCATCGCACTGAAGAAGTCGCGGGTATGAGTCCTATAAGATCTAGCGGTTATTCTAAGCAAGATGGCTTTCGCGATGTCATCCATTAATCTGCTGATCTATAGGGTTGGGCTTCATCCTGCTCCTGGAAATGTCGTTCATTTTATCTGTCGATGTGTTGAGATAAAATAAGAACCTTCATCAGTTATACTAGATTAGTACACGTAATTTTCGGAATTTTACATTCCTTTGGAATATCGGGACAAGTGTCCCTCCATCAATGGGACATCCGTCCATCGCCTTTAACGCTGTAATCTTGTATGATAACCATAGCCTGAGCAGCGAAACACGGTCTCTACCGGGCTCAGGCGCACTACTCATGATCTGCAAGGCGTAATCAAACGCAGCAAACACGTTGGCCGGGATGCTCCAACGGGAGAATTGTTCCGGCCAATTTAATTTAATCAGTCATCAATGGAGGCTGCCATAATCAACGATGTCGTTCTCGAGAGGATTTTCGTTAGAATGTGGAAGATTGATTCGAATCGTAGTCGTAAGTAGTTAAGACGAAGAGTTGACTAGGCTGCGAAGTGGATGTTGTGGGTGAGAGCCCGCCCGGCTTACGAGCCGATGTTTTCGATCCTGGATGGCTTGCAACGGGACAGCGAAAGGCGTTATTGGATAGAGCGTAAGGTATTGGAAAGGAACATTAGTGACATACGGGTAAACACCGGACAAATGAGCATCGATGTCGAAATCCTGCTTCCTATGTCCCACAAGATCTTGACAATTCCTAAGGAGGATATACAATGAAGGATAAGCAATTAATAAGTAAGATCGCTCAGCGCAAACTGATTATCTTTGCCGTAGAGCCCTTGCACCTTGACAGTTCTATCACCAGATTTATTAGATCCGGCAGTATGTGCAGCATAGGCTGCTCCGGGGGAAACTTATAAGCTGCTGAGAGGATACCCACCCTCTCCGCAGCTCGTAAACTTAACTAGCCCTTTTCCACATGGAGAGGGGTTTTATTTATTATTCTATCTTTAGTCGTTTAAAAAGATTGTATTTCATTTTTTGACGAAAGTCGATGGGCAGATGTCCCGTGCCAGTAGGGACAAATGTCCCGACTATCCATGGTTTGAATCTATTATCTTCTTAGAATACTTGCCGATCATAAACAATCCCCTAAGGGGGACGCGTCATAAAAGCCAAATTATTCGTGAGTGTGGAATGGGGGATAGTATTTGCCTATTCGATTTTCCATATTTGCTGCTTGGATTTTCCTCCAGTATTGCTAAATTACTTGTGAAAGGTGCCGTCAGAAATTAAAGAAAAATGCATGCACAATCATTTCAATTTCTCCTTTTCATTATGTTGATTAAATTTGCTTTTCATTTCCTTAGTAAATCTAGCTACTGATTCAATCCTATACCGTCATGGATAGGACAATCTTCCATTCCATGATTCAGAAATAGAAAATCATCCTCCTGGTTGAGGACATGAATCAATAGAATCCATCTTCAACGAACTCAATGGATTTATGTTTTAGCATACGGACGGAGTTGTATTTCCTTCTTCATGCCGTGTGCAACGCGAAGTGGTAGGCATGGCAAAAATCAACTTTCAGACGGTTTTATCCCCATTTTTTTGGATTTATAGGGTGTGAAATCACCATACGTTGGCATCGGAAGTAGCGAACTGCCCTTCCCCCTTCAATCGCACTGAAGAGATCGAGGGTTCGAATCGCTCCAGGTCCACTAAAAACCCCCACAGGTGGGGGATTCTAGTTTTACATGCCTACATATGGGGGTATGGGATTGTGTTACATTGGAAAACTTGAGTCGTTTGCAACCGTGTGCAACCGTGTGCAAGTGCTATATCACAGTGATTGATTCGTTAAACTTCACTGCCGTCGGTGTGACCAACTCATCGATCAGCTCTGCAGCTTCATGCTTACTTGAGAAAAAGTGGCCATAACCATTTGTCGTAATCGAGGTTCGCGTATGCTCAGCCTACGAGAAACGATTCTGACGATACAGTTGTAATGCAATTTGGTGAGTTGAATTGAAACCCGATTTATCCAATTATCAGCGTGTAGCTAAACGCATAGCAGTGGCCTTTTTAGCCATTGGTTGAGCGTTCGAGACCGCTCCGCGCTTACAGCACAAATATGGGGGTATTTCCCATCATATCGCACAAGAAATAGTGGTTAATGATAGGCTTTCTTTGAAGGATTTCAGGATAGACTAATGGTTAATTTTGTGTATTACTATTAGACCCTCTAAGGTTTTTAATGCAGAAGTATAACTAACCTCAAGCTGTTATTCAGATTAGATTCTAAAAAACCAATGTTTGGAGAGACGGATATAACCTATGGTCTGGGTAATTCTCCGAATCTATGCACCTATTCAGGTGATTGGCTTTCATCCGGTAAAAGTGTGTGACGAAAAGCCATTGGTCCTAAACCTTTCACCATAGGGCTGGCAGTGATACCCTGTGAATAAGGCGGAAAGGTAACCGGGTCATCGCGCAGAGATTTCCAGGTTTGACAGAGCCCAAGTGTGCCATACTCTCTTACGATTGAGACTAGATCTAAATCTAGTATCTCGCTCAATACACACTCATGCTGATCTGCCTGTTGCAAGACATTACCGTTAGGATCTACGATCATCGAACGCCCGCCACCAAATTGGCCGGTTGCATTAACTCCAATGTAATAGCATTGGTTGAAAATCGCATTAGCCTGGATCATAACTGCTTCCATGGGCCGGTCTGATGTCTGCGTAGCGCTCGGCTGTAGAATGACTTCCGCGCCCATCCAGGATAATGTCCGCGCCACCTCCGGAAACCACATATCGTAGCAGATGCACAAGCCAAAGCGTCCCACTTCGGGAATGTCAAATACAGTGAAGCTATCACCAGCCTTGCAGATTTCATGCGGTCGCCAAGGAAATATCTTGCGGTAGCGGGCTACAATCTCACCACTGGGTGAGATCACTATGGATGTATTATAAACATCATTCCCGTCGCGTTCACTCATCGATCCGGGAACAAGCCACTTGTGATGGTGTGCTGCGAGAGAACAAAGACGATCTGTAATGGGTCCAGGAATTGGCTGACCTTCTGCAGGGCTTCCTCCAGGAACAAATATCGCCAAGGCATCTAATACTAATTCCGGAAAACATAACAAATCTACCCAGGGTAAAATGATATTTGTTTGTTCTACCAATGAGTCAATTTTATCCAGTGTGGCTGGAACATCGTGAGGGATAGCTGCCATCTGTACCGCTGCAATTCCTATATTTCGGCTCATAGGTTCCTCTATAATATTGGTTTACTCAATTGAGTCCGCAAGTGATGACCTTCATAAGCATAGATTGTCTGTTGTCTCATACCAGATGACATTGGACATATCGCCCGTTTGTTATATCTCGTAATTTAGGCACCTGTATACCACAAACTTCCTCGGCTATTGAACATCCAGTGTAAAAGCGACAACGAGTAGGAGGATCGATTTAGATATAAGGTGTCAATATTATTAGATCTACGTGTGATCTAATTCGGATACCAAAATCATTAATGGTTTCAATTATAGAGGCGCTTAAGTACCTCATTACTAAAGCTTTATTTTAACATTAGCAAGATAAATACCTACTGAGTAATGAATAGGGATGAGTTGTAGAAGTAAGCAGTTGAAAATAATTCCTTTCGAGTATAGTTGTTCAATCTTTTACTACTGAGAGATCCGACAGTTCTAATGCCTGGTCGATGATGTCTAAGCCCTCATTAAGTTGCTCTTTATCAATACACAGAGGCGGTGCTATCAGGACCATATTATGGAATATAAAGGTAGACAATCCATGAGCTCGCAGGAACTTCCCGATTTCAATCATCGACTCAGATCCCATCATCTCCTTATTTTTTCTATCCTTGACCAGCTCAATTGCAGAGAATAAGCCGATATAGCGCACATCGCCAATAGAAGGATGCTTCAACTTGAGATCTTCCAGGTATTGCCCCAGGGACTTACCGAGATTGACTGCATTTTCGATCAAGCCTTCTTCTTCGTAGACCTTAATCGTGGCAATAGCAGCTGCGCAAGCTAAGGCATGTCCGCTATAAGTCAATCCAGCAAAGAGATATTTGTCATCAAAGAATTTCGTGATCTGATCGCTGACAATCACGGCTCCTAAGGGAATATAGCCTGAGGTTATACCTTTGGCGGTCGTTATAATGTCTGGAATGACACCCCAATTATCAACCGCGAACCATTTACCAGTGCGCCCCCAACCGCTCATAACTTCATCGGCTATCAGCAAGATACCGTATTTATCACAGATTTCTCGGAGGCGCGGCCAGTAGTCCTCCGGAGGGATGATTATGCCATTTGAACCAGTAACACCTTCCATGATAATAGCAGCAATGTAGTTTGGCCCTTCGTATTGAATGATTTCTTCAACATGCTTGATACATTCCCTATGGCAGGTTTCTCGCGTCCAACCAAATGGGCAGCGGTAGCAATATGGATCGAGAAAGTGGATCACGCCTGGCATAGCAGGTTCCACGGGTGGACGACGGTAATCTCCTGTGAGAGCAATTGCTCCGTAGGTTGCGCCATGGTAAGAGCGATAACGAGCGAGGATTTTAAACTTTCCAGTGAACATGCGAGCAATCTTGATCGCGTTCTCATTGGCTTCTGCTCCACCCAGACAAAAGAATGTCTTCTTTAAATTTCCAGGAGTGACTTTTGAGAGCAACTCGCCCAACTCGCCGCGCGGTGCTGTAGCCATCGCAGGTTGAACAAAGCATAATTGCGACGCCTGATCTTGGATAGCTTTCACCACTTTTGGGTGCTGGTGGCCAATATTGGCATTCATCAGCATGGATGAAAAATCTATATAGCGCTTGCCGTCCACATCCCAGAAATAAACCCCTTCAGCCTTCGTGACCGGGATTGGATTCACGGTTCCCTGTATGGACCAGGAAAAAAAAGTAAATTCCTTATTCTGATTGACAATTTCATGACCGGTAGTTGCTTTCATTGCATTTCTTTTCTTCCTCTCTTTTTCAAATCTTTTTATTCAATTAACCCTGCTTCGTTGTTCAACCTTCTCCACATGGCCCCGTAGCTCGGATTTCTAAAATAGAAGTTATGTTTTGATAAGCGCTCGATCCAATCACCTTCCGCCTGGGTCGATTTATTAAAGCAGTATTCCATGTATTCTTCTTTTTGTTTGTATGAGGCAGGCAATAAATTGGGTGCATCATGCAGAAATTCCTGTTCGATAACGTCAAATTCATTTCTGATTTCAGGCATAAGATTCTTAAAGTCGGCTAATACTTTACGATGGAGTAACTCATGGCGCCACCAGATAGAATTTTCATCATATATATAGCCGGGTATGAAATCAAGCATTGCGGGTAAACCCCTTACTCCCAAGAAGACAGGTTTGAATATTGAAATACAAGGCGATGATGTTGCTGTGCACCAGGCGACACAACCATTTTCAGGATGGAGCTGAGCCACCCATGCGCTACCGCTATGTAAAACACTCCCGGTACCAGGCATGGGATAACCATGTAAACAAATATGATCAAGATATTGGGGGGGATATTCCGGATTGAAACCTTCACCATGAAACCTTAGAATATCAAAACCCATTTTTACAGTAAATTTTCCTTTTCTGGAAGCTATGGAGGTGTATGTTATTTTCTGGCGAGGTTCTGCATACGGTAGCATTTCTTTGGTTTGGAATAATTTATTCCATTCAAACTTCTCGGCATTTTCGTAGAATGAGCTAAAATCCCAATCATTAGAAATTTTCAAACAATTTGAGAGTGTTTCGAAGTTCACAATCTTCTTAGCTACCCATTTTCTCCCTGCGGTTTCGAGCAGCCAAGCTTCGTGTGGGTCAGCCATCAGGCAGGAAAAATCATAATGTGAATTTCCAGAAAAGGAAACATTTCCTCCTTGACCATACTTCTCAAGATGAAAGGTAATCAATTCTATGGCTTCGTGACAATCACGCGCCCGCTCTAAGGCAAGACGAACCAAATCCATGGAAATGATGCCATCCAGCTTTTCATTCCTCATTTCCGTGGTGTATTGTGCCTCGTCTCCTATCGCTAGACCATATTCATTAATCCCCATCTCGCATCCCCAAACAGAAGAGTACTTGCAGCGGACATATTCATATGTGGTTGGAACCTGGGGAATTGTTATGTGGGTCGTTCGTAAAATCTCTCCAGGTACATGGCTCTTACGTGGAAGATGTTTCAGCTCAAAACCGACATTAACCTGGATATCGGATGTTTTTCCGATAAGCGTATAATCATCCATCGTAAATGGGGGTCTTATGACAAAACTATCGCACATAAACCTTTTTCCTTGGGTTTGTTATTATCGATTTAGTCTTATTTATTGAGTTGGCATGCGTGGTACTGCAGCAACCAGCTCCTTTGTATATGGATCTTTTGGTTGTAAAATAACCTGGTTTGCCGCTCCAGATTCCACTACGTGCCCATTGTGCATGACAAGAATGCGCTCACAAATCCGTTTTACAACTCCGAGGTCGTGGGAAATCATCAGGATGGTGAGATTCATATCCACCCGCAGCTTCTCCAGTAATTCCAGGATTTGTGCTTGAATAGTCACATCAAGTGCAGAGGTAATTTCATCAGCAATGATTATCTCGGGTTTAAGTGTCAATGCGCGGGCAATCGCGACACGTTGGCACTGGCCTCCTGAAATTTCGTGCGGTTTTCTATTCTTGAGAGATAAAGAAAGATCAACTGATGCTAACAACTCGGAAATTTGGGAATCTACTTCATTGTCTGGACAGATATGGTGTTTGCGTAGAGGCTCAGCCAACGTATCGTAGATCGTCATGCGTGGATTCAGGGAGGAAAAGGGATCCTGAAATATTAATTGGATTGATCGGCGATATGCCAGAAGGTTCCGTGTACCCATCAAATGTACATCTTCACCTTTATAAAGGATTTTCCCCTTAGTTGGTTTGATCAAGCGCACAATCGTTCTAGCAACCGTACTCTTTCCAGATCCACTCTCTCCAACAATCCCGACCGCCTCCCCTCGCTTAATATCGAAGGTAACATCCTCAACTGCCTGCACAAGTGGTTTGACCAAGACTTCTGGTAGGTGATGGAAGAGTAAGCCCGTATAACCAAATATAACGGATAGACTTTCGATTTGGAGAACCGGCTGTTCAAGTGCTCCCCCCACATTATCCTCGTGGGTTGCATGTTCATGGATATTCAAGAAACGGCTGGGATGTGCAGAGATTAATGTCTTGGTGTATTCTGCTTGAGGTTGCAACAGAATCTGGCGTGTTGGACCAGTTTCCACCACATTTCCATCCTTCATCACGACGACACGATCACAGATCTCTGCGATCACGCCAAGATCATGGGAAACGACAATTATCGATATATCTTGTTCTTTACGAAGTTGTTTCAATAATTTCAGGATCCCAGCCTGGACAGTGACGTCTAAACCAGTGGTCGGTTCATCAGCGAGCAGAATATGGGGCTGGCATGCCAAAGCACTGGCGATCATAACACGCTGTTTCATACCGCCACTAAGCTCATGTGGGTATGAATTAACTCTTTGCTCTGGCTCTCGAATCCTGACAGTTTTCAGAAGCTGGATAGATTGTTGCCGGGATTCTCGGGGATTCATGTTCCCGTGAAATTGAAGACCTTCACTGATTTGATGACCAGATGTCATCAAGGGATCAAGATAGGTGGATGGAGATTGAAATATCATAGAAATTCGCTCTCCGCGCAATTTGCTCAGCTCCACTGACGTGAGAGTGAGGAGATCCTTATTTCCATCCAAATAGATATGTCCTGATGTAATTTGTGCATTATTTGGCAACAATTGCAGGATGGAACGGCAGGTAACCGTCTTTCCTGAGCCACTTTCGCCAACAATCCCCAATATCTCGCCCTTGTGTAATTCAAAGGAGACATCGCGAACAGCATATACATCGCCAGAAGGCTGCTTGAAAATTACAGCTAAGTTCTCGATAGAAAGAATGGGTGTTGTCATGACCTGACCCTCAATTGTTTGGCTAGGCCATCTCCCAATAATGAAAAGCTTAAGGCTAGTAAAACAATGGCGATGCCAGGGAAAATGCTGACCCACCAAGCAGTGCCAATGAATGTTTGACCTTCGCGGATCATCCGTCCCCATTCAGGAGTTGGTGGCTGGACACCTAATCCAAAAAAGCTAAGGCTGGAACCTAATAGGATTGTGAGAACGATGTCGGTCATGACAAATACAATCGCTGGTGTGATGGCATTGGGTAACACATGACGGGTAATTATATGCAGATGTGAAAAACCAAGGACACGGGCAGCATCAATGAATTCTGTCTTCCGTAAGACCAACACTTCTGCGCGCACCAGACGAGCATAGGGTACCCATGAGACAATAGCCAATGCAATGTAATAATTTATGAGCCCTGGCCCTAGTACTGAAATAATCGACAGGACCAGAACAATGAATGGAAAGGCAAGAGCAATATCCAATAAACGCATCAATAGCGAATCGATGAAACCACCAAAATAGCCAGATATGACGCCAATAATGATACCGATGATAAATGGTGATATCACCCCAATTATGCCCATTGAAAGGTCGACACGCGTTCCGTGAATGATCTGGGAAAAGACATCACGACCGAGAATATCTGTCCCTAACCAATGGGCAGAGCTCATCGGCTGTAGTTTCGCCTCCGTGTTTGTTGCGATTGGATCGTATGGCGCTAATTGGGTGGCAAAGATTGCGATCAGGATCCAAACAAATATCAACGACAGGCCAATGATGGTTAGAGGTGTTATTGACAATCGAACTCTAGATGATTTGTCACTGATTAGTGGTTTTAGTAGTTCGGTATGTTCAGACATTATTCAATTCTTGGATCGATGAAAAGGGTTATTAAATCGACGGATAACGTTGCGATCATCGCAATTACTGTAAATACTAGCGTAAGACCCTGTGTTACAAGATAATCACGACCAATAATCGAATTAATAAACAATTGACCTAAGCCTGGAATTGCAAATATTGGCTCAATGACAATCGAGATAGCCAGGATATAGACAACAACAATTCCAAGTAAATTAATTGACGGAAGTAGTGAATTTGGCAGGACGTGTCGTCGAAAAATATAATTCTCAGGAATACCTCTTGACCGGGATGCAATAACAAAATCAGCTTCTTTTTTTTCCAATAGCGTTGCCCGTAAATTCCTTACCAAGATAGGAGTCATGGCGATCCCAATTGTCATGCTTGGTAAAATTATGTGTCGGACATGCCCACCAACTGTGTTTCCAAACCCGGTAGCTGGCAAAACCCCAAGTTTTACAGCAAAGATGAGAATCAGGGTCAATCCCAACCAATAGGATGGTAATCCTAACCCAATGGTGTAAAAGATGCGAACAAGCTGATCTATAAATTTATCCTGTTTTAGCGAAGAAATAATCCCCAGGATAAGAGAGGGCAAAATCGAGGAGATAAGACCGCCGATCAACAAGTAAAGAGTTGGGGTGTATCGCTTAACTATTAAGTCGAGCACTGTGGTCCGAAAAGTCATCGAACTACCCCAATCGCCTTGCAGAAGGTTTCTAATATAAAATATGTATTGAGTAAGCAGTGGTTCGTCTAGCCCATACTTGAGCCGCAGTGCTGCTTGCGCTTCTGCTGTGGCGCGTGGGCCTAGGATGATGCGCACTGGGTCACCAGGCGAAACCTTCGTTAACACAAAAGCAATGATACTTATCCCTATTAAAACGGGAATCATTTGTATGAAACGCAGAGCTAATAATTTAAGTTTTTTCATTTATACAAATTATTCGCTCCTTATATATACAAACTTCGTGAAATAAATAAGCTTGTGTGGGAGCAAATGAATATAATCACTTGCTCCCGCATTCGCATCATAATTTGTTTGATTCTAGCGATTGATGCTGGCGCCTTCCAAAGTCCACTGTATGGCTGGAGTCATCATCAAATTTTCAACTGCAGTGCTCATGGCTACTGTGTAAGGAGGATAATATAGAGGAATTTGCCCAACCTCATCCATTGCGATCTTCTGCAGCTCGTAATAGTATAGTTTTCTTTGCTCCTGGTCGGGTGCGCGCAGACCAAGTTCTGTCAGCTCGTTAATTCTTTCGTTGTTATAGAATGAGTAAAAGCTATCAACCCCGCATGTTCCACACAAAGCCCAACGCACTGCCAGGTCAGGATCGGGGGTTTCGTTGTACCACCAAGTAATTGTTGCACCATACTCACCTGCAGGTACCATTTCCCACCAGGTGCTCAAGTCTACCTGTGTTATTTTTACGTTGAGACCGATCTTTTTCAATTGATCCTGAATCAGGAGTGTGGATAATTCCTGGTCAGATGATCCAGAAACAACCAAGAATTCTATCTCCGCACCTACCGCTCCGGCTTCTTCAACAAGCCTCTTTGCCTCATCGGGAATGTATTCAAAGGCTGGTTGATCCGGGTTGTAATACTGTAATGCACTTGGAAGTAATGAGTTCGCTACCTTGGCATTCCCGAAGGTTACGGAATCTACAATGGCTTTAACGTCAATTCCGAGCGCCATCGCTTTGCGTACATTGATATTTTGAATCAGAGGCAATTTGTGATTGAGTAATATGATGTTGATGATGGTCGAAGAATCCAAAGGTACCTTAATGCCCTCCTCTTTCTTCATTTCCTCAAGATTTACCCAAGGTGTGCTTTGAATTACGTCTACTTCACCCGACCGGAGCATCGAAACCCTGGTATTGTCATTCGGGACTTCAATAATTTCAACAACGTCGATGATCGGCAGACCTTCACGCCAGTAATAAGGATTGCGTTCCAAGATCACTCGGTCATTCGGACGCCATTCACTTACTTTGTATGGACCAGAAACTACCGGCATCTTGCCGAATTCCTCTTCTCCCATTGCCTCTACTGCATGCTGGGGAACAATCCCAGCATTGTACATCTCAAACGCACCTGGGAAAGTGCCTGCGGGCGCATCCAGTGTAATCACAACTGTTTTCGTATCAACGGCTTGAACGTCTTTGATTACCTTGAACGGACTTGAATAAGCAGAATCAGGATTATCACGCAGGCGCAAATACGAGAACACGACATCTTGTGCCGTTATTGGTTCACCATCAGAGAATTTGGCATCACGAAGGTGAAAAGTATAAGTGGTATTATCATGTGAGACCTCATAGCTTTCTGCTAGGCCTGGTTCTAGGGAGCCATCAGGATTGGCGCGTAATAGTCGCGAATACAATTGGCCAGTCATCGTGATATCACCCGCCTGAGCTGATTTGATTGCATCCAGGGTTGATACGATATACAACGTTGCAATGCGTAGAGTTGTTTCCTCAGGCGTTGCAGCTACTTCTTCAGTCTTCACCAGCTCAACAGCAAGTGTGGGAACAATCTCTTCTGTTGCCTGGGGTTCGACGGCAGGGGTACTGGCTGGCCCACATGCAGCAAGTGAAATCATAATGATTACCAAAAGGTTAATCATTATTGTTGTGGTTTTCTTCATTGTTGTTTTCTCCTCATTATATAACCTGAATTTGTCTGATTAAAAAATCGAGACTAATTGTCTACACAATTGGACTTATCGTATCAATGCACCTCTCTTTCGTGTTTTACCCGCTGGATAGCTCATAATCAAAAGAATCATCGATAGTGATCAATAATGGCCCTCAACCGATCATGAGGTATGGCATAAGCGATATGACCATTAACTCCGATCATTTTCTCAGCTGCCACCAAGGCATTAATTATGGCCTCTTCTACAGCTTGCACAGTTGCCACAAATAACGGCGTCATTTGATCATTAGATAGCATTTCTAGATCTAGCACACCAATTCTCTGCGCAGCTCCGCGGTTGGCTGTTGAAAAGGCAACAAATATATCACCGGAATAGTGTTCACCATGACTGCCCACACGGCTCAATCCCAATGGTATACGCCTGGCTAAACGTTTCAACTGATGTGGAAGAAGGGGCGCATCCGTTGCCAAGGCAACAAGGATTGAACCACTGCCTTGAGTTTGACCAATTAAACTTCGATGTGGGCTAGGGATATCTAATAATTCTCGACCAACTGGGATATTTGCAACCATTAAATCTTCACGGACACCATGGTTTGCTTGAACCAGCACACCAACCGTGTATCCTCCTTGTTCATCATCCAGAATTCTTGATGCTGTGCCAATACCACCTTTAAATTCATGGCAAATTGACCCCGTTCCTCCACCGACACACCCCTCCAGAACCGGTCCATGTTTTGCACCCTCGAGAGCTGATATTACATGTTCGAATTTGATATGTTGACCGTTGATATCATTGAGCTTGCCATCATACGTTTCGCCAACGACTGGAAGTAGCCATACTGCATCACCGTTAATTGGATCATACAAATTATTTGTGATTTGCCATGCTATGATGGCATCTCTAACGACCCCAACACTATGGGTGTTGGTAAAAGCAATTGGTCCTTCTAGAAAACCCGACTCCTCGATCCAGGTAGTGCCAGTTAATTCACCGTTCCCATTGAGGGTATACCATCCGGCAAATACAGGACCATAAGATTTTCCGCACGGAAGAATTACAGTTACCCCGGTCCTGATGGGTCCTTGCCCTACAATTAAGTTCCCTTCCCCAGAGATGATGGTTGTATGTCCTACACAAACACCAGCCACATCAGTGATGGCATTCCAACATCCTGGTGTTCCCCGGAAAGGAATGCCAATATCTCGAGCACGGTTTTTGTGGAACGGCCTCATTTTTTGCTGGCTGGATTCCATACAACACCTCGATATCAATTATTGTAATTATGATACGGACAATACTTTCGTTGGATTAATAGTATTTTATGTGTAGCAAGGAAAGAGTTCAATCCTTTAGTAAATGGATTAATTCTCTACTGTAAATAATGGATTTCTTAATCTTTCTGGAAGAATCTAATTGTTATGAATATGCAAATTATTTATAATTCCCCTATGGAGTGCATAATATACTATGTCAGTCTGATTATGCAGATCAAGTTTTCGCATTAGATTATTCCGGTGTGTCATGACCGTTGTGAGGCTGATTGACAGGTGAGTAGCAATTTCAGCATTATTCAAGCCTTCTGCTGCTAGGCAAAGTACTTCTCGCTCGCGACGAGTGAGCGTGTCGTATGGATCTATGGATGCTTCCCGAGATTTACTAATGTAAGAATCGATCACCATCTTAGAAAGACTAGTAGATAAAAATCGCTGACCTTCTGCCACAGTATGTATAGCAAGAGTTAATTCTGTTGCACTCGAGGTCTTTAATACGTACCCCCATGCACCATTCCGTAGTGCTTCCAAAACATATGGTTCATTGGAATGCATCGAGAGAATGATCACTCGAGTATTTGGTGAGAATTGCTTTGATTTTTGGGTGATTTCAATCCCACTTAATATTGGCATTGTCAGGTCTGCAACCAATATGTCTGGCTGGAGTTTTTCTAGGATCTCAAGCGCTTCCTGACCATTACCGGCTTCTCCAACAACCATAAAATCAGTTTCGGCGTCAAGCAGAGCTCTTAGCCCTTGTCTTACTATCAGATGATCATCAGCAATAACAATGGTTATCATTTTTGATCTTTAGGTGTGATTGTGGAAATGGGAATCTCGACAGTTATACTCGTACCACTGCGAGGAAAAGTATCGATGATCAGATTTCCACCAATGGATTGGGCGCGATCCTTCATACTGATAAGACCTATGGACATAAATCCTTTCTCTGATTGATCGAGCACAAATCCTTTTCCATTATCCTCAATTTTAAATCCAATGATGTTCGGAGTACACCAAATTTTAACACTGACATTTTCAACGTCAGCGTGACGAGCAACATTCGTGAGTGCTTCCTGGATAATGCGATAAATATTCGTTTCGATTTCCGCTCTAAACCGGCGATCACTGATCCCAACATGTTGGAAGTTAACCACAATTTTTGATTGTGAAGTGAAATTTTCGAACATCCACAATAAGGCTGGCAGCAAACCCAAGTCATCCAGTACACTTGGGCGAAGGCTTAAAGAAATATCCTTAACATGTTGGGTAAGATTTTCAATCAAATCAAGCGAAAGTGATATTTTCTCACGACAATTACTATTCACTTGCTGCTTTAGGCTCTCAAGAGATAACCTGATACCAGTCAGGGTTTGCCCAATCTCGTCATGCAGCTCGAGTGCTAATGACCTACGTTCACTCTCCTGAATTTCGATTAATTGTCGTGATAGATTTACTAAGTGTTGGTTTTGAGCTTCCAATGTCTGAAGGTAACCTTTACGCGCGATAGCTGCACCTAAGATTCCCGCCGAAGCTTGTAGGGAATTGATATCAATATTCGTCCAATCGCGATCATCCTGGCAGTCATCAAACCCGATGTGTCCCCAATGGTGGTGATCAACAATTATCGGAAACATCAAAAGAGATTTTATATCTTGATCTATAAAGAATTTTCGCTTCTCCGGCGGTAAATCACTTGTTTTTACAACAATCGGTTGCCCTTCCCGCAACCAAAATGCTTGACCAGGAAATTTTGATTGAGTAGGAAAATCTTGTAGGATTTGGTTATTTATCTGAGGGCTTACTCCATCATCAGCCCATTCATAGATTTGGTGGGAATGAAATTCACCATTAGGCTCGGTGTTTTCTTGCATCAGGTAAACGCGGCTAACTTTGGTGGCTTTTCCCAGTCGTTGTAACAGGTTTTGAATTGTTTCCTCGAGATTACTCGTGAGCATGAACTCTTTGGCAGATTGGCTTATTGCGTCAAGAACAGCATCATGGCGCTGAATCGCATCATCCATTTTTTTATATTCAGATAGATCATGCCCGATAGTGAATATTAGTCCTGGATCTTCTGCATCATCCGAGACAAGCTGGTTAACCCAATTAATCCAAATGAGGTTCCCGTTTGACGCGTGAATTTGCTGTATCGCAGTGACAGGTTTTCCGTTTTTTAAAGTATTTCCTGGAAGTGATTCGCAAGTCAAAAAATCGAGGAGTGACTCATTTTGGATCGATCTATATCGATATCCTAGTATAGAATCCTTGCTTAGATTAAATAATTCACAAAAAGCATGGTTGACAAAAACTATATAACCATCCGATTGCCATATGCATATTGGTTCAACTTGCTTTTCTATTATGGAGTTATCAATCGGATACGAAGGTTGTACTTCAAACGGGTAAGGTGGTTCGGAAATCAAATTATGATTTTTTTATGGCTGTTCTGGGATTCGAACATATGTGAACCTTCACGGAAATAAGGAATACTTACCACAAGAGTGAATGTAATAAACAAGATTTCCAAAAGAAATAGAAAGTTAACAATTCCGGATTTATATTACAGGAAACGATTATTGTTGAGTATTCAATTGGCTATCTAAAAAATCACCTTCTTAATTATAACATATTTATAATCCCCGCTTTTCTATGAATTATTACGAATCTAAAGCCATAGGTTGAATATTTCCCTCCTTTAAGTTAAAAATCCCTTTTTCTATTTTATGAGGTGGTTAATTTGCTAAACATTGCTCTAGATATACTTTGCTCGGTTGTATCAGAAAATGTCATCGGTACTTGGGAAAGTATTCAAATGTCCCTTACTATGTTCATTTTTTCAGTATTCTTGTTCATTCATCATAGATGACCTACAAACAAGCAAAGAAGTTGATATCGAAAGACATTTCATCGAAGGTTTCTTGCCTGAAAGTAATATTATCTTTCACCCATCAATTTTCGTATTATGAACAAGATTCTCCCACCGTTGCAACATGACTTCTTTTAGGAGATAAAAAAGTGTTCTTCATCGTATTTATTGCTTTGGATGGGATTCTTCTGTATACTGGAAAAAACTATAAAGCGATAATGTAATAGAAAAAAGCAAACAGAGACGCCCAGAAAATGAAAGATAAGTAAATCGGTCATAAGGAAAGGTTTATTAATCATTATGAATATCTATCGAATTGCTGTAATACCTGGAGATGGTATCGGACAAGAAGTTATGCCGGAAGGATTGAAAGCACTTCAGGCAGTTGCCCAAAAAACCGATAGCTTTCAAATGAATTTTGACACGTATTCTTGGGGAAGTGAATATTATCTAAAAACCGGTCAGATGATGCCGTCAGATGCATTAACTATTCTCTCTGATTATGATGCCATCTACTTTGGTGCTATCGGATTGCCGGGAAGAATAGCGGATCATGTGACCTTATGGGAATTCATACTTCCAATCCGTCAGGGTCTTGATCAATACGTTAATTATCGCCCCAGCAAACTACTGCCAGGAATGAAAGGTCCATTAAGGGATAAAGGACCATCAGATATAGATTTAGTGGTCATCCGCGAAAATACAGAAGGTGAATACTCAGGCATCGGTGGTCGCGCTCATGTTCATACCATGCAGGAAGTAGCAATCCAGACCAGCGTATTTACTCGACATGGGATTGAACGCGTGATGCGTTACAGCTTCGAATTAGCTCGTCGGCGTAGGAAGAAAGTAACCAGTGCGACGAAGTCTAACGCTTTCCAATACAGCATGGTGTTTTGGGATGAAATCTTTGATTTAATCAGAGGACAGTACCCTGATATACAAACAGAAAAGTGGCATGTTGATGCACTAGCTGCTCGTTTTGTTACACGACCAGAAACATTGGATGTGATTGTAGCCTCAAACCTATTTGGTGATATTCTTTCTGATTTAGGAGGAGCCATTCAGGGGAGCTTAGGATTGGTGCCAAGTGGTAACCTTAACCCTGAAAAGAAATACCCTTCGTTATTTGAGCCCGTTCATGGCTCGGCTCCTGACATTATGGGAAAAGGCATTGCTAATCCAATTGCCATGATATGGGCGGGTGCATTGATGTTGGAATTCCTGGGTGAAGAAGAAGCTGCAAAGCTAATCGTGGAAGGTATAACAAATACTATATCGCATGGACAGATTATTACCCCTGACCTGGGCGGTACAGCCTCCACATCACAAGTGGGGCAAGTGATTTGTAATCAAATCTAGTCTAAACTATCCGGATACGTGGAAGTTGAAGCATGCTCGTTTATAAACTCTGAGACACACTTCAGTTATAATCGGTCAAGGATGCTGTTAATCCGTCCCTTCTGCCTGACATCTAAAGTCAAATTTATCTGGGCTCAGGTTGTATCCCACTATGTGAAGCCAAAAAAGTGTCCAGAATAATGTGTCCACTACAAAACCATCCCCTCCCACATCAACCTTCCAAGTCGGTTTCTGGCTGTGGAAAGAATTTTTACACCTTACAGGATCTGTGGAAAAGTGCCTGTAAAGGTAACTCGCCACTTTCCTACCCTACTGCACCATACAGGTAAAGGCCTGGTCTTTTAAGCCCATCGGAGCCTCGGCTATTTCATTACGTTCCAACGGGTACAGTTCGTTCACCGGGAAGTTATATTCCTCGAGGATGCGCACCATGGTGAAACCTACTAGGTCAAGTGTACCAACAACCGGAACATTAATCTTTTTAAATTTACTCTTCGTACGCGTATGGGTGTCCTTGCTCAATCAATACGTTGCCGATATTCACATTCGGGCTGGTGCGTATGACCGTGACAATACCATC
>Ga0214473_10001934_pt1 | contig 26297 bp, 17 predicted proteins | sample RVTome_7_FD_203509 | JGI IMG/M metagenome (GOLD analysis project Ga0214473, IMG submission 203509) | Soil microbial communities from uranium-contaminated site in the Upper Colorado River Basin, Wyoming, United States - RVT98D197 | ecosystem: Environmental > Terrestrial > Soil > Contaminated >...
TAATTGTGCTGATCGGAGTCGGATCTCCTACGAGGTCTGAGAAATCAGCGGTAAGCTGATTCATGCTTGTTCCGGCCAGCGAACCCTGGAATATGATGGTATAAGTGCTTCCGACTTTTGTGACGGCAACATTTCCCGAGCCGATACCGGGAAGATCCTCCAACCGGGTCTGAACTGTCGCGGCATCGGCGTTATGGGCAATATCCGCTGTCTTGTTTCCGTTATACGCCAGAGCAAAGGTCCCGCTCATTGCATTCAGGACAGTGATTTCCTGTTTTTCATTTATCCCTGGCGTCCCCGGTGCCCCATCTGTTACAGTTGCTACCCCAATGGCAGGGTTCACAAACAACCTTATGCTGAACTGAGCACCAGCGGAAAGGACCCCCTCAGAGGCTCCCTTTAGATCGACATCGAGTGCAACTACGAGATCAGCGGGATTGGGATTGGCCGGGTCAGGGAAGGTGACGACATCCGCGTTACCCAGAGTGACTGTGTAGACCCTATCGTTTCCTACAATTGCCTTGCTGACAGTGAGTGTGTCGTCCGTGCTGCTGAGGTTTCTGAGCGCCGTCTGAACATCCAGGGCCGACGCATTATAGAGGATATTGCCGGTGGTCTGGCCGCGGAAGGTCAAGGTGAAGTTGCCGAAGGTTGAGTTGTCCACGGTGACGGTCTGGACCTTGTTCGTCGTGGCTCCATTGGGCAGAGCGACGACAACACCGGCCGTGCTGTCAGGCTTGAACATCGGCGGGGTTACCTCAACAATTGAATTGGCATCGAGGTCGATACCAAAGGTTATTCCCGCAGTGAGACCGGCCAAAAGGCTGATGGTGCTGGAGGTCTCAATGTCCGCCAGATCGCCTAGACTCTCCCCAAAGTTAAGCAAATACACACCGGCGAGATCGCCGGCATCTGAACGAAGCAAGGCAACATCCGTGTCCGCCAAAGCGCCCTTGAATTCGATCTCGAATTGACTGCCGCCGAGCAAGTCACCATTTGCAGTGAGCTGCGCCACGTCGGTATTGGCTTTGGCACCCTGAAATGTGACCGTATATATGGTATTACCGTCGGCGGATTTATCCACCTTGACGTTCCCGGAACCAATGCTCGCGAGCCCGGTGAGAGCACTTTGGACGGTGGCGGCCGAGGCATCGTAGGCGATGGCGACCGTCGTAATGGCGCCGAAAGTGAGTGTGAAGCTGCCGCTGGTTGGATTTAAAAGCGTGACTTGCTGAACCTCATTCTTCCCACCACCGCCGGCGGTGGCCGTAACAACGCGGATGTTGCTGACGGACACATCTCCGGGACCAATGCCGCCAAGTCCTACAAGCGCGGTCTTGATGGCAGGAGCTTTGGCGTTGTATGGAATAGAGACCGTGAACTCGCGGACCCCGTTGCCGTCCAGGAAAGAAAGACGGTACGTATCATTGAGCTCCGGCGTGCTGGGAGTGGGTATGGCGTTGATTGTAAGGCGCTGGATTTCGTTTGCAGAGACGCTTCCGTTTATGACGGTTTGCAGTGTGGCGCTTCCAAAACCAAGCATCCGGTTGATATCAAGATCGAACTTCAGCTCCTTAGTAGCAGTATTGTAAGCAGCGGTTACTCCCAACTGCTGGGCCATTTTCTGAATGTTGTCGAATTTCAGATCGGGAATCCCGTCGCCGGTATTGTCGGGAATCAGCATGTCTCCGCTGTCAAAAAGGCTGTCGAGCTTCTTCTTATAGATAGCAGCAAAGTCCAGGATCTCCCCGAGGGTTTTGCCGGTAAAGGGAATTTCCGTCGCCAGAATCTCGCTTCTTGCGACTGCCGATAGTGCATCCCGCACTTGAGCCAGCATTGACAAAGCCTCAACGGGCGTGATGTTGCCAAAATCCAGCAGATTGGCCGTCCCATTTGATACGGCAATCGCCGGCACGGCGCCGCCGAAAGTGTTCGCGCCGCCGGGAAGAGTCATCGAGAGTGTGGCTCCGGCAAGCGCGGCTTGCGTGGCACCGCTTAGACCGGTCGAAGTAACACTGACGGGGATGCTAACAGAGAACATCGGGTCAGCGTCAGGATCGGACACGGTCACGTTCAGGAGGCTTGACAAGGACGCATTATTCAGTTCGGTGGTGGTGATACGGCCGTCGGAATTTGGATCGTTGACCGCAATTGTCACCCTGCCGTCAAAGGCGGCAGTCCCAGGGCCGACAGTCACGCCGAGGAAACCCAGGTTTACAGGGACCCCCGGCAAGCCGGCCGAGGCATTGACATCTAGAACGAGGCTGGCGCTGTTTAGAAAAAGCTGAGGTGAGTCGGTAGCGATCCCGATGCTCAAAGCAGCGACTTGGTCCATCTGGACGAGTATATTGGGCGGAGTACTCCCTTCCGGAAAGCCGATGCCGTAGACATCCGCCTCCTCGCCAAAATCAAGTTTATAGTTCTTGTTGAGCTCGGCCCGCAAGTCAAAGTCGATGACCAGCTCAAGAGCCCCGCTTCCTGCAGGCGGAGCCCCCGCTCCACGGTAGTTGAAGGTTAGATTCTGAAGACCTACGCCAAGCACTCCAAGCGCCGGGCTGGAGAATACAAGTCCCTGAAGTCCCGTCACGAACTCAGAGAGTCTGGTCGATGCATTCAAAATGGTAACAGCGTCAGTTTTGAACTCGTCGAAAACCTCATGCAAACCGAGGAGATCGGCCAGGCCGGCTTCCTCCAGCTCCCGCGTAACCAAGGGGAGCCGGTTCGCCAGTTCGCTCACATTCGCACTGATGCGGTCGGCAAAGTTGACCAGCTGAGTCAGGCCATTGCTGATCGCTGTTTTCATACTAGCCGTTAATGCAATATCTATCTTCTCAGCAACAGCCGCACTTTGGTTGACGGTATTCGCGCCGCCGACGATCTGGCTCATGTCATCCGCAACTGTCAGAGTTCCTGCGTATCCACTGAAATCCAGCGTGTCGGTCCCGGAGTCCGGGCCGGCAACAATATCGTCTCCCCAGTTATTGCCAAAAGCATATGTATCATTCCCGGAACCGCCGGTCAGGGTGTCGTTGCCTGTCCCTCCGTTCAGAGTGTCAGCAGCATCTCCCCCATTCAAAGTATCGCTTCCGCTACCCCCGGTGAGGGTATCAACGCCACCTAGGCCGTTAAGTGTAACACTGCCGCTAAAGCTAGAAGCGTCCAAGATGTTGGCGCTGCTACCTCCGGTGAGTTCTGCCTGCTCAATGCTGCTCAAACCAGCAATCTGGCCACCCATACCGATATCAACATTGTTGTTCGCAAGTGTTATGTCCTGGTTGCGGTTGATTATGAGTTTGTCAGTCCCGTCCCCGCCGTTGATCGCCAATGTCCCGGCGAAGGCAGGCGTGAGCTGTTCAAGAGTAATGGTGTCATTACCAACACCAAGGTTGATGGTCAGGGAATTGCTGGGGTAGGCGAAGGTCACCGTCTCAGCCGTTCCTAGGGCCTGGACCTGTATTTGCCCGCTTGCCGGACTACTTACACGAACATTATCCGGAGTTCCCGCGTCTGATGTAAGTGTGATTATGCGGTCGGTCACATTTGTATTATCAGTAATGGGCTCCATCCCCACGTAGGTGATGACCGTGCCGTCGAGGTCGATAGTTCCGGAGTCGGGTCCGGTGGCCTGGTAGACGACTGTCGAATAAGTACCGCCCTCAAGCACGATGCTATCAAATCCCCCGGCGCCGCCATCAATCAGACCGCTGATGCTTCCGCCGGCGGCAAATACAAAGGTGTCATCGCCCAAGCCGCCAACAAGGTTTTCTATATCACTGAAGGCTTCTCCGTTGAGCGTGCCGGAATTTAGCCCGCTAATTTGCCAAATATTGGTTGTGTCTCCTCCCACCAGGGTGTTGGATGGAACCAGGTAGAAATCAATTTGCACCGGTTCGGAGGCTTGTGTGAAATCTTTAGACTGAGAACGATAACCGTCCGCAGCAACTACGATCCGGTAATCACCGGAATCTGCCACAACGAGGAAACTGTATTGACCATCAGCCCCAGTCACAACCGGATTTGGTTCAACGCTATCAGGTTCAATATCATTCTGGAGCAAAGTTACAGTCGCATCTGAAATGGGGCCGCGAGTCAACGCGTCAGATACGATCCCAAACGGGTCAACCAAACAGCCCGCACTGTTACTATTTTGCTCTTGATTGCCCTCAGTGTCTTGTGATTGTGTCCCGCTACCCTCATTTGTTCCACTAAGTTCTTCGTTTGCAGATTCTTGCTCTTCAGGCAAGACGGATTCTTCTTGCGTAGGCTCGGTGCCCGAGATGTTCTCTTCGGTGCCGGCAATGTTCTCAAGAGCTTCCGGCTCAGGAGTTGATGAATTGTCCTCTTGGATATCTGTTGGAGCAGGATTGTTTGCCTCATTGGTTTCGCCGACCTGTGTCTCTTCCGATGCCGGCTCACTTGGCTGAGTCGGCGCTTGTACTTCTGGTTCCGAATTAGCTGAATCGGTTGCAGGTTGTGACTCAGAACCTGGTGAACTATTCTCTTGAGCAGTTCCTTCTTGTTCTTGAGGTTGCTCAACACCGGTAGTCTCCGTTACAGTTGAGGGCTCAGTAGCCGGCGGGCTTGCCACGTGCGAGTCAGTTGGGTCGGGGTTGTTTGCATCGGTAGCCTCGCCAGGAGATTCTTTGGCAGACGAGCTCTGCTCAGGAGACGCTGCTTGCTCAGGAGGCTCTACCGTCTCTTCGGTAGAATCATTGGCGTTTGCGTCATTTGCAGCCGGTACTTGACTAGCGCTACTGTCAACTTCACTTGAGTCTTTTTGCCCGTCACCTTCCGGAATTCTTGCTACATAGTTAGGTTCAACATTTTCTACCTCAGAGTGAGCCTTGAATCTCTCTAATGTCTCCTCAACGCTTAAGCCATTTCTTAATCTGAGGCGGTAAATGCCAAGTTGATCAATTCTCTCTATCTTTTGAACATTCTCTTTTTCTAGAAGAGAGTCTATTTGTTCACTTGTTATACCTTCTTTGAACTTAACAAGGATTTCACCTTGTATGTATTCTTTCTTAGATCCTGTGTCTTCCGGTGTCCCGGTAGCGCCATTTGGAGACGCTTCTTTCCCTGCGGCAGAACTAGAATGTTGTTCTGCCAAGCTGTTGAGATAATCAACTAAGGCTTTAAGGAGAGCCTGGCGTCTTTCTATTTCGGCTTGATATTCTTTGCTTGCTTCGTTGAATTGCCTAAGGAGTTCTTCATACTCAGCTTCGCTTAGCTCTTTGCCATTGACTATCCATCTTTTCTGGGCAATTGGTTCCGCAGGAGCTGTTGCTCCTTCTCCATCTGATGACAATCCTTGAGGTTTGGAGGAGGATGTCGCATTGATTGAAGCTTGCGAGGGAGTAGTCTTCTCTGAGTCTAAGATATTGGGAAAGGCGGGTACTGCCGGCTGGACATTTGAATGACTACCTGCAGCAACAGGAAGCACACCAAAAAGTGTGTTGAAAAAGAACAACAGTAGAATAAAAGAAGCAACAATTCTTCTTAGCTGATATCTTATGCCTCTGCCAGCCCCCAATGAGCACACGTTTAGCGCCCCTCCTATGAACAATCATCCGTGCACAAAAACAACATCGCACTTCTAATGCCGAAGCATCAATAAGATACGGCTGAAGTTCAATCAATGCTCAATTTCTGCAGACTCAAGTTTGATTGTTGCGAGGCGCAATGGGGTATGATATTTCCCCGAGTGTAAATCCATTGCTGTGTCGTTTTGCCAGAGCTATTGTGCACGTTTTTCTTGTAAGCGAATAAAGCTTCGACACAAGTTCAAAAATTCCTCCATTTTTCTCCCATTTTTTGGGAAATGTTTTTGAAGGCTACGAGCACCCCGAATAGACCAAAGACTTTCTGTGGCAAATTTAAACTACATGGCAGTAATATTACATGGCAGAAACATTAGCCCGGTTAGAAGGCATTATCAATAGAAAATAGCCCTATGACTGGGCTTTATAAAAAGTCGGATGCACCACGGTTCTTGACATTTCACGTTGTGAAAGTGCGACATTTAGATGCCTGCAATTCAACAAATTCTGCTTGATTCTGCAAACCGATTCGTATATACTTCTGCCAGACTAGGGGGTGATATTTTGAAAGCACGCAGTTTACGAAAAATCTCCGTTATCACTCTTCTTACCTTGTCTCTCGCAACTTCTGCAGCTTATGGAGTTGCTTCAGCCAAGCAGAACCAGGGCAATGGGAAACCAAAAAGACCTGGTTGGGGTAAGGGAGATAAGAATCACGATCACACGGGTCCACCAGGATCAACAAATTGCAAGCCTGGTTGGGGTAAGGGAGATAAGAATCACGATCACACGGGTCCACCAGGAAAAAAGTAGACTGAGCTAAAGAACAGAAGTCAAAGCGCGATATCTTAGCACCTCACAACAATTGCCAGTCGCAAGATGTGCGCGTTGAGTGTACGGGAAGACCTGTCTCCATGTAATTAGCAATGGAGCATGTTGTAGTAACCGTACTTTCCCACCACAGATTTGAAGAGCACTTCTTTTTGGCTGTGATTCTGACCTTGATATCCCGGCCAAACAGGTGTTATTTTTTTGTCTACGATTAACACGACCACTAGGGATCAGTGTTGGAAGGACTGTTTTCTTCAGACAACAATAATAGAGACAACAGAATGATCAATGCGCCCGAGATAATTGAAATTGCGTATGACAAATAGCCAAGACCCTGAGTCTTGTAACAGATAATCGCTGCACCGAGCCCACCCAAACCAAAAACCCAAATGTAGTCTTTCTTGGTTAGGCGACCTCTTTTTTCCTCAAGTTCATCTTTGCCTGTAAGAACAGTAACAATTCCACTCGCTAGTACGATACCCAAAACAATATTCAGATTAAGGTAATTTGAAACAAACCCCTCCTTCAACTCCTCAAGTAGTAACAGAAGTAAATAGGTTACTAGTATTGAAGTAAAGAATTCTTGGTTTATTTCAACCAGTGACTTTATTCTTACAGCTCTTCTCTGCTTCTTAAGCGCCAGTTTTCTATCTTTTCGCCTTTTAAATGTTGGCTGCGCTTTTTCCACTGAAATCAAATCACTCCCAAACCGACCAAAATGAATATGTAAACCCTCTTTTCAATCATCGCACCAGTCAATTGTCATCGAACAAACCGGGTTTCGTCAAAGTAATTTCAACGGAGCCAAGGACTATTTCTTCGCCTCTCTGTACGAGACCAGGTGAACTGAGCACAAAGCCTAACTTATTATCTTTGATTTTAACCCCGCTTAGATCTAAAATAACTGAGTTTGTTCTCCAAGCGCCTTTTCTTTTGGGAACGGTATAACCCGCCATGATATAGTCGATATTATAAGGCAACAAATCTTTGGAATATGGCACGGTTTTGAACGGAACAGGATCAAAGAGCGAATCTTCAGAAAATGCAAAGTAACCTCCTTCTGAACTCAGGATGATATCGCCCTTTTCGGTAACAATTTTACTTTTTCCCCTAGTTAGGCTCAGGCTAAAGCTCTTATTTTGTTTATTTAGTACTAGGCTCTGACGATTATTTATCTGCAGAGTCTGCAAGGCAGGTTTATGCCAGGAGATAGCGTCCAATTTTTTAGCATTTGTATAAAGAGTGCTCGCCCTCGTTGCTTCCATACGATATAGTTCATGGTCAGCAAGGAATAACTTCCCCTCAAAAGAAAGATACTTCTGTCGAGATTTCAAGCCTTTAATCACAACATCCATCCCACAGTCCAGTACAACTTTGCATACTCCCTCTTTGAGGTTTGGAACATGAACTTTGATTTTTTGCGACTTGAAGGTTTTGTAGCTACTGGCGGCATCTCCATCATCTGGGACACTTTGAGAGTGCACCAATCTAGCGCCCGAATAAACCCCCACATTCAAAGGATCAGCACCCTCATACCAATTGATGTCCTGTTTAGTGAAGCTGAACTCAAGTGGCACGCCTTTTAAGTACACATAGAATATATGCGAACCCCTTAATGAAGCGTCTACTTCCGCACCGTCATTCGCCTTGCCGGTCTCGATTTTTGGTTGCTGGCTAAACTCGTAATAGTAGGTGGCAATGTTTTGTTTTGCAGTATCTTTATTGTGCAGAGAAATACCGGAATTAGCAATAAAATCATTAATGTTAGCAAATCTTCTTTTCCACTGAAAGAGGGTCAGATGATTGCTTTCAACCCTGCTCCAATCAAGGCTGTTCAGAGATTTATTGTGGATAGGCTTCACTGCATAGTGTCCATTCGCGGGGTCTCTAATCGCAGGGTCATTAAATCCCACAAGGAGCTCTTCTGGGTCTCCCTGATATCTTATCTTGACTTCCACTTTGTCCCACCTAGCATATGGAACCTTAAGATCAAATGCTACCTGATCAGTTAGCATTTTTTGCTGACGTATCCGGTAATATGTTCCTTTGCCATTTCTACCTAGAAGGGTTGAAGGTGTAAGAGGAGTAGGTATAGTGATATTCTCAGACCCTTCATCCAAATCAATTTTGTATATGATGGTAGCACCAAAAGGAGCGACATTCTTATAAATAAGAACTGCGAAAACCGTCACAGCTACGAAGATACTGGCTGCTCTTGCCTTTTTTCTACCCTTGGATATTACTTTATCTCGTCTCATGTATTATTCCTCATCGCGTCCCTAACGATGCTAATTATTATTTCACTTGACAATAATCTCTCACATAAGCAGATACATTGTATCTGACGCGGCAATTTATGTGCAAGAATTTCCAATAGACCTGTCTCTGCATTTTTGCTCAGACCTCCTGTAGAATCACAACTCTTGCAGCCAATCATTTTTCATAGCGATGAGACTATAATATAATCATCTTCATTTGAATGTCTTCCCAAAATGAGAGTTGTTATCCAGATCGCTCAATGGCAAATAAAGAGGTGCGGAGATGAGACTCAGACCAAGAGTTGGTTGTGAGCCATGATTAGAGAAACAAGAAAACTTTTCTTGAAGAATATCTCGGCGACGCAAACCGTCTTCAAAAATACGTTTTGGCTGGCCATCGCTGACCTTATGAAAAAAGCCACTGGCTTCGCGATAGTAGTTTGGATCACGCGATACTTTGGCGCAGCAACATATGGCATGTGGGCATTTTCTCTTAGCTTTGTTTCCCTCTTTTCCTCGATTGCGGATTTTGGATTTAGCACGTTGAGTATTCGGGAAATTGCGTACGACAAATCCAAGACCGCTGAGTACTTAGATAATATACTATTAATAAAAATCATCTCGGCTTCAGCTGCCATGGGGCTAATTATTCTATTTGCTCAATTCTTGCACAAAGACTCGCAGACAATAAGATTGATTTACTTCCTGGGATTCTACATTGTAATTGATACTTTTTTCAATTTTTTTCAATCCGTTTTTCGGGCAAATGAAAAAATGCAATATGAAGCTGCTTGTCAAATAATTGTGCTCCTGAGTCTACTCGTTCTGGTCGTCATATTTGCTCTGAACAACGGCTCAATTCTTGCCGTGAGCTACGCATACATTGGGGCGACTCTTGTTGGGATTATGATTTCAGTCACCGCTGTGTGGCGTTTTTTCACGAGTTTTTTGCAGGAGATCAGTATCGGAACGTGCAAACATATTCTTCGCAAGGCATGGCCATTTGCACTTAGCGGAGTGTCCATAATAATTTATTATAGAATTGATTCGGTTATGCTTGGTATTTTCAAGAGAAATGAGGCAGTCGGATACTATAATGCCAGCTACAACATCGTTTTTCTAGTAAGTACAGCTGTCGCTCTTTTTCAATCCGCTATTTTCCCTGCATTATCAGCTTCGTATAAAGATTCCTACGAAGTCTTCAAACAAAATATCTTGAGGGTCTTCAAGTTCATTCATGTTCTATCCTTTCCGTTGGTTATTGCAGTTTTCTTTAGCGCAAAACTAGTTATTAGCAACATTTATGGCCACCAGTTTGCAAAAAATTCCCCTTTGATACTGCAGATACTCATCTGGTGCGTGCTTTTCTTGTACAATTATGCTATCTTTGCAATCGGGCTTTCTGCTTCAGGTAGACAGATAACGTTCTTAAAGGGAGTGTTGTATGGGGCCATCTTCAATATCGTGACAAATCTCTTTGCTGTCCCAAAATACAGCTATTATGGAGCAGCTGTGACAACAGTTTTGACTGAAATATTGGTGTGTATTTACATGACCTATTGGTTCTCGCGTTTTAACAATTTGAAGTTGCCCTTTGGCTTTGTTGGCAAGACAGTTTTGTCTTCATCATTAATGCTATTTGTGATCTTCTGCGGCTTGCACTACACAGAACTCAATATACTTATTCCTATCATACTGGGTTTCGCAACGTACTTTGTAATGTTGGTCCTACTTAAAGTCCTCAAGAAAAATATTCTGACTGACATAAGAAACTTAGTTTTAGAAAAATGAGGTTGGCGAAAAGATACGAGACCAAGACAGAGATATACGGGCAGCAAATCAACCACTATGTTGCAAAATATGTTGAGTCTGGTACAAGAATACTTGATGTGGGATGTGGTATTGGAAAACTAGGGGAGCATCTTGGAAAGTACGCGGGCTGTTCCGTGGCAGGAGTGGACATATCAAAGGTAGCCATAGGGCAAGCTGCGGAAGTGTTAGATGAAGCTTTCTGCCTGGATGTCCAAAAAGACAAATTGCCATTTGCCGATGAATCTTTTGATGTCATCATTTGCGCAGATGTTCTTGAGCATTTGTTTGACCCCTTGGAGGTTCTTAGAACACTAAAAGCATATCTAAGACACCAGGGGTATTTCCTACTGTGCATTCCAAATGTTGCCAACATTAAGATCAGATGCAACCTCTTGTTGGGCAAATTCGATTACAAAGAAACTGGCATCCTAGATAATACTCATGTCAGGTTTTTTACACGCAAAACTGTTCAAGATCTTGTCAGTGATGCAGGGTTATCCATAAAACAGATTGACTATATGCCTGGATTCAGTTTTCTGTTGCTGCAAGATCAATACGTTGAAAAACTAGAATTGCTAAGGAGAATCAGATACTGCCTGATGCGTCTTTGGCCTACGCTTTTCTGCAACCGATTCGTGATTGTAGCCGAAAAAAAATGAACAATCCAGAAATGTCAATAGTAACTGTAAATTGGAACGGGTGGAAAGACACCATAGAGTGTCTCGAATCCCTCTATAGAGGAACTCATGAGGATTTCAAAGTCATTGTTGTCGATAACGGCTCAAACGATGGTTCAATAGAAGAATTAAAGAAATGGGCTGACGGCAAGAGCCGAGTCCAATCGAGGTTTTTTAACTGCGATTCAAAGATCTGGCCCATAGAGTACATAGAATGTACCGCAGCTGAATTGTGGAATGGAGGATCTACTGGCACGGCAGAACCGGCAGAAAAAAACAAGAGAGGTAAGACGCTATTCTTAATGAAAAGCGATAAAAATCATGGTTTTCCTGAAGGGTGCAACATCGGAATCCGTTTTGCTTTGAGTCACTTCGATCCTAAATACATCTTGATTATGAATAATGATGTGGTTGTTTCGCCCACCTTCATAGAAAATCTAGTAATCCCAATGGAACGCGATTCGTCTATTGGAATGGCTTCTCCAAAAATCAATTGGTATGACAATCCTAATTTGATCTGGTGGGGTGGATGCAAAATCAATTGGTGGACAGGCAAAATTAGAACAAGGTGTGGAGAAATAGATGCTCTCGAAAAACAAAACACGCAAGTGGATGGAGTTACTGGATGTTGCATGATTATCCGGTCAAAACTATTTCATGAAATTGGCTTCTTGGATCCTGCCTATTTCATTAGTGGGTATGATACATATGAGTATTCCTACCGTGCAGCAAAAAAGCGCTACAAATTGATCTACAATCCATCGTCAAGAATTTGGCACAAGTATTCAAAATCTGCTCAAAAAATGCCACCAACATATCATATTATTAATCCAATTGTTCATACGATACGATTCTATTCCACATGCGCAAACTTCTACCAGCTACCGTCCATTCTTCTTTTCCAACTTTTTAGATTGCTGGCAGTGAGATTCAGATTCATAGTCTCTTTTATTTATAGCAGGAAGAGCAGGGACAAGCTTATTTCAATCCTGAGGTCTCTGAGAAAATGATTCGGCAGCACACGAGCCAAATCATTCTTCAAGCAAGAATCGGAACGCGTTGTGTTCTCATATCTTCTGCCACAACCGTGCAAATACGTTCTGGTTCTGGTTTCCTGTTCAGTCATTTTCTTACAAGATCCTGATACAACGTCAAATAGCTAGCAACAGTCTCATCCCAATTGAATTCTTTTCTCACTCGCTCCCTCGCTCTTTCTCCCATCTTCCTTATTTCCTCTGGGCAGTTTATCAAAAAGTCCAGCTGGTTTCTTAAGTCATTTTCGTCTCTATGATTGAACAATAATCCGGTTTTTTTGTGTTCTATCAATTCTGGAATTCCACCGATATTGGAGGCAATAAGAGCCAAACCATAGCTCATTGCCTCCAGAACTACAGTTGGTTGATTCTCTTTCACAATCGAGGGAACAATCAAAATATCGTGGTCAAGATAGTGCCTTTCTGGATTGTCATCATATCCAATAACGAAAATGTTTTTCTTTGTTCTGACATAACTAAGCAGAGGGCCTGCGCCAACAACAGTTAGACCAATATTGTTCTTCGAAAACAGATCCACAAGAATTCTAATGCCCTTATTTTCTGACAAACTGCCGACATATAGAAACTTTGGAGTCTTGTTATAGGTTTTTTTCTTGGATGAAACAGCAACACCATTATGTATCACTTTTACATTTTCATAACCTGTCTTTCTCAATTCATCAGCAATGAATTTGCTTGGCGAAACTAACACAACCTTTTCAAAACTATTGAGCAAAATGCTTGTATGAATTTTGTTAATGAATGAAAAATCCTCTGAATAGTTCGTTAGCCACAAATCATGCACAGTCATTAGCACAGGGTAACTCTTAGAAATTCTTCGTATGTTGAAAGACCCGAGACCGTATGTATTGTGGAAATGAATGATATCTGGCTCAAAATCTCTTATCATTTTCTTTATGCGCAAAAAACTGTAAGGATTAAAATAATCAAAGAATACTTTGCGAAGATATTTGTTTTTGACCGTATGAATTCTTCGCAGTCTTATGCCCTTAAGACTGGCCAGAATTCCAGGAACAGCGATCTCTATCTGTAAACCCTTTTCAGCCAATCTTTTTGACAAGTCAAAGCAGAATTTTTCTGCTCCACCCGAATTTTTCTTGAACGGTGCAGCCGCGGAAATTTCTAATATTCTCATCTTACCAAAAGAGTTTCTCGTTCGATCATTTTGATATACTTTTTGATCAGAATGTTCCAGTCAAATTCCTCTCTTACCAGTCTTAAGCTTTCTTGACCAAACTGTTTTCTCTTTTCCTCATTTCTTAGTTCCAGGATCTTGCCAGCCAGCTCTTTAGAATTGCCCACTTCAAAAACATAACCATTTTTGTTGCTCTCGACGAAATCAACCATTCCTCCAACATTACTGACTATGATTGGCAGAGAACAGGCCATTGCTTCTAAAATCACGGCTCCTAAGCACTCACATTTACTTGGCAAAACAAACAAATTGCCACGCGAATAGAAAAGTCTCAAATCACTGAATACCACCTTATCAATAAAAGTGATCTTTTCTTGCAGACCATGATGCTTTGTCAATGCAACCAGCTGTTTCTTCAAGGGCCCATCTCCGATGATTGTCAGTTCTATGTCTAGCTTCATCTGATGCACCAAATAACTCAGAGCATTTATCATTGTTGGATAATCCTTGTGCTCTATTAGACGGCCCACACTTATTACGCGTAAACGTTCATTGTCCAAATGATAATCCACTTTAGTCTTGAAAAAGACATCAGTGTTTACACCTACGGGCAAGCACGTCAGTTTTTCTTTGATTCCGGCTTTGTTTTTTGTTCTCTCGAGCATGAATTGGTAGCAAGCCTGGCTGTGGCAGATAATCTTAGCAGCAGTATTCCACACCAGAGCGCAGGTCGTTTTTTCGAAGAACTTAAACAGAAGTTTGTGAATTGTCCTGCGCGGATAAGCATATTTTTCCTCTATCAGGAGCAGGCGCTTTTTGTATTTTCTCGCATACAGGGCAGCAATCCAAGTAGAGAACTGAAAGTCTTCTCCGGGCTGGAGCAGATCGAAGTTCTCCTCGACAAGGTAGGAGTATAATCCAAAAGTTATTGGAAAGTCAGCATATTTTCCAAAATTAAACGCTCTTAGCAATTTGACTCTGAAATTGGGACTATTTATTCTGTTTGATGTGGCAACAGAATACTCCGGAGCAATCAAACTAACATCACAGTCATTTCTTGCCAAATAATAGCAGAATTGTTCATCCAGGGTATGGATCCCAGGTCTGATTATGGCGATCTTGAGCTTCTTCGGCTTCATTGCGTCTCTTTCTGACTCAGTCGATAGAATCTGGCTTTCATTCTCGGAAACCACGATCCTTCGACTTCAGCAAAATCAAAGTCTCTTCGTAAATGTACTTCAGTTTCCTTCGTTAGCGTATCGTAAGGCTCCTCGTAGCCTAAGAAATAGACCGTTCTTTGATCATTCAATGATTTATTGACAACCTCTTTCGTGTGACTATAGCGGTAACTAGGTGGAATTCCGTCATAATAGAACCAATCATAATCCATTGAATAAGGATAAGTGAAAGAGAGCGCCCATCTGTCAGCAAAAAGAATTATGGAATCTTTCTCCAGGATACGATTTACTCGCTTTGAATAGTTGATTACCTTTGAATTAATCTCTTGAAGATATCTCAGATTGGATCCGCCCTCGTAGTCAAGGGATCTAACGACATAGGTTGTAGCCAGAACAGCAATCAAAGAGCATATTAAGAGTGTTGCCAGCCTGCTTGTTGAGAGATTGACTATTTTGATGATGACAAGAGACAGAAGAATAGCGGATAAGACATAAACAGGCAATAAATATCTAAAGAAAGCTAAGCATAGAGCCCATCTAAATTCTGGTCTGAAGTCATGCCAAAGGTTGGGTTCCAGTTGACCGTAGTAGAACAGAGAAATAACTAGGATGATAGCAAAAAATATTTTGAATTTTTGAGTCCGGCTGTTTTTTACGAAAAATCCAAGCAAGGCTATCGGCAATAAGACAAAGAATATCTTATTGGATGCAATAAAGAAAATTCTAACTGCGTTCAAAACATTCGATGGGGAAAAACCGGAAAGAAGATATGGTTGGTACGGTTGAGTGCTTATGGTCTTATATCCTGGTGGGACAGGATGATAGTTCGTTTTAAGATAGCCAACAAAAAATGGGTCGCCAAAGTAGTTCCAGTTAAACAAGACAGCAATCATCAGAATAATCAAGATAGGAGCCGCAAACTGGAGCAGCCTTCGAAAATCTAATCTTGACTTCCTGCTTTTGTCATAGAATAGCGCAACAAATGCTGGTGCAAAAAAAATATGAGGCAGCCTTGTAAATACACTGAACGCAAAAAAAGAACCTGATAAGAACAAAAAATGTAGTTTGCCCTCACTTTGAAATTTTAGAATACAGTACAATGACACGGTTAAGAAAGCCGTGGCTGGCATGATGTTTTGCGGAATAATGCCCCAAATGACAAAGACAGGCATGGAGAACAAGATAAGGCTAGACAATAGGGCCACCTTTCTGTCCCCGAGAAGTCCTTCGACAATTAAGTAAGCAAAGACAATCGTCAAAGCTCCAAAAAATGGGCTGATATAGAAGAAAAAACTGTTGCCAAATACCCGGATCACAAAGGCAGCTAGCAGGATGCAACCTGGAGCCTGCGCAGGATAAGATTTGCCCCAATCATAAATTACGGTATCAGCAAAAAGGAGCTTGAAATAGTAGGTGTTATACAGATCGTTAAGCGGATTCCAAGAATTCAGAGTGTTTTGTTGCAGCAACTGCTTGGCTGGGTAGTAAATAGAGACATCGTCTCCACTAATGTTATGATACACAAAATGTGAGTAGAAAACGAAACCTAGAAAAAACAACAAGACGCAAACAAGTAGCTGCTTTTTATCAAAACTCGGGCCTGCTTCGCAATTATTAAGTCTCACTCTAGCCTCAGATTACTGCCTATGTTTTTCCAAGAATACGCCGCGGTAAAAACCTTGGGCAAGTCGTCTCCAACAACAATATTGCGCGAATCTGTCAAGACGTTGGCAACAGCTATTGAAAACTCGTTCCAACCATCAACAACGATCAGCTTGTCTCCGCTTGATCGTCTATTTATGCCTTCTGCCCCAATCGAGGTGCTAACCACGGGTTTTCCACACGCGATTGCTTCCAATATCTTTATCCGCGTTCCTCCACCACTGGCTAACGGGCATATTGCTACATCTGCCGCATTTATATAGTCCTCAATGTCCTTCATCAAACCCGTGAATATGATGTTTTCGTGCCCATATTCCACAGGTGGAGCATCGCCAACGATTAGGAATCTTGCGTTTTGTATTTTATTGAGCACTTTTGGTAAAACCTTATACCGGATAATCTTGACAGCTTCGTAATTGGGTTTATAGTCAAGTTTCCCAAAGAATAATATCGTTGGTTCTTTGCCGAGCTTCAACTTCGCCCTGGCTGCTTTTCTCTTATGTTTATCAGGATAGAACTTATCAGTATCAACTCCGTTAGGCACGACAACTATTTTTTCTTTCCGTGCACCCAGCTTTGAAATCAACAAATCCTTGTCGACGTCCGAGACGCATAATATCTTATGTGCAAAAAGACAGGATAATCTTTCATAGGATTTTAGTATGAACACTGTGACCATGTTCCCTCTCTTCATGCGCTCAAACCTCAAGAATTCAACATTATGCTCATCCAAAACATATGGAACATGGCTGAAGAACTGCAACAGCATTGCATGAAGACCTGACCAGGCGAATTCCGCCAAAAGAAAGTCGGGCCTCTCGCGTTTGACTAATTGCAGTGCTTGCGTGATTAACAGTGGATTTAGTATTTGAGAAGCCTTGCTAAATGCTCTTACTGCAACAATGTGGATTTTGGGGTTTGAAGACAGTTGCTGTAATTCTTCATTTCCAAAACTATGACTCTCCACCTGGTCATAATCATTGTAGAGCAAAGTGACTTCATTGTTTCTTGCGAGATGCTTAACCAGGTTGTATATTCTGCTTGCGCCACCCCAGCATGGAGGAAAGATATTGAATGGCGAGATAATAAGTATCCGACTCATTTCTTGGCCCTGCATAAGAACATCTGATTTAAGCCCAGGATAAACCTGCGATAGGCAACTAAACAGAAGCTATTTTGGTTTAGTAAACTTATCAGCTCCTGTTTAGTGTAGATTTTGTAATGGGATTCAACTGCTTCCTTGCTTGTTAGACCAATCTTGGCTCCAACTTTGTGAATAATATCCCCAAGTGGACTAGGAGTCGTTATGATCAAGTTTCCCTCTTTCCCGAGAAGCTCGTAGCATTGTTCTAAGACTTTCGCGGGGGCTAAAAGGTGTTCAATCACCGCAATTAGTAGGATTGTGTCAAATTTCGTACTCTTCAAAGGCAAATCGTGGTTATCGACATTACAGCAATAAAAATCGCACTTCGGAAATTTCTTAGTCAACTCTTCAATGAGTTTCCTGTCTATTTCTATTCCAACATAGCGTTGCGCTGTGCTGATGAATTGCATAACAGGAGCTGGACCGCACCCAATGTCCAGAATATCTCCTCTCAAGTAAGGTCTTACTTTCTTGGTCCTCCTATTGCGTAAGTATGATGATAGCAACGGGCTCATCTTAGAGTGTCCTCATATACCTTGAGTGTCAGCTCTGCAATGTTATCCCACGCAAACTCTTCAAGGAGTCCTGTGGAATCTCTTGCCAGTTTCAAAAGCAGAGCTTCATCTTTAAGGATGTTTATTGCCTTATCTGCCAAATCTTTTGGATTGTCTGGTTTTGCTATGGCCCGCCCGTCCTTGACAAAATCAGGGAGACCACCGACTTTAGTGACAATCATTGGCTTTTTAAATGGTAGAGTCAGAGCAGCTATGCCACTTTGAGCATCGAAGCATTTATATGGTAGCGCAACGAGATCGCAGGCCGAAAAAAAATACTCGACTTCGGAAGGCGAAATGAACCCAAGCTTTTTGACTACATTGTTAATCAAATGATTCGCAATAATGATCTCTTCATATTTTTTCCAATTGTCCCAAGGTTGCCCTGCAATTAGAAGGAGCGCATCTATCTCCGTTCTAATTGTGTTCATTGACTCCAACATAGTATCCAGGCCTTTATAGTAGCGGATGTTTCCAAAGCAAAGTATGACTTTCTTGTCGAGAGAGATTTTGAGATATTCTCTAGCATTTTCTTTGGATATTCCTTTGACACAAACAGGTTCTAATATGCCATGAGGTATAACTGAGATTTTCTCTTCAGCCAAATTGTTATAAAGTTTTATGAGACTCTCCTTATTCTCTTTACTGTGAACTATAAATCTGTCACCAAAACATAGAATCATACGATTCAAGAAAGTATTTGGAAAGCTTTTTTCGTGAGGTAGAACATTGTGTATAGTAATTATGACTTTCTTTTTTCTTAGTTTGGCGATGAGCAATATGACAAAGTATACTGGAGCCAGAGGATGCGCCCACCATTGCGCATGAACAATATCTCCGGTCGATCTAAAGCCTGCCCATAGCCAGGAAAATGGATTATACCACTTCAACAGATTCTTTATGCTTGTATTCTCTATTCGTGGCAGTCGGTAGTTCTGGTCATTCGCCTTTGTCCCACCAGGATACAATAACTCTGGATAGATAGATTTGAAACCTATGAACTCTACTTTTACACACTTGGACAATGCCCTTAAAAGCTCAGAGCAGTAAGGAGAAAGACCCTTTATCGGCGGCAACGTTCCAATGAGCGTGATCACAGCATTTTTTGTTTCAGTCTTGTCGGACAAAACTGTTCGGTTGCTTCTATAGTCGAAACAATGAAATGTTTCCAAACAAGCCCACCTCTGTTCAGTCGAGAGAGGCTGTAGATCCATCCTCTTCTCACACCTTGAATTGCCAGAACTACTCTTATTTATTTCTCAAACTCCCTCTTCTTAACCCTATACAAAAGCTCCTCATTAATCTTGCGATTGGCATCGACCACGTCTGCAATCAATCCTGTGATTACTGTCTGGAAACCAACCACGATCAATACGGCAGCCAGGATCAAAGATTGGATATGCCCAGTGCCTTCGTTAGCAAGATAGAACACCAGAAATCTGATCCCAAAAGCAGCACCGGTGAGCGTAAGAACTGATCCAATAGCCACAAAGACTTTCAGCGGTTTGTACATTGTATATGTGCGGATTATGGTCAATGCAACTCTGGAAATATAATTCATGATGCCAGAAATCAATTTGGAGCTACCGGCTTTTCTTTTTCTAAAAGTGCAAGGAATTTCCGCAACAACCAGCTTTTTATTTACTGCCTGAATGATTGTTTCCTGTGTATAGGTATAAGGAGAAAGGATATTGATTCTTAGAGCTGCTTCCCGGGAAAAAGCTCTGAATCCAGTTTGGGTATCTGAAACAGAGCAACCTGTCAGCTTACGCATAACAAAACTTCCAAGCAGATTTCCGTATTTCTTGCCAAAAGCCATGTGGTCTAGTTCATGCACTTGCCGGTTTCCCAGTACTATGTCAGCTTTGTGCTCCAGCACAGGGCGTATTAGTTGGGGAACTTCTTTTTGGTCATATTGGAAATCTGCGTCAGTGTTAACAATAATGTCTGCTCCAAGCTTCAACGCTGTCTCAAGCCCTAGCTTGAAAGTAAACGCTAGTCCACGATTGGCTTTCTGAGATAGTACATGATCAGCCCCTGCCATGTAAGCAACCTGAGAGGTATTATCCGTAGAACCGTCGTCCATAACAAGAATTCTTACTTCATCCACGCCTGCAATTTCTCTTGGAATTTCTTTTATCACCATTCCAATGGAATCTTCTTCATTGTAAGCTGGAATCATCACAATCAGCTTTGCGTGCTCTTTCTGAAAAACCTTAGGGCTTTCGAAGCCTACCCGCTCAAGCTCTTGTTCGATCTCTGCCTGGTTGAAAAAACTTTCGGTCTCCATCACGCACGACACCCCTTCTTCAGTCTTTGCCATGTCAAAAGCCAAGTATGTTTGTAAACTTCTTTCCGGAAATATAATAGAGAGTCACGGGCTTACTTTCTTCTTTGCGATAGTCCTCCAAGTAATAGGGAATTCCCACCCAAAATTTGTCAATCACAAAACGCGATAAATTCTTTTCAACAAATTTAACAAAACCGGGGCGCTGATCTCTTAGTCCCTCATCTACCACAATCAGAATGGGTTTATTTGATGGAAAGTCATCCATGGGGAGATATGGATATTCCGTGTATACTCCCCCGGTAGATTTATTGGTATAAATATAATATGACTCGAAGAAGAAAGTTATTAGGACAGTATCCTTAGGAATGTTCTTATCCTCTATGATCTTTGCGACCTTGATGGCAGCCTTTTTCTCATAGCTAACCTCAGAGACCCATTCTGTCATTGAAGCTGCAGATGTCTTAATTTGCAAGAGAGAGACAAAGACAGTCAGAGATAATGTCGCGTAAACTGCAAGCCATTGCAATTTTGGCGGACTTTTTTGAAGTTTGCTTTTGATTAATTTTGCCAGTTTGGCAACTAGAAAAGAGCCCGCAATAATTAACACAGGTAAATGATTAATACTATATCTGTAACTGGTGGGATTGACACGGTTGTAGAGAACAGCCGGGGGCAACACATATAGCAAGGCAAAAAAACCAATGTTGCTATGCTCCTGGCTGAGCAAGAGATAACTGATACCTAACACGCCAACGATAACGATCAAGAACTCGTATTGGGCGAAGATTCTGGTTGCTGCCAGGGTCCGGCTCCAGTAAGGCAACATCCTATCCCCAAAAATGAGCTGAACATAAACATAAGCAATAAAACCAGGTATCAAAACAGCAACTATTTTTCTCAGAATTGAGAGCGTCTCTTTTGCCCATGCAGCCTGTTGCTTAATTAAGACTGCTAAAAACAGGGGCAAAACAATGGAAGCAACAAAAAACGCACTGTTAGAATTGAACACGTTTGGTGCAATGCCAAATTGCTCTCGCATGAAGGGAGTCGCCAGGGTTATAGCTGTTAACAAGACGAAGAAACTGCTCAAGAAGGTTACGACTTTCCCCCAATAGTATTTTGAATCAACCACAACCAAAAAAAGCAAAGGCAGAATAAGAAGCAAATACTCGCAGCGGGTTATCACCGACAATGCTGCAAATATCCCGGCCAGGATATCGTGGAGATTGCCAAAATCAGAAGATTCTCTCCTGATACTGTAGGCAGTAAATACTAGGCTAGTCAGAATAAAAAATATTGCTGTGGTTTCAGCCAAAACAAAGCCAGACCAAGCAACATGTGTGAAAGATATTGCCAATAGGAAAGAGGATATGATTCCGGCTTGTCTTGAATCAAAGAGCTTCGATGCAAGCAAATAAATAAGCGGAACTGATAGGATGGCTGCAAGGAATGATACCACGTGAGCGGAAAACTCCAAATCGCGAAAGATTAAGTTAAATGGGACTATTAGTAAAAGATATCCCAACCTCGTTATCCAAAAGAACTGGAGCTTATAGAACATTCCATGCGGCCCCAAATATTCAACTGGGGAACCTGCTATCATATTCTTTGCCATCAACAGATATATGTAAGAATCTGGATAGATGTTAAAACTGGAAATGTTGATGATCCGAAGAAAGAAACCCAAAGCCGATGTTAGAAAAAGAGCTATTATTGCTGTTGACCTCGACATTGAACTGTCTGTAGGGAAACTCTCAGTTGCGCTATCCTTGCTGCTCTTCAACTCCATGCCTCCGGTAACCTGTAGAACCTAGAAAAATACTACAGGAAAGCAAGAACTATCTCTAAGGGAGTAGAAGGATGCAAACACTGACCCAAGACTTAGTGGAGAAAAAATAGCTGCTACTATTCTAACTGCAGGGTATCTACAAATTGCCCCTTGTCTCTGTTACTTGCTCCTTGGTGAAATGTCCATATGTTCAGTATGCAATTCTTGATGAAAAAAGATCGAAGTTCTCTTCTCTCTTGATCTAAAAATCCCTGCCACCTTCTCAAAATTTTTCTTTAAAAACCTCAGAAATTCTTCGTTCAAAGATGTTCATCCTGCACTCGCGTTATACAACCTTAATTTCTTCTAGCATCTCGACAATAAAAACTCCAAAGGGCAAGATATCCCCATTCAACTGCCCTTTCTTAAGAGCGTCAAAATATTCCACACGCTGATCAACGCGGATAGTAATCCAGGAATATCCACCAGTAAGCAAGAGATAATTCATTAGAAGTCGAGCTGCTCGACCATTACCGTCAACCCAATACCCTTTAGTCACCGGATGAAGAAATTTATCTTTGACCAATTGCTCATGCTATCTGTCCTAAGAAGTATGCCTCTTTATGCGGACAACAAAAGTATTGACATTCAATCTAATCCTACTAATATAAAACTATACTAATTAGAATAATAAGATAATAGGAGCTAATATGCTGTCTCTTCTAATCACTTCCAAATCAAGGGTTGAAATTATTACTTGGTTCGTGACTCACCCAGGCGAGCGTTTTCATTACAATGAGCTCATAAGAATCCTAAAAGCAAGTCCTCCCTCAATTCAAAATGAACTGAAACGATTGGAAAAAGCTGGCCTTCTTATCAGTAAGAAAGAAGCCAATGTTCGCTTCTATTGGGCAAACCAAGATTTCATCCTCTATCCGGAAATCAAAAGCATTATCTTGAAGACAGCAGGCTTGGCCGACCATCTAAAAGAGGCTCTTTCAAGAATCGGACACATTGAGTCTGCTTTCATTTATGGTTCGGTTGCCAAAAACCTCGAAGACATGCGCTCAGATATTGATCTTATGGTCATCGGTGACATTGACATGGACGAACTTCATGAAGCGACCAGCAAAGTTGAAGAGACATTAGCACGAGAGATCAACTTCACTGTCTTTGATCTCAAAGAGTGGAAGCAAAGGATCAAGAAAGAGGAGTCTTTTGTAACCGACGTTATCAATAATCAAAAAATATTCTTGATTGGAAACGAAGATGGCCTACGAAGACTTAATAAAACGTAGAATAATTGAGCCTTGTACTGTTTCAAAAGGCGAACTAACCGAGCATCTCAGAGTTGCTAAGCATGATGCGTCGGTTGCTCAAGATATTGCAACTATCGACCTTGATTGGGCTTTCACAGTTGCTTACAACGGCATTCTTCAAACCGCTCTTTCTTATATGTACTTTCAAGGATACCGGCCAAGAGGTGAAGGAAAGCACTTGAACACCTTTAGATTTCTAAGGGCTGCTCTTCCGGAATCGTATGAGAGAGAGATCAATCGACTTCAAAAGCTTCGCCGCAAAAGAAATATGGCCGTCTATCAAAAAAGAGGCACTGTCACCGAGAAAGAAGCCATGGATATTATCAAATTTGCGGAAAAATTCTTTAAAGAAATCCTGGACCTTCTGCCCAAAGAATACAAAAGATTGCTAAAAAAGGCAGAAGAGTGAACTGTCACCTTTTTGCCTTTATTTTTGACTCTAGCTCCAATGAAGATCGTTTGGTGGAGGTAGGGGGATTTGAACCCCCGGCCTCTTGCATGCGAAGCAAGCGCTCTCCCACTGAGCTATACCCCCATTACTAAATGCAAAATTGAAAATGAAAAATGCAAAATTGAAAAGCCGGAAGAAGAATCAGAAAATCTGGCATTTGCGAGTCGTCAACTCTTTCACTTCATACTACTACTTGACCAGCTTCAACAACATCCGCCCAAAACCGCCAATCAAATGGTATCAGGACTTTTTCAATTATGCAACCAATTACCCTGCTCAATGTACCAATATTATCCAAAAAGAAATTAGTCATTCTGTTAAAAATATTTTAAAAAATTGAAGGGTTTCTTGAATCGATGAAGAATCTCCGTACTGATATGCACTTGATGGGGGAAAAAGGAAAAAAGCAACCGAGATTGAATTGCCTGCTCTTGTGAGTAGTCTTAGCCGACCCGATTTTTACCGATACCGGGTCGGCTTTTTCTTTGGCTGTAACGCTCAATGAATTCATTTTCAGCAATGTATCTAAGAAACAAAAGGAGGCAAAATGCATTTTAGAACTAAACGTATTCGGAGCAAGGAACGGTTTTCAACAACTTCAGCCTTTCTGGTTTTCTCCCTCGTTTTACAGGTTTTATTCCCATTTTTTCTTCCCTCGTCGGCTCTAGCGAATGAAAAGTGGGTGACGCCGCTTGTCACCGAGGGTAACAATTCGGTCAGGGCACTGGCTTTGGAAGGTACTTATCTCTGGGCCGGGACTGACGGTGGTGGTGTAGTGCGATGGAATTTAGCTACCATGGCTCACACAGAGTACACAACTGCCAACAGTGGCCTTGCAAGCAATACTGTTCGCTCCATCGCCGTTGATTCTGACAATAATAAATGGTTTGGCACTGATGCCGGCGTCAGCATGCTCAATGGTGCTGACTGGACTACCTATGACACTTCAGATGGACTAGCAGACAATTCAGTCTATGCTATTACAATTGATTCTGGCGGAAATAAATGGTTCGGCACAAATGGCGGCGTCAGCAAGCTGGACAATGCCGGCTGGACAACGTACGCAACATACAATTCTGGTCTGACCCATCCGTACGTTCGCGCAATCGCCATTGATTCGGGTGGAAATAAGTGGTTTGGAACTTTGCACGGCTTAAGCAAGCTCGATGCCGAAAATCATTGGGAGACATACAAAACAGAAAATGGATTGGCCGACAACTGTGTGTATTCCATCGCTTTCGATACTGAAGGAAATAAGTGGTTTGGGACATTTAACGGGGTGAGCAAATTTGACGGTACCAACTGGACAAGCTATTACAAGCCGGACCTAACAGACAATACCGTCTATTCCATCGCAATCGATTCGGCAGGCAATAAGTGGTTCGGAACGCATGATAACGGGATTACTAAGTTTGACGGCACAAATTGGATACCCTATAACACTGTAAACACCACCAACTTGCCTCATAACCGTGTGAATTCCGTCGTCACCGCAGCCGGTGACACGTGGTTTGGCACGGAAGGAGGAATAGGTGGACTTATCACTGACAATGATCCTCCGTTGGTTTCCTCAACCAATCCGGCTGATTCCGCGTCAGGAGCTTCCATATCTGCGAATATTACCGCTACCTTCTCTGAGGAAATGAACCAATCAACTATCGGCCACGCGAACTTCTTTCTAAAAGACAGCGGCGACAACTATGTCCCCGGAGACGTCACCTATCCTGATCCTTCCACGAGAACAATCATTTTTAACCCGCACAATAACCTTGAATACACAGCCACCTATCAAGCAACAATTACCACCGGAGTAAAAGACATCGCCGGAAACTATATGGCTTTAGATAAGGTTTGGAGTTTTACAACTGAGGACCCGCCGGATATCGCTTCACCATCGAAGCCGACCACTTTGACAGCCTCAGCCATCTCTACCAGTCAGATTAACCTTTCCTGGACAGCGTCGACCGATACCGGCGGCTCCGGTCTTGCCGGATATGAAATTGAAAGAGCGTCTGACCTTTCAGGTTCTCCGGGAGTATTTAGCGAGATCGGCATCTCTTCCAATAATTCATACTCCGACAGCGGGCTAACCCCCAACACCACATACTGGTATAAGGTAAGTGCTTATGATAATGCAAGCAACGATAGTGGGAGCTCAGACCTTGCAAGCGCCACCACTCTTTCGCCACCGCCGCCTCCACCTCCTCCTCCCGCTTCGATTACCCCGGAAGCAAGCACCACCTGGTATTTCGCTGAAGGGTATACTGCGGAAGGTTTTGATACCTGGCTTACCCTGCAAAATCCCAACGCTGAAGCAGCCACTGTTACCGTTACCTATATGTACCGCGATGGAACCACTAAGACGACAGCTAAGAATGTTGGGGCGACCTCCAGGGAGACCGTGGATGTAAACGCTGATGCGGGATCAAACAAGGAAGTATCCATCAAGGTGGAATCTACTAAGCAAATAGTTGCCGAGAGGCCAATGTATTTTAATTATGAAGGTAAATGGGCCGGAGGCCATGACACCATGGGAGCCACAGCCGCAAGCACCACCTGGTATTTCGCTGAAGGGTATACTGCGGAAGGTTTTGATACCTGGCTTACCCTGCAAAATCCCAAC
>Ga0214473_10001935_pt1 | contig 26292 bp, 28 predicted proteins | sample RVTome_7_FD_203509 | JGI IMG/M metagenome (GOLD analysis project Ga0214473, IMG submission 203509) | Soil microbial communities from uranium-contaminated site in the Upper Colorado River Basin, Wyoming, United States - RVT98D197 | ecosystem: Environmental > Terrestrial > Soil > Contaminated >...
CGATTGTCCACTCCCCACATCCAGGCAAAACAAAATTGACAAACTCTTTCACCATCTGGCGATCTATGTTCATTGTACTACATACCGTGGATATTATATTACTGCATCTCGTAACCGTCCCGTCACCAAAGTCACATACCCCCATATCCCATTTCCAGAGCAATTTCATCCGGTCCGGGAATCTCAATATCTGCAATCACGGACCAATCCACACTGGCTTCAATTCGCCGCTCCAGCGTTCCTGCAACACAATCATAGGATAGCCCTTCTTTCACACCAACATCTTCTACTGTGGAATTCACGAACTGCAGCAAGATATGATCATCATACGAAAAACTATTCGGACTATTAACATCATGCCATTCCAGGAGTTGCGTTATTGGATGACCTTCGCAATCCTGACATTGATACCGATTGGGACGATAACGCAAATAAGTTGCACGCCCAAACACAGGCAAGTGTCCAATCATTATCCATTCATTTCTTCCATGCAGTCTCGATCCATTCCCCGCATTTGCGGCATCGCGTTCCCGCCTCTATATTTCAATTTTACATCCACACACTTGCTGGCTGTCACGGTACTCCCATTGAGCCATCTTTTTCAAGAAAGAGGAACTCCCTACGGGATTCTGCAGCAAAGCGCGCCAATCTGCCCTGCCACAGTGCGGGCGGGATACGGCAGGCGGACGCGGAGCGGTCCGCACTGGAGGAGGAGATTGATCAATTGGCGCTGCGCGGTCAGTTGTGTGGGTTGACCCCTACCGGGGATGAGATTGGGATTGAGGAAAGAACTGGCGGAGATCAACAAAACCTTGAGAGGACTGAAATCTCAAGCGCTTGCGCTGGAAAAGAGGAAAGCGTAACTTCTGGAACTTTTAGGCGATCAGTACGCTGAGTTGGATTGTCAAATCCAACACAATCCAAAAGCCCACGCTGGATTTGGCAATCCAGCCGTGTAACAGGAGATCTGAACAGTGCAAGAATTGCTCCCTTCATCAACATAAAATCCGCGAAGCATTTGACACTGCTCCTCTGTTCGGTTATCCTTGCCCACGTCCGGGCAGGCCCGGCGCGGCAGAGCCTCTCAAACCCCGCCAGGGTCGAAAGACAGCAACGGTACGGGAGTATCTCTGGGTGCCGCCGGTCACCTGCCCGGATATTCATATGAAATCAAATCGCTGGATATTCATTATAGTCGCACTGCTTGCCGGCCTCGGCCTCGGCCTCGCCTACGGATGGGTCATGGACCCGGTGGATTTCTTTGACCTCACGCCCGATACCTTACGAGCCGACTACAAAAGCGACTATGTACTGATGGTTGCGGAAGCCTACCGCGTCGAACGGGACCCTGGCCTGGCCGCCCGCCGGTTAGCCATCTTCGGCACTCAAACGCCTTCTGCAATTGCCTCCAGCGGACTCGCTTACGCGCGCGCAAACGGATTCCCCGATTCAGACATCGCTCTCATGCAGGAACTCGTCACAGCCATGCAGGCCTGGAGTGGGATCCAATGAGGCGCATCCCGTGGTGGCGCCTGGGCGCCATGCTTGCGCTTCTCGCGGGGCTGGGGCTGGGGCTCGTTTACTCATGGATCATCTCCCCCGCGCGTGTCACCGATGCAGAACCCCTGGCACTGCGGGCCGACTTCAAAGACCACTACCGCTCCGCCATCGCCGCGGCCTACGCCGCCACCGGCAACCTGCCGCGCGCCGAGGCGCGGCTCTCGCTTCTGGCGGATGCCCAGCCTGTCGAAGCATTGAACGCCCAGGCTCAGCGCATGCTTGCAAGCGGACAGTCATTTGAACAGGCCGATCAGGTCGCCGCGCTTGCATCCGCTCTTGGAGAAGGAAACACTGTCGAATTCACGTCAACACCCGTCACAGAGACCACCAACAGCATCGTCTCGACATCCACTTTGCTTCCCGATCCATCTGATGTCCCCCTTGAAGTTACAGAGACACCTCAACCTGTTGAAACTCAAGCCACCATCAGCGCATCCACCCCGCGCCCCACACAGACACCGGTTCCCACACGCGGCGCGCCCTTCGCGTTGACCGGGCAGGAAGCCATCTGTGACCCAAACCTTCCAGACGGGTTGCTGCAAGTGATCGTATTCAATTCTGGTCGCAGGCAACTGGCGGGCGCAAAGATCATTATCACCTGGGATGGCGGTGAAGAGGAATTTTTCACCGGCCTCAAACCGGAACTCGGCAACGGCTACGCCGACTTCATCATGGATCCCAACACAGCCTACACCGTGCAGCTCGGCGCGGGCAGCGACATCGCATCGGGCTTGACCACTTCCACGTGCCAGACCTCAGACGGAGAGACCTTCTTTGGGGGGACAAAACTCACATTCCAACAGCCTTAAATAACTCACCCTACGGAGAACGTCCCGAAGATTTGAACGGCTCAATCATGTTTGCGAGGCCAACCTTCGGGACGGTGCATAACTTCAGTTAAATAAATTCCCCTCTCCGCCTGCCTTGATTGGCGAAGCCGCGCCGAAAGGTTAGGAGAGAGGTTAAGGCGCCCTGCTGAGCCTGTCGAAGCAGTGAGAGGTGAGGGCCTACGGCATTGTATTGTTGTTCGCCCAGTCATTCCCCAGCCTGACCTCCACATCCACAGTCGAAGTGGGATCAGGCCTGATCAAAATCTGGGTACTTGAATCAATGCCAAACATGGACTGTAAATATTTCAAAGTATACAGCTTCCCTGAGTACAAAATAACCACGGTTCGATCATAAGCGCGGTCCGCGGAGCCAGCCTCGATCACTGCCATGCCCTGTGCGATGAAAAAATTACCCGTGTTCACTTCCAGCGCAGGCGTGAACGAACCGTTCAGCAGTCGCACGCGCGCCGCATCGGCCCTCATCAGAGCGTTTAGGTCATTCTGCGCGGCCAGCGGGCTTAGTGGACCACCTGACGTGAAGATCTCATCGCGCAATTCACGGATCTTATCCGGCAACGGCTTCAGGATGCTCGCATCCTGTCCCCCAAGAACTGTGCTGTCCAGAGCTACCATGGTGTAATCGATCACACCCTGCTCTATACTTTCGAGCGGGATATCTTTCGCCAGCACTCCCAATTGGAGTGCCGTATCAAAAGGCATATTTGTCTTGATGCCGGCGGAAAACTCCTCATAAAATTGCCGGGCCTTCCCCAGCAAAACGGGGAAGTTTTCAGGGCTGAGCACCTTGTCGCGAATGGCCAGGATCGCCTTTTGCTGGCGTCTCGAGCGCCCAACATCGCCTTCATTACCCTTGCGATAACGCACATAAGCCAGTGCTTTTTCTCCGCCCATGTGGCGCATTCCGCAACAGGTCAGTCTTATTTTGTCCTTGCCCCCACCGACCGGATCGAGTCGCAACTCCTCATCATTGTAAATGTCAATTCCGCCAATCAGATCAATGAATTCGACAAACGTATAGAAATCGATCTGGGCATAATATTGAACCGGTACGCCGATGAATTGCTCAACAGTCTTCCTCGCAAGTTCAGGGCCGCCGCCAGGCAGTTTATTCCCCTCCCCTGAGGAATAAGCTGTATTGATGCGGCTGTAGCCAAAGCCTGGAATATTCACCCACATATCGCGCGGGATGGAAAGCATCCCTGCGCTCTTCGAAAGCGGGTCAATCGTTAGCAGGATCATCGTATCAGAGCGCGGTGCGCCCAGGCCTGCTTCCCAGTCACGAAAATCAAGGCCGATGAGGAGAATGTTGATCCGGCTGGCGCCATCCCACGCTGGCGGGAGATTACTCTCCGGGATGGCAATCGGGGGAGGCAATGGCTCAACGTTGGGAACCGGTGTGCCCTCACTATTTAGCACGAACTCATCCTGCCCCGCAGTCACAGTCCCGCAGGATGAGGGCGGCCTGCCAGGCAGCGGGGTGATCGTCCAGCAAGTGATAATGCCGCGCACAAAGTAAAAACCGGCGACGGCCAGGATCACTGCAACCCCCCAGAAAATGATCTGCGCCGCACCCGGGCGTCCAAACTTGATGTTTTTGAGAAAGTCGATTCTGTTCATACAGGTTTAATATATACCATATTCAGGCCGAGTCGTTCCAGGCCTTCCTTTGCCCAGTGTTGAAGCAGGGCCGAGTCTTCTCCCATCACCTGCATCATCACCTGGATGGCGCGGTGGTCACGGATCTCTGCCAGCGCGCGTAAGGCGTGGATGCGGGCCGACTGTGGGGCGCTCTTCACAACTTCGATCAGGGAGGGGACAGCCGCGCTGCCGATCTTGACCAGTGCGTTCACTGCCAGGCCACCCACCATGCCATCTTCATCGCTCAATGCCCGGATGAGAGGCCCGATCGAGCCTTCGTCTGGCCTGGCTGCCAGCCCGAGGGCGGCACACTGGCGCACTTCGGGGGCGGGATCGTTCAGAAACGGGACCAGCCACTCTGCCTGGCGCGAAGTCCCCGAAGGGGAAGGCGATTGCGCCAGGACGCGCAGTCCCCACCAGCGCTGGTCGGCATCCGGGGACTGTGTCAAATCCAATAGTGCCGGAATTGCCTCCCCGCCCAGTTCAATCAGCGGAGAGACCGCCCGCTCCGCGCGGGCTTCGTCTCCGCTGGTCAGGTCATTCAACAAATTCTGTAATGATGACACTTTACTTCGCGGGGGGAGGAACCGGCAACTCGCCTTCAGCCACATTGACCCACTTATCCCCTTCGTCGATCAACATGACCGGGATGTCATCCACAATGGGATATTTTCGGCCGCAATCCTGGCAGATGAACCAGGCATCTTTATACAGTTTGAGTTCCCCGCCTGTCGTACGCACGCAATTGGGACAGCGCAGGATTTCGATCAGTGTTTCACTAACCATTGATTCTCCATTTCTGAACAGCGGGGAATTTTACCATGCAACCCAAAGGACTTCGGAAGTCTGGTCACAAACTTACGAGGAGGGATTGCGGCACAGATTATTCTCTTTCGCCAGTTTTTCAGGATTTTTTGAATCGGGTCCATACTGGCAGATCGCCTGCCAGGGTTCGTAATGTGTGGAGATGTTATCCTGGAAGAGAACAGAGCCATTGCGCCACACGGTTCGAGTGACAGTGACGTCTGCTCCGTTGGCTGCCCAATCGACCTGTTTCATCTCGTTCTTCCTAAGTTCGTTGTTTACTTCAAAAACAGGCTCGGGCGCAGAGACCACGTTGGTGACACCCGTTGTCTCCCATGTCACTGAGCGGCCATCGGAGGTGGAATAGAATTTCCATGTAAGCGTGCGCGCTCCCACATCGACATACGTTTCCATCAGGATCCAGTAAGGCGTGTCATTGGTGAATTTGAAATCCACCAGCGGGAAGTAAACGGTTGCGTCCATTCCGGCCATACTGGAATCGACCGATCCACTCGCAGTCATCTCATAATAGGAAACGCGGTAGGCATGTGAGTAACGTTCAACAATCGGGTAACCGCCAAAGAACACCGTGCGGAACAGCGTCGTGCTGACCTGGCACACGCCTCCACCCACGCCCTTGATGGTGCGCCCGCCGTAAATGATCAATGCTTCTGCGAATCCATTTTCAAGGCTCACATCTCCTAGGTACTCTCCCATGGAGAACGTTTCACCCGGCGCCACCAGCACGCCATGGAAGCGCGCCGACGCCGCCTGAATATTCTGGATTCTTTCCTCGCTCGAGCCATAAAAATAACTTGTTTGAGAGCTTACCAGTTCGCGAATGCCCAGCTCCTCGGCGGTGGAAGTGCCCGCGATTTTCGGTTGCGCCTCATTGACAATCAGGGAAACCGTATGTTCACCGCGCGCCAGCGCCTCATTGATGGCGATGATGCTGGCCCCCACATCCAGCTCACGACCCACACTGGAATTTTCCATCAGGTCCAACTGGCGCGTCTCATCGTTGAAAATAAATTTCGCATTCGACGGCAAACGGTCCACGTGATCCCTGACAGGCACAAGCAGATCACGCAATCCATTGGGGCTGAGAGCCACTTGCACGCCTGCCTGCCCGCCACCATTCTGCATCCGCTGCACCGCAAGCAGGTTGGCAACCACCTCGGGGTTGTAGACATAGGGGCCCGGATCTCCCTGGGCTGCGTTTGGCATCACAAGCGTAAGCGGCTGGCTGAGGATCTGCCGGGCCGCATCCGCCTGCGCGCTCACATCCAGGATCTGCGGCTGGATCTCCTGCACAACCAGCGGTACTTCACCATCGCTGAACGTCTGCAATTGCGCGCCGAGATAAATGAGCGTGGCATCCGTTTTCAACTCGCGCCCCATCTGCCCGGGTTGCGCGACCACATTCGTCCCTTCCAGGTTGAGACTTGCTTCAACAACGGCTTGATTGATTTGCGTGGCAATCTGGCTGAGATATTGAACGGCGACGCGCTGATCAAAGACGATCACAGGCGGGACATTGATTCCCCCGCCTCCCGCGCGAATTTGGCCTGATAGCGCGCCAAACAAACCACCGCTCCTACCCAGGCGGTAGGCTGTCATCGCGCTGGACGAGGGATCGAACGCCATGCCGAGTTGCGCCGGAGTCGCCACCCATGCTTTTTCGCCATCACGAAAGAGGATCTTCCCGCTGGTTGGAAAAGACAGTGCCTGGTTCAACCGGACCGCCGCGTCAGCCGGGGTCAAACCCGAAAGTTCCACGCCTGCCACTGAAACGCCGGGAAAGATGCGTCCGGCGTACAAGAGCTGGTATCCCAATGTCCATCCGATAATAAGAACAAGGAACAGGATCACGCCGCTGACGAACGCGGCAACGACCTGTGGAAGGATGGGAGTTCGTCGGTAGGGATAAGAAACAGTAGCCATGATCGAAAATTATACCCTGTGGAAAACATAAACATTAATGTGGAATGAGTTCCTGATTGAGACGGGAACTGCCCATTATTTGTTCCCACGTGATTTCAAGCCCGGCATCAGCATCGGTGTAACAGAACGATAGTTTGCGTATTCCTGTCCGAACTCGCGCAGGAGTTTTCGCTCCTCGAAGAATGCCCCGACAAGGACATAAAGGGTAAGAGCCAGATACACAATGAAGGAATTAATGGTCACTTTTGGAGAAAGCCAGAGGATCAACAAACTGAATGTGTACAAAGGATGGCGGACAAAGCGATACAAGCCATGTGTTACCAACTTTCCCGTTTTCTCCTCTTCGATCAATTGGCGCATGCCGGCAAAGGAAAGCACATCGGTTTGTGAAACTGCGACAAATAAAAGAAACACGGAAATTCCCTGCCCCAGCCACATGAGATAACTCCGGGGAGGCGGCACCTGATAAAGGACTTCATCAGGCAAGACAGCCATTAGATACAGGACAGGCGCGATACTGATCACCGCAAATATGTTATAGAGGAGACGATAGGGTTTCATGAATTTATCTCCAAGCGTGCGGCGGAGGAGACTCTTGAAACTGAGAGAGGCCAACAGCGAATGGATACTTCCCCATAAGGCGATGGAAAGGATCAGCCAGAACATTTTCTCTCTATTTACTCGGCGCCAAAAGCAGGCAACTCTATTGTTTCCGTGTCAGTCTGGATGATGTAATGCGGCATCCATGCCACACCAAACAAATTGACGAACACATCCGTTTTCTTCGGCGTGATCGTGACTTCTGCAATTTCGTTCACCGCCCTTCCCCACCGATCGTTAATCTCTGCAATGATCTCCTCACGGCGCTTTTCGAGATCAGCAATCTGCTGTTTGAACTGGGCGATCGCGTCATGCGACTCTTCGACTTCGGCCTTGGCGTTTTGGGCCAGGCGATGTTTTGACAACTGGGATGTCACACTTTTTTTACGACCTATTCCCATGAAGCCGGCGCCTAATTCAAGCAAATTGGCTCCCGATTCCAATTTTCGATTCTGAAGATCATCTTCGTCCTGGCGGAGTTCGCGTTCCTCACGGGCAAGTTTATCTTCGAGCGTTTTGAGCTGGCGATCCAATTGCCCGGTCTTTTTTGCGATTTCGGCATCACGTGCATCGCGCGCGGCATCTGCGCCGGCCTTCATGAATTCAGCCTGGCTGACATCGGGTCCCGCAAAGACCTTGAGTGCCTGGTTGGCGCGTGCCTTCACCGACGAATTGCGGAATACCCAATCGGTGAAGTCTTTTTGCAGGGCGGTCATAAGCTTGACATCATTCAATGGCGAGTCAATCGAACTGAAACGCGCTGACGTTACCGGAGAGGTCTCTATAGTATCGAGCACATGACTACCCAGTGGGTAATCCTCCCAGCGGACGGTGCCTCGCTTTTCAGGCGACTTCACCAGCGCGGTGCGTGTGATTTCACTATCCACGCCGTGCTTCCGGTCAAGGATACGCACCTGGGCGGAGGCCAACAGTACGGGCCGGTAGATCACTCCCTCCTCAACCTTCATTTCCGCAGGCATGGAATCTCCGGCTGCTGAGAATGCTTCAGGCAGTGTGTAGTTCTGCGGAAGAAAATATTCCCGGATCCAGGCAGGGACGGGAGGCTTGGTTACACTTGAATCGACCTTCAGTGCTGCACGAGGGATGGTGCCGGTCGCCAGCGGAACAACAGGAGCAGGCTTGACATTGGTGTTAAGATGTTGGTTGAGACCCTTGATCTGTGCCCGGGTCAAAGGCCCTGCCAGAAAATTCATTGTCCAGCGCGTCTGGAAAAGCTCAGGTTGTTCTGCGTGCACATTATGCAAAATAAAGACCCGCTTTCCAAGAGATGAAATCAGCTTATCGAGTACGGCACGTTGAGTTCCACCCGCTGCACTCTCAAGCCCGTCGAGCAAACGGTTCTTATCCTGTTCAGTCTGAAGTTTTCCAATGAACCACGTACCCGCGTTGGAAAGCCCCTTGTAATCGATGTCAGCCGGGTTTTGAGTTGCCAACAGCAGGCCGACACCAAAGGCACGACCTTGTTTGATCATCCTGAGCAGCGGTGGCTTCGAAGGCGGGTTTGCGACAGGTGGAAAATAGCCGTAAATCTCATCCATATACAGCAAGGCATGTAATGACGAGGCTCCGCTTTGAGTGCGCATCCATGTTTCGATGGCTGAAAGCAGGAGTGTCACAAAGAACATCCGCTCGTTATCCGGCAAATGTGCAAGATAAAAAACATTATGACAGGGGCGGCCATCTTTAGCACGCAGCATGGAGGCAACATCCAGTGACTGGCCTTCGCGCCATCTCTCGAATGCGGGCGCGGCGAGGATATTATTCAACACCATCGCCAGTTCCATACGGTCCTTGGCAGGGAAGAAGGTTTCAACCGGAAAAGCACCGAGTTTATTGAACTTTGAACTCGGATCTTGCGTTAGCAAAATGAGTTCGTTTAATTCCACATCTTTTCCCTGACTCCAAGCGTTCTCAAAGATATTCGCAAGCAAAATGTGTTCGCGCGAGCGAAGCGGATCGATATCGTTATAGCCGACGAGTCCAAGCAAAGCCGTCACCGTGCTGGCGATTTTCTCGCGCAAAACTTCGCGATTATCGTTCCATGTGAGTCCCGGCGCGGCAAGCGAAGATAATACGCTCACGGGGATCCCCGCGTCCGAACCCGGGGTATAAATCGCAAACTGCGCCGAGTTCTTAAGAGCCAACAGGCGTTCTTGTGGAATGCCCCATTCCTCCAGTCCATCCCGCCAGGATGCAGCTGCATCCTCCGCAAGCTGCTCAGGGGTTTTGCCGGCACGGCGTGCCAGCTCAGAATCGATCCACGGTTTAAAATCCTGCGGGGCAAGATCAGGAAAATGCAGAAGCAGATTTGTAAGATCGCCTTTTAGATCAATAATGATCGCAGGAATCCCTTTCAGTGCGGCCTCTTCAAGCAAGACAACACACAGACCGGTTTTGCCTGAACCGGTCATGCCGGTAACGACTGCATGTGTGGTCAGATCCGCAGGATCGTAGGTCACCTGTTCATCTTTAACTGCCTGTTTAATGGGATCGTACGCGCGTCCAAGGTAAAAGTTTGAGTCTGTCATAAAAGTCTCCAAAGCCCTCTCCCCGCTTCGACTTCGCCCATTCGGGCTCCGCTTAGCGCGAAAGGGAAGGGATGAGGGGAATTAGAACGAACGTGCTAGCTTAATGTACTCGATTTTCAAACATCTTACAAGTAAAGACCCATTAAGAATTCTTGCGGAGGTTTTTCCTCCGCAAGAATTCTTTCATCAGTCCCCGCCTCCGCCGCCGGAGCCGCTACTCCCTCCATCGTTGCTGTTGTCCTGACTACTGTTATCATTGTGGCTGATATCATTATTGTTGCTACTGTCATTACTGTTACCATCATTGCTGTTTTCGTCATTACTGCTGGTACCGCTGCTGGTATTGTCATTGTTATTCGACTCTGAACCACTGCCGCTGTTCGATCCGCTGTTCTCAGATTCGATCTCAGGAGTTTTCGTCTCTTCCACTTGCGGCGATTCGCCTTCGGACCCCGTTCCCGAGCTATCTTCATTTTGCTGATTGGGCCCTTCGTTGCTTCCTCCTTCGCCCTCAGGTTTATCATCCACATCCGGTAGTTTCGCGCCGGGCGGCAGAAGCTTGACGCGCTCTGCCAGCACAATCCCATCGCCTCCTGTTACGCCGGTCACGCGGACAGCATTGCCAACAGCAACTGGCTGATCGGGCATTTCAGTCTGGGCTGAGATGACGACCGGGAATCCAGCGACCAGCCACTGGTCTCCGTTTTGAAGCGTGACCAGCCCGGCGAAATCAACCTCTTCGGAACGTCCCTCTGCAAAGAGTTCGTTCAGCTCCTCCAATCGTTTATTCTCATGTTCGATCTCAAGCGCTTCGCGTTGCTGCACATTGAACGTGAATAACAAAAGCACATCTTCCCAGGTGCGTTTTACGGGATAGAGATCATCACCGGGCAGGGTAGTCGAAGCCGCGCGTACGAGGCCTGTCCCGCTGGCGAAAAGGATCGCAACAACAACCAGTGTAACCGCGACACGCCGCAATGAAGCAGACCAGATGCGACGTGAAGCCGACCGGGCTTTCGCTTCACGCATCTCGGCGGCATGCTGGAGCAACTTTGCACGGTTGCGTCGAAACATGTCAGTCGAGGGATCGAGCACGGCCATGCCCTTTGCATTCGCAGACGCTTCAAGGATGGGACGCAGTTCATCGGCCAGGTCAGGGTAGCGGAACAATACGGTCTCTATTTCCGCGCCCTGCTCAATGTCCTGCAAACAAATTTCCAGAGCTTCGTACAGATTATTCATAACTCACCTCCACGATCTGTCGCTGGAGCGCGGCCAGCGCACGGAACTGGAGAGCTTTTACAGCATTAACATTTTTCTTTAAATGAGTTGCAGTTTCTTCAAGGGAATATCCCTGACCGAAGCGTAAAGCCAGCACATGCTGTTGTTCGGGGGTCAGTTGCGCGTATGCGGTTTGAACCATTCGATTCTGTTCGCGCGCGTCCACCTGAAAATGCACGCTCGGTCCGCCGTCAGGCATGGAATCAGACAACGCTTCAACAGGTCTGCGATACTGGCGGCGCAAATGGTCGTTCACTGCATTGGAGGCGGTGGCAATCAGCCAGCCTTTGAGGCTGGATTGCGGTCCCTGTTTCTTTTGCGCGGCTTCGAGCAGTCGTACAAAGACATCGCTGGCGATATCTTCCGCGGCCGTATCATCGTTGAGCCTGTAACGGACGTAACGATAAACTTCAGTGAAATATTTGTCGTAGATGGCACCTATGGCTTGCGAATCCAACTTCTGCAAGCCATCGAGTGCATGGCGTTCATCGTAAGCAGACATGATTTGCCCGACCCCACGCGTCACAGGTTGAGTTTGAGATCCATATCCTACCATACCAAGTATATCATCCAGGCAGACCCGTGAAACCGTCTGCCCGGGTTGAATCAGCGCCGGGTGTATCTTAGCCGCCACCGGGGCCGCCCTGACTGCCGCGGCCGCCGTACTTTTCATTGCTGTCATCATCTGAGTCATCATCCGCGTCGTTGTTGGAGTTACCGGCCTTGGAGTTGTCGGCTGAGGCATTATCGTCGTTGGAGACCTTCGAGTTACCGTTATCATCATCCCGATTATCAGACTTTTCGATCCCGCGAAGGGTGAGTGTGTCGTCCGCATTGACAATCCCGTGCAGCTGGACCCGGTGGCCCACAACAAACGCGTCTTCGATTTCGGTTTTGAAACGATCGTTATTCTTCATATTTTGCCTCGGCAACCGAGTGAACTGGTTTCATCTGAATTGTCGTCGCAGGCGCCAAAAAGTTACTGGATACAAATGCAAAAGCCTCTCGCGGCTTCGCGAGAGGCGGCAAGGTCAGAACGGGCCATGTCAGGCCGGCGGATTATCCAGCCGAATCCCGTGCCCGCGCACCGTATCAATATATTGGTACGTTGGGTCCAGCGCGGCGATACGGTCGCGCAGGCGGCGGATCAAGGCATCCAATGCCTGGTCAGAGACACCCGCTGCCTGCTCGTCCCCCCAGACCGTGGATACCAGGTCGGGGCGGCTGACTACCTGGCCATGGCTTTCATACAACAGCCACAGCAACTTGAATTGCTGAGCCGAAAGCGGCGGAACAAGCTGTTGTTGATTCACCCAAACGCGGCGCGATTTTTGATCCATCATCAGCCGGCCCGGTTGACCAGCCCCTTCAAGCAAGGGCATGGTTGCGTCTGAAGTCAGAAAAAGGAATTGTTGTGCCAGCGCAACAGACACCAGGTCGCCATCCTGCAACACAACAGGAGCAGACAACGGGGCCCCGTTAAGATTCGTGCCGTTTTTGCTCCCCAGATCTTCAAGGATGACCCCTTCGGGCGTCGGGGTGATACGCGCGTGAAAGCGCGAGATCTGACGGTCGGCCACCACCACATCACAAGTGGGCTCGCGTCCCAGCACGATCGTCTGACTGAGCTGCCAGCGCTGACCCTTTAGCGGCCCTTCCTGGGCAACCAGCAATGGATATTCTTCAGGCGATTTTTTCATGAAAGTCCCATGGAACAGTTATGACAAGGATATTGAAAGGAGTATATAATACTGTTGTTGGCATGAATCACAAAACCGGATCTCACTTCTCGTCCTGGAGGTGATAAAACCAGCTTCAGAGATTAGTGCAGCACTTTGAAATATAGCATAAACACGCGTTTCTGTGCAGAATCCACGCCGAAATAACTCTGCCCGAAACGACCCAGACAACCGCATGAAGGAGAAGAGTGCTTCCAACCCTAAAGAATGGGGAGGTATTGCGCGGCCGCTACAAGATCCGTGAGCGGGTCGGCCAGGGCGGAATGGGATCCATTTACCTTGCCGAGGATACCCGCCTGCAGGGTCGCCAGTGCGCTCTGAAAGAGGTCGAATACGACCGCGCTCTCCCGGAAAAAATCCGAGATGAAGCCCGTGACCAGTTCCTGCGCGAGGCTACTATTCTCGCGCGCCTCGATCATCCCAACTTGCCAAAAGTCTCGGATTTCTTTTCAAACGGTCCACGCGATTATCTCGTGATGGATTATGTTCCCGGCAGCGACCTCCGTACACTGCTACTGGGGGCTCGCCGCAAAAAAAGCTTCCTCAAGGAAATTGATGTGCTCGCCTGGGCAGATCAACTGGCGAATGCCCTAACCTTTTTGCACGGTCAGGAACCGCCCATCGTCCATCGTGATATTAAACCAAGCAACTTGAAACTCATGCCAAACGGTCTGATCAAGCTCGTGGATTTCGGCCTGGTAAAAATCCTGGCGCCTGAAGAGGTGACAATCACGATCATTCAGGGGCAGGGAACCGCGCTTTATACACCCCTGGAGCAATACGGCGGAAGTGATGCGCATACCGATATCCGGTCAGACATTTATTCGTTTGGGGCCACACTCTATCACCTGCTCACAAACGAATCCCCTGCAGACGCACGCAAACGATTCCTTCATCCCGAAAGCCTGGTCCCCTTAAGACAGATCAATCCTGCCGTTTCGATCCGCACCGAGAGAGCCGTGCTGTGGGCAATGGCACTGCACCCGGATGAACGACCTCCCACGATTAATGAGTTCCGCCAGGCATTGCTGGGATATAGTGAACCCCCCATCCTGCCTATCACTGTGCGACGCGGCCGTCCACAGCCTGTTTGGAATTACCTGGTCCATCGGCCGGAAGCCACCCTTGCATGGAGCGGGGCCGTGTTGCTGCTAATCAGTCTACTGGCGACGCTCGTTCGCTGAACCACTGCATCCAGATCCACGCCCCCAAGGCCCCGACCAACTCTCCAGCAAACGTCAGAAGCAAAACTCCAAACGCGCCGGCATCTGAAGCGATCCATTCGGCCGCGCCCGGGAAATCAAGTGCAAGATAATTGTACCCCGCCAGTCCACCCAGGAAGATACAGAGTGCCCAACGTAATCCCCAGCGCGGCGAAACGATCCGGCTGACGGCCCAGGACGCCAATGCTGCCCCCCCGATGATCGCCAGCATGGCAAGCAGCCAAATACCAGCGCGCGGATAACCTTCTGGTGAGATCAGATCATTTTCGGGGACTGCTGTGGCTGTCGGTGTCAGGGTCTCCGGCGTCACACTCACTTGAGGCACAATGACTGTCACAGCCGCGCCCTCATTGGATGCATCGAACTGCAGAACTCCTGAGATCATTGCCGGTTCACTGGTCGCACGTATTTCCACTTTTCCGGGCTTGTCGATGGCAAAGGAAGCGCGTGCAATGCCGCCGGCCGTTGTGGCATCCACCTGTTGCAGAATTCCGCCACCCTCGTCAAGCGTAGACATCGTAAAACTCACAACGGTCCCATCAGGCACGATATGTTGATTGTGATCAAGGATCGGTCCTGCGCGGATTGCGATCGTATCACCGAGGCGATAGAGCGGAATCTTTGTAGGCCCTGCCGTTATGGTGGCAGGGGTGAAAGCGGCCCCGCTGGTCGGCGTGGGAGGGATTTCCTGGTCCAAAGAAAGAGGGATAATCTGTGCTGCATCGGGCTGTGTTTGCGTGATAAGGTCATATCCCACCGCGGGAATGGAGACAGGTGAGGCGCCCTGTAAAGATATCTGTTGGAAAAGCAAACGGGCGGCAACGTCCACGAATGCCGGCTGCTTGCTATAAAGAGCGTAATATGCCGTTAGCTTGGATATATCCGTTGCGTCTAGGTAGTACGGAGCAGTGAACGAGAACAGGATCACGTTCCTGTTTCGAAGCAAATTGGGTCTTTCGGAAAAGAAGCGGCGAAGCAGGGAGATCTGTCCGTCGCCTACATCTGTTAGAGAAATAACAATCCAGTTCGCGCTCTCCAGGGAGGCTTCGATATTCGTCTTGGTTTCCCCGTTCAGCATCAATTCAAGCTCCCTCAGCGGAAAGGAAACTACGCGATTGGCAAAGATCTGGCCGCTACCATTCGGTCCATACAATCGAACGACGGTTTTTTGAAGTGCGTCCGCCGCCAGAGCGTCGTGTGAGAGACAACCACTGCATTGCTGGTACGCTGGGGTATCCGTCAGGAAAACAATACGGTCACCCTGATTTGGCGGGGCGGGCAGTAAAGTTCCGAGTTCCTGCGGATCGGGGCTGATCAGTGTGACCGCATTTCGCGCCACGTCAAACATCACCTGTTGAGAAGTACCTACGTTCTCGAGTGCACTATCCGGCATCAGCACATTGGAAACGTCGAATACGTCATACATGCGCAACTTTTGCGCGAGGATCCTTCCCGCGGCGGCGTCCACCAGACGGGCAAACTCAGGATCATTCCGATACTCCTGCGAAAAGAATTCAAGTATTCGCAAAGTAGCGGAATATGCATCCTCCTCTGAATCCTCGGATCTGATGTCACCAAGATAAAGCAGGTCATTGCCTGCCCGGAATGCATCGCCTGCCACCGAACGCGGCGAGAAGTTCTCGCCACTCTGGGAATAAAATTCGCGGACAGCCTTACTTCCCAGGTCATCACTTACGATCAACCCGCCATTTGTGCGCCAGTCTGCAAACTCAGGCAAAGCCAGGATGGTCGAAAGCGCTGAAGCATCAAAGCTGACGGGCCGTGTCGTTGCACGGATATTGCCCTGAAATCCCTGATAGCGAATATGAGAGACCAGCAGACCGTCCACTACTTCGGTGGGCTCGCCGGAGGTTGTAACATTAAAGAACGGAGTGAGCTCAATCTGTTTCAACTGCTCGAGCGATTTGCGAACCGTGGCAACCTCTTCCTCAGGCAAACGGTCTGACCCGCCGCGGCCCGGGAAATGCTTGGCTACCACCACCATATGCCCGTTGCTGCCCGTGTGCAACCCCGAGATATAAGCGCGTCCCATCTCACCCACCCAGAACGGATCCCCACCAAAGACGCGCGTACCCAGGTCACTGCGCGCAGATGGATTTGGAGACTCGACCACATCAAGGGATGGGCCAAGAAGGAAATTGAAGCCCAGCGCAGATAACTCACTCCCCAGTACTGAACCGACCTGTTGTGCCAGCTCCGTTTTCCATGTTGCGCCTATCGCCATCGCATCCGGCAGTGGAGTGAGTCCGCTGAAAATTTGATCGTGAGGAACACCGTCGCCTTCCTGCGAGATGCCGATAAATAACGGAGCGTATGCGTTGCGGGTAGGTTCAGTCGAAAGCTCCGTCGCTTCCCATTCGATGGTCTGCAACGCGCGGATCAGTTGCTGCGCGCCGGCAATCGTATCCGGCTCTTCAACGAAGTTATTATTCCCAGCCAGCAAAACCACCCCGCCCACATGATGATTTGCAATCAGGTCGTAGATCTGGGAGTCCGCGCTGACATCCATCCCGCTTAAAGTGACGAGGAATAATTGCCCCACTCGTTCCTCGGGTGTCATCGAAGCCAGCACGGCTTGCACCTCCGGAGGCCGGGTTTGCGGTTGGGCACGCGCGGCAGCCACCGGCTCAAGAATTGATGCGATCAGCGCCAGCACACACAAAGCCGTCAGCGAGCCAAAGGCACGTCTCAACCCCATGTTCCTCCCATGCACCCAGCCACGCATCGTTTCAAGGCCTCAGCCCATATACCGTTGGGAAAACCGATCGGCGGCCTCACTTGAATTCCCCTCTCACTTGAACCGCCAACTGTGGATCATCTGTGAAGATCGCATCCACACCCCAATCGAACAAGCGACGCATATCCTCCGCCGCATTGACTGTCCACACGTGGACGCGCCGCTCCAGGCGATGCACCCGCTGAACCTGTTGCGGAGTGACATCCTTCAAATTGGGATGCAATGCCTGATACCTGCCAAACGCAAAACCAAAGGAGCGTGCCCACGCGCCGGGAAGTCCATTGAATGCAAGCAGCCCGCATGGAACTTCCGGGAGCAAGCCACGAACCTTCGAAAGGTTCGACGCAAAGAAGGATGAAAACAGCACCCGTTTCTGCAATCCGAATTTTTTAACCAGCATGCAAACAGACTCAACAAGATGATCGCCCGGAGTGCTGTAATTTGTCAATTCAACATTGATGAACATGCGTTTCCCCAGCGCTTCAAAAACCTCTTCAAGAGTTGGAACTTTCTCCGCGCGATACTTCTCCGCAAAAAAAAGGCCTGCACCTAGCGAACGAAGGTCTGCCAGTGACTTATCCTGCACGCGGCCATGCCCATCCGTGGTGCGATCGACCGTCGCGTCGTGCATGACAACAACATGGCCATCCGCCGATAACTTCGCATCCAGTTCAATTCCCTCGGCGCCTTGTGCCAGCGCCAGTTCGAAGGCGGCCAGGGTATTCTCAGGAGCATGAGCAGATGCGCCGCGATGAGCGAAGATAGTGGGGCGAGGCAGGGTTTCCAGCATGGTGAAAATAATCGTCATTGCGAAGCAATCCTCCTCAGGGTTGGGTTGTTGGCAACAAGGGAGGAGATTGCTCCATCAGGGAGAGCCGCGAAGCGCCCTCGCAATGACGAAGCAACTAAATATCAACAAAATATGCCAGTGCCGCGCGGTCGAGCATATCACGTGTCATAATGGGTGGGACGGCAAGGTAGCTTGATATATCAAGGATCTGGTCGCAAAGGTCACGCGGATGGGAGGCACGCAGTTTACGGTTGCGTTTGATATACCATTCCTGCAACAGATAGGCCAATCCCTGATCGCTGTATTCGACCTTTTTATCTGCCGCAACGCGCTTGAAGATCTCACGATACTCTTCGTAAGAAGGGTCGCCGATCTCTATCTTGTGTCTCAGACGTCTCAGGAAGGCTTCATCCACGAGATCCTTTGGCGGGAGATTAGTCGAGAACACGATCAAAACGTCGAAAGGTACTTCAATTTTCCGGCCGTTATGAAGTGTGAGGAAATCCACGCGGTTTTCGAGTGGTACGATCCAGCGGTTGAGCAAATCACGCGGACGCACCTGCTGGCGTCCGAAGTCATCAATCAATAAAATGCCACCATTGGCTTTCACCTGGAACGGTGCTTCATAAAATTTATGTACTTCATCATATACAAGGTCGAGACCTTCCAGAGTCAACTCACCACCGACCACAATGAATGGCCGGCGCACCTTCACCCAACGAGGATCGCGGCGTTGACTTGTGCGGAGATTGCCTGTACTGCTGGCATTTGAAACTTCTACCCCCGGCGCGAGTTTGTGGCTGACCTGATCATAGACTTTGATCACCTGACCATCGAGATACAAGGCATAAGGGATATACATCGCCTGGCTAAGCACCAGGTTACCAAAAGCACGGGCGACGCTGGTCTTGCCGTTGCCAGGAGGGCCATACATGAAAATAGACGTGCCCGAATTGAGGGCAGGACCTAACCGCTGAAATGTGGATTCTGAAAGGACCAGCTGCGAAAGGATCTGGCGCATTGTACGCGAGGTGACGGCCATGCGGCCGGTCTTCTGGCGACGGATCGCTTCGTTGTAGACTTCAAAGGGGACGGGTGCGGGGCCCGCATATTGACTGCGTTCCAACGCTTCACGCGCATGGGTGACGCCTGCTCCCGTTATACCGTATGTGTACGCCCCTTCACCCAACCCGCCCTGCGATGATTTCACCTCCAGCAATTTTTCACGTTTGAGTGACTCGAGGATACTATCTGTGACTCCCGCAAAAGGGAGTGCGATCAGTTCGGCGATCTTAAATCCGCTCATATACCCCTGAGAATAGAGTATCTTTAGAGCCAGGTCCTGCAGCCAGAGTGCAGAAAGACCCGTATCCTCCACTGTGTTGATTGGCGGTGGCGAGAATAATACCGTGCCCGCCGTTGGTTTTATAAGAGGGTTGCTCATAACATCTTCCAGTCCGGCATGCTCCATGAAATCAGATTAATTTCTGCGACTAGATTATAGCACGCCAAAGATAGTTTGAATTCGGCGCGAGGAATATCGTATATAATCCATAGCGCCATGAACCTCTCCGTCATCATACCTGTCTACAACGAGGTCGAACATATCCGTGAGATCGTGAAGCGGGTGCAATCCACGAAACTGACTAAAGAAATTATTATTGTAGATGATGATTCCAAGGATGGTACGCGTATTATCCTGCAAGAGCTGGACGGCAAGAAAAAAGTCCACGTTATTTTGCATGAACGCAATCAGGGCAAGGGCGCGGCAGTTGTTACAGGGCTGAAGGCCGCCAAAGGTGACATTTTGCTGATCCAGGATGCGGACCTGGAATACGACCCGCGCGATTACCTTGTTCTCCTTAAGCCCATCAAGGAAGGTGTTGCAGATGTAGTCTATGGTTCCAGGTTCCTCGGCGGCACTCACCGCGTCACCATGTTCTGGCACATGGTCGCGAACAAATCGCTGACCCTCATGACCAACATCCTTTATAACACCATCCTGACCGATATGGAAACAGGCTACAAAGTTTTCCGCCGCGAGGTAATTGAGGGCATGACGATCAAAGCGAAAGGTTTCAACTTCGAACCCGAGTTCACAGCCAAAATACTCAAGCGCAATTATCGCATCTTCGAAGTGCCGATCTCCTTTAATCCGCGGGATTACGCCCAGGGGAAAAAGATCAAAATAAAAGATGCCTTTGAAGCGGTCTGGACTCTATTAAGATACAGGGTCTCGGATTAACAAAAAAAGAAGGCGTGTTCGCCTTCCTGTTTCTCACTATTTCTCAACTGTCACATTGTACTCAAATATGTATTCCCCGGCCTCATAATCCGCAAGCCCATCGTTGATCTTTTCGTCGAAGGTGGCAACGGCCTCCAGCTTATATTCGCCGGCGGACCAATCTGACAACAACACTCCATAATCAAGGCAGAGCAGATTATTCGTCGAGGCATATGACAGGTTATGCACTACATCACTGCCGAGTTCATCGCCGTCGAAATAAAGTTTTACATCAATGTGTTCAAAATTCTGCCGTAAAGTTTCCTCATCAACGGCGCACCAGCCATAATTGAAGTAAGTTGGCTTGTCATCTGTGATGTTTACCGTGAATGTCAGTGTGCCGGGCCTGGCGAAATCCTGCTCAGTGTACTGCTCTTGTGCAAGTGATTGCAGGGAATGCCAATCCTGTCCAGTTAGTACTTCAATAACCGTATTAGCATTCTTTTCCATCGCCGGCATGGGCGCGGCCGGGATGGGCGTCAGGGGAATCATGCCAGGCAGCAAACATGACATGATCAAAAGTGCACTGACAACAAAAGTTACAAAATTTGGCACATATTCTCTGGCTTTCATAAGCCACCTCCTTCAGATGACAGATTATAGCCAAAGATTCCGGAAGTCTGCTGAAATCCGCTTAAATCATGGGATTTCACAAGCCTTCCGAAGTCACCCTCGGAGTGATCCCACTGTATAATTTGGGCTATGAAAGATTGGCAATCTGAAATGCAGGCGGAATTTGAGAGAGCCGGGCAAGCGCGCACTCGCGGGAATGAGGGTCAGGCACGCGTCTGTGCCCGGCGTGCGGCAGGGATCGCGGCACGCGAATATTTTACACGTCGCGGCGAAAGAATCCGCACACCCAGCGCGTATGACCTGCTCAATCGGCTGGCACAGGACCCATCGCTCTCAAATGAGCTGCGCCGGTCCGCTGGTTACTTGACCTTGCGAGTCAATGAGGAATTCACGCTGCCTGTAAACGTGGATTTAGTTGCTGAAGCCAGGAAGCTGTGCAACGAATTACTTAAATAAAAAGACCCCGATATCCCCACAAAATTCTCGGGGTCTATATTTTGATGGGTTCAACCCAGGTGCCTGCGTCCCACCAAATGGAAAAAGGCGCGCGCAATTGTCATCACCAACAGCAAGACAGACATCACCCCGCCAAAGACAAGGAACATCCTATTCCAGTCGCGCAGGCGTGAAGCAATCTCCTCACGATACGGAAAGTGGATGCGTTCATGCAGTCGCTGGATAACGTCGTTCGAAAGCGGAACCGGCTTCAAGGTCCCGGCCAGATGCGCCTCAATGACGTCGAGTTGGTCTTCGGAAACTTTGTTCTTACGCTGGGTCATATTCTTACTCGTAATTTTGTCAATCATCCGGACCAATCTTACTCACCGTCCAGGTTGATATTCTGATCACCGATCTGGTCGCGCAGCGCCAGAAGCGTTCGATGATAGAGGCTTTTTACAGCTCCTTCACTGCGTCCCATGATCTGGCCAATCTCCGCATTCGACATATTTTCGACGAACTTCAGGATGAGAAGATTTTGTCGCTCCGGCGGCAGGCGTCGGATGAGACGGAGAAGCGATTCCTGCTCCTGGGAACGAACCAGATTCCGCTCGGGATGGTCTCCTCTGGAAGGCAGGACCGGCACATCGTTCAGTGGGATTTCCTGCCGGCGGCTTCGGTCGCGATGCCAATTAGCAACCAAATTATGTGCGATCCGATACAGCCAGGCAGAGAACGGCACGCCGCGGTCTGTGTAGTTGTGAATGTGATTCATCGCCCGCTGAAAAACGCGCGCAGTGAGATCCTCCGCATCATGAAGGTTCCCCGTTCGGTAGTATACATAGTTGAAGATGCGGTCTATATAACGTCCGTAGAGTTGACCAAATGCATCACGGTCACCCTTCGAAGCACGGATCAGAACATCTTCTTCGTTGAATTCGATTTCCGGCACGTATGATCCCTACCGGCGGGGTCTGTTAGGAATAACACCACCGGGTTTTGGAAGTTGCTGGGAGTATATCACGCAACATTTTAATTTCATTGCAGGCCCAGGCTTCCAGGCTTCGGCAGGGCAAACGCTCAGGCATGCAAAGATCAGGCCTCCAAAAACTTTTCACCACTGGTCATAAAATCCCATGAACGTTCTTATCCCTGAAGCCGCAGGATTCATCGGCTCTTCTCCTGCAAATCATCCCGCCCACCATGAATCAAAAGAGCCTGATGCAAAAGCGTCAGGCTCTTTTTAGTTTAGCTCATCATTGTGACGTTGGTCGCCTGGGGTCCCTTGGGACCTTGTTCAACATTGAATTCGACCTTTTGTCCCTCTTGAAGGTTACGGAAACCGTCGCCTTGAATGGCGGAGAAATGGACGAAAACGTCCTTTCCGCCTTCACGCTCGATAAAGCCGAAGCCTTTGTCACCATTGAACCACTTGACTGTACCATTTATACGTTCGGACATTGTTTTTGCCTCCTTTGGCAATTCGAAAAAATTAGGTGTTCTGTTTGGTTCCATCGGAGGGGCAAAACAAAACAACCCACGGATCAAACCGTGAGCTGCTGGTATTTGTACTTCCAACACGAACTTACTGTTATCCTACTGCATCAAGAATAACACACGAACCTGGATCAGTCAATCAATATTCATGAGCAATATTCGAAGTTACAGATACGATAAAGGATGGATTCTCTTGGTGCTATAATCCCATCCACTGATGAACTTCCTCATTACCGGAGCCGCGGGATTCCTCGGCTCTTCTCTTGCCAACCAACTCTCCAGAGAGGGACACCAGGTGCGAGGGCTGGACGACCTCTCCACGGGCGACCCTCAGGCGCTGGGGCCGGATGTCCATTTCACACGCGGGGACGTGAGTGACCGTCCCAAGCTGTGGACTCTCCTGCAAGAAGTGGACGTGGTCTACCATCTCGCGGCGCGCGTCTCGGTGACTGAGTCTGTTTTGTATCCACGCGATTACAATAACGTCAACGTCGGCGGGACGGTCGCGCTTATGGAAGCGATGCGTGACGTCGGTGTACGACGGGTGGTGTTGGCTTCGTCCGGCGCAGTGTATGGCGACATCAGCGAGCAGCCTTTGCGCGAATCCGTAACGCCAAATCCGCGCTCGCCATACGCCGTTTCAAAACTCGCGGCGGAATATTACGTCCGTACAATTGGCGGATTGTGGGGCATTGAGACGGTTAGTCTGCGCATCTTCAATGCCTACGGGCCAGGTCAGCGCCTGCCGGCTTCACATCCGCCCGTCGTGCCGCATTATCTGCGACAGGCTCAGCGCGCTGGGACGTTGGTCGCGCATGGCGATGGGAGTCAGACGCGCGATTATGTTTATGTGGATGACGTGATCAGCGCGCTGGTTGCGGCCGCGACCGCGCCGAACGTGAATGGATTGGTGATTAATGTGGGCTCCGGGAAAGAAACAAGCATCCGCGATCTCATCAAAGCAGTTCAGGGTGCAACAGGAAGCAATGCCGAAGTGATATACAACCCCAAAACGTCAAGCGGTGTCTCCCGCCTGTGTGCGGACCTGACGCTTGCCAGCCAAAAATTAAACTACCGCCCCTCCATCGAACTCGAGCAAGGCTTGCGACTCACTCTGAAGCGAGATCCGAGATTTAAGTAACGTTTGGGCTTCCAGACGTTCGAATGTTGAAACGTTGTGATCCTTTCCAGAGGTTTTTATGATCGTCCCACGTTGACCGTCGCACGTGAATTGATAGGCGCTCGGCTGGTTCGGATTCTTGATGGGGAAAGACTTGTTGGCTTCATCACCGAGACCGAAGCGTATATCAGCGAAAAAGATTTGGCCTGCCATGCCAAAGCGGGACGAACGCCGCGCACGGCTGTCATGTATGGAGAACCCGGGCACGCGTATGTCTATTTTACGTATGGCAATCATTGGATGTTGAACGTTGTCACTGAACGCGAGGGATCCCCTGCGGCGGTGTTGATCCGTGCGATACAGCCGATTGAGGGCGTGGAAGTTATGTCCGCGCGGCGGGGCGGGCGCGATACGTTTGGCCCAGGGAAATTGTGCCAGGCAATGGAGATCACGAAAACTGAGAATGGCGTCGATTTAACGGAAGCAACGGGCGGCTTATGGATTGAAGCGGGTCTAAAAATCCCAAATTCGCTCGTGACGAAAGGGCCACGTGTGGGTTTAAATAATACGCCAGAACCGTGGCTATCCAAGCCCTGGCGATTTTTAGTCAAAGGTCATGTCATTGCGAGCGCAGCGAAGCAATCCCCTCGCGAATGAGGAGATTGCTTCGGGCTTCGCCCTCGCAATGACATAAAATATATGGAGGAACAATGGGATTACTTGAAGGAAAGAATGCGCTGATATTTGGATTGGCAAATGACAAGTCCATCGCCTGGGGAATTACGCAAGCCTTTCATCGCGAAGGCGCAAACATCGGGATCAGTTATGCAGGCGAAATGCTCGAACGACGTGTGAAACCGCTGGCGGAAAGAGTAGGTTGCAAGTGGGTCGAAGAGTGCGATGTGACCAGGGACGATCAGATCAGCGCTGTAGCTGGGAAGGCTGCGCAGCATTTTGGCAAAATCGATGTGCTGGTGCATTCCATTGCATTTGCGGGACGGGATGAGTTGAGCAGGCCTTATCACCAGACCAGCCGCGAGGGGTTCAAGAACGCGCTGGATATCTCCGTATTCTCGTTCGTCGCCCTGACAAATGCGTTTCTGCCCATTTTGAATCCCGGCGCGTCTGTAATGTGTCTGACGTACTATGGCTCGGTGAAGGTCGCTCCGCATTACAACGTGATGGGCGTGGCGAAGGCTGCCCTGGAATCATCGACGCGCTATCTTGCTTATGATCTGGGCCCGCAGAAGATCCGCGTGAACGCGATCTCCGCTGGACCTATCCGTACGCTGGCGGCAGCAGGCGTGGGCGGCTTCCGTGATATGTACAAGCACTTTGCGGATATGTCCCCCATGCGCGAAAATATAACGATTGATGATGTGGGCAACGCCGCGGTATTCCTGGCTTCTCATCTGTCTGCAAAGATTACGGGCGAAGTGCTCTATGTCGATTCGGGATTCAACACGATCGGTGTCCAAATTGGCCCCAAAGAAGAGAAGACTGAACCATAAGCAGAAGTAATTACTCCCTATTCAGTAGGGCAGGCTGCACTTTCGGGGAGTGGCTGCCCTTTTTGTTTTATACGGTAAAATTGATGCAGTATGTTCAAACGCAATGCCACCCCCACCGAAACGCAGCAACCTGTTCAAGCCGTGGAGCGCATCACGTCCGTGCTCGGTTCGGGGGTCATCTGGCATGGCTCCATCAACGGCTCCGGCGGCGTGCGCATCGAGGGCGCGTTCGAGGGTGAGATCGCCTTGCGCGGCATGCTCGTCGTCGGTGAGACGGGCCGCGTCACCTGCCAGAATGTGCGCGCCAATACAGTCATCGTCGCGGGCGCGGTGCGCGGCAACATCACTACTCAAAAACTGGAGATCCGTTCTTCGGGCCGGGTATGGGGCGACGTGGTCACAACTGCATTCGTGACGGAGGAAGGCGCGTTCCTGCGCGGTCAAATACGGATGGAGGAAACGGTCGAGCTGGATCTTGAGCCTGCTCCCGAGACCACACCTTCAGAGGCTGCCCAGGCCGAATCCATCGCGTCGACGCCGATCGTCCTGCCTGATCAACTTTCAGAGGGAACGACGCGGAAAATTACAAGAAAGAAATAAGGAATGAGTCTGTCATTGCGAGCCATACAGTGGCGAAGCAATTCCCCAATAGAAGAAGGGATAGCTTCGTCGCCACGGAACAGCTTATCGTGATGACATTCGCGGGGATTATGAAATATCGCGACCTCAACATCCAAACCCAACGAGAAGCTCCCAACAACGCGCGGACTGAAGGATTCTCTTTCCTCGTCCGCGCGGGATATTTGACGCGCGAGAAAACCGCAACCAAATTGGGTGAGCATACAATCAATTATCTAAGTGGACTTGCAAGCAAACCTGGTACTTCGTTTTTGTCAGACATTGGTCTTCAAACCATTGGAAATGAAAAAGAAACCTTCTTCCCCATTGCAGCAGGCTCGATTGAAGTTGCCCATTGTCCGTCCTGCAAATACACAGAACGTCTCGAGCTGGCGCGCTTTGCGAAGACTCCACCTGCACAGGAAGCAGAACTTCGTCTTGTAAAAGTATTCACTCCCGATTGTCATACCATCGAAGCGTTGGCAAACTTTCTCGATGTTCCAAAAGAGAAAAC
>Ga0214473_10001936_pt1 | contig 26266 bp, 24 predicted proteins | sample RVTome_7_FD_203509 | JGI IMG/M metagenome (GOLD analysis project Ga0214473, IMG submission 203509) | Soil microbial communities from uranium-contaminated site in the Upper Colorado River Basin, Wyoming, United States - RVT98D197 | ecosystem: Environmental > Terrestrial > Soil > Contaminated >...
CTGGTTGGGCAACAGCTTCAGACCCTATTTCATTCTCCGGATGCGGACCTCGATCTCTGGAATCCCCTTAAGCAGGCTCACAACCTTCGATGTATCCGTTTCACCAAAGTGATAGGGATAGAGAATCTTCGGTTTGAAGGCCTTTGCCTCATCAGCCACCATCTCGGGCGTCATCGTGTAGGGGAGATTCATGGGCAGGAAGGAGATGTCAATGTTCTTCAAACCTTTCATCTCCGGGATGTTCTCCGTATCGCCCGCCACATAGACCCGCTTGTCCCCGAAGGTGATGATGTAGCCGTTGCCAACCCCCTTTGGGTGGAAAGGCTGACCAGTGTCCCGTTTATGGACGATATTGTAGGCAGGCACAGCCTCGATCTTTAATCCTTCCACTGTCTTTACATCGCCGTTCATCATCAAAATGCCCCCTTGCACCTGTTTGGCACAGGTCTCGGTTAACACCACCACCGTCTTTTCTGTTCGTACCGCGTTCAAGGCCTTCAGATCGAGGTGATCCATATGCTCATGGGTCAATAGGATCAAGTCGGCCTTGGGGAGGGTGGTATAATCGGCCAAAGTGCTGTAGGGATCAACATGGATTACCTTTCCTCCAAAGTTGAATATCAACGTGCCGTGGCCGATAAAGGTAATCTTCAAGTCGCCACCGGATGTCTTAATCGTATCCGTCTCGTTCATATTTCTCGCCTCCTTTTGAACGTATTTGATATTACCTACCATACGGCTCTTCAAAGCGATTTGTCAAGACCAAGTGCGCAGAGGGAAAACCCCTCAGACCTGTGAAAAACCCCAGACCTGAAAATTGGAAGAACACCGTTACCTAATGAATATCCGCGTGGTAATCCTGGAGGGAGCGGACACTCCCCTTCGCGGATTTGTCCGCTCCCCTCCCCGTGTCAAAGCACGGGGCAGGCTTGTTGCGGCGTACATCCAAGTACGTCTCACTCCTCAGGATTTCGGACACCTTGCCTCCGGGCATTTTTGAGCAGCCTGAAGAAAATTTTTTTTTCAGCAAGCTGCTAGTGGAAAATGATTTAGACGCATGGATCCCGACCTCCCCTTGCCGGCCGAACGCCAGTCATACGCTCCCATTGACGAATACCTCTAAACCCTTGATGGTTCCCCCGCCAAACTGGACCATGGTCTCCGCAGCAACGGTCAATCCTTCTTTGAGATAGGTCCCATCAACACCGGAAACAGCATAGGAATAGAAAAGGACATTCTGCGTATCATCCTCCACTCTTGTTTTTTCATCCGCTCCCTGGCAAAGAACACAGATGATGTCCTTTTCGTCCCGGAGCACGATCTCCCCTTCTTTTGTTACGAATTGGCGACCTCCCATTCCCACGCTCCTCTCTCCTCCCCGGGCCACATCGAGCATTAGCCTGCCTTCAATCCGATCATAATCAGTGACAGCCACAAGGATCCCGGCACACATCTCGGCCAGGAAGTGGGCATCCACCATGAGATTGTACCTTGGAAATCCACTGAGGATGGTTCTCTTAAGATGCTGGGGCAGGGGGCACTCGAATCCAAAGCTCTGGAAAAACCGGTCGTACATGTCGATGCGCCGGGAGATCTAAGCAAGGATTTCCCGCTTTCTCATTGTCCGCAGGAGCTTTCGCTTGTATTGATCAAACCCTGCGCTGTCGGTTAAGGGCCTGCATTCCGAAATGAGTGTCAACCCAAACGCCACACCCGGGTACTTGACTTTATAGACCGACGAGATCGAAAAGTCTATCCAAATTGCCATCTTCTTTCTTCCAACTCAACCTCATAGTCAAGCGTAGATAACACCTACAAATAGTGGGAATTAACCTCAAATGAAGGCTGGTGATTTTGGATTGAAAGTGTGCATTATGTCATGGCTAAGTGGCACATTGATAAGTGTGTGCCTTCATTTATTTGCTCCGCTCACTAACCCTAATCATTCGTCCTCCAACCCAAAAAGAAACAGCTCAATGGCATCAGCTCGGACGTGCAGTTGCTGTGCCCAAGATTGCATGTTGCGTAAATAACAAACATAGCCTTCAGGAAATCGCTGGATCGCGGATATCCGACCGGTATTGGGATTGCGGGCTACCTTAGCAAATTGGGCAATGGGAACTTGTAGAGTTTCCTCGAAACGTTTTGCAATAACCGAATCAAGTATGAGGGCATCTTGGGCTCCTTGAACCCCAAGGCCAAAAAAATAGAAAAACTTAGTAAAGAAGGCGGGACCACAGAAATCTATGTCGCTTCGCCTATAAGCATCCAAAAACTGTCCATGTGAAAGGAGATCGCAGATGGCCGTAAGCGTCTGATTTAGGCCTTGGGTTTGGAACATCAATGATGTCCGGTAAGGGCCGTAACCGACTGTCCCATAACCCCAGATCATGGACCCAAGAAATAGTTCATAAATGCCGTTTATCTGAAATGGTTGCAGCAGGGCTTGTGCCATCACTCGCAAGTCCCCTCGCGTGATCTGAAGGGGATGGTTTTGTTGGATATCCTGCCAGTATGGTTCGCCCTGAAAGTATTGTGCCCATTTATCCGCTGTATAAGGAATTGCATGTTGATCAGGATCAATGGCTGCTATCATAGGAGCATTGTCAAGTAGGAATTGTGATGTAGGCAAAATATGAAAGGGCATAAAGTCTCCTGGGGTTTTGATTTATCAATCATTTATTACAGTTTATAATATACACCACTTTTAATCTTTAACGAAGTGTGTGTTACAGGAAGAAGTCCCCACAGAACCTTCTGTTGCCTGTAGGATCTCAATCCTTAGCTTTCTTTATGCCGCTGCCAACAGAAGTACCCTCGCCAAGCCTTCGGGATCAATGATCATTATGTCGTGGCCAGTCTTCATTTCGAAGAATTGCCAAGTCGGATCATTACGAAGTCTCATGGCAAACTGGCCGAACGATCCAGTCGGAGGGGACGAGCAATACACAAACGTTTTCGGAAGCCGGATCGTGGCTGCTTCGTTGGCCAGCTTAATCGGCTGGGACATCGTCTGGTAGGGATGCTTTACGACATGTCGTGAAGCCCAAGCGACGTCCTCCGGTTTTGTGACTCCGAGCAGGCTCAGCGGCAAGGGGTTTACCATGCCAGTTTCTTCTCCCTCTTTCCTCATGGAGGCCGCCCGCTGGGGTGGAATATAATCAATCTGAGCTTTGCCGTTTTCGGGCAGAAAAGCATCGAGATATACCAGGCGGCGAATTTTCGAGGAAACCCGGTCAGCGACACCAGTGATGACCATCCCGGCATAGCTGTGGCCGACCAGCACGATGTCGTCAAGGTCTTCCATTTCGACGAGCATCAAGATATCCTGAATGTGGGTATCAAGATTGATTTCTGGCCGGGAAAGGTGCGCCCTGTCGCCAAGACCGGTAAGGGACGGGGTGAATACCTCGTGGCCGGCACGGCGCAACAGTGGAACCACCCGGCGCCAGCACCATCCACCGTGCCACGCTCCGTGAACAAGCACAAATGTCTTTGTGCGCCCTTGAGCAAGGGATGTCATGACAGAACCTCCTTGGGTCTCATAATACATTTCGAAAGGCAACTTCCGTTTAAAACTGATCAATTCACGGCACTACAAGGTGCCTATCCATAAATACGCCCATTTCGTCATGCCAAACTTGATCCGGCATCCAGAATGCCTTGAAGACACTGGATTCCGGCTTTCGCCGGAATGACGTTTCTGACTTTGGAGTGAGTCCAATATTATGGAAAACAAGGATGTATGTCAAGAAGGCGGTAACCTCTTTTAAAGTGGTGAATTATCCAAAATATGGCAGTCGGGAACTTTTTCTTCGAACTGGTTGTCTAATCAACCAGAAGAAACCGAAAGGAGGTAAGACTATGGTACGGAAAGCATTCTTGACGGTGTTGTTGGTGGCATGGGTGATTCCGGCATTGGCATGTGCCCATGTCGGAAAGGAAAGTGTAGCGGATGTGCGGATCGTTTCAGACCATGGGAATGAATATGCGAAGTACAGGGCTTATCCACAGGTCCGGCAGGAAGGCAATTTCTTCTATGTGGAGGCAGTGAAGGGAGCCAGATATTCCGTTCAGATCACGAACAGATCAGGCAGACGTATTGGTGTGGTGATCGCCGTGGATGGGAGAAACATCATCGACGGGAAGAAATCGGACCTGAAGCGGAACGAGCGGATGTATATCATCGGCCCTTATGAATCGAACTCCTTCGAGGGCTGGCGGACGGCCATGGACAGGACGAACAGGTTTTACTTCACCGAGCCCTCCGATTCCTATGCGGAGAAGGTATTTGCCGATGCCTCGGCAATGGGGACCATTGCTCTCGCTGTATACAGGGAAAAGATTCCCGAAATCATTCCTTACTCCGAGAGGCCATCCAGAATGAGGGATGCCCCGGCTGGAGCAGCGCCTTCCGCTCCCAATGAGAGCCGTGCTGCCGGGAGAGATGAACTGAAGAAAAGCGAGGAGGCAGGCACCGGATTCGGCGAGACGACCTATTCCCCTTCCCGTGTGGTTCATTTCGAACCGGAGCCTGCGCCTGCCGAGAAGATCGTCCTGAAATACGAATGGCGGGCAGAGCTTTGCAGGAAAGGGATCATTAGCTGCGGCCCGAAGAACAGATTCTGGCCTGATAATCAAGAATTTGCCCCGATCCCGAGAGATTTCAAGGGATGATGCCGATCAACGGGTGAAGTCCTGCCTCCAGAAGCCGGCCAGGGCTTCACCCCAATTGACGCCATAATGTTATCCCTTATTTCTTGCTTCCTTCTGCTCCGCCCGACGAGCCACCCATCTTGCCCAAGTCAATGAGGGGAACGGCTCCTCCAGAGACTTGAGGTAAAATCCCATTCCATTTCTCGATCCCCTTGTACTGCACCAGAATTGGGCTGATCGACCGTGACAGGGCATCATTGGCTTTGGACTGTCCCTGGGCTACCACCTGGATCGACTCCGCCTCCCCCTTGGCAGTTGCCACTTTCTGTTGGGCCTCGATCTCCCGTTGTGCCAGAACCTGTCTCTGAGTCTCTACCTGCTGCTGGGCCACTTGTTTTGCCTCAATGGCCTTCTCGTATTCAGGAGAGAACCGGATATTGGCGAAGTAAATATCATCGACGATGATGTGGTACCGGGTTAGGTTTTCACCCAACTTCCCCATCGCCCTCTTACGGATCTCCTCCCTCTTGGGAAGGATCTCCCCGATGGGATAGGTCGGCACAACCTCCTTAACAAAGTCATTAAAAGCCGGATCAATCACTTTGTCGGCAAAGTCGAGCCCCACTTTCTGGTAAAGGTCATTGACATAGGCCGGATCGATATGGAAGTTCATCATCCCTGTCATCTTAACCATCTGGTATTCTTTTGAAGAGGCATCAATCTCCTTAAAGGGGTGGGGCTGGACCTTGACGTCCACCTTAATCACTCTTTCAGCAATAGGCACTTTGAAATTGAGCCCTTCACCCATGATTCTATTTTCCACACTTCCCCACCAGAGAACGACTCCTCTGTGGCCGGCCGGGACGATGGCAAAAGAGCCCCATGAAACAATGAAGAGAATCAACAAAATAATAAGGATTAGAATGGTTTGGGGCTTTGGTCCTTTAAAATCAAACGCTTCTAAAGTTCTCTCCGGCATCGTTCACCTCCTCTTCAGCATGGAAACAGCTCTCCGAGCTTCCCATTGTGTGGAGGTCTCCACGAAGGCAAAACCTCTCGGTTGGTCAGTTTGCCTGCCTTTAACCATTCTAACAGACATGATACTTCCGGCTCCCCTTGCCACTGCCCGATTCGATGATCGGGAAACAACTGGATCAATAGCGGCTTCTGCCACCGTAACTCGGTCGTCATTGATGACCCCCTTGCCCACCGGATTTTCCCCGGTCGGTGCGAGGACGTGCCTCATTTACATTCATCTGTTGACCCAGGAGGTCTTTCCCATTCAGGTTCTCGATGGCCGCTTTGGCCTCAGCCTGGTCGGGCATTTCGACAAAACCAAAACCTCGGGGTTGGCCGCTATACTTATCTTTAACGATCGTTGCAGAGCTTACCTGGCCGAAGGCCCCAAAAGCCTGGCGAAGATTTTCCTCTGTCACGGTAAAAGATAAATTTCCAACATAAATATTCATAGTCGACCTCCTTATTTAGAATTTTTAGTAATCGATAAAACCCCTTAGCTTACTGGCCCGACTAGAATGTTTGAACTTCCTTAAGGCCTTATCCTCAATCTGTCGGATCCTCTCCCGAGTAAGATCAAAGTCCTGTCCCACTTCCTCAAGGGTATAATCCTGCTTCTCTCCGATCCCGAACCGCATCCTCAGAATCTTCTCCTCCCTTTCATTCAGAGTGGAGAGGACTTCTTGAATCTGCTTTGCCATATTGGAGCTTATCGCTGCCTCCTGAGGAGAGATCGCCCCTTTGTCTTCGATAAAATCCTTCAAGAAGCTATCTTCCTCGTCACTGATAGGAGTTTCGAGCGAAATGGGTTTTTTAGTGATCTTCAAGATCTTCTGCACCTTTTCCAGAGAGATCCCCATTTTTCTTGCAATCTCGTCCAGGGAGGGCTCCCTCCCATTTTCCCGAACAAGGGCTCGAGAGGTTCGATTCAGTTTGTTGATGATCTCGATCATGTGAACAGGAAGGCGAATGGTCCGGGCTTGATCGGCGATGGCTCGTGTCATGGCTTGCCGAATCCACCATGTCGCATAGGTGCCGAACTTATAACCCCTCTGGTATTCGAACTTATCCACCGCTTTCATCAACCCGATATTCCCCTCCTGGATCAAATCCAGGAACTGAAGTCCCCGATTCAAGTATTTCCTGGCAATGGAGATGACCAACCTAAGATTGGCCTTCACCATTTCACTTTTGGCTTCTTTGGCTTTGGCCTCCCATTTCTCAATCGCCCTCACCGCCTCTTTGATCTGATCCGAAGAAAGACCGCATTCGACCTCCATTCCGGCTAGCTTCCTTTTGACGCCCCGGGCGATTCTGCCCATCTCCCTTAAATCCTTCGGCTTCATGCCCTCCTTCTCATACTTCTCCACATCCCTTATAGCCTTCTCCATCCGAATGTCCCACTGTTTCAACTCCTGAACGATTCTGTTGATCTGTTCTTCCCTCAGATTGATCCGCTTAAAGGCATCGAATATCTGGGTTCGTTTTTTCAAAATTTTATCCTGAATCCTCTTGTCTGGAACTTCTTTATTCCTGAGCCTCAACTCTCCCCGGAGAATTCGAATGCGCTCTTCTCCCCTCTGGATCTTATCGATCAAATTGAGAACTTTCTTCTTCTGGATCTGTTCTCTCTCAACACTCGTCTCTTCATCGTCGGTCCCATGGGTTACCTCTTTGATCGTGGTCTTTCCGGCATGGAGATCGTTTCCAAGGTTGATGACCTCCTTGATAGCGATGGGGCAGTTGAGCACTATACTCAACACCTCCCGCTGTCCACTTTCGATCCTTTTAGCAATCTCCACCTCCCCCTCACGAGTCAGCAGGGGAAATGATCCCATCTCCTTCAAGTAGATTCGAACAGGGTCCGCCGCCTTTCCAAAGGTCTCCAGTTCGTATTCAACGACCTCTTCCTCCTCCTTCGCCTGAGTGTTCCCATCCTCCATTTTCAATCCCGGCAATTCGATGACCACATCGAAACCCAGCTCATCCGATATGATCGGGACATCTTCGTCCCGCCCTTGGCTAAACTCACGCCGGTAGTGTCTCTTGGGACGCCGTTCTTTCAAGCTTCTTGCCTTATCTCTATTCTTTCGGTTTCTTTCCACTTAAGCTTTTTCCTTGAAACTCTGGCGAGATCCTTGTTCCCTTTCCCAGTCTTTTATCGATACCAGGATTTATCTTTAAGTATTTTTACAAAGGGTTTGCCAGCTATTGGCAAATTCAGGTAAAAGTCCCTTCAAGAGTCCATAAAAAAACCCGCAAAGAAGCTGTTTAGAGTTCCCTGCGGGTCTCTCTTATGTCCAAAAAGGACTCTCTGCAACTTGATTTAACTTCCTTATATACTATTCTTCAATTAAAAGCAAGAAAATTTGCTAATCTTTGGTAACCCCTCAGTTACGGTGCAAGATATCCGTAGGGCACTCGTCCCGGAGGTCGATCCGCTCCTTCCTCACGTTTCAGAGGCGGGTTCGTTGAGAGTATGGGGAACGAAGGGTGAGTGCTCTGAGTGGCTATGGCAGGGCATCGGGGTGACGGTCATTCTTGGGAAAGAGGTTCCCGCCGCTGAACCGCTGCGGGTGAGCGGCCCGACCTCCGGGACCAGCAACAGGCTTGTAATCTAAATGAGAGTCCAGGTAACTGAGGGGTTACAATCTTTGAATAATCCCTGGAGAACGTATGTTGACCCTGATGAAACAAACAATCATTGGCTCGAATCCTTAGATATTACGGGAGAGTTTGACCTTCGCTTACTCCAATTTTCTATTCACAATGGCGACTGTGCCCATAGGGGCTCTGTTAGATAGGAACTTGCCCTCGCTTTAAAATGGAAGTGAGTATAAGGCCGACAAAACTGATAACAGCACAAACTAAGAACCCCCACCGATAGCTCCCCGTAACATCAAAGATATAGCCAAACAGAAGCGGTCCAACAGCACCTCCAAGCAAGAAGCTAAGAGCAATAACTCCCAGAATCAAGCCATGTGAGGTTAATCCGAATAGCTCTGCCACGATAGGCGATTCTGATGAAACGCAGCCCCCAAATGCAAAGCCGAATACAGCAGCGAACAGATACAATACCCCTTCTCCTCTGGCAGGGAGTACCATAAACAGAGCTGCTGTCATAAGAATAAAGCCAATAATAAAGGTTTGTCTGCTCCCAATTCTATCAGCAGCGTTGCCCATCAAAACCTTGCCAACAACGCTTGCACCGCCAATCGTAGCTAAAATGTTTGCCGCACGGGTGGTTGAAATTCCCAGTTCAACGGCATGGGCTACAATATGCACCATGATAGCAAACACGCAAAATCCTAAACTAAGAATCATACCGAAAACAATCCAGAATTGCGTTGTACAAGCTGCCTCTCTCAAAGAAAGCTCCCTGATGTCTTGTTTCCGCACCTTTTTCTTCTCTGCATCATCGCCATAAGCCACCTGGCCCTTCTGAGCCGGGTCGCGCCTTATAAACTGGGCACAGAGAAGAACGACCGCCAGCACGAAACCGCCAAGTATGACGTAAGATATACGCCATCCATAAGTTGAAACGAGTCGACTCACGATGATCGGCCCAATTAAAGCCCCTATGCCAGTGCCAGCAGCAACAATGCCGGTCATCGTACTTCTTCTCCCCGTAAACCATCTGGCTATTGTTGACATGAGTGGTGTAAAGGAACCGCCCATTCCAGCCCCCACGATTACCCCGTAGAAAAAATATAGCTCCCCAATAACACTAACCTGTGACATCAGCAGATAGCCCAGACCTAAAAGTAAGCCACAGAATGTCATGACCACCCGGGGGCCGAACTTATCGGTAAGCCCCCCCATAGCGATGCCGAGCAAGCCCTGGGTAATTGAACAAAGTGAGAAAGCCCCTGCCGTCATTGCTCTCGTCCAGCCAAACTCCTTTAGGATGGGGTTGAAGAAAACACCGAATGCATAGAATGAGCCCCAGAATACAAACATAATAACGAAGGCAACCCCAACGATGAGATAGCCATAGAAAAACCCTGATTTATTCTCAGGAGAATCCACTATTTTCATAGTCCTGCCCAAAATAGATTTTTCACCACGGAGGCACAGAGGGCACAGAGAAACAATTTTCTTCTTTGGCGGGGAGGTACCCGCCAAAGAAAAAGCCGTCTATCCTTCGAAAAACAGCAATGCTATTTTCATGCTTTTTTTCTCGCAAAAAAATAGAAATAGATGAGATTGATGACGCCCGCAAGGGCCAAACAGAGGAACATGATCGCATAGTTTGTCGAATGGATGACAATGCCCATGATCACCGGCCCCAGGCTCACCCCTAAATCCGCGATTGCATGGAATGTTCCCATAGCCGGACCCGGAGAATCCCCACGGTCAAGAGCATAGGCCATCAAAGTGGGAATGAGAAAAGCAGGTCCAATCCCATAGATTACTGCGACAAGGACAAACATCGGTAAAGTTTTGGAAAAAGCGAGGAGAGCCATTGAAACGATATAAGGAGTCATGCTAGGCATGATGATCCATTCTCTGCTATAAAGATCCAATATTCTCCCGCCAAAAACACGACCCAGAATAAGCATAACGGCAACGATGCTAAAGAAAAGCCCTGGATTGGCCACCCCATGATTTAGTGCATAGAGAGGGAAGAAAGTGGTTAAAGCCCCCCAGACGAAGAAGGGGAAAAAACCCATGAGGGAAGGTTGAAGCGCTTCCCGACTGAAAAAGAAAATGCCCTTGGCGGAGGACTCCTGAAATGGAACGACTTCTCTCTTCCCCAATCTATGCGTAATGAATAGTGAGCATAGCGATAGACCGAAGCAGGCCAGGAAGAGGAGAGCGAAATCGAAGTGGTTGATCAGTACCATACCGAGGGGAGGACCCAGTGCGCCAGCAAGGGTGAAGGCCAGGATGAAGTACCCGAGACTTTGTCCCCGGCGGGCCTCGGGAACGATATGGGCGATCAACGTAAATGAGGCAGTCGTGAAGAATGCGAATCCAATTCCTTGAAAGACCCTGACGACCAGGAAAGGCCAAAAAGGGAGAGCGAAAAGGTAGGCAATGGAACCGAAGCCAAAAAAGAGGGCGCCTGCGGTCATAAAGTATTTTTCAGGGATTCTCAGAAGGGCTCTACCGACAAAAGGTCTGAGGACCAGTGAAGAGACCGCAAAGCTTCCAATGAGGACACCGATTTCCACCTCCGTAGATCCCAATCTCGAAAGATAGATTGGGAGAGTAGGGAGAAGGCTGAAAGCAGCGGAGGTAAAAATGAATTGTGTAAGAAAACAGAGGATGAAATCACGGGTGAATATCTTCTGTATCGTTCTTGTCGTCATCCTATCCATTCGCGTCTATGCCTTGGCCATTGCGACCAAAGAGGGGCCCATCAACGGTATGGTTCGATCTCGCGATTCGCGGGATCGAAGGATGCCCGTTTCGTTACAACGATGAACGTTAAACTATAAACGATGAACAGTGCCTTGTCTTTTTTGTTCATTGGCCATTGTTCAAAACGGGCCTCGTAACCTTAACCAAGAACTCTGATCTTCGTGGCCAGTCTGGGTCGGGCGGGGGAAAAGTTCCCGGCTTCGGGGGACGGCGCCTGGATTCCTGCTGGAGTTTACCCCGTACTTGATACGGGGCAGGAATGACGACCTTAGACAAGCTGGCCAGTCTGACCGATTTCCAGCCAGATGGCTCACCTTTTGAACGTTATCAAAAAATTTCCCACCGATAGGGTTCAACACTACGTGCAGAGCTTCAGCGGAGGTCGGGCATGACTTTTTTTGCCCTGGCCACGTAATAGTTCCACGCCCGCTCTGTCCCGGTTGTCGTCCCTACAGACTTTTTTGCTTCTTCATCTGTGACATATCTCGGTTGACCCAGTTGAAGGGCGGCGAGCTGGATGACAACGTTATCTCGCAAGGTAATGACTGCCTGAACCATCGATGGGATGCTATCGCCCACGACATTGCAACCATGACCCCGCATCAGCATACCCCGTGACTTGCCGAGCAGGCGACCCAGGCGGTCACCTTCCTCTCTCGTAGTGACCAGCATGCCCGTTGATCCCGGGGACTCAAAGTCGTACTCATCATATACAGGAACCCCCTCGTAAAATATGGTGGCCGTATGAGTGATCGGTCGGAAAGGAACATTTACCACCGAAAGGGTCACGATCGGAAGAGGATGGGCGTGGACGACAGCATTAACGTCGGGACGTGCCTTGAGAATCGCCCCATGAATGATTCGTTCCGAATAGGGCTTCAGTGTGGTTTCAGTTACGACGTTCCCATCAAGATCGACCTCCAGAATATCTTTTGGGGTAACCGTTTCCGGCGCGATTGCACGGGCAATAAAAAATGTTTTTGGATTTTCAGGATTCCTCACGCTCACGTGGCCCAGATAATCAAAAATTCCTTCATTAGAGAGAATTCTGTTAGCCAAAACTAGCTGCTCGATTGCTTCCTGAACCGTATTTGGATGGGGATTAAAATCCGTCTTTCCCGAAATATTTCTTCGACTTTTGTCCATGATTTCTCCTTTGGATACTTACACAATTTGTTCCTAACTTTCTATGAAATATCTCCAAAAGAACTTCCCCTCCCTTCGGTGGGAGGGGATAAAGGGGAGGGGGGATGGTTCGGCAGGCTCACCACAGGCCTGCCCTGAGCTTGTCGAAGGGTCCACCCCCACCCCAACCCTCCCCCATCGAAGGGGGAGGGGATTATTGGGAAATTTCAAATGCTTTTGCTTAGACTTATTTCTCGATTCCGAGATCCTGTAACCTCTTGTCCGTTGGGATTCCAGTTGCTTTGTCCCACTCCACGATCTCGTAATATTCATCGAGCATCTTCTCGAAGGCAGCCCTGTCCACGACCTGTCCCTTGCTTGGTCCTGCGGTGGAAGCTTCGGTGAAGAGCCTTGGCGGCAGAGTATCGTCCTTTCTAGTAAAGCCCTCTCTCGCGTTAAAGAGTCGTGTCAGGTTCCAGGTTCTTTCACAAACCGTTCGTAAGTCTCCGGCGGTGAAGGGCCAGCCGGTCATAGCTGCCACGGCGGCGGCGAAATCATCAAGCGTGATCGCAACCCCCCCGAAGGCGCATCCGATGAGGCAGTCGAAGGCTACGTAATTAAGCTGAAGCTCACTGATCATCTTTGCCTTCCCGTCGTATCCGTAGCGGTCGATGGGTGTCGGAAGACCGAGAAGCTCCGTCCGGATCGTGTTCGACCTGAGATGGCAGGCACCCCTGTCGGAAAGGGCATAAGTGAGGCCTTGCCCCTTCATTCCTCTCGGATCATATCCTGGAGGTTCGAGTCCCTTGACGTGCATCGCGAAGCCGGCTGAGTCCTTTATCTTCTCTGAAGCACGTTTCACCCCCTCGGAAAGTATCCGGCCAAGACCTTCCCGCTTCCCGATCAGGTGAACCATTGCAATGACGGCCTCCCCATTGCCAAAAGTGAGATCGAGACCGCCCGCCTCTTCCTTCGAAATCAACCCTTTCTCGAAGCACTCCATTGCAAACCCGATGGCGCCGCCACACGAAATGGTGTCCATTCCGTACTCGTCACAGAGCTTGTCGGCTGCGATGATCACAGCCGGGTCCCCAATCTGGAGGTTGGAGCCGAAGGCATAGATCGTTTCGTATTCAGGCCCCTCAGTCATGTAATCCGTATTGCCGAAGGCTGCCTTCGTGTCCCGGCTGCAAGCGATGGGACAGAGGTAACAGGCCCGGGGCCGTACGATGGTCCGCGTGAACGAATCACCGTTGATCTCTCCGGCGTGGTCAAACCTGTTTTCTTGCCAGTTTCGTGTCGGCAAGGTCCCCGTTTCCTGGGTCAGGTCAACCGTCATGATCGTTCCGATCCGCGGGAAGACCCCTCCCTTCTTTGTCATGGGATGTGCGGCAATCTTTTCGTGGGCCTGTTTCACCACCTCTTTAAAAACAGCCTCATTGGAAGCCTTGATTTTTCCGCCGCCTCTCAGGGCAATGGCCTTCAGGTTTTTCGCACCCATGACTGCGCCAGCCCCGCCCCGGCCGAAGGTTCTTCTCTCCGTCAGTATGCCCGAAAACCGGACAAGGGTCTCTCCCGCCGGTCCGATCGTAGCAAAGGCTGTCTTGCTCCCTTTGACCTCTTTCAGTTCATCTCTCAGTCTCCTTTCCGTTTCAGTCGTGGAAAGCCCCCAGAACTGGCCGGCATCTTCGATGGAGATCTTGCCACCGTCAACCTCAATGTAAACCGGCTTCTTCGCTTTCCCTTTGATCACCAGAGCATCATATCCGGCAAATTTTATACAGGGGCCTAAAAGCCCGCCGGCATAGGAATCGAGAAAAGTCCCCGTCATAGGGGATTTCGTGATCACTGCTCCCCTCGCGACGCAAGGAAATGTGCTGCCCGTCAGGGGACCCGCGAGAAAAATAATTATATTCTCGGGACTGTAGGGGTCGATACCCGGCTTCAGGTGACGATAGAGTAAATAGGCACCCAATCCCTTCCCACCGATGTACTTCCTTGCAACATCCTCCTGCAGCGTTTCAGTTATCACCTTCTCTTCCGTGAGATCGATCCAGGCGATTTTTCCTGCATACCCTTCCATGAAAATTCCTCCTTGTTATTCTGCTCGTATTCCTAAAAATTATCTCCCCTCTCCCCTGAGACTGTGTCACAAGTCCGCTCATGGTTCGACAGGCTCACCACGAACGGACAACGGCACATTAAGAATCAATTATTTAGCCGTTCGTCCTGAGCTTGTCGAAGGATGAACGGTTCGCTCAGGACAGGCTTGTCGAAGGGCGAGCGGCGAATTGCGACACAGCCTCCTAGGGGAAGGTTTTGCTTATCATTATCACTCTATCTCTTTATGTCCTCCTCGAATACTTCGATCTTCGGAATCTCGAAGGGGAGTCCGTATTTCGCCCATCTGGCCTCGACCTTATCGTAGGTGTCCTTCGTGAGGCGTGTTCGTTTCGAGAAGACCTTGAGATACTTATGTTCCTTGCAGGCGTTGATAAGCGTCTTCGAGCCATAGGGTCTCTCTTCGGGGGGGTTCTTCGTCGGATCGAGATAAGTGGACCAGGTGTTTCTCAAGATATCGATGTCACTCGCCGGATTGCAGCGCGTAGACATGGCCCATATGACCTGATCCATGTCGGTTGGATCCACATCCTCATCGACGACGACGATCCACTTCGTGTAATAGGCCCCACCGGAACATTGCGCTGCAAGGGCCAATGCCTGAGCCGCATGGCCGGGATATCGCTGCTCGATTGAAACGACCACCATCCCAAAGCCGCCAGCGGCGGCTGGAACGGAGTAAACGCCTCTAATGCCCGGAATCCCGACCGTTTCCAAATCATCCCAGATTTTCGCCGACCGGGCGATGCCGAAGAACAGGTTCTGCTCGCACGAAGGGTGGTCGGCCATGAGGGCCGCGGTGAGGATGGGATTTTTTCTGTAGCGAATACACGTGATTTCGATGGCAGGGGTTGGACCTCCGGGCCGGCCATAGTATCCCTGGAATTCGCCGAAGGGCCCTTCCGCCTGGAGATTGCCTGCGTGGGCAAGCCCTTCGATGACGATCTCGGCATGAGCAGGGATGAGCAGGTCAACGGTTTTTCCTTTTACCACCTCATAGGGTCTGCCCATGATGCCACCCGCAGCGTCGTACTCGGAGACATTTTTGGGAAAGCCCATGGACCCGCATATGAACAGAAGGGGATCGATCCCGTAGACAGCCACGACTTCGCATGGCTTTCCTTTGCTCCACCACCTTTCACGGTGGAGCAGGGCATCCTTGCCCGGAGATACATAGAAACCAACCTGCTTCTTGTTTAAGACCATCTGGCGGTAGGTTCCCACATTGAGAAAACCGCTATCAGGATCTTTGGTGATGACGACGTCAGCGGTTCCAATGTAGCGTCCACCATCATGATGCCACATCTTCGGAGCAGGGAACGCAGTGATATCGATCTCTTCACCCATGACGATGTTTTCGCTGATCGGTGCCTTTTTTTCGTCGACCACCTCGGGCGGAATCCTCTTCTTGTAAATGTCTTTTGTCATCTTAATCATCTCGAGAGCAGAAAGATTGAAGGGAAGGCCCAGTGTCAGGGCAATCCTGTTAAGGCTGCTGCCCAGAATATTGCTCAAGACCCTGTGTTCCTTGGAATAACCCTTCACATTCTCAAAAAGGAGAGCCGGCCCGCCTATTCTTTTCCCTGCCAAATAAGTAATAGCCGTAAGCTCTTCATCCCAATCGATTTCTTCCTTAATCCTTACCAGCTCGCCGATCTTTTCAACTTCCTTCAGCCACTCCCTCAGATCTTTCCATGCGACCATAAATAGCTACCTCCTCCTGTCATGATGTGATTAGGGGGTAATCGTAAACATTTCAAATGAAGAACTCCGTGCAGGAGACAGGGTTCTTCAAGCCTATGCCATGAGAATATTTGAATTATTTATAGGCCAGGCCCAATTCCCGTATCAGAGGGGTCCGAGTCTCATAATTCTGTTTCAAGTATTGAGTGTATTGTTTTGCATTCATGTAGGTTTGGACCATGTTGTTATCCCTGACAAACTTGACAAACCTGGGATCTTTCGCCGCCTGGGCAAAAGCGTCCTCCAATTTTTGCAGGATTGGCGGGTCAATTCCTTTTGGCCCCACCAGACCAATATCGAAGGAGACGTCGATGTCATACCCCAAATCTTTGAGGGTAGGTACATCGGGGAAATCAGGAAACCTACTGTTCCCTGTAATGGCAAGGAGCTTCATATTCCCTGCCTTTACCTGTTCCAGCTGGGTCCCGGCAAGACCTGAGACTAAGGTGATATGTCCACCGAGAAGCGCCGGAATGGCTGGGGCCAACCCCTGGTAGGGAACCACTTTCCATTCGACTCTCTCTTTCTTCCCTAATAAGATCATCGCTAAATGAGGCGGTCCTCCTGCATTGGGAACCCCGTAGGTGACTGTTCCGGGGTGAGAGCGGGCATACTCCACCAGCTCTTTAAAGCTCTTCCATGGGGCGTCCGCCTTAGCGGCCACCCCATGCACGATGCTCCAGCAGCAGCCAATGGCCGTCGCGTCCTCTACCTTCCGGGGAATCTTTTCATACATGACGGTGAGGTCATACTTCATGGTGCTATAGTCAGCAATGGTGTAACCATCCGGCTTTGCGTTCATCGCGGTAACGAAAGCCAGGAAGGAGTTTCCTCCCGGTTTGTTTTCCACCACCACCGGCTGTCCGAGGATTTTGCTTGCCGATTCCGCAAGGATTCGAAGCCCCAAATCAGTATTTCCCCCGGCAGTATGACCCACAAGAAGTTTGATGGGGTGAGTGGGGTAATCGCCCTGGCTCATTGCCGGGAAAGGACAATACAACCAGGCAACGGAAAAGATAATGATAAAGCATTTCAACCAATTCTTACCCCGTTCCTTTCTCATATGACTCCCCTTTCTTCGATGGATTTGTGTTGAACGACTATTGGAATGTTGGAATACTGGAATATTGGTAAGGCGAATAAATTTTCTTTACCCATCATTCCATTATTCCAGTTTATTGACTATATATTCTAATCTGCTGCCATGAGTCAAATAAAGTTCTAAACTCTGGAGAACTAATTCGCGTTCACTTGCTTCCGCACGATCCTTAGAAAGGGCCTCATGATCAAAAGTAAAAGGGCAAAACCGATGAAACATGCCGAGATTGGCTTCCTAAAAAAGATCAATGGGTTTCCGATGATCAGCGCCTGGCGAAAAGATGTTTCCAGCATGGGTCCCAGGATCAGAGCCAGTAAAAAAGGGGCTCCCTCATAATGATACTTCCGCATGATATAACCAACAGTTCCGAAAATGATCATAATCAGAACATCATAGGCATTGTTGTTCAGGCAGTACGACCCGACAAAGCAGAAAAGAAGGATTAAGGGAAATAGAAGCCGGTAAGGAACCTTAAGGATCTGGACCCAGAGTCCGATAAGGGGCAGATTGAGAATAAGGAGCATGACGTTACCGATATACATACTGGTGATGGTTCCCCAGAAGAGTTGGGGATGCTTGCCCATCAGAAGCGGGCCAGGTTGGATGCCATGGATGATAAAGGCCCCTAAGAGCACGGCCATGGCCACATTGGCAGGGATCCCCAAACAGAGCAAAGGGATCATGGCTGAGCCTGTGGCCGCATTATTGGCAGTCTCAGGAGCTGCCACTCCTTCAATCACCCCGGTGCCGAATTTCTCGGGGTATTTGGAAAACCGTTTTTCCAATCCATAAACGATAAATGTGGGGAGGGCGGTGCTTCCTCCGGGAAGCATTCCCAAAAAGAAACCGACCAAAGTTCCACGAACGATGGCCCATCGGCTGGCGATCCAATCTTTTAAAGTGGGAAACAGACCGTGCAGGCGGGTTTTAAAGACTTCCCGGTGGATTTCTTCCTCAAGATTTTCCAGAACCTCTGCCAGTCCAAACATTCCCATGGCCGCAGGGATCATTCCAACCCCGTCGGATAGGGTGATGCTTCCAAATGTAAACCGGATAATGCCGCTGACCGGGTCCATGCCAATGGTGGAAATGAAAAGACCTGCTGTGCCCATCAGAAGAGATTTGATCAGAGATCCGGATCCGAGGTAAGCAATCATGGTCAAACCAAACACCATCAAAGAGAAAAACTCCGCAGGGCCGAACTTGAGGGAGACCCGGACCAGGAAGGGTGCGAGAAGCATGAGTCCGACGACACTGAGCGTCCCGCCGATAAAAGACCCAAAAGCTGACATTCCAAGGGCTGGCCCGGCCCTGCCTTTCCGGGCCATCTGGTATCCATCCAGACAGGTGACGACGGAGGAGGCTTCGCCGGGAATATTGAGAAGGATGGAGGTGGTGGAGCCCCCATATTGGGCGCCGTAGTAGATGCCCGCCATCATAATGATGGCTGACACCGGATCCATCCGGTAGCTGACCGGAAGGAGCATCGCAATGGCGCCCGCCGGTCCAATTCCCGGAAGAACGCCGATCAGTGTGCCGATGACGACTCCAATAAAACAGTAAAGAAGGTTGGAAAAGGAGTAGGCTACGGAGAATCCAAGGCTCAGATTGTGAAGAAGGGTTTCCATCGGCTCATCTCTAAAAAGAGAGCTCGGAAAAACCGCCTTCCGCTCTCTTTGATTACACAGATTTCCTAAAAGGATTACACAGAGATTTCTGGGCTTTTTCAGAAATCTCAAAAATGGAAAAGGCCCTTGGGTAACTGCACCTTGAGCCAGATATCAAAAAGCATATAAGAGGAGTAAGAAGCGATGACGCCGAGAAGAAGGGCGGACAACCATCTCTTAGGTTCCATGCTCAACATCGAGAGGGAGATCATGAGAAAGATGGATAGAAGGTATCCAAGACTTTCCAGTAAAAAAGTGATCAAACCCAGAAAGAGGATGATAAAAAAAACTTTGAGCCGCCTGGGTCCAAATGGCAGATGTTTTTCATTTTCGGGATTCCTGATGCGAAAGGATTGAAAGAGGAGAATCATTGAAAGCAGTACAAATACGAGACCCAACCCAAATGGGAGTGCCCCCGGGCCTGGATCCGAAAGAGTGCCAATCGTGTATTGAGAAGAGAGGAAGACGACGGCCAACCCTATGAAGAGCCAGAGGATACCATGGAAGAAATCACCTGACATCAGCCCAACCCTTTGATTGGAGATCCGAGGAGAGATTCAAAGTAGGCAAAGGCATCCCTCACCCGCACAGAATCGATGGCCTTTGAAAATTTCTTACAGTATTCTTCGTCCAATGGAACAGGAGAGCCGATCAATTGGGCAAGAATCTGCATCTTCGCGGCCCTCTCCAGGTAGATGGCGTTCACTGTGGCTTCCTCCACGCTTCTCCCCACCACGACCACCCCGTGGCCGCGCAAGAGGATCCCATTACGGTCCCCCAAGGTCTCCGCCACTTCAGAGGCAATGGTCTTATTGGAGACCATATCCGGTTTGTCATAGAGGGCCGTTGCAGGGCTGAAGGCAGAAGTCTGGTTGTGGAGTGGAACGATCGGCTTGCCCGCAATACCGAAGGTCGTAGCAAGGAGTTGATGGGTGTGCACCACCCCAAGAACATCTTTCCTCTTTTGATAAATCGCAATGTGGAGAACGACCTCCCCTGGAGGAAGCCGTCTTTCCCGCATCAAAGGGTCAGTCATATCCCCCTGTTGGTATTGGTTCATATCCACGACAAGGATGTCCTCGGGACGGATAGCCGCCAAAGAGGTGATAGAGGGTTTAATCAGGATCTGTTCGCTCCCGGGAATACGAGCACTGGCATGACCATAAAAATCGGCCAACCCCATTTCAAAAAGGATCCTCGTGGCTTTTGCCACGCATTCTTTTAATTTTTGAATCTCTTGATCTTGTTCCATTGGCTCACTCTTTATGTGCAATCTATTTCTTCGCCTGAGTTTCCTTGAAAATCTTTCCGAAGATTTCGTGGTTGCGGCGAACATACTCATCCAGATCTTTGCTATTCCGGTGCAGGACAGGAAGCCGAAGCTCTTTCATCCCATTGACAAAGGCCGGCTCCTTCATCGCCTTGGCGAAGGCCTCTTCCAGTTTTCTGACGATCCCGTCCGGGATCCCTTTCGGACCGCAAGCTCCGAGGTAGTACGGCGCAGGCACGTCCGTATAGCCGAGGTCCTTCAAGATAGGCGTTTGCGGATATTCGGCGGAGGGCTCTTCCCTGAGGAGGAGAAGGATCCTGATCTGTTTCCCTTCGACAAGGGAATAATTGAAGTCACCCAAACCCACCAGAATATGATCCCCCAGGACCGCTGCCTGCACCTCGGGGGTCCCTTTGAAAGGGATGTGGGTAAGCTGAACCTTTTCCTTTTTGGCAATCTGTTCCAGGACCAGGTATTGAATACTGTTGACCGTACAGCCATAGGTAAGTTTCTTCGGGTTTTGACGGGCATAGGTGATCACGTCTCCGAAGCTCCTGAAAGAGGAGTCTGCCTTAACAAAGATGCCAAAGTTAAACCCTCCACACTGTATAATCTGCCTGAAGTCTTTAACAGGGTTGTAAGGGACCTTCTCAATGTGCGGGACCAGAAGGAGTCCGCTGTTTCCACTTTGACCGACGGTATATCCATCGGGTTTGGCTGTGGCAATAGCAGCCATTCCGATGGACTGTCCTGCGCCGGGCTTGTTAACGGCCACGACGGTTTGACCGAGAAACTTTTCCGATTCCTTGCCCAGCAGGCGGAAGGCAAGATCAGTCGGGCCTCCGGGGGGTATGGGGATGATAAAATTGATCGGTCGGCTTGGAAATTTCTGTGTTTCTTCTTCCTGGGAGTAACCCAGGGTTGAAAAAGCAAGGACCACCATCAGGCACAGTAAGAGGCAGCATTTTGATCTTGATCCACCCAGTCCCATCTTCCCTCCTCCTTCACTTTTTCCCGTTTCCATTTTCCTCAGGACATGTAACCCTGACCTGGCATAGCCAGAACAAGCGGTGATTGAAATCCCAATATCCAAATCCCAAATTCCAAATAATTTCCAATTATCCAATGACCAAAATTCGAAATGGTTCGATCCCGCGCTTCGCGGGACTCACCATCCTGAGCTTGTCGAAGGACAAACCCGTTTGCGTTATTCGAAATTGGAATTTTGAAATTGTTTGGGATTTGGTGCTTGAAGATTGGTGCTTCTGCATCCATATAGCCAACATCTTGGTGCCCTTTTGCATACAATTCCACTCACAAGCGACGAAGAGGTGTTAGGGTTCTGCGGGAGTCCACATAAAACCGTACATCCAGTTGCCGTTCGATTCTCGCCTGAATTTCCGCAGTACCATTTTGACTTTCATGCCATCTTTGACTTCTTCTGGAGAGCAATCCACAATTTCTGTGGGGCCGATATAGATTCCTTCCTTTATCAGTTTTACCATGGCGAAAATACGCGTATCGCCGTAGACCTCAAAGCCGTGAAGTGGCGGGATGGGGAAGTTTTCCCCTTCGGCATGATGGACGAACAGTTCTCCTTCGTGGCTGAATTCATATTCTTCCAGGTTTCGGGAATTGCATTTCCCACAAACCTTTCCATGTCGGCCAGGCCACCAGAGTTGCCCACAATTCTTACATCTGGAACCGACCAAACGGTACCGCTCTTTCCGCTGCCTCCACATCTTCGTCGTACGAAGGACACCGTGCCGGTATAAAGGTTCTGGAAACATCATGTTGTAGCCTCCTTTTGTTCCAAGGCGGGTTCAAGTTAGTCTTTCGCATTCTTAATCGATGACGAGGCCCACCGGGACGATTTCCTCCGCCGGCCAGGTCGTGATAATTTCATGCCCCTTTTCTGTTACGACGACCATCTCCTCGAAACGGACCCCGCCATAGCCGGGCTCTCCCTCCCTGCATTCCACCGCAATCACCATCCCCGGTTCCAAGGGCTGGGGATGATCAAAAGACCAGATGCGGCTGATGATCGGCTCATCATAAGTCATTCCAATGCCATGGCCCACCTCGGAAACGAGAAGCCGCTCTTCTGCCTCATACCCCCACGTGCTGGCAGGGAGGAGATGTTTTGCCGCATCGGCCGTTGTCGCACCGGGCCTGATCTCATCGATTACCGCATAGATCCGATCATATAGTTTCCGATACCAGTCCCTTTCCTTCTGGTTGGGCCTTCTCCCGGCGATAAACGTCCGGTAGTAACAGACGCGGTAGCCCATATACGTTGTTGAACACAGGTTAACATAGACCAGATCTCCCAGTTGGATCACCCTGTCCAGGTTCCCAAGATGGAAGACTTCGAAGGTGTTGGGGCCGGATCTCGCGCCCGCATTGACGTGTTCTGCGCCTGCCTTCAACATGGCGTCCATCACCACGCCTCCTACATCACATTCCCGAAGTCCGGGTCTCAATGTTTGACAGACGGTGGCATACCCAACGTTGGCAATAGCGACTCCCATCTTCATGCACAGGATTTCTTCCTTTGTCTTGGTTCGTCTGGCTTCTCGCATTGCCGGCATGACACCCACTGTCTCAAGCCCAACGTTCGCGAGAGCCTGCTTACCGACTTCATCAATGCCGTCCACTCCCAGCTTTTCCTTGTGCAGCCCCTTTACTTTCAGGTCACGTGCAATGGCCTCGGCCCACTTCTTTGCCATATCGGCGGTCGCCTCCGGACCGCAGCAACCACCCAGCCAGCAGAAGGAGTACCGCCAGTTTTCGGGTTTGATCCAGGTGCAGTGGGCTTTATGATGTTCCATGGCGTCCCCCATCTCATAGAGGATGGGCTCATGCTCGACAAAAACCAGTGCATACCGCATCTGCGGAGCAAATTCAGGCGCCCCTCGAACACCCGTCATGTAGCGAATATTTTCGCCCCGGGTGAGGAGGGCAGAAGAGACGCCGTGCTTCTTCATCATCGCCTGTCCTTTGGCCAGCCGCTCCTGTCTCATTTTTGCGAAATTGATCCGCTCCTGCCAGTCTGTGCCTCCTACCCCGAATGCCAGCTTCATGATCCGACTCCTTTCGTTATCCGCTCAAAAATTTCTTAAGGCACTTCATGAAGAATCCGTTAAAAGTCGTCTCACCGGTGCAAACCGGTGTCCAGTGTCTTGTATTAAGGGTCTCATAATTGAATAGACATATTCACCCTCTCCCTTACCCTCCCCCATCGAAGGGGGAGGGAATAAGTAAGATGCCCTCTCCCCTGGTGCCTGCCTGTCGAAGCCTCGGCGCAGGCAGGGGAGAGGATTGGGTGAGGGGGTACGATTTGAGTCAATACTATTATGAGACCGTTAATAAGTATCTGAGAACCCTGGATTCCGGCTTCCGCCGGAATGACGATTAATAGTCTTTTCTGACTTTTTACGACTTTATCACATCAAGAGAAATCGTAAATCTTAATGCCCGAAAACGGCGTCCTTACCCTTTCCTTTAACCAGTTTCCCTGCTAACCCCCGGAAGCTACTCCCTTCGAAGCACCAGTACGGCTGAAGAGGCCATCTCTCCCTGCATTCCGATAACAACGGAAACATCGGCTTTTGGCACCTGACGTTCTCCGGCCTCCTCCCTCATCTGCACCACGGCCTCGTAAATGGCATCCGATTCGTTCGAGCCTGAAGTCATGCCGAATCCTCCCCGTCCACCGTCCGTCCCCGAGGGGAGCCGACCGTCAATACCCGTCTGGCCGTCGATGACAAACTGTGCAGCCTGCCCTTCAAGAGGCACCTGGGTGGCTTGCAGGGTTGGGATGATAGAGCTGACGTGGGATTCGAAGATCTCGGCGAAATCGATATCCTCTGCTTTCAGCCTCGCCATCCTGTATGCTTCTTCAACCGCCAGATGGGGCGCGGCAAAATCGGCGGCGTCGTACTTGGCAAGGGCCGGAACGGGGTAATACATCTGGCTCGAGAGGAGGTGGTGGTTGCATTTATATGAGATGCCATCCATATAGATCGGTTTATCAGTATAGGACCTTGCATCGTCAGCGGAAACGACGATGAAGGCCGATGCCCCTTCAACAGGACAGTTGACGGGGAGCTTTTTCCAAAATTCAGGACTGATCTTCCCGGTACCCGATTCCAGCTCCCAGATGTCCATCAGGTCTTCCTTTGATTTGATCGGGCACGGAACGCCGTAAAGGGCCGCGTTAGGATTCCGATTGGCATACCAATACATCTGCATCCGGTAGGTCACCAGTGCCTCAATGATTTTCTTCTTGCCGTACTTCTTGTAGTCCATGGCTTGCAGAAGGGTCTGTAACTGCATGTGGTCAAAGCCGTATTGAAAATCGTAGTCCGAGTCTCCGCCCATGGCGCGCTTGTCGGCGAAATTGAGGAGGTCCCATCGTTTGTCGAATCCGACCACAAGGACCCGGTCATAGAGACCGGAGGCGACAAGACCGAAGGCTTCATGGGCGCTCACGCCCGCACCCGTGCAATTGGCACATAATTGGGTGACGCCGACCGGGTGAAGTCCCAGGATATCGGAAACAACGGGACCGATGCCTCCCGCTTCCACAGCGGCCTCGCCGTGATAGTTCACGACGACATATTGAATTTCCCTTGGGTTCATCCCTTTCTTGACATCGGCAATTGCGTCATAAGCTGCATCGGCCACATATTCTTTCCAGGATTTTCGGTCCGCCTGTGACAGATACGTCCGATTCCTTGGAGTAATCCCGATGCCGACGATTGCAACCCTTCTCATGGTCTGCCTCCTTTACGAAAACGATTACACAGATTTCAAAGGGTGATTACACCGATTTTTCTTTATTTTCAGGACGTTTCTAATCCGTGTAATCGTTTCATAATCCGTGTAATCAAGAGAGAGCGAAGTAGTTCTTCAAAGCTCTCTTAAATATACAACGGACTCAAATCCTGCATATATTTGTATTCCAGCCTGCATGCGGTCGCATAATCGACGAGGCTTTTCTTCTCGTACAGGAATTTGGAGAGGGGGATTCTGGCCCTTTTGGCCTCCAAAGCAGGCGTGACCTCCAGGTTGAACGCATCACTTCCAGCACCAAAGCCATAGGACGCAAGAAAGATTCGATCTCCCTTTTTTGCCTGGTCGAGAACCGCAATGAGACCGAGCAGGGAAGAAGCGGAGCCGCAATCCCCGATCATCGGCGCCACAACCCCGGGCTCGATCTGATCTCTGGTGAAACCAATCCTTTCCCCGATCGTGAAAGGAGCGAAACCGAAGGGCTGCTGAAAGACGGCGTAGCTGTAATCTTTCGGCTTGAGATTCATCTCGCCCATCAGCGACTCGGAAGCATGGAGGACATGATCGACGAACCCGATCTCCCAGGCGGGGAAGATTTCACCGCCCGCCCCGATGCTTTGAATGTAACGCTCTCCCTCCACCCGGAAGAAATCGGATAGGTCCGAGGCGTATGACGTACTCCCCGTGATTTCCGCTAGGGGCTCTTCATTGCCTATGAGAAAAGCGGCAGCCCCCGCCGAGGCAGTATATTCATAGACGCGACCCGGGCAGGTGTGGCGGTTGATGGTATCGGAAGCGATCGCGAGACCGATCCTGGCCATTCCCGATTTGACGAGGCCCAGACAGACTTGCATTGCCGTCGTTCCGGACTTTCCGGAAAACTGGATGTCGGCGCCCATAAAGTGTGGTGAGGTCCCGATGGCCTCGGCGACGATGGTCGCGGAAGGCCTGGAGTCATAAGGATTCGTACAGGTTCCAAGAAAGATGGCATTAATCTTTTCTCTGTCGACACCGGACTGCGAAAGGGCCTCTTGGGCTGCAGCCACAGCCAGGGTAACGGTATCTTCATTCGGCTGCAATACGGCGCGTTCGTGGACCATGAGAACATTTTTCAGCTTCTCAAGAGAGGTATTGCGCCAGACTTTATGAATTTCTTCGACCTTGATTCTTGTAAATGGAAGGTGTGCCCCATATCCGATGATGCCAGCCACAGGAGTCCTCCTTATGTTGACAATCGCATAGCGCATAGAGCATGGCGCATAGCGTAAATGCTGAAATTATGAATCAGTCTTCTACTCCATTCCACTCCCTCGTGACCTCCCTAATATTCCCTCCCCTTGAAGTGGGAGGGGCTAGAGGGATAGTTGCGGGGTAACCCGAAAGGCGACGGCCTCAACGCCTTCA
>Ga0214473_10001937_pt1 | contig 26225 bp, 19 predicted proteins | sample RVTome_7_FD_203509 | JGI IMG/M metagenome (GOLD analysis project Ga0214473, IMG submission 203509) | Soil microbial communities from uranium-contaminated site in the Upper Colorado River Basin, Wyoming, United States - RVT98D197 | ecosystem: Environmental > Terrestrial > Soil > Contaminated >...
GATCGCGCGCGAAGCGCGCGCTCCTTAGCTCCCTTCGTCAGGTGCATCCCCTTATTGGGCAGCAGCTCCCGCCCTCGATCTTCGAGACCCGGTCGATCAGGCCCCCCCTCACCCAAGACCCTGGCGATCGCGGTCATGGTGTTCCAGTTGCGCGTGGTGACCGGTACCCCAAAGAGCCGGTCGAACGTGCCGAGGTAGCCGATGACCTTCATGTGGCGCCGGTACAGGCCGAAGACGAACCGGTTGTCCCTCGCGAGGATTTTCAACAGCCACGTGCCGCTGGAAGGAAAGCTCATGGGCATCGACGGCGCCGAGCGGGGGCGTTGGGACAGGACGCTCACGAAGCGTACGATGTCGGGTCGCACGGGCTGGTCCGCGAAATGATTGTGAGACATCAGCCTGACAATCTCGCGACCCTGGCAGATCATGATCTCCGTATTAAAGGGAAGCCTGGATGCCAATTCGGCGCGGAGTTGCGCCCGGGTGACCGGTTGCCGGATCACGAAGGTGCCCGCCGCGCCGATGTTGACCGCATCGAGGTGCTTCAGTTGTTTGGTGAGCATGGTAGGCCGGAAGGTCCTGTGACCACCGACGTTGACTCCTCTCAGAAGAACCACGAGTGCCACGAGTTCCCTCCTGCTGCTGAGGCCGCTCGATCCTGATCCACTCGGCCGGCCGAAAACTGATCCGCCGGCCTCTTGTCTGCCCAACTTGAATTCGACTACTCGAATAGTCGATAACGGCCGCGAGCGCTTGTAGGGAAGCGGGGAGGCGTTGTTGGCGCTCGCTCAATAATCCTACGACAGGCGGTGGATTGCGGGCAAGCACACTCCGAGACGAGTCTTGTTACGCTGCGAGCGTTTGCGGGGTAACTCGATAATGGACGCCGGAAGCGCGGATAATCGATAGAAGCGCGGATAATCGATAAAGGTAGTGGCCGGTATGGCACCGAGGGGTCGCGACAACCGGGCGCGTCGATTCGAGAGCGGAGGGGCTGAGGGGCGTCTATCGGAACACGCACCTTCACGATGTCATGAAGCGAAGCCTGGAGGCGGCGGAATAAACCCTCTTCTCCTACTCCTTGGCAACGGTTACGTCTCCGCTGAAAGTGGAAGCTTCGATCAGGACGCTTCCGTCGCCGTGGACGCCGTGCACTTCACGCTTGCTCACTCTCCCTCCGCTCGGGCTGACCGGAAAGTCACTCTCAATCTCGCCGCTAAAAGTTTCTGCTGCCAACTCGAAGCCGATGTCGTTGGCGAGCTGAATCAGGACGTCACCGGAGTGACTCCGAAACTCATAGCGACCGCCGGCAGCGAAGGTTCCGCCGTAGTGGATCGTTCCACTGACACTTTCTACCGAGGCACGTTCACAACGCGTGCCGGTGAGCCTCACGTCGCCACTGACGCTACTCACCGTCAACTTTGGTGCACCGAACTCGCTCACCACGACATCTCCACTAACGCTCGCGATCTCGGGCTCCGCCTGCGAAGTGGCTGATGCCACGCTCACATCACCCGACACAGATTTCGCTACCGAGAGGCGCTCCACTTGAGTGAGCGTGACGTCGCCACTCACCGACTCGGCGTGCGTCTCTCCGCGAACATCATGAACTTCCACATCACCGGAAACCGACTTCGCGGAGACCGCGGTTCCGTAGGGAACGGTGATGCTGAAATCCACGGAAACGCGCTGGTTCGTTCCCTCCCGGTATTCTGTCTCGACTCGCACGCGATCGCCCGTCTGGCTCACTTCGATGTCCACTGAAGAGGGATTGCCGATCTTCTGGGCCTCAATCTGGATCTCACCGCCCGGCGCGCCACGAATCGTGATATTGCCGGAAACATTGCTTAGATCCAACACGCCGGACTCACCGACATGCAAAGCGCGAGAGAAGTGCTCTTCTTGAGGGAACCGAAGAGCGGCACGCTCCCCCTCCGCCGTCGCGGCGGGGGCGGGGGGCGAGGCGACGAATAACGCCGCCAGAACGACGCCAAGGGTCTTGCGGATAGTTGCTTTCATTTGTCTCTCACTTTTCTTGTCGACTCTTTCAACTGGGGTTGCTGCCATTCGGGTTTTCAGACTCGCGCATCTTGTCTATGACACCCAGCGCGTTCTCGCCTCGACCCTTTCGGACTTCGTTGATCAGTAGGACGGTGTTTTGAAGAAGACTCACTTTCCGCCGCAGGGCGGCCAGGAGACTCTCCCCGGCCGCCGCATTGGCGGGCTCCTGGCGGGCGGCCGTGCGGCTTTCACCGATCGCGTCTTCGATCAGGGTGAGGTTTCGCCTGAGAACCGCCATGACCTCGGGATCGAGGGTGGACCGATCTCCTTCGACGATTGCTTCCAAGCCCCGGATGGCGTTCTGATAGTGCTCTTCGGCGAGGTGGAGCTCCGCGGAGACCCACTCCGGACTGCCTTCGGGGGGCGTGGGGTCGGAAAGGAGCTGGAGTCCGTACATAACGAAGAGCCCAACCAATAGAATGAGCAGAGTGGCGGCGAGGGCCCACACGTGGGTGGCCGAATGCAGTGCGGATGACGATGGGATGGCTCGTTCTCGTAGGGAATCCTCGATCCGCGTCCACAGGCTCTCGGGAGGGGGCAGCCGATCCAGGGATGCTGCCGCCTTCTTGATGGCGGTCAGATCCCTCACCATGACTCCGCACGACTCGCAGCTCTCCACGTGTGCCTCGACCTCACGGCGCTCGGGATCGCCCAGCGAGCCGTCAAGGTAATCCCCGAGCTTGGCTTGGAAACGATCTTCCGTCACGACTTTTCTCCTACCGGGGTGGGCGTAAGGAGCTCGCGAAGCTTCAGCCTCGCCTTGTGGACGAGCGATTTGGAAGTGCCCTCCGCCACACCCAGCATCTCCGCCACTTCTCGGTGGCCCCATCCTTCCACGTCGTGGAGAACGAAGGCGGCTCGATACGAGTGGGGCAGTTGCACGATCGCCTTCTCGAGATCGAGGCGATGCCAGGTTCTCCGGGGAGCAGGAACGAGATGCCGGTTCTCCTCGAAGCTCTTGGTCAAGGATTGTTTCTGGCTCGCCCCGCTCCGCAGGTGGTCCAGGCATCGGTTGATTGCCAACCGGTGTAACCACGTTCCGAGGGCCGCCCGACCCTGGTAGCTGGAAAGCTTGTTGTAGACCTGAAGGAAGACCTCCTGGACGAGGTCTTCCGCCTCGGTGAGATTGCCCACCATTCGGAACGCCAGGTTGTAGACGCCGGCGCTATGCCGTCGGTAAATGGTTTGGAAGGCGTCCATGTCCCCCTCCTGGCATCGGGCTACCAGAGTCGCCTCTTCGGCTCGCGCCTCTGCTTTGTCCGAAGAGATCGGAGAGGGCCGGGCTGACTCGCCGGCGCTGTCTCGGAGGTCTCGCATGGGCGCTAGCATAGCCGTTCGGGAAGTGAGACTCGACGAATGACCGCTCAGCTCATGGTGAACGTCTGCCGCTCCCTTCCTTGACTTAGACGAGAGAGGGGAGGAAAAGGTTGACTCGGTTCCGTCCGTCCCCAGGCCGCCCGCATTCGCAACTGCAACCATATGATAGACTTGCTCTTCGGAGGAAAGATGAAAAGGATTTTTCGGTGGTTCGTTCTTGTCTTGCTGTTGGCGGTCGTTCCCCGCGCTTCGGCGAGGCAGGGGACGATGAAGGTCCTCGCCGATCAGGATAGCGCCGGCCCGCAAGGGACGAACTTTCTCTCGCTCCTGATGCTCCTCATGGCTCCCCAGATCGACCTGGTCGGGATCACCACGGTCAGCGGAGATCAATGGGTCCGCCCAGGAACCGTTTTCGCTCTCCATGCGCTCGAGATTACCGGCCGGACCGAGGTCCCGGTCGTGCGGGGCGCGGAGATGCCGTTGCTCAACACCGCCGTCGAGCAGGAGGGACGGGAAGCGCTCTTCGGCTCCCACCCGACCTGGCACGGCGCCTTCAACCCGGATGCTCCGCCGCCCGCCCGCACCTGGGAGCCGCCGGGCGGCTGGCCCCGAATCGAAGCGCGACCCGGCCATGCCGCGGATTTCATCATCGAGACCATCCGCCGGCATCCGGGAGAAGTGATTCTCTATTGTGCGGGGCCACTAACCAATATCGCCATCGCGGTGCGCCTCGATCCGGGCATCGTGGAGTTGACTCGCGCCATCTACGTCATGGGGGGGAGCCATCGAGGAAGTTGGGAGCTCAACTGGTGGTGGGATCCCGAGGCGGCGGCCATCGTGTTGCGCGAGCCCTGGAAAGAGATGGTGGTGACGCCCGCCGAGACGGGATGGCAGATCCAATCGAGCGAAGAGCTGATGCGGCCCATAGCTTCTTCCGGCGGTCGGCTGGCGGATCACATTCGCTCTGTTTACCTCGAGTATCAGCCGCAAGACGAGAATACGGTGTGGTCGATGATGTGGGATGAGGTCATGGCAGCCTCCTTGCTGGATCCGACCGTGATCACGGAATGGGAAGACCTGTATCTCGACGCCGTCCTCGATCACGGACCCCACTACGGCCACACGCTCGTCTGGCGCCAACCCCCGGGTGTTCCCAGCTTTTTCCTGGCCTATAGCGGTCCGGACCCGGTGGACTACGACAAATGGCGCAGTCACTTGAGTCCACCTTTCAATCGCCGACCGGCTCGCGTGCAAATGGCAGTCGATGCACAGCGATTCCGTTCTCTTTTCGTCGATTTAATGTCCCGGTGAATGCAGGAAGGAGACTGGTCATGAGACTCGACACGCTCACCTCCTTCCTGCTGATGGTCGCCCTCGGATGTGGCGTGGCACCGGACTCGAAAAGCTGGCGCCTCTCGGAGCCCGATTCGGTGGAGGAAGGTTTGGCTCGGCAGATGTTTATGGCGTTGGACGCGGCGGAGCGGGCCGGAACCGATCCTCACATCTCTCGCTTCGATGTACGGGCGGCGACGGTAGTGGAGGTCGCGGGACGGGAGCAGGTGGTGGTGGGTGGCAACACCGAGTATCACGTGCCGGAGGCGATTCACGGTGAGACCTCTTTGCTGAACCATGTGACCAGCCTGCACGGGCGGGAAGCCACACGACGCGTTCGCTTCATCGCCTATTTCACCGAGGGAGAGTGTGGGAGCAGCTTGAGCTGCGGCGACTGTCGCGACTACCAGATCGCCAGCACCGACTACCAGAACCTATGGGTGGCTTGCGGCCAGGGCTCCGACCGCACCGTGGAGGTAAGACGGTTTGCGGAGGCGATCGTTTCCGAGGAAGCGTTTCCGGAAGTCGCGGTCACCGAGATGCCGTTGGGCGAGTCGGAGATCGTTCGCCTGGTGAGGGATGCCACCGGGGCACGGGAAAGTGGCATCACGCTATTCACCGCGGCGGAGCACCACACGGGCGTGGCGGGGTTGTCGTGGAAGGGTAATTTCTACCGGGCGGCGGGCGCGGACGACGCAGCGTTTCACTACCGCTATCCCATCGGCGGCCTGCTCCAACAGGCGGCTGCCGAGGGCGACTACTTCATACGCGCCATCCTGGTAGCCGGCCAGCCGGATAGCTGGCCTCGGGTGAGCTACCGCGATCGGCAATACGGCTACGAATCGAGCAGTTTCAATCTCCGTCGAGGAATGGAGCCCATCCAATTGATCCTGACCGACGGCGAAGGGAACTACCGTGTGACGACGTTCGAAGAGGCCCTACCTCACGCCTTCAGCACCAGCGCCTTCATGCCCGAGGCGGTGGGCAAGTTTCTGGAGACCCACGCTCGATAGCCTACGTTTTGTTTCTCTTCTTCCATTGCCGCTCGAAGGCTCTCCGCTGTAGGAAGGATTTCTGAGTGCCCACGCTGGTCGTGGAAAGCGCGGCATACAGGTTGGCCCGGGCCAAGGCGTCGCGCTCCGGCATCCCCTCCGCCAGGAACACCGCGAAGCTGCCGATGAACGCGTCGCCCGCACCGGTGGTGTCCTTCGGCTCCACCTGGTAGGAGGGGATGAGCTCCATGCCTTCCGCCCCGGCCAGCAAGGCTCCTTTCTCTCCCAGCGTGAGGATGACCCTGCCGATGCCCTGAGCGAGAAGATACTGGGCGCAGGCCTTCGCCTGATCCACGGTGTCCACCGGTTTGCCGGTGATGGTCGCCGCCTCCGTTTCGTTGGGGATGAAGTAGTCCACGTTGGCGAGCTCTTTCAGATCCACGGGCGCGGCGGGAGCCGGGTTCACGATGCAGCGGATCTTGTTCTTATGGGCGAATCGGACGGTGTGGTAGACGGTTGTGAGGGGAATCTCGAACTGAAGGATGATGACATCGGCTCTCTTGAGGCGAGAGGCGGCTTGATTGACGCCCTTGGCGGTCAGCTTGTCGTTCGCTCCTTTGACCACCACGATTCGATTCTGGCCGCTCTTGTCGACGAAAATCGGGGCCACGCCACTCGCGACACCCTTGACCGTCTTGACGTGGCGAGCGCCGATTCCGAGCGACTTGAAGTTCTGAATCGTTGCCGGACCGAAGAGATCGTCACCCACCCGGGCCACCATTTGCACCTTGGCGCCGCAGTACTTTGCGGCCACCGCTTGGTTCGCTCCCTTGCCCCCGAATCCGAGGTCGAAGGAATCCCCGAAGACCGTCTCTCCCGGTTTTGGAAAGTGATCGGTGAAACTGGTCAGGTCGACGTTGGCACTTCCTACCACAGCAATCCGTGCTTGACGCTTGGCCATTTATTTCTTCCAGGACGTCCTTAGGGCGTCCGAGGCGGCGCCGAGAGTCGTCTCAGGAACGTTTCCACGAAACGGTCACCATCCACCACCAGAGGCACTTCCGCATTCGGCTCGACGCGGGGGAAACTCGTGATCTCATAGTGATCTCCCGCGTCCTCGATGCCTTCCAGCAGGAGGTAACGGTTGGCCACCGTCTCTCCATAGGTCAGCTCCCCTTTGGTCTCGACGTCGATGTGCATGGGCCGTAGCTCCCGGGCGAAGGTCTTGTCGAAAGCCATGCCGACCGCCAGAGGATCGTGGAGATCCGCCCCGCTGAAGCCCAGTCTTTCCGAGAATCCGATATAGAAGTCGCCGATCTCCGCAACGAACCTCCCGATGGGAGATCCGGAATTGGCCAACAGGGGAAGATGGTGGCGCTCCAGCTTCGCCTGGGCGGTGGCTCCCAGGTCCACCATGGTGATCGGGATACCGGAGTTAAAGACGATCTTGGCTGCCTCCGGGTCATTATAGATGTTGGCCTCGGCGGCGGGACTGGCGTTGCCTCCCGCGATCGAGCCACCCATCAGGACGATCTCCGGTATCTTCTGGGTGATGGCGGGATCCTTGAGGAAGGCTAGGCCGATGTTGGTGAGCGGGCCCACCGGAACCAGGGTGATGTCGCCGGGATGGCCGTTCACGATATCGATGATGACGTCCACCGCGTGCCGTGGATCGAGCTCCTTGTGTGGCGCGGGAAGCTCGACCTCGCCCAGCCCGTTCTTGCCGTGAACGGCTTCCGCGGTGATGAGCTTCCTCTGCAGCGGATACTTCGCTCCTTTGGCTACGATGATGTCGGGCCGACCGGCCAACTCCACCAGCTTGAGGGCGTTTTCCGCTCCCAGATCGACGATGACGTTGCCGGAGACGACGGTGATGGCTTCGATCCGGAGCTCGGGCGACTGGGTGGCGAGCAGTACCGCCATCGCATCGTCGATTCCGGGATCGATGTCGAGGATGATGCGCCGAGGGCTCTCGGCGGTGGGGTTGGTGCGAGGGGCGATGGGGGTGGGCTCTTGCTCTCCCCAGCCGTACGAGGCGAGCACGGTGAGCGTCGCGGTGAGGCAAAGTAAAGGCAGTGGATTCATCGAGTGAGAGCTCCGGCTAGAACGCATTGGCGATGACGGTGATCGCTCCTGCGTAAAAGAGAAACATTAAGACCAGGTACGTTTTAGCCTTGCTGTTCGCTCCGGCGAACTCCTTCCACACCAACACTCCCCACAGGGCGGCGACCATCGGCGCGCTCTGTCCGATGGCATAGGAGATCGCGAATCCCGCGGCTCGGCCGGCAACGAGATTGAAGGCGGTCCCGATGCTCCAGATGAACCCACCGAGGAGTCCCAGCACGTGCCAGCTCGGTTGGCCCGCAGTGTAACCCGACAAAGAGACCGGCTTTCCAACGAGGGGTTTCTCCATAAAATAGATGTTGAAAACGAGAGTGGAGATGAGAGCGGCCAGCGTAAAGAAGACGGTACTCGTATAGGGCGTCAGCTGTCCGGCGCCTTCCGCCATGGAGGCGGCGGTGAAAGGCGACCAACTTCCCATGAGGAGACCGCTCACGATGCAGATCCAGATTCCCTTCTTCGTTACCTTCAGCTTGCCTCCCCCCAGCTCTTTGTAAGCGAGAGCGTCGGCGATGATGGCTACCAGGGCGAGAGCGACTCCCGCAAAGAGCAGGGCGGGGTTTCCGGTACGCTGCACCAGGTAGGTGAGGATGGTGCCCAGCACCAGGGCGGTACCAATGGCGACAGGAAAGGCCACCGACAGACCGGCGATGGCGATGGCGCCGACCAGAAGGATGTTGGCCAAATTGAAAACAGTCCCCCCCAGCATGGCCAGTCCCAAACGCGGCCCGGTGGCCTGCACCAGGTTGGGGAGGAACGCCTGATCCCCGCCACTCCAGCTTCCCAGGGTGAACGCCAGGAGGACGGCCATCAGGAAGATTCCGATGGCGTAGTCCCAATAGAAGAGCTCGAAACGAACGTCTTTGGTCAGCTTGTAGGTATTGGCCCAGGAGCCCCAGCAGATCGCGCAGATGATCATCATGAGAAGAGCCAACGCGTAGGATTCAGGTATGAACATGTGATTCCCCTTTCTTGCTAGGGAGTGACCGGGTGGTTGGCGACACCCGGCGAATGATTGCAGAACTCTAGCACAAAGGCGATGAAAAAAGAGGCTCAGAATACGCCCGGCCCCACGCGATCGCGTCGTCGGCTAGAGCCCACCCGGAATCTCGGGAGATCTCGGCGGTCTCTTCATCAGCCCTAGGAAGACCTCGATGAAGCGGGGGTAGTCGAGATCCTGTTGTACTTCGACTCGCCGCACGTTCGCCGGAGGACGTCTACTCTGGTTCCAGAAGAGCGTGGTTCCATAGGAAGCGCCGTGATCGATCTCGACGTCCAGCCACATCTCTTCGCTGCGGGTGACGACCTCACGGTGGAGCAGGGAGACGACCGCAATCTGGTCGTACATGAGTGGGGAGACGGGATGCTCCGCTCGTTCCAAGAAGGTCTCCGCGAAGTAGCGAGCAATGGGTGAGTCACCTTCGGCAGCCGCTATGGCGACCTCCGGTGTGAAGGGAGCTTGCTCACAGATATTTAGAGGCGTGAGGGTTAGGCGGCGCCAGGGTGCGTGGAGGACCATCCGCGCCGCCTCCGGATCCATCCAGAAGTTGAACTCCGGCAACGTGCCGATCCCGCCCCCCATGATGGCGATCTCCCGGGCCAGAGTCGCTGTCTCGGGTTCCTTCGCCACTGCGAGCGCGATGTTGGTCAATGGCCCGATGGCAGCTAGGACGACTTCGCCGGGGTGTTGCCGGATGGTCTCGATGAGGAAGTTGACGGCGGGAGTGGACTCGGGTTGCCTCGCCGCGAACCGGCCGTCGGGAGGACGAACCTCACCGGGGCCCGGCCCGCCGTCCCGCCAGCCACCCTTGTAGCCTCCATCGCTCGTCTCACCGAAGAGATCCTGTCTCCGTCTCATCTCCTCCTGGCTATTGATGAGCGGCCGTTCCGAGCCGGCGTACACCGGGATATCCGGCCGACCCGCCAACTCGAGGAGCCGCAAGCTGTTCGCTACCTCCTGCTGCAGCCAGTCATTGCCCGTTACCACCGTCACGCCCAGAAGATCGACCGTTTCCGACTGCAAGAGGATCAGGAGAGCCATGGCGTCGTCGCTGGCGAAACCGAGGTCGGTATCCAGGATCACCTTGATGCGTTCCTGGGACAAGACCGGGGAGGCGATGGAGAGCAAGAAAACGACCACAAGAATGGCTGGTTGCCCGCAGTGCGCAACGCGCTTCACCGTGCTCAGCCGCTGCATGGTCGCCAGTCTACGAAAGTCGAGTTGTTTCATCAAGCTGAACAGATTAATAAAAATAGATTGACATGGAGGAGCGGGGCTCGCTACAATCCGCGCGATTTCATGCCCATGGTTCGCGTATCCTGTAGCGCTCGTTTCGCCTGTATACAAGGAGAGCGCGGGACAGACGGAGGCGAGATGTATACAAAGAGTACTTTCCCTAAGCTCTTCTTAACCGCACTCATTCTTGTCCTTGCGGTCACCCCGGTTTTCGCCCAGGTTCTGGACCGTGGCGAGATCACCGGAACCGCCCGAGACGAGACCGGCGCCGCCTTGCCGGGCGTCACCGTCACCGTGACGCATCTGGACAGCGGCTTGACCCGTGTGGTGGTCACCAGCGAGACAGGCCATTACCGGGCGCCCTTACTGCCGGTCGGCCCCTACCGCATTCAGGCAGAGCTCGCCGGCTTCGCCACCCTGACTCGGGAAGGGGTGGTGGTGACCGTCGGGTCGGCCCCGGTCATCGATCTCACCTTGCCTCTGGCCAGCGTGACGGAGGCCATCACGGTCACTGCCGAGACACCGGTCGTGTCGACCTCACAAGCGGTCACCAGCACCACCCTGAATCAGGAAGCCGTCGCGACCCTACCCATCAACGGGCGAGACTTCCGCGACTTCGCCACGCTTACCCCGAATGCGACGGTCATCCCGGGCCTACGTTCTGCCATTCGTTTTGGCGGCCAGTCGGGAGACTACTCGATGCTCAGCGTGGACGGCGCCGACTTGACCAACCCCTTCTTCGCCGAGTACACGGGTTCTTCGGAGGTCAAGAACTTCACCATTTCCCAGGAAGCGATCCAGGAGTTCCAGGTCCTGACCAACGGGTTCAACGCCGAGTTCGGCCGCTCCACCGGAGGCGTCATGAATGTGGTGACCAAGTCGGGAACCAACGAGTGGCGCGGCTCCGGCTTTCTCTTCCTCCGCGACTCCGGCCTCCAAGCCGAGGATCCCTTCGGCTTCAAATCCGAAGACTTCTCGCAGCAGCAGTTCGGGGGCAGCATCGGCGGACCGATCGCGCGGGACAAGGCGTTCTTCTTCGTTGCCGCCGACATCCAGGACCTCGACGACACCGTCTTCACCCGGTTCGCCCGTGACGTGAGTGGCGTTGCGCTCCCTCAGTTCGGCATCTCCGATCTGGCCTCGCTCGAGGGCGCCAGCCCGGAAAAGTCCGATCTCAAGACCCTCTTTGGAAGGGTCGACATCGATGTGTCTGAAAGCCATCGCCTTAGCGCGCGCGTCAACTTCAGTGAGAACAATACCAACTCCTTCACCGGCCGCGGTCAGAACGTGGTCACCGGCGCCGGTTCCGGGCTTGGCGGCATAGCGAACAACTTCGAGAACTTCCGCGACACGGCCTGGTCGGCGGTGGCGAGCCTGACCAGCGTCATCGGCACCAATGCCTTCAACGAGTTCAAGTTTCACTACTCCACAGAGGACCGACCGCGGCAGGCGTTGAGCACCATCCCCGAGAGCAACATTAACGACACCGGGAACTTCGGACAGCGCTTCTTCCTCCCCATCACCGGTATCAACAACCGGTGGCAGCTCACGGACAGCTTCAGCTATCTTTTTGGTAGTCACGACGTCAAGTTCGGGGCGGACTGGAACCGGGTCGAGCTCACCGATAACAGCTTCATCGGTTTTTCGTCGGGGTTCTACTTCTTCGACACGCTCGAGCAGGTGATCGCCGGGACCCCGAACGGCGTGGCGCAGAGGTTTTTCCTCAATGGTTTTACTCCCGACACCCACGTGGCGAACGACTACTGGACGAATGAGCTGGGCCTCTTCGTTCAAGACAAGTGGCAGGTGAATCCCAACCTCACGGTCAGCTATGGCCTGAGATACGAAGGACAATGGAACGGCGATCCGTTATTCCCCATCGTGGGCGTCGATGGGGCGGTTCCGCTGTCCCGTCAGGCTCCCGGCACGGATCTGAGGCCGGTGCCGCAGACCATTGCCAGTGACACCAACAACTGGGGTCCCCGGGTGGGCGTTTCCTGGGATCCCACCCAGGACGGCCGCACCGTGGTGCGAGGATCGGCGGGGCTCTACTATGGACGAACGGCCCAGATCTTCATGCCTACCGGTGGAGCGGGCTTCCAGTCGGCGCCAGCGTTCTTTTTCCCGCCGCCACTTCCCTATGGGCAGCTTCTTCCGTCCGTCATTCCTGAAGGTGAGCAGGCCCCGTTTCCGTTCAGCATTGGTTTCGTGGCCGACGACTTCAACAACCCCCGGGTGTTGAATACCAGCATCGGTATCGAGCGGGAGGTGATTCCCAACTTCTCGCTGGCCTTCGATTTCGTGTACACGCGCACCGAGAGCGCCCGGATCGGCGGGGGAAGCGCCGCCTTCAACAGCTTTGACCAGAACACTCTTGACGCCACCGGTGTTGACGAGTTCGGACGTCCCATCGGCGTAGACAGCGGCTTCACCGATTCGGATGGAGACGGGGTGATTCTCCGCCGGCCCGACCCCAATATCGCCACGGCAGACATCCTCTCCAGTCTGGGCAGGGCGCGCTACAAGGCGTTCACGGTCTCGGCCAAGAAGGCCTTTACGGAAGGGATCCAGTTCCAAACCTTCTACACCTGGTCCCGGGATGAGGGGAACGCCGACACCGAGCGGGATTCCGAAGTGTTCTTAGGTATATCGAACCCATCTCCCACCGGGCCTGCCCTGGAAGCGGATTTCGGGATCGACGAGAGAGACATCACCCACCGCTTCATATTTCAGGGCACGGCCGAGGTGGGAGCCGGATTTACGGTCAGCGGGACCGTCCAACTTCACTCTGGCCGAGCCGCTCCCGCTTACACACTCCAGGATGTCAACGGCGATGGGATAACCGGCACCGTGGGTAACAATTTCGATCATGCGGTACTGAACGGTGAGCTGCTGCCGCGCTTCCCATTCCGCCAGCCCAATTTCTACAACGTCGACCTCCGCGTCATGTGGACCGGGAACATGGGCAGCGCCGGGGACATCGACCTGCTCTTCGAGTTGTTCAACGTGTTCAACAGCGAAAATCTCGAGACCCGGATCTTCCAGGTCGAGCTTCCCAACTTTTTCGAGCCCACGACTTATGCGGGGACTCCATTCACCGCCCAGATAGGGATCAAGTATCGGTTCCCAGGACGCTGAAGCGAAAGACGATAGCTGTTAGAATACCGGCCGGGGCCTTCTTAGGGGCCTCGGCCTTTTTGTTGGACAAGGTTCTCCGACGTGCGATGGATTGGCGTCGCTCCGCTACTGGTGTTCTCGGCATGGATTGCCGGGCAGGAGGGAGAGTTTGAAGCCGTTCTAGGGCGGGCTCTCTCGGCCGATCGCGAGGGACGGCTCTCCGATGCATCCGCCGCCTATCGCGAGGCGGCCCGTCTCAGGCCGGAAATTCCGCACATTCACTATCAGCTCTCCTGGACTCTCCTCCGCCAGGGTATGCTCACCGAGGCGCTGGAGGCTGTACAGCGAGCCCTCGCCCTCGATCCGGAACAGGCAAGTTTCCATTTTCTCCGGGGCTCTATCTTCCGCAACCTGGACAATACCCGTCGAGCCGAGGAGGCTTTTGAGAACGCCGTCCGATTCGCACCAGGGACCGGCGAGGGCTATCTGGGGTTGGCCGATCTCTATCAGTCGAGCCAGCAGTTTGAAAAGGCGGTGCAGGCCCTGCGTTCTTATCTCGAGCTCCATCCTAGTGATATCCAGGCCCTTTACCTCCTGGGGTCGAACTTGACCTATCAAAACAAGATGGAAGAGGCGCTCGAGGTGCTGGACCAAGTGATTGGCTTGGACGCCGATCACGCCCGGGCGTGGTTTCGCAAGGCTCATGTCGAGGCCCAAAAGCCCGAGACCATGGAGGTGGCGCGGGCGAGCTACCAGAAGTCGCTAGAGCTCGATCCCGCTTATGCCTACTGCTGGTACGAGTACGGCGCGGTTCTGGGAAAACTCGGGAAGGCCGAAGAAGCGGTGCCGGCCTACCAACGAGCGCTCGAGCTCGATCCGGAGTTGGAACAAGCCGAATACGCACTAGGTACGCTCCTGGGCCGTTTGGGAAGAAATGAAGAGGCCAAGATCTACCTCGATCGCTTCAAGGCCAAGCGGGACCAGGCCACTCGTCAGAGAGAGAACAACCGCAGAGCGGTTGCCGCCTTTGGCCGGGGCAGGGAGCTCCTGGAGGCAAATCAAATCGAGAAGGCCATCGAAGCTTTCCTGGAGCTAACCGAGCTGAGCCCCCAGAGCCACCAGGGCTACGCGTTTCTCGCCAAGGCCCATCGGTCGCTCGGACAAATTCCGGTGGCGGTAGGGTACGTCCGACGAGCGATGGAGCTTTCTCCGGGCTCTAGTGAGTATCCGTATTTGCTATCCGTCTTTCTTAGAGACCAAGGCGATCTCGTCGGCTCGCTGGAAGCCATTCGCAAGGCGATCGTCCTCGATCCACAAAACAGTCTCCTGCACAATGCGAAGGGCGCCATCCTGAGTGATGCCGGTGATTCGGTAGGTGCAGTCGCCGCTTTCGAGAGGGCGAGGGAGCTCGACCCCGGCAACCCTACCTACAGTCTGAATCTGGCCGCCGCCTACCACGAGATAGGGGAGGCCGAAAAGAGCGCCGAAGCCATGGAACGGTATCGCAAGCAGGTGGGTGGCGAGGCCCACCCCTGAGAGACGACCCTTATGGCAATAGCTCCAGTCGACTTCGGCCGTTTCTTGATGCTGGTTCTCGCCCTCGCATCGTTTCTTGTGCCTGGCGCCGGAGGACAAGACAGCTCTCGTTTCGAGAGCCTCGTCACCCGCGCCCTCGAGGCAGAGCGGGAAGGGCGGCTGGAAGTGGCGACGGCTGCCTTCCGCGAGGCAGCGTTTCTGGAACCGGATGTTCCCTATGTTCACTACAGCCTTGCCTTGTTGCTCGTCCAGCAAGGGCTGCTCACGGACGCTCTGGCATCAGTGGACTGGGCCCTGGAGCTCGAACCCAACGAGGCGTCGTTTCACCTGGCACGGGGAACCATCTTTCACAGCCTATCCAACTTCAGCGAGGCGGAAAGAGCATACCAGAGGGCCGTAGACCTGGACCCGAAGTCGAGCGCCGGCTTTCTGTCGCTAGCCGAGCTCTATCTCGCGACGGATAAGCTGAGGGAATCAGCCCAAGCCTTGTACTCGTATTTGGAGCTCCAGCCCAACGACACCCAGGCTCTTTTCTTTCTTGGGGGAGTCTTGGCCGCTCAAGAGCGCCGAGAAGAAGCAATGGAGGTGTTCCGGCGGGTGATTCGGACCGACCCCCATCATGCGCAGGCCTGGTTTCACTTGGCCGAGTTGGAGGCCCAGCAGCCGGAGACGATGGAACGCGCCTTGGAAAGCTATCAGAAGGCCGTTGAGCTCGAGCCGTCCTTCGCCCGCGCCCATTTCCAGCTTGGCATCTTGCTGATCGAGCTGGGACGTCCCGACGAAGCGATCGCGGCGCTCGAGAAGGCAGCCGAATTGGATCCGGAACTGTCCGAAGCCACCTATGCCCTCGGTAACCAGCTCAGTCGGGCGGGTCGCAGCGAAGAAGCCCAGATCTATCTGCGGCGTTTCAAAGAGTTGCAGGATCAAGAGGGCGAGCGCCGGGCGCGGGAGAGGCGAGCCGGTGCGGCCATGGTCACCGGCCTCGAGCACTTGGAAGATAAGAGGTTGGAGGATGCAATCGCTGCTTTTCGGGAAGTCATCGAGCTCGATCCCGAGAGCGACGCTGGCTACGCGTATCTAGCCAAGATCCACCGCTCCCTCGGTGAGCTGGACGTGGCGATTACTTACATCCAACGAGCCATGGAGCTGGACCCCGCCCTGAGCGAGTATCCCTACCTGCTTTCTCTTTGCCTTCGCGACAAGGGCGATCTCGGTGGTGCCCTGGTCGCGGCTCAACGGGCCATCACGCTCGGTCCAAGGAACAGTCTGCGGCACAACGCACTCGGTGTCATTCTGAGCGAGACGGGAGACGAGGCAGGAGCGGTCGCGGCGTTCGAGAAGGCCGCCGAGCTCGACCCGGACAATCCCACCTACAGCCTGAATCTCGTTGCCGCTTACGACAGGTTGGGCGACGCTGAAAAGAGCGCCGCCGCCATGGAGCGGTACCGGAAGCTGCTAGCGGAAACAACCCGCCCGTGAGCGGCGAGCGCGAGCCCTTAGCGCAGCATTAACCACGTCCCGACCAGGAGCGTCACCGCTCCGAAGGTGCGGGTGACATCGAATGGACGCACGGCGGTTCCCAACAGCCCAAAGTGATCGACGAGCGCTCCCACCATGAGTTGTGCGGCCACGAAGAGAGTGATGGTCGTCCCCACTCCCAGGCGGGGGATCGCATAGTTGATCGAGCTCAATATGCCCACGCCGAGGGTGCCGGCCCCGAGCGCATACCAGGGTAACATTCGCCATTGAGCGATGTTGCCCCCTCCTTGCCCGAGCAGCAAGGCCGCGGCGAACAGCGTTCCCCCAAGGTGAATGATGAACACGCTGGCCATCAAGCCCACCCGCTGTCCCATGAAACTGGCCAGAGTCGCCTGAAGTGCCGCCGCAACGCCTCCGGAGAACGCGACCAAGATTTTGAGCGCCATTGCGAACATTTGCATCACCTTCTTACTCACCAACCCAAGATGAATGCTGAAGCCGCCTCACCTTAGGGCTCTGGTGTGAAAGCGGAGAGAGTAACACGAGGGCCGCAAGCGAAGCCAAAGCCTGTTCTTCATAGGAATGAATGCAAGCGTTTTGCTGGGGATGGTCACCGCTCTTATAATGCCTTCGAGAACGTGGCCTCATGTCGTTATGGTGAGCTGGGAAGAGCATTTCCAAGAACGTTATTCGCAGGCAAGGCGAGGGCGGGGTACGTTTCGCTGTCGCCAGGTGAGGGATCTGACAACATTGGAGCTCGGAAATAGATTCTCTCTCGTGGTGGCCGTCGATTCGGATGGCGGCATCGGTCCGCGTCAGAACGATGTCGTGAAGGTGAGCGACTACCTTTTGGGCAGGTTTGCGATGAGAGTTCCTCTCATGGAGATCCGCTGTTCTGGTGCTCTTCCGTTGGCCGCTTTCGATATGTTGACAGTGCCGCTGGATCAAGGTGGGAGCGAGATCATTCGGGGCCTGCGGGCCGAGCTCATGAAGGCCGATCTTGCCGAGGACTTCCCCCTTTCCGGAAGTACGGAGGAGAACGTGCCTACCAGCATGACCGGGGTGGGGACGACCCTTCTGGGCCTCGTGCATGAGGATGATTTCCGGCCCGGCACCTCGAGGGCAGAGGACGTGGTGCTGTGCGCAGGGCTGCCCAAGTCAGCACCCGACGATGAGGTTCGACTGGATGACAAGGAAAACGTAAGGCACTCACATGTAAGAGCGCTGCTCGGACTCCAGGGTGTTCACGACCTTCTCCCGGTTGGCTCCCACGGGATCTTGTACGAGGCCAAAGAGATGGCGTCCTCGGCTGGACTCGCGTTTGTCGAATCCCAGGGGGTCGATTTGGATCTCAGGAAGTCGGCCGGCCCCTCCACCTGCGCACTCGTGTCGGTAGGAGTGTCGGAAAGCGCATCGGTTGCTGGGTTGTTGGATGTTCCGGTAACCGAGGTGGGAAGGCTCGTGATGCTGTGACTGCAAGGACACGGATTCTAAAATGACAAGCCTGAAGGAGCACATCTACGGTTGCCTGGTAGGGGTAGCCGCGGGCGACGCCATGGGGATGCCAACCTCTCTCATGAGTCCGGGCTCCATCAAGGCGACTTTCGTCGACTACGTGGAAGATTTTCTGCCTGCGCCAAAGGGGCACGTCATTCACGACAAGATGGTGGCGGGACAAGTTACCGATGACACGCAGCAGACGTTACTGATAGCCGACTCGATCATAGATACAGGAGGGGTGGATCCCAGGGACATCGCTCGGCGTCTGTTGAAATGGGCCGAGGACATCGGCGCTTTCGATTCTCTCCTGGTCGGACCTAGCTCGTTGCGCGCTCTTCACTTGATGCGAGCCGGTGTTCCTATAGAGAGATCGGGCATCACCGGTGACACCAACGGCGCCTGCATGCGGATAGCACCGGTCGGGGTCTACGGGAATGGGGAGCTAGAGAAGACGGTTGACGCGGTTGCCAACGCCTGCATGGCGACCCATTACACGAACATCGCTATTGCCGGTGCCAGCGCCGTGGCCATGGTCATTGGGTGCGCCAATCGTGGAATGAACGACGTAGATGAGTTGATAGGGCGCGCCATGGAAGCGGTGGATCTGGGAATGAAAAGAGGAACCGTCTGGTATGGTGCGTCGGTCAGGAGCCGGACCGAGTTAGCCCTGGAAATCGTAAACAGGTCTCGCGACAAAGACAGGGTCATGAGGGAACTTTACGAGACTATCGGTGCCGGAGTGGCGACGACGGAGACAGTACCGGTCTGTCTTGCCATTCTCAAATTCGCAAACGGGCAACCAGTCGATGCCATACGCATGGCTGTGAACCTGGGGGGTGACTGCGACACGACCGCAAGCATTGTGGGAGGGATGTGTGGCGCTATCGCGGGAGTGAGGGCTTTCCCTAGCCAATGGATCGATAAGTTGGAGGAGGTCAACGGCCTTCATCTGGAGGAGTATGCTGATAAGTTGGCAGAGACCGTTGCGAGGGGAGGGGGCGATACAGCATAGAAGCGGCCAGCTCCGCGCCGGTAAGACGAGCCTTCTCTGCTGCGCTGCACTCTTCTGGGCGAAAGCGGGTCTTTCTGGCCAGGCTGGGCTTGAACTCGGCCCCTCACTCGATTTCCAACACCTTTCCGGATCTCCGGAAAAACGGTACATCCTGGAGACCATGGGCTCAGGGGTTGCCCTCTTCGACTACGACAGGGACGGTGACCTGGACATCTATCTGGTCAACGCCTCTACGCTGGACAGGTTAGCGGAGGGGACCCCCGGTGAGCCCAACCGTCTCTTCAGGAACGAGGGAGGCTCCCAGTATGTCGACGTTACCGAAGCGGCCGGGGTGGGAGATCGAGGCTTTGGACAAGGTGTGGCCGCGGCCGATTTCGACAACGACGGCGACGTCGACATTTATGTAACCAACTACGGACCGAATGCGCTCTATCGCAACAACGGCGACGGTACCTTCTCGCTCATGTCGGGAGGAGTTGAAGACGAACGGTGGAGCACCGGGGCGGCGTTCGGAGACATCGACGGGGACGGCTTTCTGGATCTCTACGTCTGTAGTTACCTGGAGTTCGATCGCGAGCTTCTCGACAAGCTCATCCCTCGACAGTTCTGTATTTGGAAAGGGTTGACCGTGAACTGTGGCCCGCGAGGTTTCGATTTTCAATCCGGAGTCCTCTACCGGAACCGCGGCGACGGAACGTTTCAAGATTGGACCGACGAAGCGGGGGTGGCCCGTCGGGATACGTACCAGCTCGGTGTGGTGTTCTCCGATCTGGATCTCGACGGAGATCAAGATCTGTACCTGGCCACCGACTCGACCATGAACGTTCTGTTCGAAAACCTAGGTGCGGGACGGTTCCGGGACGTGTCGCTCGTCTCGGGCGCGGCCCTGTCCGGGCTGGGAAGTGAGCAAGCCGGGATGGGAGTCGACGCGGGGGACGTCAATGGAGACGGGCGTGTCGACCTCTTCGTCACCAACTTCGCCGACGACTACAACACGCTCTATCTCAATCTGGGCGAGCTCCGCTTCGTCGACTCCACGGACGTGGCTGGCCTGGCGGTGGCGAGTCTCTCGTATCTCGGTTGGAGCATTAGTCTGGCCGATCTCGACGCGGACGGGGACTTGGATATTTTCCTAGTCAACGGCCACGTTTATCCTCAGGTGGATGGCTCGGACGTCGGTGAGAGTTTTCGGCAGCCCATGCAGGTGTTTTTCAATCGCGGTGACGGCACGTTCGAGGATGGAAGCTCACGCTTCGACGCGGAGCTACGTGCACCGCAACCGGCGCGCGGCGCGGCGCTCGGGGATCTCGATGGCGACCTGTTTCAAGATGCAGTGGTTCAGATAATGGACGGAACGCCGCTTTTGATAATGAACCGGCTCGCGTCGTCGGCTCGCGTCGCGGTGCTCGAGCTCGTGGGGCGGGAAGCGAACCGTGACGGCGTGGGAGCGGTCGTCTGGGCGAGAGTAGGCGAAAGCACGATGGTCAGGGAAGTGCGCGGAGATCGGGGATACTTGTCACACGGAGATTTCCGTCTTTACTTAGGCCTGGGTAGCGCCGAAGGAATCGATGAGCTCACCATTCAGTGGCCGGGCGGCGAACGTGAGACGCTTCTGGGCGTCCGTCCTGGCTCCTATACGGTCGTCCAGGGTATCGGCATCGTCGCGAAAAAGGACTAACTAGAACTGGGTAGCGGGATCAGCCGTGGAGCGCTAGGTACGTCTCGGGATCGAAGGCGTCGACCTGGATGACCTCCTGGCGAGCCTCGTCGGCTTCCAGGACCTTGAGGCGCTCCTCCTCGGTGATGATGCCCGCCGCCACCGCCGGGTCCAAGAGCTCGTCACCGGGCGCGCGGTCGAGGAGCCCGGAGCGGACGGCATCCCGGATTTTCGTCTCCACCGCCAGCGCCGCCACCGCCTTGTCCAGGGCTGCCTCCAGCCTACCCAGCCCCGGTTCATGAGCGCGGGGCATGTAGATGTCTTTGGTCAGCTCGAGTCGTGCCTGGCGATCCTCCAAGAGAGAGCGCGCCACCGCGCCTCCCAGCCGATCGCTGGGTGGCCGAAGCCGCGGACCGAGAGGGACGACCAGGACGCGGAGCAACCAGGAGGCGGGACGGCTCGGTAGATTGTCCATGATCCCAAGAAGGGCGAACTGGATCTGAAACAGGGCGTGCTCGCAGGACCAAGACACGAACGGAAGATCCCGCGCGAGCTGGCCTCTATCGAAAAACTGCTTGAGCGCCGCGGAGGCGAGATACATCCAGGCCAGAGCATCGGCCAGTCGGGCGCTGATCTTTTCGCGGCGTTTGAGCCGGCCTCCCAGCGTCGCCATGGCCACATCCGAGACGATGGCGAAGGCGCTGCTCATGCGGCTCAGCCTTTGAAAATAGGTCTTGACCCTGCCGGCGCCCTGGGCAGCGGCGAGCCTCCCGCCGGTCAGGGCGAGCAGGAAGGCCCGCGTCGCGTTCTTGAGGGAGAACCCGACGTGCTTGAAGAAGGCACGGTCGAAACGGGCCAGATCCCCGGATGCCACTGCTTGCATTTCCTCGCGAACGTAGGGATGGCAGCGTATGGCGCCCTGGCCGTAGATGATCATGGAACGGGTGAGTATGTTGGCCCCTTCGACGGTGATGGCGATGGGCACCGACCTGAAGATCGGCTCCAAAATGTTTCGCGGGCCCCGGCTGACAGCCGCACCGGCGCGGATGTCCATGGCGTCGTTCACCACGTCGCGCATCGCTTCGGTCAGATAGGCCTTGACGATGGCGGTGATCACCGCCGGTTTCTCTCCACGATCGATCGCTCCCAGAGTCAGCCTGCGAGCGGCGTTCATTAGATACGTGAGCCCGCCGATCCGAGCCAGCGGCTCCTCGATTCCTTCGAAGCGACCGATGGGTGTGTCGAACTGCTCGCGCACGGTGGCGTAGGCGCTGACCAATCTGGTCGCCAGCTCGGCGGCTCCTACCGAGAGAGAGGGCAAAGAGACGCCACGGCCGGCGGCCAGGCTCTCCATCAACATGCGCCAACCGTTACCGGCCATCTCTCTGCCACCGATGATGAAGTCCAAGGGAACGAAGACGTCCCGTCCGTAGTTGGGGCCGTTATGGAAAGGCACTCCCATGGGATCGTGACGCTCGCCGATCTTGATGCCGGGCAGGTTGGCGGGGATGAGGGCACAGGTGATTCCCAAGTCCTCCTGTCCACCCAGCAGACCGTCAGGATCCTTGAGCCGAAAGGCTAGTCCAATGACGGTGGCCACCGGCCCCAGGGTGATGTAACGCTTGTTCCAGTTGAGGCGCATTCCAAGAACTTCTTTGCCCTGGAACCCGCCGCGACAGACGATGCCGACGCTCTGAGTAGCGGCGGCATCGCTTCCCGATTCTGGACCGGTCAGGGCGAAGCAGGGAATCTCTTCGCCGGTGGCCAGACGGGGCAGATAGTAGCGCTTCTGCTCGTCCGTGCCATAGTGCAGCAGTAGCTCCGCCGGACCCAGAGAATTCGGCACCATTACCGTGACGCCGGCGGCGATGCTGCGACTTGCGACCTTGATCAGGACGGCGGAATGCGCTGCCGCGGAAAAATTGAGCCCGCCGTACTCTTCCGGGATGATCATTCCCAGAAAGCGATGCTTCTTTATGAATTCCCAAACGTCCGGGGAGAGCCGCCGAGCCTGCGAGATCTCCCAATCGTTGAGCATCCCGCAGAGCTCCTCGACCGGTCCCTCCAGGAACCGGCGCTCTCGATCGGAGAGATCGGGAATATCGAAGGCGAGAAGCTTTTGCCAGTCGGGGTCACCGGAGAAAAGGTCCCCATCCCACCACACCGTGCCTGCTTCTAGCGCGACGCGTTCCGTATCGCCCATCCGCGGTAGAGCCGAGGCAAAGGCGGGCATGAGAGGGCGAGTCACGATCTGGCGGCGAAGAGCCGGTATTCCGAGAATGAGAGCCAGGGCGGCGAAGACAAGTGCGAAAATCGTCCACACTGTCGGCGAAGTCAGGCCCGCCGACCAACCCGCCGGCACCAGCATCAGGCCGCCCAGTACCCATGCCCAATAGCAACCGCCGCGGTACACCAGCGTGACCGCCAGAGCCAACGCGATGGCGAGAAAAAGCAACGACATGAGTGATGTTCAAGAAAGAACAGCGAATCGAAACCAGAATATCATGAAAGCAACGCTCGCCCCATGGGTCTCTAGAAGGTTTCGCCGCGTTCTCAGAGAGCTCGTCGAGCGTTCCACGGGGCTATTCTTGCGTTCACGGCGTCGGGCCACTATAATGACGGAGCTTGATGTCCTCTTCTCCAGCTGAGAAGAAAGTCCGCGCAAGACCAAGCCATCATTCTCCTCCTTCGACCGAAGCCGTTCCGACCTTACCCGTCGACAGTGTCGGCGAAGGCACCGACAAGCTGACTCGCTCCGCCGGCACGGTGAGCCTGGGGGTGATGGGCTCCCGGGTGCTCGGCCTGGCTCGCGAGATGGTGCTTGCCTACTTCTTCCGAACGAGCGGCGGACTGGACGCTTTCTATGCGGCTTTCCGCATTCCCAATCTGCTACGGGACACGTTTGCCGAGGGGGTGCTCAGCAAGGCCTTCGTGACCGTCTTCACCGAGGTGGGGGAGAAGCAAGACGAGCAGGCCGGAGTCAGGCTCGCCAATCTAGTGACGAATGTGGTGCTGGTAGTCGTCGGTCTGTCGACTCTGCTCGGGATCTACTTTTCCGAGGCGATCGTGAACCTGATGCTCCCGGGAGGCGGTTTCGACTTGGCCCTCCCCGCCGGAGAGAGTTTCGGTTTCGCGAGCAAGCGTGAGCTCACCATCGTTCTGACCCAGGTCATGTTCCCTTTTCTCCTCCTAGTGAGCTTGGCGGCGGTCGCCATGGGCTTCCTGAACGCTCGAGGGCAGTTCTTCGTTCCGGCACTCTCATCGATGTTCTTCAATCTGGGTTCTATCGGAGTCGGGGTGGCTGGTTATTTCGTGGCTCCTCGCTACGGGCATCATCCCACGGTGGGAATGGCGGTGGGGGTACTCGCCGGGGGTGCTTTCCAGCTTCTTTGGCAGGTGCCGGCGTTATGGAGGCAGGGCTACCGCTACCGCCCCATCCTGAGCTTTCGCGACTCCGGGCTGTGGAAAGTAATTCACCTGTTCGGTCCGGGAGCGCTGGTGGCCGCGACCGTTCAGGTCAATGTGTTCATCAACTCGATCTTCGCTTCGCTGGGCTCTGGCTGGATGTCCTGGATCAGTCAGTCTTTTCGTCTACTACACCTGCCCCTTGGTCTGGTGGGGGTTGCGGTCTCGGTGGCGTCGCTCCCGAAGCTGAGCCGCGCGGTGGCGAGAAAAGACGCGGCGGGCTTCCGGGAGACTTTTTCGCACGCTATCCGGCTTGTCCTACTCTTTACCGTGCCCGCTTCAGTGGGACTGGTGGTGCTAGCGCAGCCCATCGTGCGCCTGATCTACGAGCGGGGTCACTTCCAGCCCGAGGACACCACCCAGGTGGCGGTGGCGCTCGTTTTCTACGCCCTGGGATTGACCAGCTACGCCGCGGTCAAAATCGTTACCGACGGGTTCTACGCGCTTCAGGATATCCGCGCTCCCCTTATGATCAGCGTTCTCAGCATGGTCACCAACGCCGGGCTCAACTGGTTTCTCATCGTGAAGCTGGGCATGGACCATCGTGGACTCGCTCTCTCCACCTCCTGCACCATAACGGTGTCTCTTGTTCTCCTGTGGGCCCTGCTTCGCAAACGAAGCGGAATGCGGCGGTTGGGAGGCTGGGCGGCCTTGCGGATGATGGTCAAGATGGTGGTGGCCTCCGCACTGATGGGAGCGGTTGCCTTCGCCGCCAGCCAAGGCCTCGATCGCTGGCTGGGTCACCAGATGCTGGTGTGGCGGTTGGCGCAGGTGGGGCTCCCCATCGGCTTGGCAGTGGTCGTCCTCTATGGTGCGTGCAAAATGTTGCGAGTTCGAGAGATGGATGAAGCACTGCGGGCCCTTCGGACCCGAAGAAGTGAAACGGAGGTGTCATGAGTATTGTCCGTGTGGGGTTTTGCCTGATATTTGTTCTCTTGTCGGTCGTGTACGCCAGCGCACAGCAGCAGACGCGCAGCAACAGCGGTCTGGGCGAATTTTATCGAGTTGAGTTCGAGTATCGTAATTGGAATGCGAAGATTGTTACCGAGCTAGAAGTGGGCCCGGATTCGACCAACGTCTCCTTGAACGACGATCTGGCAATCCCCGACGAACGGATCAACGTGTTCATGGGCTCGGCTCGGTTACTCTCCTGGTTGAAGGCCAGGGGCTCTTTCTTGAGACGGGAGTACGACGCCAGTGCCGTGTTGCGGCGCGATTTGACCATCGGCGGCGTCACCTTTCCGGCCCTGAGCACCGTCGACACCACCCTTACTCTCGAGTACACGACGATTGGAGCGGAGGGAGACCTCTACGCTTCTCAGTACATGGTGTTCACGGTGGTGGGCGATTACACTCGCTTCCGCGCCGATACCGTGCTGGAAGTCTCGCAGGGAGATCGAACCGACCTCGGCCGCCGGGAGTTAGGCCTCCTGACCCTCGGTCTCAAGCTCCGTGTTTACTTGACTCCTCACGTTTCCGCAACCGGCGAGGCGAGCGGGATGAAGAGAGACGGTACGGGAGTCCTGACCAATTTGGACGGGGTGCTGACCTACAATTTCAATCAGAATTTCGCCGTTTCCTTCGGCTATCAGCACCGATACGCTCGCATCGATCAAGGGGCTCGCGAGATCTTTCGTCTCAAGGGGTCCTATTTCGGAGCCTCGGTCCGGTTTTGAAGAGATCCTTCCTTCAGTATCTCGAGGTGGAGAGAGGGCTCTCGGAGAACACCCTCACCGCCTACCGGCGGGATTTGGGGAAGCTGGAAGCCTTCGCTCGGTCCACCGGCCAGAAGCTGGAGGAGTTGACGGCTTCCGACATGGGAGGCTTCCTTCGTCAGCTCCATCGCCAAGGGCTGTCTCACCGCTCGATTGCCAGAGCCCTATCGGCGACCAAGGGGCTCTATCGGTTCGCTGCTGCTGAAGGCCTGATGCCGGCCGATCCAACCGAACAGATCGAGTCATCGCGGATGCCCCGTAATCTTCCTCATTACTTGTCCCTGCAGGAGGTGGAGCGACTGCTAGGCGCTCCCGACACCAAGAGCTCGATGGGGCTTCGAGATCGCACCATGTTGGAGACGCTTTATGCTACCGGACTTCGAGTCTCGGAGCTGGTCTCCCTGCGCCTCGATGACCTGCATCTTGACGCGGGCTACCTCCGTTGCCGAGGCAAGGGACGGAAGGAGCGGATCGTACCCCTGGGGCGCTCCGCTGCGGGGTGGATCCGCCGGTATCTGAGGCGGGGCCGGCCGGGAGTCACCGGGAGGTCGGGACCCTGGCTTTTTCCCAATCGCCTGGGCACGCGCATGACGCGCCAACGCTTTTGGCAAATCGTTCGGAGCTGCGGTACCAAGTGCGGGATCCGGCAGAGACTGTTCCCCCACGTGGTCCGGCACTCTTTCGC
>Ga0214473_10001938_pt1 | contig 26223 bp, 31 predicted proteins | sample RVTome_7_FD_203509 | JGI IMG/M metagenome (GOLD analysis project Ga0214473, IMG submission 203509) | Soil microbial communities from uranium-contaminated site in the Upper Colorado River Basin, Wyoming, United States - RVT98D197 | ecosystem: Environmental > Terrestrial > Soil > Contaminated >...
GTGCGGCGACGCTGGCGCGTGGAGCGACTGTTCGCCTGGCTGCAAAACTTCCGCCGCTTGGTCACGCGCTGGGAACGCCACGCTGATAACTACCTGGCGATGATTCATCTCGCCTGCCTCAAAATCTACCTGAGGTATTTATGAGATGGGTTCATGTAACCGCACGACCGCCGTCGCGGCGGTGGGAACGTGGAAATCCCGGCTCAGCGCGCTGCGGCGCTCTGGGTCGCGGCGCCGTATTTTCGCACCGCGTTCGCGATGGACGGCCCGGCCTTGGCTAGGTCCGTGATGGTCATCGCCGGCGTCACCTCCACGCTGGCGTTGAACGCCAAAAACCACGGCTCCGCGAGCGCCGGCAACTGCGATGCGTCCTGAATATCGAGGAAGAGCAGCGCGGTGCGCTGGCCGCCCTCCGCGATGAAATAAGCCGCCTCGGGCTTTTGCTCATCAAGAATTGACTGGATGGTCTCGGGAAGCTTTCCCGAGCGAATGCCCTGATTGCCCGTTTCCACGGTCATGGAAGCTTTCAGCATCACTCTCATGGTGTTCTCCTCGCGGGTGCCTTGTGAAGTGTGCGCCGACCCGCCATCAAGATTGGCGGGATGTACGCCGGCTGCCGCGCCTGACGTTACGGCAGACAACGCGGCGGAGTCAAGCAACGGAGACAGTAGGTAGTGGTTCATTTTGAGAACTAAGGCCGTTCAGTCACCGCATCACCCTTCGCTCGAAGTTCTTGTTGTTGCTTTCTCTTTCCGACGATGAAGACAAGAGCGAGACTCCCCAAGGCGGCCAAGATCACGGTCAATCCCACAGCATTCTTGCCCACATAAATCAGGCCTGTTCCGCACAGGATCGCAGTCATGCACACTATGAAGCCGTAGATCGGTCCCGTTTTCTGAGCATGGCAATTAGAAACGATGACCGCTTTCTCTAACTCTTGCCTATGTGCGGCTTGCTTTTCCGCCATGGCAATGATTCTCTCGGCTGCGCCTGGATGGGCGTCATTGTACTTGACCAAGATGTCCGGATGAAGAAGGGGACCAGAATAGTAAATGCCTGCGGCCCGAATCTGGAAGGAGGTAGATTGTTGCGGATTGTGCTGCGGTAATTGGTGATGCCGCTTATGCTTGCTCGATCCGTACTTCCGTTGCGCATTGTTGGATAGCTACACTCAGTGCGTCGCCTACGATTCTCCAATCGCAATACATGGCTAGAGAATCCGCTTCTTCCTCGTTGCGGCACCTGTTGTAGGTATCAAATGTGCCATAAAAGTCCAACATGCGAGCTACACCACTAGAAAAAGAGGGATTAGCAAACAGGAATTGGGCAAATGCAGTAGACATGACTGGAATTAGTTTACCCCACAGATTGGCCCTGTCAAGCCACCGCTCTACCATCTGATTCTAAAAGGCTTACCACAAGCTTCAAGGAATGGCGCGCCGGATTACGGCAGCAAGGCGCCGGAGCGCTCAGTGAATTCCTGCTCCACGTCCACGGAGAACAGGGTGAAGTCGGTAAAGCTGTGGCGGCGATAGAAGCGGCGGCCGGAAAAGTCCAGGTACAGCTCGGCGCTGGAAGGCAGCCAAAGTTCGGTCTGGCGCCTCGGAAACGCCACCGGGCGATACTCGACCGCCATGTGCTCCAGGCGCATTTTGATACTGGGAATGGTATCGGCGAGGTCCGTCTCCAGGCGCGCCAACTGGTAGGAGCCGTCCAGAATCCAGGCCCGCCCGCGCAGCCGAATGCTGTACAATTTGCCGCCCACCACCACGTTGCTCAGGTGATTTTGACGGTCCCGGCGCTGCTCGAAGCGCACTTGCCAGGCCGGCTGGCCCTGCCAGGAACCCAGGCCCTCGCACTTCATCTCGAAATCCCGTGCATACAGCGGATGGAACACCAGCACCAGGCTGGGCGTGCCTTCGGTGGCCACCTGGTCCGGGAACTGTTCGGGATTCGGCGCGCGGCTGCGATATTCCTGCACGCTCAAGTAGCCGTTGCGGCCCGGCCCGATGGAAACCACGTAATCGAACTTGCGATTCTGCGCCTTGCCCAGCTTTCCGGAGCCGTTCACCGACTGGTGCTCGACGAACTCGGTGGCCGTGAAGCGATCGAGGTTGCTCACCAGTTCCCGAATCTTTCCGCCAGCTCCGGCCAGCACGTCGGGCAGCGAACACGTTTCGTTTTGGGTGACGGCAGGCACGACGGAGTCAATATCCGGCGGCACCCACACATCGCCCGGCCGCCGAAGCTGACGCGCCGGCAGTGGGCTGCGATTGGATGGCGGAAGCAAGTTGGGCGCACCGGCGGACGGTGTCACACTGCCCCTGGCACCCTGCGCTTCGGATCTGCAGACGGGAAAGATGAAAATGGTAGCGAGGAACGAAAGGAGAACGACGCCGCGCCGGACCTGATCTCTCAGCGGGCCTCTCATGGCCGCCTCCGCGCTACTTTACTGCCGGCAGCTCCGCGGACAAGAACAACTGCCCGTCGCGCTGCAACCCAGCTTACCGTGATTATAGGCCCCAGCGTCTATGGTACGCTTATACCATCACCAACACAGCCAGACAATCGGCAAAATACTTCAGTATTGGCCGTATGTGACCGGAGCGTTGCGATTTCTCGGTACCTTGGCGGGCCCCGGCGCATGCTCCGGGTTTCCGGGGAACGTTATCTTCAGCGTCAGCGCATACACTGCACCCAGAGGGTGACTTCCGCCTCCGGCCCCCGACTGCGCCGGGGTTCCCGGAACTGCAAATCCTGCGGCCGCATTTGCCCGCCGGCGCCCTGGCAGGCGAAATTCGCGCCAGCGAATTTCCACAGCTTCCACAGGATTCGGAGTTTTCCACTGTCCTGCGGGCAGATTATTCTTGCACGAATCGGATTTTGCTGAAACGGTGGAGGGATGAGGACCATGCTGTGAATAGATGTAACCCGCAGAGCGTTTTCGGGAGGTGAATGATGGCGAGCGCCCTCCCCGTGCTGATCATCAGCTCGCAGCCCTCGCATCGCGACAGGATTGCGGAAGTCGTTCGCAGGTGCGGACTGCGCCCCGTGTTCTCACCGACTCTGGCAGACGCCCGCTCCATTCTGGCGGAAACGCATCCCGCGCTCATCTTCTGCGGCGATGATCTTCCTGACAGCGATTTGCGCCACTCGCTCGCCATTCTGACAGCCCAAGCGCAGATACCAGTGATTGCGCTTTCGCACCTGGGGGAGTGGGATTGGTGCGTGGAGGCCATCTCCGCCGGCGCCTTCGACTATATCGCCTGCCCGCCCGACCCCAGAGAGACGGAGCGAATCGTGCGTTTGGCTCTGGACTACGGCCGGGAGCCGTACGCCAAACACTCCGCGGCGTAAGCCGGCGCAGGGGAATCCACCACCAGCTAGAAATCCTCCAGGCGCAGTTGGCCGTCGGCGCCCTGCCAGGCGGCCTCGAACTGGCGGCGCACCCAGTCGGCATCGGCGGCTTTGTTCTGCGCAGCGAGACTGCGCCACAAGCCAAAAAGCGATCGCGGGTTGCGCGTATTGCGTTCCAGATCGGCGCGGAAGACGGCCTCGGCATACTCCGCCTGGCCGTCGAGCAGAAGCGCGGCGCCGAGTGATTCGCGCGTGGGGTAGTACCACTCGGGCGGCTCGCCGTAATTCAAAGTGTCCTCGGCGTCCACCGCGCGCCGCCAGAATTCGATGGCTCGAGCGCGCTCGCCGCGCGCGGCGGCCATGCGCGCATCGAGAATGTTCGCGGCCAGAGTGAGAAACGTCTGCGAGTTGTTGAAATAGGCGCCGAACTCGGCGTCGGCCGGCGTCTGGCTGCGCGCGGTCTCGATGGCTGCGCGCTCGGCGGCCGCTTGCGGCAACTGCGCTTTGCCGGCATAGGCCACGCCGCGCGCGAAATGCCAGAACATGGTGGCCATGGCCAACTTCGCGTCGGGCGCCGGCTCGCGCAGGACCTCATCGTAACGATTGAAGCGCAGCAGCACGAATAGCCTGGTCGGGAGGAAATACTCCAGCATGGGCATTTCGACGGCGGCCGGGCCCACGTGCTGGATCAATTGGCCGGCGGCGCGCAGCGCTTCGGCATATCGGCCGGTCATGCCGGCGGCGGCGGCGATGAAGTGAATATTGTGGCTGTAATACATGAACGAATACAGGCTCTGCTCGAGTCTGTTCTGGCGCAGGTAGGTGCGGTCCACTTCCGCCGCGGTGACGTTGCTGGATTCGGCGGCGCGGTAGTCGCCGGTGCGCATATAGATGTGCGCGGGCATGTGCACTAGGTGGCCGGCGGCGGGCACCAGCGTCTCCAGGCGCCGCGCGCTCGGCAGCGCGCGCTGAGGATCGGGCGAAGCCTCGACGGCGTGAATGTAGTAGTGATTGGCGCCGATGTGCTGGGGCTCGCGCCGCAACACCGATTCCAGCACGGAGATAATTTCCGTCGTGCCTTCAGCCGGCCGGCCATCCAGCGTCCACAGCCGCCACGGACGCAGGTCCATCAGACTCTCGGCAAATAGCACGGCTGCATCGAGATCGTCCGGATAGCGCTGCGAGAGCTCGCGCATGGCCTGCGCGTAGTCCTCGGCCAGCTTGCGCAGGTCCGCGCCCGGGGCAATCGAATAACGTTTGGCCAGCGCGGCGATATAGGCGCGCTCGTGCTCGGGAGCTTGCGCGGAAAGCGTGAGCGCCTTCTGCACCGCCTCGTACGCGGCCTTCTCGCGCGCCGGGTCAACGTCCAGATTGATGTTGGGGCCGAGCGCCAGCGCGATGCCCCAGTGCGGCATGGCCGCCTGCGGATCGAGCTGCGCGGCGCGCTCAAACGAGCGGATGGCCTCTTCGTGATTGAAGCCGAAAAGCAGCACCATGCCTTGGTCGAAAAAACGCTGCGCTTCGGCGCTGGAGGTGCGGATGGGGTGCGCGTGCACGCCCAGGCCGCGCAGGATCGTCGCCGGCGGACGCGGCGCGGTAGGCGCCGGGGCGTGCTGCATCTGGCCGGACGCCGCCGTCGTCGGAGCGATGAGCAACGCCAGGTAAAGAAATAGCCGGACGGAAGGAAAACGCCTCATCGGAGTCCCCCTGGGCGCGGCGAGTCAAAGCCGGTCCAGGGGCAATCTTAAGAAAAGCCAAGAACGCGGTCAATCCTCGTCCGCGGATCGCCTGCGGGCGCTGTGATAGTATTCCGCGCTCTGGGCGAAAGCTTGAAGTGGAACTACGCGCTATCGTTCGGGTACCTGCTGGGAGCCGTCGTCTTCGCGTTCTGGGGGCAATACTGAGACGCGGCAGACCGCGTGCCGGGCCTGCACCAATTCCCTACCCTACTCGACCGCATGAAGAACGAAACGGGGCGGAGGCCGTGGCGCTTGGCCGCTTCCCTCCGCCACGAACTTGAGAGCGGGCTGCAAGTACAGCCCGCTCCCGCCTCCGCCCCGGTGTGACTCCGCAGCGTCTCGCTCGTCAATCCTGTTCAACCCACGAACGGAGTACCGACCTGCCCGCGGACGGTCAGGACCGGGCAGGAGGCCCCGGCCACCACGCGGTGAGCGGTGGGACGCGAGACGTGCGTGGCCACGCCGATCCCATGCGGGCGAATCCCCAGCACGATCAGATCGGCATGGTATCTTCCGGCGACGTCGAGAATCTTCTCGGCGGCGTCGCCCTGCTCAACCATGCAGTACGGCTGACACCACAGTTGCGCTTCTTCCGGGACCAACTTTTCCAGCAAGCGAATCGTCGAGGTGACGTAACGCTCGGACTCCACCAGCTCGCCGGTCTTCGGCGGCGGCTGCACATTCAGAATCGACAGCCGGGCCTGGTTTTCCTGCGCCAGGGAGATGGCATAACGCGCCGCCGCAGCCGATTGCGGCGTCATATCGGTGGCGTAGAGTATCTCCTTGATCTTAAGCCGCCACTGCGGGTCCGCTGCCAGACGCGGCCCCACGGTCAGCACCGGGCACGGCGCTTCGCGGAAGAGAGCCTCGGCTACCGAGCCCAGCAGCACCCGGCCCAGCCCGCTGCGGCCATGCGTACTGACCACGGCCAGATCAATATCGTGTTGGGCGATCTGCCGCAGCAGCGCCTGCCGCACGTCGCCGGCATCAATTACCACCTCGTGCGGGAATTCCCTCAGCCGCTCCTTGAGCGAGGCCACCGCCTTTTCCTGTGGCTTGTCCCATTCCCCGCCCGTCGGCCGCACGTGCACGGCATACACCTTGGAACCATAGAGCCGCGCGATCTCTGTCACGTACGGCAGCGCGGCCTCGGCCAGATACGACAAGTCTGTTGCAAAGAGAATATTTTTCAGCGCGATGCGCGTCTTGGCTTCGGCTGCTTTCATGGGCCACCTCCCACGGGTGCGGGCTGTACTTGCAGCCCGCTTAGAACGGTCGCCCCATGAATACATCGCGCGCCGTGCGGCGGCTGTGACCGGAGTCACATCGCCGGGTGACCTCGCCTGCGTCAACCCAGGCGGAGCGGCTTATCGCGAGGCGCCGAAAAGGCCGATGCCGATGCGCACCTGGAGGGTATTGATGCCGGGATTGTACGTGGTCAATCCGGAATTGGAGATGTGCATGTAGCGGATTTCCGCGCTGATGTTGTGGGTGCCGCGCAGGAAGTGCGCGCCCACGGCGCCGCCGGTGGTGAAATTGACCCGGTAGGCGCCCCGCGGAACGTCGCGGCTGGTGAACACGGCTCCGGCGCCGGCCTCAAAATAGGGCACCACGCGGCTGCCGGCGTCGAAATTCCATTTCAGCGCCAGCGGACTGAGTCCGGCGCCAAAAGCCGTGCCGCCCGACTGAAAAAACCAGAAGACCGGCACCGCGTCCACCGCGTACTCCAAGCGCCCGCGCAGAAACCTGGGGCCGCGCGCCTCGGTCAAAATCCAGCCGTAGCGGAAGCCCGCGTTCCACACGCCGATGTCGCGCACGCCTCCGGGACGCGAAGGCCCGCCGCCGGTCCAGAACTGGACCTCGTGGCCGCCCTTTTCCGGTCCCTGCTGCGCCCTCGCCGCAGGCACCAGCGCCAGGGTCAACACCGCCAGCCAGCCCGCCCCAACCAGCAATCTATTCTTCAATCCAATCCCCCTGCCCACGCTCGAATCGCGGACCGCACATTGTAGCGCATGCCGACTACCCATGTGAGGAAGAGCGGGCGTCTTGGTAGGGGGCCAGTTTCCGATCAGCGCGTTTATCAGGAGTCAAATAGGAGGGCACGGCCGAAAGTCCAACACTAGATCGACGATGCCTGTCCTCGTATTCCGGCGGGCCTGCAAATCATCCAAGGACGCATAAGGAGGCAGAAGCCACTTGTTCCACTTGAAAGAGTCGGCGGCGGCCTGGTAGTTGAAGAACTCACCGGGCCGAATGTTCCACCTTAAACGGGTTTGAACGCTCGGATCAAGCCCGAGAATTGTGAAGCTGCCGACCCGGAATTGTCTTTGTTCATCGAGGCGCATTACGAGCGAAATCCGTTGGAGCCAGTCATCGACTTCTGTTTCTGGAGTGGCGGTGAAATCGATATATCCCTGAGATCCGTATAACTTCGTTAGTTCTTCCATGCCCCGTCTGATCGGTTCAACCCTGAACAGATCGCCTTCGGGCAATGGAAAGATCTCTCGCAGTTGAGTTTCCGGGAACGCCGTCCCACCAACAAACCGAAGCTCACCCAAATGATACTGCAGACCCTCGTCCACGTGCGCCGTCACCAGAAAGCGCTCCTCGTTGGAATTGCCGCCGAGGGAATGCGCTTCCATAGTCGCCTTGACGCGGAAATAGCCTCGGTTCTGCCAGGCACCCCTCAACCCGATTTCGGTGAGCACGGCAGCCCATTCAAGGTTCGTCGCAAGCTGGCGCTCGTTGAAGTCGGAGATGACTTGTGCCACGACGGAATCCGGCAGATGCATCGGTCCATCAAAATCGATGCGCTCAATAACTACTTTGGGATAGGAAGACTCATGCTTCGCATCTGTGCTCTGCCCGGTTTGGTCGGCGTAGGTCTGGGTGGACAACCGCAACAGCGTAGAAGGCGGCGAGCAACGCTTAGCGATCTGAGGAAATTGCGCATAACTCGCCGCAGAAAGAAGGAGGCCGTAGATCACAGCCAGCGGGCTGAACAGCAGCGCTGCCCCACGAAACATGGTACAGAAACTATAGGCCTAGCGGTGGTCACTTTCAAGGCCGCCGCGGTAGTGACGTCGACTGCGGCGGGCCAGAGGATATACCATAGCTGTCCTTGAGGAGGCTGGATATGACCCGGGGTTGCACTGGACTTATCGCTGCACTGACTTTGGCGGGTGTCGCGGGCTGCACGTCGCCGAGTGTGCAAGGGCCGTCCGAGCCCTACAAGCTCGGCATGTTCCGGCAGAATACGCGGATGTTCGTCGGGCTCGTCGTCGGCGAGGCTCTGGTGGTCGATCTGTCGCGGGCGGACGTCAGCGCCCCTGCCACGCTGAAAGAACTGGTCGCGCGCTGGGATCAGGCGATGGCCGATCGTCTCGGCAGGCTGGCGGCCGACGCCCGGCGGCAGACTCCGTCGTTCTCCTACCAGTTGTCTCAGGTCACCACGCTGCCGCCGATTACCGACCCTGGGGCCATGGTCATGGCGGCGCGCAACTACGAAGAGCATGCGGCCGAGATGGCCGTGGCCGGTCGCACGTCGGGCACCACGGCCGTCGTCGACGAAAAGGTGCGTGCCGGTATCCCCGGGATCTGGACCCGTAAGCAGGATGACCCACGCGGCAACCCGTACCTTTTCACGAAACTGAAGTCGGCGATCACCGGAAACGGCGATCCGATCATCCTGCCGCCCGGCCGCAAGATGATCGATTGGGAGTGCGAGCTGACAGTCGTCGTCGGCAAGACGGCCAGGCGCGTCGGAGTCGATCAGGCCAAGGACTACATCTTCGGCTACACGCTGATGAACGACGTCTCGGATCGCGAGGATCGTCCAGACGGCCGCTACGGCTCCGACTGGCTGCTCGGCAAGAGCCAGGACAGCTTTGCGCCGCTGGGTCCGTTCGTGGTGCCTGCCGCGTTCGTGCCCGACCCGCAGAGCCTTGCTATCAAGTTCACGTTGAACAACCAGTTGATGCAGGACTCGACGACGAAGCTGATGACGCACTCGGCGTACGAACTGCTGGCCTACGCGTCCCAGCTCGTGACACTGCTCCCCGGCGACCTCCTGGCCACCGGCACGCCCGCCGGCGTGGGCACGGCCCGCGTGCCGCCGATTTATCTCAAAGCAGAGGACAGGTCGGTGTGCACGATTGAAGGCATCGGCACCCTGAGCAACCCAGTCGAGGCCCTGGGCGCCGCCTCGACGCAGTAGCCCCTCCTTCAACAACGGTCGCGCTTCTGCCTCCAGTTGGCTCGATCAGATGGCTATATGGACGGCTCGAGATATGGAGGTAGAATGATCCTGCCATGAAACCGTGGATTCTATGGGTCGCAGTCGGAATTGCAATCTCAGTCCTGCCGACCAGTGCGCATCATTCGATCGCGAGCGCTTACGACACCAGCCAGGAAGTGACCGTCGAAGGTGTCGTCACGCAATTCCACTTCATCAATCCACATCCCGTCGTGACCATCGATGTTAAGAATGACAGCGGCAGCGCGCAGTGGCTGCTGGAGATGGATAACCGCTCTGAGCTTGCCCGAATCGGCATCACCAGCCAAACCTTGAAGCAGGGCGACCGAATCGTGGTCACCGGCAACCCCGCCAGCGGCGGACGGCAGAGTCTTTACATCAGGAGGCTCGATCGGCCGGCGGATGGCTTCCGGTACGAGCAGGTCGGCCGCAGCCCTCGGATCCGCGCCGTGCGCTAAGCGCAAGAAACTTGCGGCGTCCGAACCAGCCCATTTGTTCTCGTTACCGTGCAAAGCTAGGGCTTAGTTGGAAGCCCCAACGAGGATAGATACAAGAAGCGCATTGCTGTAGTTCGTCGCAAACTTACCTTCCTTCGGTCGCTGCCACCTCCTGATAGGTCGGATTATCGGAGAATGGGTCGACCCTGAGGGCCAGTTTCCGATCAGCGCGTTTATCGGGAGTTGACCTACTGGTGAGAGACGGCTTTGCCGATCATGCCGGATTCGCTTGGTTTCGGTGGGCACGCGGCGCTTCAACTCTTCAACCCAGTTCAACACGACACGAAGACTGTCCTACGTTCGCGCTGTGTAACGCTTCGAGATTCCGTCGCAGAATCTCATAGCAATAGGCCAAGACCAAGGGCCCTTGGAGTAGCCACAATTTGTTCCATCGTATCCCCCCCCAGATAGTAACTGAAGGCATACACAATGATTTTGCAATCCTTAGAGAGCGAACATAGTGCCGGTAAACTGGTAGCAGGTCACAACCCGGCGCCGCCGGTCTTGGTGGCAAGCGTTATCAACTGATTGGATTGGAGGACTTTCATGCGACGATTCATTCTCGCGACTATCGGGCTGTTCTTGTTTTCGGTTCCAGGGTTTGCGCAAGAATATGTCTATCCGAAAGCGGAGGTATTTGGGGGCTTTTCGATCTCCAGTATCGATGCGGGCCTCAATAGGGAGTCGTTGTTGGGCTGGCAATCCGCTGTGCACGGCAACGTTTCTCACAACATCGGCCTTACGGCTGATCTCGGAGGCCAGTACAAGAGCATCGCCGGCGTGCGGATAAACACTTATCAGTTCTTGTTCGGCCCTCGATTCTTTGCGCGCAGGGAGAAGGTCACGCCGTATGTCCACAGCTTGTTCGGGGCGGTGAGAGCCAGTGCCGCCGGGATCTCCGATACCGGCTTCGGAATGGGCATCGGCGGAGGCTTGGACGTGAACCTCTCTGATCGCATTTCGATTCGCGTTCCACAATTCGATTGGACACCCAGCCGCTTCGGCGGCATCTGGTCCAAGAGTGAGTACCGCCTAGGATTTGGAATCGTGATAAAGACCGTGGAATAGACAAACCCGAGGTCTTCTTCTGCCCCAAACGGCCCCGCCGGCCAATCACCCGGTGGGGCTTTCTCTTCGGGTACTACGAAAAACCATTCCCTTTTGGGCATTCCCTCTCCCCGAACACGTAGCGATTCCCATTAGGGAAAGTCGCCGCCAGGAAGCACACCCACTTCATCTTTTTGCGGCGGGCTGCAAGTACAGCCCGCACCCGTTCCACAAATTCGGGCAGGACCGCGCCGGCGTCTTCTTTTTCCAGCGGGCTGCAAGTACAGCCCGCACCCGTGTACTCCCACTCCGCGCCTTCCAGGCTCACCGTCACCCCGACTTCTTCCCCGTTCTCGTCGCGCACCGTCAGCAGCCCGCCAGTCTGAATGGCGGGAATGCGGCAGCACTTCGTTCACGACCGCCGCGCTCGCCGCCCGTTGCCCGCCCGGCTGAATGGCGGGCCGCGACATCACCAACTGGATTGGCGCTCGTTCCTCGCTCCACTTCGCCAGCATCAAAAATGCGTCTTCCGTGGAAATCTGGCTCACTCAATGACAATCTCAGCAGGCGTCTTGCGGCCGGTCAACTCCTGATTTCTTCTGGTACATTGTTGATACCCCTGAAGCCGAGGCACTGGAATCGTAAAAACTGATTTGCGGTATCGTCGCCTAGCGAATCGTGATTCTGATGGATTTGTCTTCCAAATTCGTCCTGATAATTTCCTTTACCAGAATCATAGCTCCTTCGACCGCACGAGCGTGGTCCATAAAGACGTTTTCCGTCAGGGAGTCTAATAGGGGGACCTCTCGCTGAATACGGACTCTGTCGAGAGGCAACTCTAAATTGGAAAACATCATGGTCATCCTAAGCAACTCGATGCGAAGTTGGTGAATCAGCTCCCTTTGCCGTTCTGGCGATAATTGGCGTAACTGTTCGCCGCTTGGCTCGGAGAGGGCAAGGCCGCTTCCGATAAGAAGGAAGCCACTCGGACTGGCGCGCTGTGAAACGCTGTACTTGGTTCCGCTGCGCGGGGTAATCTCAAAGGTAAATATCGAATTCGGATCAATTTCAGTTGATCCTAATTTTCGGACTCCATATCCGAACTTGTCATACCAACCATGTATGACTGATCCTGCGTTCGCTGGAGTCAAGAAAACGCTTGTGCGTGGTAACTTAGTTTGGACGCGGATTGCCGACGCACTCACAGTTATGAACATAAGCGCCGCCAACCCATATAACAACGGCGAAGCCAACCAATGATTCTTCAGCTTCAAAATGGCAATCCCGGCAGCCACCAAAAGGGCAAAGATCGCGTCGGCAACCAAGTTGCTGAATACTGATTGCAATAGCCCAACGAGCCAGTCCATGCGACTCCTCCGCATGCGCTTACAATAGTTGGGCTAGAGCTTAACATTCTTCTGCCTTTCGTTACGGACGAAATCACTCGAAATCCGGCTCACGCTGCACCGCGATCTTTTTCCGCCTTGGGCGCCCGTTGGGCCGACATCTCCCGAAAATAGCGCGACGGCGGAAAAATTCCCGTGCGCAGCAGCTCGCGGCCCACCTCCCGGCGGATCTCGTCGGTCCAGTTCGTCCAACCCAATTCACTCAGACCGATCCGCTGGCGCGCGAGTTGGTATTCGCACCCACCCAGGTAGTGCAGCCGGAACAGAATCAGCCGGCTGGGCGCGAGCGAGCGCTCGCCGGCCCGGGCAAAATCGGCGACATACTCGACCAGGCGCGGGCGCAGGTCCGGACGCCACAGAAATTTCGACGCTTGCGCCATCTGTATCGTGGCCATGCGCGAGTTGACGATTTCGCGAGCGGCAACGTACACGTCATGGCAAATGTCGAACGCTGTGGCCGGCTTCATCGGCCGCCACGCGCCGCCTGTTTAGCCGGCCTCAGCCGGCCCGCCGTTGGCCGGCTGCTTTTACTGTAGCCCGCGTCTTCAGACGCGGGGCTTTTCCAGGAGCGACGGGCGCCCGAGGCCCCGCCTCTAAAGAGGCGGGCTACAACTGCGGTGCTGTGCCCGTGCCGGGTGCCGCACCCTTTCCGATTTCTGGAAAGGGTGCGGGGGTTCGCTGTGGCTCGCCGTCGCGTGCGGAGCCGGCGCCTTCGCGCGGCCGGGAACAGCGGCGCGCCGTACATCCCCGGCCGCAGCCGCGACTCGAGGCGTTCGAGCGAGAGCGCGGCGTAATCGCAGCTTGCTTCCCACATGCGATCGCCCCGCCGCGCCGCCAGGAAGCGCTGCGTCCCCAGATGCAGTCGCATCCGCTCGAGCAGCACCCCCACGCAGGTCGCGCCGAACCAGCACGCCACGCCGCGCTGTTCTTCCGGCTGCAACTCAGGTCTTTGTCCCGGCAAGCCGGGACGGGACCTGAGGCTTTTCTCCGCGACCGTTCCGGGCGAGCCCGCGCTACAAAATGAGCGACTCCTTCTAGTCCGAGTTACCGCCGCCCGCTGAACCGGAGCAACGACTCGCTTGCTCGCGCTTGTTTTGCCACGCATCACGAATCCTCCTCTGCGATGTTGGTCGTCGCGTATCACCGCCTGTCTTGCGTTGCTCCGCCTGTTCGATCCGCCTCAACCCGGCCGGGAACGGCGCGCCGCCTCGATCGCGCGCAACCGCTCGAGCACCTCCGGTTTCACGCGCGCGCCGTAATCCGCCGCGATGGGCCCTGTGCCGACGTGAAGCTCCGAATAAAGCGTTCGATCCATCGTGCGCGCCGCAAATCCAGACTGCGGCGAGGCACGCGCTTCTGCCGGCTCGTACACCCCCTCGAGCACCTTGCGCACGTTGGTGTCATTGGCGATGAACCAATCGAAACTCGCTCGCCAGCCGCGTGCTCCTTCGCCGGCCAAAAATGGCGTCGCCGCCGCGCGATGCACGGCCGCGCCAAACTCCTCGCTTCCCAGACCGGCTCTGATTCGCAGCGCGCACTGCCTGCGTCTTTCCGGCGTGAGCGTCGCCGCGGCCGGCAACGGCCCGCGCTCCCGTTCGTAAATCTCCAGCAGCTCCTCCGCCGAAGCCGGCCTCGTCCGGCCTGGGACGGCTGCGTCTTGCTGTGCTCTTGTAGATTCCGAAAGAAGATTGGGCGGCATACACCTGACTGTGTCTGTTCTTCCCTTCTCCTCATTCCAATCCACATTCCACTCCTGTGCTTGAGGAGCCTCAAGGCCCAGCTTGAGTTGCGTGGTGTCGCAGAGCGGGATCGCTGTCGCCGTCCCAGGCTGCAAGCCCGCCTGGGTGGGTCCGCCGCGGCGAACTTCCGGCGCCGCACTCGGTTGCGCGGCGGCGGCGCTCTCCCGGGAATGTTCTCCGCCGTCATATTGTTGCTCGCACTTCGCAGAGGCGATTGCACCGTCGCCCGCCAGCAAGATGGCGGGCGCCCGCCATTCAGATTGGCGCGACCCGAACCGCGACATGTACGCCGCCAGCTCCTCCTGCGGCAGCGGCGGCGCCAATCGCTCCAGCCGCGCGCGCCACGACGGCGCCGGCAAACGTCCCGGAACGTCGCTGCCGGTCCAATGTCCGTACCGTTTGCCGCTGGCCTCCCAGGTGAACAGCAGCCCGCGCGCCATGAACTCCTGAAAAATCTGCTCCAGCCGCTCGATAGTCAGGTCTTTGCGCACCGCGGCCACGCGTCCCCAGATGACGCGCAGATTGGTCAGTTCGAAGCTGCCGGAAGCGTCCGCCAGTCCGTACAGCCAGGCGTATTCGGCCTGCGCCCACGCAGGGCACGCGGCGATTTTGTCGCTGGCCCATAGCGCGTCGAAATCAATCACACGCTTCGGCATCGCTCACCTCCCCGGCGGCCGGCTGGGGACTGCTGGCGCTGGCGCCGTCCCCGTCGTGCTCCGTTTCGCTGCGGCCATTCTCAATGCGGTGCGCTTCTTCCGTCCCGCTCGGTTGCGCCAGACTGCGAATCTCGCTGGTGCTGATCGCGCTCGGTGCTTGCCATTGCGCATCTCCTGGGCGCGGGCTTGCAATCGCATCCCATCCCGCCGGCGGCAAGACGCGGTACTCCCACATTCTGGCCACTCCCCCGCTGCGCCGCTTGTCAGCGGCTCGCGCACCACGCGGGAAAGGGGCCTCGGCCGGCCTGGGATGGCCGTCCCCGGGCGGACTGCGTCGGCGCCGGCGCTTTTCCACGCGGTGTCCTCCATGACGCCACTTGCGCAGATGCCGCAGTTGCGCCGAGATCGAAGCCTCGCCAATTTCCGTGAGCCCTGCGATCTCGCCGAGCGTAAGCCAGGCCCCGCGTTGCGCCGCCGAGAGCATCAGATCGCGAATGGTATGGAGTTGGGTGTCACTGTCCCCAGCCGCTAGCGCATTCATCGCAACCGGCATCGTTAATCCTCCTACTACCTAGCCGCCGCCTGTTTGCTTCGGCCGAGGTTTCGTGCTCCGTCTATCCGACAGCCAGCCACAGGGCCAGCCCAAGGGCCGTCGCAGCCGCTAACCCCCACAACATCAAGCACCTGCCGTCGGCGCCACTTCCCGATAGGCGCGCCAATTCAAATTGGCTGCGTGTCTGATAAGAATTGGCGCTCCCGGACAGAGAGCGCTCACGTTTCCCCTGAGTTTCTTGCCAGCTCCGTACGCCCTCTGGCACCCCTTGTTGACTGAGCACACAACACTTAGCTCGAATCGTACGTCGCTCGATGATGCACGCGCCACTGACCAAAATTTCATACTCGTCCTCCTCACCTGGTGCGGTCCTTACCGGCTCAGGGCGGGCTTCCCGCAGTCCGTCCCACCCCGTGGCGAAACCTCCGGGCCAATTTGCCTCGCGCTCAGGCGCCGAGTCATCGCCCGGGTCCCGATCCTCGCCATCGCCTTGGAAATAGCCTGAGCAGCCGCTGCACATGACCTAACTCCTCTGGGTGACCAAAGTCCCACCCATTGCGATCACATTAATAATTTCCACAGCCCTGTTCAGACGGTCACTATGTGCTATATGCGACGGCAGCATTCGCTGCCGAAAGACGCAACTGTGTCCAACCGACGACGCGAGCCTCCGTGGGACTTCTTTCACGACGCCTCTATCGCTGCGCTTGAGAGTTATGAGCTGTCGAGACTCAATAACGCCGCTAACCTGCGCCGACAGATCACTGCCCTGCTTGACCAGTGGGTCGAGGACAATTCCCAAGCCCTCTTGGCCCGCTGGGTGCGCGACCAGCGCGCACTGCTCCGTAGCGCCAGCAGCGTCTCGGACACCACGAATACCCAGCCTCAGACCGCCCTCCCATTCGACTGTTCCGCGACGCCGGAGCTGATGCCGCATCGCCAGGAACGTGTGCCAAAGGTGACTCGCGGCCAGCAGCGCTGACAGCCGCCCTCGTTTCCGCGATTCTGCGGTGCCCCGCACAGGACTGAGCCACGCTTTGCAAACTTCCAGATACTGGATCAGCGCTCGATCCGCACTCCGCGTCACGCATCTGGGCGCGCTCGCCTGATGTGGCCTTATCCAGGCCGAACACGATGCAACGTGCCTATTGTGAATGGGTTGGCACTGCCGGTATCCCGCGGTGCTAGCACTGAGTAGCGGGACCAACTCCTCGCTCACCACTGACGGACGTCCTCCGGGCCGGAATCTTCCTGACAGTCCAAGCAGAGGCGCCGAACATCGTTCTGATCGCCCACAACGCCCTGAGCGAGTGCCCGCGGGGCCACCGCACCGGACCGTCGCCAGGGCAGAACTGTGGCTGGCACATTCGATTCCACTGGACCACGCTGTGGGATCTCGCCGGCTCCAGGGGATGCGGCTTCTGCTGTCCGCTGTCATCCAGTGGGACCTCGCCGCGTGCACTGGAAAACGCTGTCGGACATGGCTGGTCTGATGCGATAGAGCTCTTGCTGTCGTCCGTGTTCCGCGGACGTCCCCACCCCTCATTGGGGCGATGACCTCGAATCTCTCCTGCATCTGGTGCCAATGGTGCGCTCGAGGGCGCGTGTGATACAGACAGGAAGGGCGCTGGCTGACGCCTGAGCGCGAGGTGACATGCCAGAGAGGCGCGGCCGCTAGGCGAAGTGGGGCAACGGACTGTCCAGGCACCGGAACGGCCTCGCGAAAGTTTAGGGAGCGGGGCGCCAGGGGCCACGTGTGTTGGCACAGCGTCCGGTCCGAGCGCGCGAACCGCATCCGTCCGAGCCACTCCGGAGGCATCGGCCAAGTCCTGAACGGCCCGACTTCTGCCGCAGCACTGTGGGCAAGCTCGGCCATGATGCAACTCGAGCTCTGCAGTGGCTGCGCCAGCCCCCCGTGCTGCTCCCAGCCTCCCGATTCCAGCTGGCCACTTGACGACTCGTCACCCATAACATGTGAGACCAAGTACGTCTCTACTAATAACATCTTCAAATCCGCAGCACCCCTATGTCCCACCAGCTCCTTATATATTATCGGGCCGTGTCTGCTACTGTTGACGCCCTCGCCGCTGGCGGGAGAATCAGCGTATTGGTCATATACGCTCGCTGTGCTCGATGGGGACAGGAGGAGCGATGGCCGAAGTGGAACTGCTGCGTTTGCCCGAATCGCACTAGCGGTTGGTCACGCAGTGCTCCTACGCACTATCGGTCTGTTCAGACAGTGCGAATTCACTCAGCCGCCGTTGCCGACAGTGCTTCGTTCGGACGCGCTGAGAAGCGGTCTGGTCGCGAAGCCGAGGGGCACATCAACATACATTGGGTGGTTTTAACAAAGTTGGACCCGTTGTCGGTGGTGCGCCAGACCACGCCACGCAGTCGGTGGAATGACTGGGCGAAATTGCCCGCAGCCGCCGAATACACTCCTCAGCAAGCGCGCGTTGGATTGGAGTTAGCTGATGTCAAACGCTAGAGCGGGCAGCAACGGCGAGGTGCTGAGTGCCCGTGCAGAAAACTAGCGACCGCGAACAACCATGGTTACTTCAGGTCCTTGTCTGTGGTAGTGCGACACCCTGGCAGTTCGCTCGTACCCACCGCTGCCAGCGTCGAGAAATCTGCCCTTGTTGTGACTCAAGACGCAGTCCGAGTACAAGGCGTCCCACCTGTTTGAATCACGCCAGGCCATTCATCCACACATCAGCAAACGCAATCCCGAGATCAGAACGCAGGCGCGCGGGTTGGGCGGTTACTACTCTCTTGGAAACTGGCCGAAAAAGATTCCAGAAGTTGCTCCTTGCGGTGAATCAAAGTGTTGATGTCATGAGTGGCAAGCTCGAACCCGTGCCCGTGCGTAATGGCATCCGTTGGGCAGGCTTCTACACAGTATCCACAGAAAATGCAGCGTGAGTAGTCGATGTTATAGACGCTTGCGTAACGCTCACCGGCAGAAATCCTCTGGGCATCGGTATTTTCGGCAGCCTCAATATAAATACAGTGAGCCGGACAGGCTACGGCACAAAGAAAACAACCAACGCATTTCTCGAGGCCGTTCTCGTCGCGATGGAGCACGTGGATGCCCCGGTAGCGGGCCTGGAAATGAACCGGTTCGTCTGGATAGTTTTCGGTGATCGGTTTGCGCCACATGGTGCGGAAGGTCACACGAAGTCCTTCTGCCAGCGTGGCCAGCGTCGTACCAACCTCTTTGAGAACTCCATCCATGATTGTGCAGTCTATCAGCAGCGTGACCGGAGGTAAATCACGGGCCGCGTGCTGTCGCTGCAAAGTGAGAATGTCCGGTTTGTGCAAAGTAGAAATGTCCGGTTTCATCAGGTGGGGGGAGTCCGATGGAACCGGAGCGAATTGCCTTGAGCCAGACAGAACGAGACCGTTTGAAGGTGTTGCACGAAGTAGAGCAGCGCCATCTTACGCAAGTCGAGGCCGGTCGGCGGCTGCATCTGACCGACCGCCAGGTCCGCCGCTTGCTGACGCGCCTGCGTCAGAAAGGGGATGGCGCGCTGGTACACGGGCTGCGCGGGCGCAGCTCGAATCGCCAGTTGGCGCCGCGTTTCGCGCAAAGAGTTCTGGCGCGGGTGCGGCAGCGCTACAGCGATTTCGGGCCGACGCTGGCTACCGAGCATCTGGCTGAAGACGGTCTGGCGGTGAGCCGCGAGACGCTGCGGAAGTGGATGAGCCAGGCCGGGCTGTGGCGTCCTCGCCGCAAGCGGGTGGAAACCGTGCACGTGTGGCGCCAGCGGCGGGCCAGCTTCGGCGAACTGGTGATCCAGGACAGCTCGCCCTATCGCTGGCTGGAAGATCGCGGTCCGGCCTGTCATCTGATCGCGCTGATCGATGACGCCACCAGCCGCATCCGAGGGCACTTTGCCGAGCATGACACCACCGAAGAGAACTTCCGGTCCTTGCAGGGCTGGTTGCGCCGCTGGGGGCGTCCGCTGGCGCTGTACACCGACCGGGACAGCATTTTTCAGCCTGCAGGCGCGCCGCGGGTGGAAGAACAGTTGCGCGGGGAGCCGTCCCGAACCCAGTTTGGGCGGGCGCTGGCCGAGTTGGCCATCGAGTGGATTCCGGCGTATTCCCCGCAAGCCAAAGGGCGCATCGAGCGGCTGTTCGAAACGCTGCAGGACCGGCTGGTGAAGGAGCTGCGCCTGGCAGGGATCGACACCATCGCCGACGCCAACTGGTATCTGCAGGCGCGTTTCCTGCCGCAGTGGGAGGAGCGCTTCACGGTCGCGCCACGCAGGCCACTGGACGCGCACCGGTCCCTGGGTCGCCAGCATCGCCTGGAAGAAATCTTGAGCGTGCGCGTGCTGCGAACGGTGGCCCAGGACCACACGGTGAAATGGCAAGGAGAACGTTGGGGCGTGCCGCGCGCAGAAGTCTGCGCCGGTCTGCGCGGGGCACGGGCGGAGATCGAGCGGCGGCTGGATGGCTCGCACTGGCTGCGCTTCCGCGGGCGCTATCTGCGACTGGGGGCCTGCCCCGAGCCGCCGCGGGCGGCAAGTCCTTCCGGCCTACGGCCTCCAGGCCTTGCCGCCCAAAGTAAACCCAAGAGCAAAACCCCATGCAAACCCAAATACATTCCGCCTCCCGACCACCCCTGGAGGACATTTCTACTTTGCGTTGACATCACGGGCCGCGTGCTATGCACGCGCAGACGCCGGCGACATACCGGTGAGCGCAGCGACAATTTGTTTCCCGTGGAAACGGCCATTTTCGATGAAGATCTCGCTAGTATGATTTCCGCCGATCACGACACCCGCGAGATAGATTCCCGGCACGTTGCTCTGCAGCGTCTGAGGATCGATGGCCGGCTTGTTCGTATCTGCAGCCAGCTCCACACCAAGCTGGCGGAGAAATGCGAAGTCGGGATGATAACCTGTCAGCGCGAACACCTGCACTGCGGGTAGCCCCCGTTCGCCGCCGGGGCCGTTTACGACCACAGCGCCGGAGTCGATCTTCACCACGTGCGTATCAAAGAGCGCGCGGATTTGCTCTGCCTTGATGCGGTTTTCGATGTCCGGGCGCACCCAATACTTGAGAGTGGAGCCGAGGGCTGGCCGACGATGCACGAGCGTCACGCGAGCGCCGTTGCGGTAAAGATCCAGCGCCGCTTCAGCCGCGGAGTTCTTGCCTCCGACGACCACAACGTCCTGCCGCCAGAATGGGTGGGGCTCGGTGTAATAGTGCGAAACGTGCGGCAACTCCTCGCCGGGCACCCCCAATCGGTTGGGCAAATCGTAGTAGCCGGTGGCCACCACGATTTTCCGCGCCGTATAGGCCGCGATCTCACCGTTGGCCGAGCGCGTGTGCACTTGAAACTGGCCGTCGGCGCCGCAAACATTCGTAACCTGCTCTCCCAAGCGCAATTCCAACTCATAGTGCTCAGCCGCCTTGCGGTAATACTTGAGTGCTTCGACGCGAGTCGGCTTCTCTGCCGCACAGACCAGAGGCAGATCGCCGATTTCGAGCAACTCCGGGGTGGTAAAGAAAACCATGTTCACCGGATAGTGATAGAGCGAGTTGCAGAGGCAACCTTTGTCGATGACCAACGGGCGCATTCGGGCGCGCTTGGCCTCTATCGCACAGGCCAAGCCGGTGGGACCCGCGCCGATGCAGAGTAGATCGTACGGTGCGCGCATCTGAGTCAGTGTGCCTTCGCAACAGGGGGATTGCAACCCGCGCTGCCCACATTCTCATGCGCGACGCAGCCCATACGGCGAATTCATGCGGGAGACGTGAGGCGCGCGCGCAAGGCCCGGCACATCGCCAATACATCCGCCGGCCACGGTTGCAGGCGCTGCAGTTGCGCCAGTGCGGCAGCGATACGCCGGCTTTCGTCGGCATCGAGCTGAAGAGCACGAGATGGCTCGTCGGCGGGCGAATCAAGCACGACTCGGACTTTGAACAGCAGACGCTCGGCATCGTCGAGGACCTCTTTTTGGTCCAGTATCTGGAAGTCCACGACAAAACCGTCCGCCTCCTGGCGAAGCATCGAGGGATGGGTTGCCCGAACCAGGCTGACCATCACCAGGATAAGCTCTTCGTGTGTGAAGGTGACTGACTTCAAGTGGCGACCGTTTCTCAGGCCGATCAGGGACCTGCCAGCACCTCCAGCAGTTCTTTGGAAAAGCGGCCAAGCTCCGCCAGCAGATCGGGCGTAGCCTTGGCGCTCTTGCTTTTCCAGACGAACCACTGGAGTTCGCCGCGACGGACCCGGACGGTGAAGTTGCCGTCGATCAGATAGCAGGGATCGCCTAGAACTCGCAGCCCGGCCTCGGCGGCCGGCACCAGCAGCGCGGCAAAGGAATTGCGACGGACTCCGATAGCGCTGGCGTAGAGGGGAAAAGCGGCGAGCGTGAAACCGCGGGCCACCAGACGCTCGAGCGCAGCGGTTTGTACGGGAGTGAGTGCCAGCAACGCGGCTTCAGCTCAGGCCACAGCCGGATCATCCACCGCCGCTGGCCGGTCCTCTTCCAGATACTCGAGAACTCCGCGAAGCGTGCCGATCAACTCCTCCCGCGAAACGTGACTCTTGCGAAACTGCAAGCGCAGGCGGAAGGACTCGCTTTCCGGCTGGAAATTGAAGATGAACGGCTGGGGCCGGGGCCCGGCGGCCTTCTCTTCCCGGCGTTCCTTGCGGGCTTCGTCGCGAGTCAGCCCGCCACGGACGATGCGCTGCACGGTTTCGGCCATTTTCTTCTCGTTGGGCTGGCGCGCGATCTGCAGCAGCAGCGATCGGGAATTGATGCCGCGGTCGATACATCGGCGTCGCAATGGATCAGGAATGTTGCGAAGTGAAAGCGTCTCGGTAACCGACGATCGCGCCTTGGCGATCTTGCGGGCGATGTCCTCGTGCGTGTAGGAAAATTGTTCGGCCAGCCGGTAGAGGCCGTCGGCTTCCTCAAAGGGTGTAAGGTCTTTGCGCTGCAAGTTTTCAATCAGCGCCAATTCCAGCGTTTCGGCGTCGTCGGCGATTTTCTCAATACATGGCAACTCCAGCAGGCCGGCTGCCCGCGCGGCGTGATAGCGGCGCTCGCCGGAGATGATGTAATGGGTATCTTCGCGGGGTACGAATCGCACCAACAGGGGTTCGAGCACGCCCTTTTCCCTGATGGAGTCGGTGAGATCGCGCAAATCACCCAGGGCCTTGCGAGGCTGCTCGGGGTTCGGGCGGATCTTGTCCACCGGGATCATGCGGCCTATGGCAGCGCCGCTGAAACTGGTCAGCGACTCGACGTAGTGAGCGTCATGCCGCATCTTCAGTGTGATTGGCAATCCGATCCTCTTCGACACGTTGAATGACCTCCAGAGCAAGCTTCCGGTATTCCTGTGCGCCGGGAGACCGGGGCGCAAATGTGAGGATGGTCTCCTTGTAGGCGGGACTCTCCTCCAGCCGAACATTCTTCCCGATACGGGTCTTGAACAGCACAGAGCCGAACACCGAGCGAATTTGCTCGTGCGTATCCCGCGAGATGTTGGTGCGCCTATCGAACAATGTAATCACCACCCCTAATACCTTCAACGCGGGGTTGGGACGCGCCCGGATGCGTTCGTAGGTCTCCAACAAATCGTCGGTGCCCTCGATGGCGAAATAGGCGGCCTGGATGGGAACGAGAAGGTGCGTGGAGGCGACCATGGCGTTCACCGTCAGGATTCCCAGTGCCGGCGGCGTATCAATGACCACGTAATCGAACTCCTTCTGCACAGACGCCAAGGCGTCTTTCAGTTTGTAAGGCGCGTCGAATTGCCCCGAAAGCTGCTGCTCGAGCTTGGCCAGTGCCAGGCGCGACGGCGCCAGTGACAACAGGGGATCCTTGGTGGGCTTGATCACAGACGCCATATCGGCGCGGTGGTCACCCAGAACGTCAAACATCGATCCCTGCACGTCGGCGGCATCAAAAAAGGCAATCGTGGAATTGGCTTGCGGATCCAGATCAATCAACAGGGTCTTCTTCTTGCGCTGGGCAATCGCGGCAGCGAGATTGATGGCCGTGGTGGTCTTCCCCACGCCGCCCTTTTGGTTGGCGATGGTCAGGATAGCTGTCATAGATGGACGCACAGCAAGCGGCCGAAACCGGCACTCTCCTGCAAGCAGCCTACGGGCTGCGCACAGCACGGGCCGGGCCAACGAACGCGCTCAATCTACCCGCCTCGGAGGAATTGGGCAAGTGGAAAATGTCGATTGCGGATGGCCGACGGGCGGACACGACTCTGCCGGTGAGGCGCGGCGCGGATTCGACTGGAGCAGTAGGAGTAGTTTTCGAAAGAGGCTTACATCTTGTAGCGGCCGAGATCCTCGTCGGAGAGACCTTCCAGCCATTTGCGCAGCTCTTCGCTGGTGGACTTTTCGTTGATGGCGTTGGAGATTTTGCTGCTCTTGAGAACGCTTTCTTCCACGTAGATGGGGCAATCCACCCGCAACGCCAACGCCAGTGCGTCGCTCGGCCGCGAGTCAATGGACATGCGCTCCCCGTCGCGCTCCACCCAGATCACGGCGTAGAACGTGTCCTCGCGCAGGTCGTTCACCACGACTTTCTGCACCCGCACGTTCAAGCCGAACAGCACGTTCTTCAGCAGGTCATGGGTCATGGGCCGGGGGGTCTGCACCTTCTCAATTTCCAGGGCAATGGCGTTGGCTTCGTAGACTCCCACCCAGATGGGCAACACGGCGCTGCCGTTGGCGTCTTTCAGGACTACGATGGGCATGTTCGTGACCGGGTCCATCATCAGGCCACGGATTTTCATCTCCACTTCCATCGCTAATCTCCCGAAACGCTCAATCAACCTGCTCGCCGACAAGGCTATTCGGACCAGCCTGCGTAACCGCCACTAAAACGTATTCTCCCAGAAGTCCGGAACGCGGCGAAGTGAAATTTAGTGTCCGGTTGCTAGAGGTGCGCCCCGACCACTGGTTTTCGCGACGCGATGCGCCCTCGACCAACACTTCGAAGGTCTGGCCCACGAGCGATTCGTTGCGCACGGTCTGAATCGCCCGCTGCCGTTCTTGCAGCATCGCCAGCCGCCGGCGTTTCTCCTCCTCCGGCACCGCGCCGGTCATTGTGGTTGCCGGTGTCCCAGGCCGAGGCGAATACTGGAAAGAAAAGGTTCCGTCAAACTGCACCAGGTCTAGCAGGCTCAACGTCTCCTCGAAGTCTTCCTCCGTCTCGCCCGGGAAGCCCACGATGATATCCGTGGTGATGCTGATCGGCCGGCGCGCGGCGCGGACCATCTCGATCTTCTCCAGATACTCCTCGCGCGTGTAGGTGCGCTGCATCGCGCGCAAAACGCGGCTCGACCCCGACTGTACCGGCAGGTGCAAATGCTCGCAAAGCTGCGGCACCGAGTCCATGGCCGCGATGGTGCCGGCATCCAGATCGCTGGGATGGGAAGTCATGAAGCGCACGCGGCGAATTCCAGGCGTCTCCGCCACGGCCACCAGCAGTTCGGCGAAGCGCAGGCCGCGCGAGGATGGCTCGCGATAGGAGTTCACCGTCTGCCCAAGCAACTGCACTTCCGTGTAGCCCACATCCGCCAGCTCACGCACTTCCCTCAAAATGGAGGCGCTGGTGCGGCTCCGTTCCGGACCGCGCGTTCGCGGCACCACGCAATACGTGCAGGCTTTGTTGCAACCCTCAATGATGGTCACGTAAGCGCGCAGCGGATTGTCGCGACGCGTCAGCTCCGTCTCAAAGGTCTCGTCCGTGTCTGTCTCCAGGCCCGTGACGCGCCGCTCCCCGGCCTCGATCTGCGCCAGCAGCACCGGCAATTTGCTGTAGCTGGCCGAGCCGCACACCAGGCTGACCCACGGCGCGCGCTCGAAAATGCGCTCGCCCTCCTGCTGCGCAACGCAGCCCAGGACGCCGATGATCTTTTCGGTTTCGTCCATCAGGCCGTTCTTGGGATTGAAGAGGCCCAGGCGCGAAAAAACTTTTTGCGCAGCCTTTTCGCGAATGCTGCAAGTGTTATAGAGGACCAGATGGGCGTCAACGGGCGAGGCTGCCTGCTGGTAGCCCCGGCGCAGGAGCACTCCGGCGACCTTCTCCGAATCATGGTCGTTCATCTGGCAGCCGAACGTCTCGATGTAAAACGTTCCCAGCCCAGCCGGGCCGGACGGCGGCATCATGGCCGGCGACGTGCCGGCCGACGCTCCGGCTAACGCGCCGGTTAGCGCCTCCAAACGAACGTGAATTCCCTGCTCCATGGCGTGGAATTTGCATGTTACCACGTTTCCAGGCGAGCCTGTCTCTCGCGGAAAAGACGGTAGCCCGCGCTTCCCAACACATCGCTGTAGATAAGCCATGAACTCCGCAGATCTCTGGCTCGAAGCCCTCTAAGAAGGCCGAACTTCATGTGACGCAAAAGGCATCAGTTCCAGCTCGCAATGCATCTGATTTGTTTTGACCGGGTTTAGGGCGTGTGCTACGGTGAATTTGGGGTCCTCAAGGGGGAGGAACGATTCAGCTTCTAGCTCTACATCTTCATCTGCTCTATCAGGGCCAACTGGGCACGCTTCTGGCCCAGACGGGATGGGTGGCCAGGGTCGTTCTGGGCATTCTGCTCTTCTTCTCGCTGTTTTCCTGGGCGCTGATCTTTCAGAAGCTGCGCCTCTTTTCCCGGCTGGAGCGCCAGACAACACAGTTTCTGCGGATGTTCCGGGCCAGCAGAGGGCTGCCCGAGCCCAAGGCGGTAAGCGGTCTCGGCTCGCCTCTTGAAAGTATTTACGCGGCCGGCCACCGGGAAATGAGCGGCCAAATTTCCGGCAGCAGCCCGCACGGCCGCGTCAAAAGTTTGCAGGCTGTTACAACGGACATGCAGATGGCGGCATCGGAAGAGATTCGCAAGATCGAAAAATACATGCCCTGGCTGGCGACCACCGGATCCATCACTCCGTTCATCGGACTCTTCGGCACGGTGTGGGGCGTGATGGACGCATTTTCGGGG
>Ga0214473_10001939_pt1 | contig 26219 bp, 24 predicted proteins | sample RVTome_7_FD_203509 | JGI IMG/M metagenome (GOLD analysis project Ga0214473, IMG submission 203509) | Soil microbial communities from uranium-contaminated site in the Upper Colorado River Basin, Wyoming, United States - RVT98D197 | ecosystem: Environmental > Terrestrial > Soil > Contaminated >...
AGAGTTTTGAAAGAGCCTGCATTGTCTTACCTCCTGAATGTTAATCCTTATGGGACAACCGCTTGCCCCTCATTCAGGGTATCGGCAAAGACAAGCAAAATTATTCAATCATGTTAAGACACAAGGCAAAAGGCAGAAAACGGAAATATCAAACTTGTGGCAGGAACGGAGCATAGAACAGTCATAAAGCCATGATTGCGAGCGCCGAAAAAGCAGTGGTACAAGTCGAGCCTATCCTTGTGGGTATCGAGGGGGCCGCGTCGATGCTGGGTATCTCCGTGACGGCGTTCAAGGCCCTGGACCGCACAGGGCAGATCGGCCCGTTGCCCACCGAACTCGGAGTCTGCCGGCGGCGGCTGTACTGTGTCTCTGAATTGCGTCGATGGGCCGAAGCTGGCTGTCCGCCTCGTGAGAAGTGGCAGGTGATGAGAGGTGAAATTTTTTTTCAGGAAATCCGGAAATAGTGTTTGACACTGACAAATAAACCGATTACAGTAAATGTATGGCAAAGCAGTGGAACAACAAAAGAGGCAGGCCCTTCAAGAAAGTCAAAGACCGACGAGGCAGAATCGTGACGTTACGGCTGACCTCACCTGAGCATCGACAGCTATTTGCCGATGTCAAGGCGGCCGGAGTCTCTATTTCGCGCTACCTGATTGCCTGCTGGGAGAAAGCGAGGAAATGCCCATGAGAGTTTTCCGGAGCACATATCGGGACCGCGAGGGAAAGAAGTGCAAGACATCGAAATTCTATGTCGAATTCAAAGACCATCTTGAGTTGACACGGCGGCTTCCGGGTTTTACCGACAGGCGGCAGTCCGAAGCCCTGGGCCGCCAGATCGAGAAGCTCGTGGGCTGCAAGGGCAGCGGCGAGCCGCCGGACGTGTACCTGGCCCGCTGGCTCGAAAGTATCCCAGCGAAGATGCGAGAGCATTTCGTCCGAATCGGTCTGATAGATGCAAGCCGGGCGGCTGCTGGCAAATTGCTGTTGGAGCATATCGGCGATTTTGAGCAGTCTCTTATCGACAAGGGCAATACCCTCAAGCAGGCGCAGATGACTGTATCGAGGGTAAGGCGTATTGCCTCAGAAGGGCGGTTCACGACCTGGACGGACATTGCCGCGTCCAGAGTGCAGCGGTGCATTGCCAAGATGCAGGAAAACGGCCTGGGCAAGAAAACGGCCAATTACTATCTCCGGGCGTTTCAGCATTTCGCTCGGTGGATGGTGGACGATAGACGGGCAACTATATCACCTGTCTCCTACCTGAAAACCATTGAGGTCCAGAAGAAGGACATACGCAGGGAACGCCGACCGCTTGAACCGGACGAGGTAAGGCGTCTTTTAGAGGCTACGGCGGCCAGCGGCGTGCGTTTCGGCCTGACCGGGTACGAACGGGCCATGATCTATCGCTTGGCCTGTGAGAGCGGCTTGCGGGCCAACGAATTGAGACTGCTCAAGGTAGCAAACTTCGACTTCGACAGCCGCACGGTCACAATTCAGGACCATACGTCCAAGAACCGCAGAGAAAAGACGCTGCCACTTCGACCCGACACAGCGGCGCAAATCAGAGAGATGCTTGCCCAGAAGCTGCCTGACGCTCAGGCGTTCAAAGTGCCGGGCAAGCCGATTGACATGTTCAGGCCGGACCTGGAAGCCGCTGGGATTGACTATGTGGACGCTGGGGGGCGGTACTGCGATTTTCACAGCTTGCGGCACACAACGGGAAGCCTCTTGGCCGCAAGCGGCGTCCACCCGAAAGTGGCACAGTCGATCATGCGGCACTCCGACATCAACCTTACAATGTCACGATACACGCACACACTGACAGGGCAGGAAGCTGATGCGGTCAACAGGCTGCCCGACTTTTCAAGACCCAGCAGCCAGCGGCAGAGAAAGACGGGAACGGACGATTTGAATGTCACCGATTCTGTCTTGGCGTCGCGCTTGGCGCTTTTCGGCGCCCGACAGTGCCCGACTATGACTTCAACTGAAAAGGCAAACCCCGCTCACGCTATCGAAACCCCAATTCTTGAACGCGCCCGGCTGGACTCGAACCAGCAACCTTCGGATTCGAAGTCCGCGACTCTATCCAATTGAGCTACGGGCGCAAGAACCTTTCCGGCTGGCGCAGTATAGGGGCTGCCTGTACGAGTTGTCAAACGCTTTTTGCTCACGAGGCAGTCTCTTGTAGCGTCCCTTCGCAGGTCCGGGTACAATACCGCCGGATCAACTGCCGTAAACGAACGGAGACTTGTCCGGAGGCGAACCATGAATGGCAAACACAACCACAATCTGACGCTTGTCCTGTGCGCGACGATAACGGTATTGTGCCTTTTGCACGTGAACACCGCGGTCGCGGAGCTCCGCGCGGCCATAGCGGTTCGGGATGTAACCCCCGATCCGCTGCTGCCGGTTTCGGGGGGCGTGGGCCCGAGCCATCCGGCCGGCCGGAAGATCGGCGTGCTGACTGTGCGTGCCTTGACGCTCGAAAACGAGGGGACCCGCGTTGTCATTTGCAGCACCGATTTCCTCGGATTCCCCGCCGTGCTCGGCGACAAAGTACGCGCACAGGTGCGGGGCATCCCGCCTGAGAACATTCTCATCGGCGCCACCCACAACCACAGCGGGCCGGACTGCTACGGGTTCCCCGACCAAACGGGAAAGGCCAACGCCGATCTGAAATACCTCGACGGCGTGTGCGACAAATTGGCCGAGGCGATCAACGAAACAACGACCCGGCTTAAACCCGCACTCGTCAAAATCGCCACCGGCACAGCCCGGGGCAGAATCGCGTACAATTACTATGCCGAGCAGTTGTACGACCCGAGGTGTGACGTCATCCAGCTTCTCGATAAGCAGAGCAAGCCCTTCGCGACGCTCGTCAATTACGCTTGTCACCCCGAAGTCATCGGGGCGGACCAGGGGATTCTCAGTCCCGATTTTGTCGGTCCGCTGTATGACCGCATCGAGCAACGAGGCGGCGGCACCGGTGTCTTTATGAACGGCGCGGCGGGCGGCATGGTGACGGCCGACTGCCGGGGGCCGGACGGCAAAGACCTTCGGACCTGGGATGAATGTGTTCGAATCGGCTCGCTTCTCGCCGACGAGGCTTTGCGCATCGCCGGCGACGCGCCGGCCCGGCAGAATCCTACGCTCTTTTGCAGCCATACGATCATCAAATTCCCCATAGAGAACGCCGGCTTGCGCGCGATTGTGGAACTCTCCCCGTTGGGTTTTGAATTGGACGAAACCGGCTGTGTTAGCACGCGAATAAATATCATCAATCTCGGCAGTGCCCAGATCCTCACCATCCCTGGCGAGGCCCTGCCCAACATCGGGTACTACCTGAAGCGCAAAATGCACGGCGAGCACAACCTGCTCTTCGGCCTGACCAACGACGCCTTCGGATACATATTGACCAGGGTGGACTGGAGCAGCTTCGGCCGCTACGATTATATTACTCGGACCTGCCTGGGCGAGATGACCGGCGAGATTCTCATAGCCGAAACTCTCAAATTCGCGGATGCCTGCCCCCGCCCCGAAAATGCGCTCGCCCGCTGATGCCAACGGGATGCGCCCCCCTGGGATTGACGATTTAAGATTGACGGTTACCGATTTTGGCCGTGCCATGCCGAGGGCACAAATCGCAAATCGAAAATCGCAAATCATAAATCGAAAGGAGCGATTCCGTTCCCGTCGAGGTCGCAGAGGTCGAAATCGGCTGCGCGCCCCCTCCCCCGCCGGTTGTGATTGTCACGCGTCCGGCTCCGCCGAGCAGATTCCATGTCTGGATCGGTGGGCAGTATGTCGTGCGTTCCGGCTCATGGGCCTGGGTCGAAGGACACTGGGCAAGGCCGGCACACCCCGGCGCGGTCTGGGCGCCGGGCCATACCAGGCATAGTGGGGACGTCTGGCTCTGGCGGCCGGGCCACTGGCGCTGATCCACCCCGGCACACGCGGCACATCCGCCGAAGAACACGAATTGCAATCTCCCCCTCCTAATTCATACAAGGCAGGCCCCCGCCTGCCTCAACCTATCTTTCTTTTTTGGTCGTCTCTTGGAGGACCTTGAGAAGGTCAGGGCTGACTTGGTGGCCCAGACTTTGCGCCTTTTGTACGTCCAGAAGGGCTTTGTCGTATTCCTTCTTATGGTAATAGGCAACGGCGCGATTGTAATAGGCTTGGGCAAAGTCCGCGCTTATCTCAATCGCCCTGCTGAAATCGGATATGGCGGGTTCGTATTGGCCTTTCTCATAATAGGCGGTGCCGCGATTGCAATAGGCTTCGGCAAAGCTCGGCTCTATGGCAAGGGCCTTGTCGAAGCAGGCAATAGCCTGGTCGAATTCTGCCTTGGCTATATGGACGGCGCCCCGATTGTAGCAGGAGACACCCCGCACAAAACCAAATACGAAATAGGCGATAATCGCCAGCGCGACGGCTGTCACAGCTATAAACCATTTCTTCCGCTGCATTGCACTACCCCGTGAAAACAACAAAAGCCCTTAGAGATGCCAGGGGCTGTGCATCGCGCGGCAGAGCATTCGGTTGGCCTGCTCGTCGCCGATGAACCGTTCGGCTTCGGGGTCCCAGCGGAGCTTTCGCTTGAGCGTCATGGCGATATTTCCCAGGTGACAGATACTCGTGGAGCGGTGGCCGACTTCCGCCGGCGCGGCTGTCTCCCGACGCGCCTTGATGCAATCGATGAAGTTGCGATGATGGTCATTGCTCTCGTACAGGTGAATCTCATTCGGCCCGATGACCGAAGTCTTCAGCGACTCGGGATAGTACGTGGGCTTCTCGTCTTGCATCTCGATCCAGCCTTCGGTCCCCTCAAGACGCAGCGGACCGCTATTGTCGGTCCTGCAAATTAGCTCGAGGCCATTCGCATACCGGGCGAGGAAATTCACCTTCGTCGCTGTCGTGAAGAGGCCGTCGGTGGGAAATTCGCCGCCCAGGTCCTCCACTTCGACCGGCCCGGTAGCGCCCGTGCCGTTGGCCCATTGGACGATGTCGATCGAGTGAGCCCCCAAGTTGGTCGTCTGGCCGCCGGAATAGTCAAGACCGAACCGGAACGTATAAAGGCAGCGGTCCTTGTGATAAGGCGCCCACGGCGCCGGGCCCAGCCACATGTCATAGTCCAGCCATTCAGGCACGGGCATGGGTTGCCAGTCCTTAGGCGGAGCTTCTTTGTTGTTCGCCCCGATCGCTGCGACGGCCTTCTTGAGCTGGCCGATTCGGCCGTTGCGGATCAGCTCGCAGACGAACCTGAATTGTTGGCTTGACCTCCGTTGGGTCCCTGTCTGGAAAATGACGCCGTGACGACGCGCCGCCTCGACCATAGCCCGGCCGTCAGCAACAGTCAGGCTCAACGGCTTTTCGCAGTAGATGTGCTTGCCGGCGGCAGCAGCCATGATGGCCGGGATGGCGTGCCAGTGGTCGGGCGTCGCGATGCACACCGCGTCGATATCGTCTCGCGCCAGCAACTCGCGAAAATCGACGTATGCGTCACACCCTTTATATTGGGTGGACCCCGCCTTTTGCCCATAGTGTTCATCCACGATCTTGCGGGCGGATTCGCGTCCGAACCATGCCCCTTGCCAGCCTTTCTTGTACCAGTGCCCGTATTCGTCGCTGGCCTTGACAACGTCGCAGACGGCGACCACCTGCACATCAGACAGGCTCAGGAACGCCCGCATGTTGTTTGTGCCCATACCGCCGACGCCGATGGAGCCCAGGGTAATCCGTTCGCTCGGGGCGACAGCACCGGCCCCGCCCACGGCTGACGAAGGAATGACAGAAGGAAAACCCGCCATCCCCACAGCGGCGGCAATGGTCCCTCTCAAAAAGCTGCGCCGGTTAGTCTTCATAGCACTCATCGCAGAACCTCCCAAATGTGGTTTTATATGAAGTTTCAAATCTCAAATTTCAAATCTCAGGCCTTCACGTCCACAGGGCTTTATTCTACCGTCCGTAAGCCCGGCGGGCAAAGTGCAAAATCGCCCGCCTTCACAGGCGGAGCCAAAAAGGCGTAGCGTCCACCCCTGGAGTCGGGTAATATCTCGGCCCAAAGGCCTGGCTGCGCCGCGGGCTTAAGTTCACAATAGTGAAAGGACAAGTTGCATGAGCCGAATTCTTTTGACCGTTGCAGCGGTAATCATTCTTCCGACCTCCAGCGTCTTTGCGCAGGTCAATCCGCCCAATCCGGCAGAAATGCCGGAGCGGATGAACTGGCCTCAGTTTCGCGGCCCCTCCGCCGGCGTCGTGGAAGATGACGTTCTGCCCGACACCTGGAGCGCCACCGAGCACGTCGTTTGGAAAACCGAGATCCCGGGGCGGGCCTGGTCCTCTCCCATCGTCTGGGGCGAGAGGATATATCTCACCTCGGCCGTCAGCGAAGGTGAAGCCGAGATGCCCAAGAAGGGACTCTACCTTGGGGGCAACCGAGATAAGGCCTCCGACAAGACCCACCGGTGGATGGTCTATTGTATCGACCTGGGCAGCGGGAAAATTCTCTGGGAGCAAGTCGCCCACCAGGCAGTGCCCCGGCACCCCCTGCACATCAAGAATACCTACGCCTCCGAAACGCCGGTCACCGACGGGCAGCGAGTCTATGCTTATTTCGGCAACGTCGGCCTGTTCTGCTACGACGTGAACGGCGAGCCGCTGTGGTCGAAGCAACTCCCAAGCGTCAAGACCAGCAACAACTGGGGCACCGCCGCCTCGCCGGTACTCTACGAAGATAAGTTCTTTATACAGAACGACAATGACGAGCAGTCTTTCCTCGTTGCCCTGGATAAAAAAACGGGTGAGCAGATCTGGCGCGTCGAGCGCGACGAAAAAAGCAACTGGGCCACGCCTTATGTATGGACGAACGAACTGCGCAGGGAGCTGGTAACATCCGGAAAAGGCAAGGTCAGGTCGTACGATCTCGACGGCCGGTTGCTCTGGGAGTTGGGCGGCATGTCGTCCATCGTGATCCCCACGCCGCTGGCAAAGCATGGCCTGCTCTACGTCACCTCGGGCTACGTCGGCGACAAGAAGCGGCCGCTCTTCGCGATTCGACCCGGCGCCGAGGGTGACATCTCGCTCAAAGACGACCAGAGCAGCAGTCAATACATCGCCTGGTGCCAGAAGCAAGGCGGTCCTTATAACCCCTCGCCTATCGTCTATGGTGACTACCTGTACGTTCTGTATGACAGGGGTTTCCTGAGCTGCTACGATGCGAAAACCGGGCAGGAAATCTACAGCAGGCAGCAGATCGCCGCCGGGGCAACGGCGTTCACAGCCTCGCCCTGGGCCAATAACGGCAAGTTGTTCTGCCTCAGCGAGGATGGCGACACGTTCGTCATCCAGGCCGGCCCAGAATTCAAAGTCCTCGGCAGGAACCCACTGAACGAAATGTGCATGGCTACCCCCGCCGCCGTCCGAGGCGGCCTGATTATCCGCACGCTCACGACGCTCTACCGCATCGGCAACTAACCCTACAACGCTAATCACCTGTTAAACAATGCGTTTTTCGCATTACAGGCTACCAGCAGTCCTGGAGAGTTGAGAGGGCCTAAAGTTGAGAGTGCCTAAAGTTGTGGCACGGCCATCCCCTCGGCTCCGCTCGGGACAGGCTTGGCCGTGGTTGTTTCCACGGGCTGGAAGCCCGTGCCACGCCTTGTCTCACTTTAGTCACTTTAGCTCACTTTAGTCACTTTAGCCTGCTGGTAGCCTGTAATGCGAAAAACGCACGTCGGAATTCGCGCAGGTAGCCGCATGATTAAATAGAGCACGAGATGTCAGCGGCTCTTAAGTGCCTTGAGAATGCTGCTTGCAACCTGTTCGGCCAACAATTGCGAGCCGGCTTCGGTGAAGTGGACGTTCTGCGGCCTCTGGATTTCGTCAAGACGAGGCAGCGAGAACGAGTACAGATCGTCGATCATTACGCCGTGCTTGTTCATAACGCTTTCAGCCGCGACGTTGTATTTTTTCGCATCCCCTTTGACGCGGATTCCCGTCCCATCCGGCACCGGCGTCGTTGTAGCAAAAATCAGCTTAGCCCCGGTCTTCTTGAGCCGCGTCACCAGCTCATCGAGGTTTTTCTCGTACTGGTCGATTGGGATCTGGTGTTTGCCTTTCTCGACCGAAGCATTCCTGCCCTGCTCGTCCACGTATTTCAAATCGTGCAGCCCATGGTTGAAGTGAATCACGTCCCAGTGGGTGTCGCCCAACCATTCGTCCAGTTTTGCCAGTCCGTTGGCCGTGTGGGCGGCGTTGCCTGGGTTATGCTCGACGACGGCTTTGCCTTCGAGCAGCTTCTGAAGCGGCTTGAAATACCCGATGGAAATAGAATCGCCGATAATCAGAACACGGGGCGTCTCGCGACGGCTTTCCACGCGGCTCGGCTTGCCGCCGTCAGAGCTTGTACAACCAACCGCCGACAAACCGAGGATGGTTAAGACGGCTGTGATTTTCAGAATATGCCTTCTCATAATGGCATCTTTAGAATAGTCCTCGAATCAAATCACTCTTGTCTATTTTGAAATGAGTAGCGACATCGTTCAAAACGCCGCTCAGTGTGCCTATCTTAAGGTGTTTATGCGCAGGGATAGTGATGTGGTGTTCGCCTTTAACAGAAGTGGTAAGGCGTATGTGGCTGCCGGTTTGCCGGGTGATTTCGTAGCCGTATTTCCTGAGAAGTTTTGCGAGTTCTTCGCCGCTGAGTTCTCGGGGAAGTTTCATATTGCTATTACTTCATCCTTGACTATGTGCAAGCGCACAATACGCGGGACTTCCTTTGGGTCAAAGTGACATTTAACGGCGTCTTTGACATTTTCCTTCAGCTCATCCAGCGTTTCAGCTTCGGTATAAATGGAGTAGCCGAGAGACTTGGCGGTGTAACCACCCTCATCAGGACTTTCAACAATGAAAATGATTTCGCTCATGAGCTTTAATCTCCGGCCGGGGCCGGAGATTCCCTTACCCGTGATCCCAAACGAATTCTTCACGCTACTTGTGTATTATAAACAATCCTGTCTGCTTGTCAAATGTTTTGTTGACCGGATGCTGCACTGTTCGCAGTGTGCCGCTCGGGCATACGGCCGTCTGACCCCGTTTCCCGCCGTTTCCCGCTGCTCCTTAATCCGCTACCCGTCCCGACGGACCCTGGTTTCGGCTGCCACATTCGCCCTTGGCCTTCGCCGTGACAGAGTCCAATAGCATACGTCCCTATTTGCTTCCATTCTGCGGGATCAACTACCAATAACGATAGGGTTTTGTTGAGAGCTCGACTTTGCTAGGGCGGTTAAAGTAAGGCTCGTTGCAGTAATACCTAAGCATGTATTCGATAGAAGCCTTCAGTTCATGCTTGTGGGGATTTGGCCCGACAACTATTCGGCAATTTTTCCATATCTTCATGTCATTCTTCTCAGGATCAGGGTTCAACTTGAACTTCCAGTATGGAATAACTAGACTATTGCGACTTCTAAATCCAACGGGGTCGGTTACTATCTCAGCGTCTTTTCTTGTCCGTTGTTCTGGGTCTTTTCTTATTCCTGGTTCAGCGAACTTCATCCATCTCCACTCTTTCTCACTTGTGTAATCTGGATGTTTGATAGGCTTGTTCGCAAGGAGAATCTTGAGGAATTCTGCGCACCATTGATTCTTCTCCTGGTCCGACATTTTGCCACCAATCGTACCTCCCGGTTTTGTCTTAGCCGCTCTGTTAATCTCCTCACGAATCAAACGTCTCTGTTCATTATCGTCATATATGCACTCGACAAATGGATCTTTGAATCCAGTGCCCGGTTGAGTTACAGTAATATCATTTAAATCCTTCCGAGGAAATCCAATTGAAACGCCACCATTGGGACAGTAGGCTCTCCATTGATTCAAGTCATCGCCGTCTTCAGAAAAGGAGCATGCAAAGACTGACATGGTCAGATCTCCTGGTTTCATCCTGCTCAGTTCATTATACATTAGCTCAACCGTGTCTGTGTTCGCTGGTGATTTACCGTCCATTTCAGTCTTCAATAAGTCCTTTGCCAGTTCAACTGCCCAATGAAACTCATGGGTATCGTTCATATAGAAGATATTGCTAGCCCAAATTTCCTGCTCCTTCACGATATTAATGAATGCATCTAATGTGGTGTAGTGATACAAATAATCCTTGTCTTGTTGTTTCATAGTCTCGCGTTCCTTTGAGGTCGGGCGGACATCGTTCTTGCTTTTGTTCGTGCTCCTTAGACGGTGAATGAGCGGAATTCCTGGGCGAGCAATTTGGTATATTTGCCGGGCGTGCCGTCGCCGATGGCCTTGTCGTCAAACCTGACTACACCCATAATATCTTTAGTTGTCGAGGCAACAAGCAGCTCATCCGAACGAGCCGCCTGCTCGGGCGTCAACGATTCTTCGATAATCTCCAGTCCGATGTTGCGACCTGCTTTGATGGTAAACTGGCGTGTAATGGAAGGCAAAATATTAGCCGTCAGAGGCGCAGTTTGCAGGCTCCGGCCACGAATCGCAAAGAACGCCGAGCCGGCCCCTTCGGTGATCAAGCCGGCCTCATTGACAAAGATCGCCTCGGCGCAGCCCTTGCGAGCCGCCGCCGTACAGGCTAAGACGTTCGGCAGCAGGTTGAGGGACTTTATGTCGCACCTTTTCCACCGCCAATCGGGAAAAGTCGATACGGCTATGCCTTTGGCCTTGTCTTCGGGCTTGTCGTGCAACTCCGAAACGGTCAGGAAGAAATTGGGCTTCAAGCTGGGATCCCAAACCCGGTTTCTTGGGGCCGAACCCCGCGTGATATGAAAATATATCATGGCGTTGGCGATGCCGGCGGCGTCGAAAGCCCTCTGGATCCGCGAGCGAATCAGGCCCATGTCCACCCCGGTAAGCTCAATGCCTGAGAGGCTATGGGCGAACCTCTCCAGATGCTCCTCAAGGGCGAAAATCTTGCCATTGTAGCTTCTTGCCACTTCGTAAACCCCGTCCCCGAAGAACATCGCGCGGTCGAGATAGACCGGGTCGAGCTCCTCGGCCGGCACGATTCTGTCCTGTATCATCGCTATTTGCATCAAATGGCTCCTGATCCTCGATTCTCGATTCTGGATTCTCGACTCCCGATGCTCGATTCTCGATACTCTACGAGCATCCAGTATCTGGTATCGAGTATCTGGCTGACTCTCATTTTCGGCAATAGAATACAAAAATATCGAATAATTTGCTTTACAAAAAGTCCCGGATATGCAAAAATGCTCCCTCGAATCGAATTTTTGAACGTATAGAAGCCAGGAGTTTTTCGCAATGTACGCAGTTATTGAACAGGGCTCGAAGCAATACAAGGTCGCCGAAGGCGACTCTCTGAATATCGAACTGACGGAAGTTTCGCCCGACGCCAAGACCATCGAGCTGGATAAGGTTCTTCTTGTCGGCGATGGGCAAGACGTCAAGATCGGCACCCCTTATCTCGAAGGCGCAAAGGTCATCGCCTCATTCAAAACCACCGCCGAGGACGCCCTTGTCAAGGGCAAGAAGCTCTATCCGGCATACTTCCGCAGGCGCAAGAACAGCCGAAGACGTATCGGACACCGCCAGAAGTATCTGGAGGTGGTCATCGACAAGATACAAGCTTGATAGAGTGCCTATAGTTTCGAGTGACTAAAGTGCCTAAAGTGACAGCGAAGCTGTCATTCCTTCGGCAAGCTCAAGACGGCGTCTGAGCGAAGCGAAGAATCTCTCTTTCGGTAGCCAGATCCTTCGGCTGCGCCTCAGGATGACACATCCGTGTCACTTTAGCTCACTTTGGTAACCATCGGGAGGTGTCGTTATGTCTATTCACGACAACGTCAAATGGATTTCCCTTGTATTCTGTGTGCTGTTCTTATCGTCCGGCACTACACGAGCGCGAGAGTATCATGTTTCGGTTGAAGGTGACGACACCAACCAAGGAACAGCCCAAGCCCCTTTCAAAACAGTTACCAGGGCTGCCGGAGTTGCCCAGCCCGGTGACGTCATAACAGTGCATGAGGGAACCTATCGTGAGCGCGTCAATCCGCCGCGTGGGGGCCAGTCCGATCAGCAGCGCATCGTTTACCAGGCTGCGCCCGGCGAAAAGGTCCTCATCAAGGGCTCCGAGGTCATCAAGGGCTGGCAGAAGGTCCAGGACGACACCTGGAAAGCCAGCATCCCCAACAGCTTCTTCGGGGACTTCAATCCCTTCAGCGACCTGATTCACGGCGATTGGTTCAATCCCAAGGGGCGGAATCACCACACGGGGGCGGTTTATCTGAACGGCCACTGGCTCACCGAAGCGGCCAAGCTGGATGACGTGCAGAAACCCATCGGGGACACACCGCTATGGTTTGGACAGGTCGATGAGACGAACGCCACGATCTGGGCGCAATTCAAGGACGTCAATCCGAATGAGGCCGAGGTCGAGATCAACGTCCGCCGGACGGTGTTTTACCCCGACAAGCCGGGCGTCAGCTACATCACCGTGCGCGGTTTTACGATGATGCACGCCGCTACGCCCTGGGCGCCGCCCACCGCCGAGCAGGTCGGCCTGATCGGCACCCACTGGAGCAAGGGATGGATTATCGAGAACAACGATATCCGCTATTCGACGTGCGTGGGGATCACGCTCGGCAAATACGGCGACCAATGGGATAATACGTCTCAGAATACTGCCGAGGGCTACGTCAAGACCATTGAGCGAGCCCTGGCAAACGGCTGGTCGAAGGAAAATATCGGTCACCACGTGGTGCGGGACAACCACATCGCCCATTGCGAGCAGGCGGGCCTCGTCGGAAGCCTGGGTGCGGTGTTCAGCACCATTACCGGCAACATCATCCACGACATTCACGTCCGACGACTGTTTTCAGGCGCGGAGATGGCCGGCATCAAGATTCACGGCGCGATCGACACGCAGATCAGCCAGAATCACATCTACCGCACGTGCCTGGGCATCTGGCTGGACTGGATGGCGCAGGGCACGCGGGTGACCAGGAACCTTCTGCACGACAACGGCACGGAGCTCTTTGTGGAGGTCGATCACGGGCCGTTCCTGGTTGACAACAATCTCTTCCTTTCGGCGACGGCCTTGTCCGACATGTCCCAAGGCGGGGCTTACATGCACAATCTCTTTGCCGGCCGGATCGTACAGCGTCCGGAGTTGGGGCGCGAGACCCCATTCCACAAAGCACACAGCACGGCGGTGGCGGGTCTGCGGAACATCGAGGGCGGCGACGACCGGTTCTTCAACAACCTTTTCGTGGCCTATGATGGTTTGGCTCCCTATGACAAGGCAACGCGCCCGTCGCAGATGGCCGGCAACGTCTTTCTCAAGGGCGCCAAGCCCTGCAAGCAGGAGCAGGACCCAGTCGTGCTGCCGCAGTTCGACCCCGGGATCAAGCTGGTCGAAGAGAAGGACGGCATCTACCTTCATCTGGTGCTCGACAAGTCGTGGGCCGAAAAGCCGCCGCGACAACTCATCACGACCGAACGGCTTGGAAAGGCGACGATCCCGGAGTTGCCCTATGAACAGCCCGACGGCACGCCCTTGAAAATCGACACAGATTATTTCGGTAAAAAGCGAAGCGAAGCAAATCCTACCGTAGGCCCGTTCGACAATCCGGGAGAGGGACAGCTTAGACTGAAAGTATGGTAGAGCGTCCCTAAACACGAACAGACGTAGCGTATTCTCTGAGCGTTCCTCTCGGTCTCACTGCCAATCGAAACACAAATAAAGCTGTCAGAACGGCTGATAATGCAGTAAGCTACTCCTGCGCGCAAAAAAAGCGAACCTGGCGCTTACTCTACGACACATAGTAGATGGTATGAAAGAGAGCCCCGAACAGGACTGCGTCGAACGAGCAAAGCAGGGAGAACCCGCCGCGATTGCCGAACTCTACCGCTGCTATTGGCGTGCAGCGAGGGCCGCGGCTTATGGCGTCACTGGAAACCTGACATTGGCCGAAGATGTAGCCTCAGAAGCCTTTTATGCCGCCATTGAGGGTCTGCACGAGCTAAGAGATACACAACGATTCGGCCCCTGGCTGCGTGCGATTGTCATCCGCAAGGCGGCAAAAGCAAAGGCAAGGAGCATCAAGCCGGCCAAACCGTCCGACTCTTACGCCCCGGCGCCCGGCGAGCGTTTGGAGCAGCAGGAGCTTGCCGCGCTGATCCACGAAGCGGTGGGGACTCTCGACGAAACCTACCGAGAAGCGCTGTCCTTGTTCTACTTCGAGGGCTACAACCTCAAGGAAGCCGCCGGTTTTCTGGATGTTCCGGCCGGCACGCTCAAGCGTCGTCTTCATGAGGGACGCCAGCGCCTTCGTGAGGCGGCTGAGCGCATTTTGAAAGGGACGCGGCCTATGAATCCGAGGCGCGAACAGATTCTCCAACAGCTCAGGGATGCGGCTGACGAAGGCGTACAGTCTGAGACATTCTACCAAGCCATGCGTCAGACCTTACGCCTGCGTCCTGTGCCGGATAAGCTGCTCAAGGAAATCATGAAGAAACACTGGGCTGCAAAGCGTGCAAAAACGCCCCTACCGCCTGAGAAAGAGCGCAAGTTACGTCAGATGGTGGCACGCACCTACGGGCCCTCCCCGAGAGCCCAGGACCCCAACCATCCGGTAGGGGCCGCTGCAAGTGCGATTTGCGCTGCGCTGCCGGAGTTCCAACTGTGGCAGATCGACTGGTCGCAAGTGGATTTCTCCCGGATGGTGCAAGACATATCCGAAGGTAATGAAAAGGGCCTCTCGTTCCTTCGCCCGCCGGGCTTTATTGAAGGCTCTCAAGAGGCGTTCATATCGCCGACGAGGGCATTTCTGGTACAGGATGAGGATGGCTCGCTGTGCACACCATACGAGCTGATGCAAAGAAAAGATTCCGTAGAAGCCTTGAAAGGCCAAATAAAGCAAGGCAAACGCCTGAGCGACGTCCTGAACCTTTTGTGGAAGAATTCAGAGCCTCTGGAGCTGCGGGCCGTTGAGAATCTGCTGCGGCATCTCTCGGAGGCCATTGTCCCGCAAACGCCGGCACGCTTCTATCCCCACGAGGAACCACGCTTTCGTGCGGCCTTGCGAATGCAGCTCGCAAACGACCCGATCCCCGCTGCGATAGGAGGAGTGCTCAATCGCCTGCCCAGGTTGCCTGACGATGTCACCGTTGCTTGCGTTGACGTGTATCTTGAGCCTTGGGCCGCCGCCCGGAGCGGCCAAGCCGTTGAACTGGCCGACGTCCCATCGCTGCTGGATTTGTTGGGAAAGGGCAACCAATAGAATCCTGGGAGGCAGGCTCCCCCCTGTCATTCCCGCGAAAGTGGGAGGCTTTTTATGAGTTCGCCGGCGAAGGTTCGCCATTGCGTGCGCCCGTTTCTGACGAAGTATGCGAACGATTCGTCATCGACCAACTGCCCCAACACGGCTTTGCGGTCGGCGGCGTTGGCGACGTCCTCGATAATCTTTTTTCGCATGGTCTCCAGCTCGGCGAGGAATTGGCCGTGCTCTTCCGTGAAAATCTCTTCCAGCTTCTTTCGGACGTGTCCGGCGTAGGCGGGGCATTGGCCTTCAGTGCAGACGGCTATTTGTAAATCGCCTCGCTTGACGACGGCCGGCACGAAAAAGTCACAAAGCTCGGGCACATCGACGACGTTGCACAGAACCTCAAGCTCCTGACAATCCTTGTATATCTGCTTGTTGAGCTCGTGGTTGTTCGTCGCCGCAACGGCCAGCAAAGCGCCGGCAAGGTAATTCTTGGAATACTTGGATTTTACCAGCTCAGCTTCCGTCCCCTGGCACAGGGCCGTCAACATATCGTCGATGTGTTCGGCGACCACCACGAGCCGGGCCCCCGCCGCCAGCAATGGCTGGGCCTTCCGTAAGGCCACGCCCCCGCCGCCGATCAAGACTACACGGCGACCGCCCAATTCGAGGAATACGGGATATTTTGCCATAATGTCATTATACCACAACTCACCCGGCAGCGACAGAAAAATCAAAGAGGGGAAAAAACCCTAAAACGCCGCCAGAGAATGCCCAGAGAAATCACTGACCACGCCCTCTGGCTTTCTGGCCCCTGATCCACTTTCTTCTGTTCCTACGGCGCTACCGCCAACAAGGGACGTTCTGCCTGGCAAACTCACCGAACGCAATGGGCTTTTGCCCGGTCACGTTCTGCACATCATCGGTCACCGCAGCCATGTAGCCGGCCCGAACAACTGCATAAAGGATGCCCATGTATTGCACGGCTCCTTCCAGCATACCCTGATTTCTGGCCCCCTGCAACATCGCCTCTTCCGGCAAGGCATGATAGCTCACCGCCCTGCCAATTGCATCGCTAATGATTTTTGCCACCTGGGAGTGATTGAGGGCTTCGGAGCCGGTCAGGTGATATTCCTTGCCATAATGCGCCTCTGAAAAGGCCGTGGCTGCCACTTGGGCAATGTCCTTGGTCGAAATAAAGCTCGTCTTGCCGTCACCGGCCGCCAGAAAGATTCCATTCTGGTGCTTGATCATCGGCGCGATAAAGCCGGTGGAGAAATTCTCCATGAAGAAATTGGGTCTCAGGATCGTGTACGCCAGAGGCGAATCCATCAGGGCACGTTCGATCACCCGCAGCGGCGCCTGCTCGTTTTGGTCCACGCCCAATGCGGAAGTGAATACAACGTGCCTGACTCCCGCTTCTTTCGCCTTTTTGACAAAGGGAATGAGCTTCGCAGGAGCCTCCGGGTCCATGGGCGGGGCCACCAGGAACAAACCTCTTACTGCGTCCAAAGCATCGGCGAAAGTGCTCGGTTCGGCATAGTCAAACCGAACCGCTGTTACACTGCCACTCGACGATATCTTACGCATGTCTCGTGTCGCCGCTTTGACATTGTATCCCCTGTCCGAAAGCACTTTGACAACCTCGCGTCCTAAGTTTCCCGACGCGCCTGTGACCAATACGGTCTTTCCCATTGTGAGATCTCCTTTCTGCAAATAGCCAGGATAGTTCGCCTACGAACCATTCTGTTAAAAAAATTACACTCTGAGATTTTGGTCAATCTGCTCCAACTGCCGGACCAACCGCTCACGATCTTTCACATTCATGTCGCCATACAACCGCCCGAGCAGTAATTTCGAGATATCGTCGAAGTCTTTTCGAAATCTCCGCCCTTTGGGCGTCAATTCTACGTAGGTCACGCGGGTGTCGCACTCGCACGGCAGCTTGCGAACATACCCGTGCCGCTCGAGTGTGTTGATCATCACCGTAACGGTGGACTTGGCCCGCCGGACTTGTTCCACGATCATCTTGATCGGGACCGGCTTGGATTGCTGGAACAGAAAGACCAGCACCGAGCCGTGAGCAGGGACGATTCCAGTAATTGAACGCCCCCGCAGCTCTCTCTCGATCAGAAGATTGGCCTGTTCCCGGATCCGTGCGATTTGTCCAACGATGCCACGTGTGTCCATTTCGAAATACGCCCTTTAACCGTTTTCTTACTGCGACTGCGCCAAAATAGTTCGTCCACGAACGATTGTCAAGACAAAACTCTGAGAAAATTTGAGATTTCACGGTTTTCGAGATTGGAGGCACCGTCGGTCGATTTGAGCCAAACCGATTTTTTGAGTCTTTTCATCTCGCAATATCGCTGGTATATTATGGCTTGACGGCGTATATGACTGCTCCGGAACCAGTGTTTATAAACAAGGAAGGCCAATAAGATGAAGGCAGCATTGATCGGCCTGCTTCAGTCGGGCAAGAGTACGATTCTGGCCGGCCTGTGCGGCAAGGCGATTCCCGCGCTGGGTGTGGCGGCGATTGAAGAGGCCATCGTGCCGGTCCCGGATGAAAGATTCGGGTGGCTGGCCGAATACTGCAAGCCCAAGAAAACCACCCACGCAACCATCGACTGTCTTGACGTGCCGGGTTTCAACTTCACCGACGACCACGGCCGGGCCGCCGCCAGGCGATTCATCAGCCAGATACGAACCGTTGATCTGCTGGTCCTGGTCATCAGGGCCTTTGAGAACCCGGCGGTGCCCCCCTACCGCGATTCGGTGAACCCGGCGAGAGACCTGGCGGAGCTGCAAACGGAATTGCTCCTGGCCGACCTGGAGCTCGTCACCACGCGCATCGAAAGACTCGAAAAGCAGATTCACAAACCCACCAAGACGCAGGCAAAGGACAAGGCGGAGCTGGCCCTGCATAAGAAGCTCCAGGAAGCCATCGAGGCGGAAAAGCCGATAAGCTCGGTCATCGAGAATGACGCCGAGCGAGAGATGATCAAGTCGCTGGCCTTTCTGACGCTCAAGCCTTACGTCGTGGCGGTCAACGTCGGGGAGGGCCGGGCGGGCGAACAGTTCGATTTTTCCGGCCGTCTCGACGGGTCCATTCCCGTCGTGGCGATGTGTGCGGAGCTCGAGTATGAGCTGGCGCAATTGGACCCCGCGAGCCGGGCCGAGTTCATGGCCGATCTGGGCATTACCGAACCTGGGGCGAACAAATTCGTCAAAAGCTGTTATTCGGCCCTGGGCCTGATCAGCTTCCTGACCATCGGCTCCGACGAGCTGCGCGCCTGGCCCATCAAGAAGGGCACAACGGCGCATGACGCCGCCGGGAAAGTCCATACCGATATCAAGCGGGGTTTCATCAGGGCCGAAACATTCAGTTACGGCGATATCAAAGAGCTCGGCAGTGAAAAGGCCCTCAAGGCCGCCGGCAAGATCCGGCTCGAAGGCAAAGACTACATTGTTCAGGACGGCGACATAATCAATTTCCGATTCAATATTTAGCCTTGCAGAACGTGGAGGCGATATTCATGAACCGATTCGTGAAGCTATTCGTCCCAGCTTTGATCGTTCTATGTGCGGCGATTTTGGTCGCATTCAAACTGCACAACAGGAACCCACACGCTCTCGCGTCCTGGCGCTACAAAGTTGTCAACACCTTCCCTCACGACCGGCAGGCCTTTACGCAGGGCCTGGTTTTTGAAAACGGGGTCGTGTACGAGGGGACGGGGCTGTGCGGCCGCTCGCAACTGCGAAAAGTCGAGCTGCGGACGGGCAACGTGCTCCAGCAGCACAGCCTGCCCGACAAATTCTTCGGAGAAGGCATCACGATTTTCGGGGATCGCATTATTCAGTTGACCTTCCAGTCGAACGTCGGGTTCGTCTATGACAAGAGCTCGTTCGAGCTGCTGCGGAAGTTTCACTACCCCACCGAGGGCTGGGGCCTCACGCACGACGGAAAACAACTCATTATGAGCGACGGCACCCCGATGCTATACTTCCTGGACCCTGAAACCTTTGAACAAGTCCATCGGATGATGGTGTTTGACCAGGACAAGCCCGTGTGGGGACTCAACGAGCTGGAATACATCGAGGGCTTGGTTTATGCCAACGTCTGGCCCACCGACCGCATCGTCCAGATTGAGCCGCAGACGGGCAAAGTAGTCGGCTGGATCGACATGAAAGGGCTGCTGAGCCCGCAGGACCACAACGGCTCAGAGGACGTTCTGAACGGCATCGCCTACGACCCGGCGAGCCGCCGACTGTTCGTCACCGGCAAGCTCTGGTCGAAGCTTTTCGAGGTCAAGCTGGTTCCAGGGAAATGACGACAAATGAATGGAGAGGAGCTGCAATGAAACGGGCAAATCGGTTGTGCATCGTCCTGATGGCGATATTCACCGCCGGGGGGTGTGAGAGGGAGATGAGCAAGTCGTCTGAGCCGCACAAGGGTGTGGTGATCACTAACGTATCAGCGCCGGCCACCTGCGTTCAAGGAGATATGGTACCCATCATCGTTACCGTGGAGAATCGAGGCGATCAGACGGAAACGTTTGAACTTGTGGTGATCGATACTACAGAAGACAAGGAAATCGCAAGGAAGTCAGTGACGCTATCGGGAATCGATACGGGTGGAATGGATGACATCGCGGATCTGATTCTTACAGGGGAGCCGAAGGCTAACCAGTACTTTGGCGATTTTCTCGCTGTGGGTGACGTGAACGGAGATGGATTTGCCGATCTTCTTGTATCTGCGGCTCAGGCAGGAACTGAAGATGCCGGCAAAGCCTATCTATATTATGGCGGCAAGAATGTAGACAACGCTCCCGACAAGGTCTTCGCAGGCGAGAACCCAGGTGATCGTTTTAGCGGCGGTGGCGGATGTCTTGCCGACATGAACAACGATGGTTTCGATGATGTGATCATAGGAGCCGTCCATTTTGCGAATCGAGGCCGGGTATATTTGTTCATGGGCGGTCCTGACATGGATGAAAAGGCAGATCTGGTCTTTGAACCAGAAGAAGGGGCGACGAATTGCTGGTTTGGCCGTGGAATGACTGTGGGAGATGTGAACGGCGATGGCTACATGGATTTGATGGTCTCGGCCCCCGACCTTAACAACGATACCGGCACAGGGCGAGTGTATCTGTTTTTCGGCGGAAATCCTTTTGACACCATCATCGACAGGGTCTTTTCCGGCGAGGGTACTGGAGATGAGTTCGGCCGGGTGAGAAGTGCACGTGGCGATGTGGATGGTGACGGCTGCGATGACCTACTAATTGGGACTCGATCATGGCCTGGGGGCCGCCTACGAGGCCGAGCTTATCTCTATTATGGTGCCACTGAAAAAGACATGGACGCGGTTTGCGATGTCACTTTTGACGCTGAGAGTGAGGAAGACGAATTCGCAGCAGATGTCGATTTGTTTGACATCGACAATGACGGTCATGCGGATGTTTTGATATCGGCCCGAAAGTGGCCCCCTGGTCGTTTCCAAGGCCGAGTTTATCTTTACTGGGGCGGTGATCGGTCAACCTTTGACAATGTTCCGGATTTGATATTTACGGGCGAAGCGGATGCCTTCGCCGCTCTCGGTGGAGACCATGTAAGAGCCGGTTACGCGAATGACGATGAGTACGGTGATATCCTTGTCACCGCTTATGACTACTATCAGCAGAGTGCACATGGTCGGACATACGTTTTTTACGGCAATACAAAATCCCGCATCGACAGCAGATACGACTGGACCTTTACGGGAGACCAACCTGGTTGCTGGATAATGGATGCGGGGGCATCTGATTTCAACGGCGACAAGTGCGGAGACATAGCGATCGGTGGATGGGGCTATCCGAACTGGACTAAACAGGGAAGAGTCTGGCTACATTACGGCAGACATCCATCTTCAACCGACGTGGCGTTTCATTGGGATACCGCCAATATGCGGCCCGGTGACCATGTCTTTAATGTGAAGTTACGTCTGGTCGCAGGCTCAGGAAATGTGGCTGGAAATGGTCAGACTCTAACAGTCAGTGTCAAGGCCAGTGCACCAAGCCGGACAGTAGAATTTCGCAAAGAAGGACTCCGGAAGAGCCCAGCAACAAGGACAGTCTCAAGAAGTACCCACGCTCCACCCGCGGAAAAGCCGACCACATCGTTTACAGTCGCCGCTGTAGATGGCAACATGCTGCAGGTGAAGTCGCACTTGGCTTGCGGTACTGACATCAACGAGAAGACTATCTCCGGCGACATGGCCTTGCATTATGCAATCAAGTACCGGCATCGGGAGGTAGCCGAACTGCTAATTGCCAGTGGGGCCGATATATATGGCCGCAACCGGGACGGTGAGACCCCTGCCCATCTGGCCATCAAAGCCAATCAAAAAGAGGTGCTTGACCTTTTGCTCGCAAAGGGTGCGACTGTCTCACCTGCTCATCTGGCTGCCTACAAAGGACACCTAGCTACTGTAAGCAAGTCTATCAACGAGAAGATGACTGTAAACACAGCCGATGAAGGCGGGCTTACACTGCTGCACGCAGCGGCGAGTGGGGGTCAAAAAGACGTGGTTGCATATCTGATCAACCACAATGCGGACCTCAACGCTCGTGACAAAAAGAAGCAGACCCCTCTGTTCTGTGCCGCCGCTTCCGGCCATAGAGAGGTGGCGGGGCTTCTGCTTGCCAAAGGAGCGGACCCGAATCCGGCGAGAGACCCCGATCATTGGACGCCGTTGTATGCTGCCGTCGATGCCGGCTATAGAGATGTGGTTGAGCTTCTGGCGGACAGCGGTGGAAATGTGAACGCCAGAGCCATCACCGATGATACACCGCTCCATGTTGCAACTCTCAAGAACGATAAACGCATGGCCGAGCTGCTGATTCGCAAAGGTGCCGGTCTCAATGCGAGAAATGCCAGGGACGGCAACACGCCGCTCCATTTGGCGGTGGTGGCAGGATACAAGGGTATTGTCGAGTTGTTAAGTGCCCAACGTCCAGATTTAGACGTCAGGAACACGGACGGTTTTACGCCGCTGCACTATGCGGCCAGCACCCGTCGTCTCTCTTTTTGGGAAAGCCGGATCGGTGAGAGCAGCACTCCGAATGACCTGGCGATAACAGAGCTGCTCATTACCCACGGTGCCGATGTGAATATGAAGAGCAACGATGGGGCAACACCGCTATCGTTAGCCAGCCGAGGAGGCAAGGTCGAAATCGTCCAACTGCTGAAGAAGCACGGAGCCAAAGAATGACCGGCTATATCGCTGGACGGTCCATTGTAAAAGCCTGCCGTTGCTGCTATAAGAGGGTGTTTACATGATGGATAGAGTCGGCTGGTTTCTGAAGATTTGAGATTTCAGGGGAATCGTATGAAAGCGGTCATGTTGACGGGGTTGCGGCAGATGGAGCTGCGTGAGGTGCCCGAGCCGAAGGTAGAAAAGGACACGGACGTTTTGTTGAAGATCGAAAGGGTCGGCGTCTGCGGCTCGGACGTGCACTATTACGAAACGGGCCGGATCGGCTCGCAAGTCGTCGAGTATCCCTACATTACGGGCCATGAATGCGCCGCGACCGTCAAAGCGGTCGGCAAATCGGTCACGCGCGTCAAAGAAGGCGACGCCGTCGCGATCGACCCGGCCGTCTCGTGTTACACCTGCGCCCAGTGCAAGCTGGGTCGGGAGAACACCTGTTACAAGCTGCGTTTTCTCGGCACGCCCGGCCAGGGCACAGGCTGCCTGTGCGAGTACCTCGTGATGCCGCAAGAAAGCTGCTATCCCACGAACGGGGCCATCACGCTCGAACAAGCCGTCATGTGCGAACCGCTCTCCATCGGCGCCTATTCGGTCCGGCAGGCGAGAATGCCCAAGCGGGCCAACATCGCAATCCTCGGCGCGGGCCCCATCGGCCTGTGCACGTTCGTCAGCGCAAGAGCCGAGAACATCGAGACGTGCTACATGACCGAGAAGATCCCGGAGCGTCTCGAAGCGGCGCGGGCGGCCGGCGCAACCTGGGTCGGCAATCCCGACAAGCAGGACGTCGTCAAAGAAATTCTCAAGCGGCAGCCCTACGGCGTCGATGTCGCATTTGAATGTGCGGGCCAGCAGGAAACCATCGATCAGGGCGTGGAGCTGCTGCGGCCCGGCGGCACTCTGATCCTCACCGGCATTCCGCGCACCGACAGGATTTCGCTGGCCATTGACCTGATACGAAGGAAAGAGATCACCATCGTGAACATAAGAAGACAGAATCAGTGCACTCAAAAAGCAATCGATTTGATCGCCTCGGGCAAGGTCAACGTGGACTTTATGATAACCCACCACTTCGGCCTCGAACAGACGCAGGAGGCTTTCGATCTCGTGGCGGGCTATCGCGACGGCGCGATCAAGGCTATGATTCACCTGTAGCCGTTGCAGAACAAACGCAGTGTCTTTCCCGGAGATTGAAACCGAATGAGCTGGCTCAATTTGGAAGGAAAAGTCGCAATCGTCACCGGCGGCGCCTGTGGAATCGGCGGGGCCTGCTGCGAAGGTCTCGCGGAGGTTGGGGTGAAGGTCACCGTCGCAGACGTGGATGGCCCCGGCGGCCGCAAGACCGCCGCGAGCCTGAAGGACCGCTTCGGCGGCGAGCACATTTCGACGGCAACCGACGTCACGAGTAAGCAAAGCGTGGAGGCCATGGTCCGGGCAACGCTGGACGCCTTCGGCCAAATTGACATACTCGTGAACAACGCGGGCATTCTCATTCCGCGTTTGCTCGTTGACCCGGCGGGAAAAGAAGAGCTGACCGAGCCAATCTGGGAAAAAATGATAGCCATAAATCAGAAGGGATACTTTCTGTGCGCTCAGGCCGTCACGCGAGTGATGATCAAGTCGGGTAAAGGCGGCGTCATTATCAACATGACTTCCGAGTCGGGACTCGAAGGCTCACAAGGCCAGAGCGTCTATGCCGCCACCAAAGCGGCCATCTATTCTCTGACCCGCTCCTGGGCGAAGGAATTGGGCAAACACAATATCAGGGTCGTCGGCATTGCACCGGGGATCGTCGAGGCGACCGCCCTGCGCTCGCCGGAGTACGAGCGCGCCGTCGCCTATACGCGAGGTATTACCGTCGAACAATTCCGCGAGAAATACGAACAGGTTGCGATCCCGTTGGGCAGAATCGGCAAGCTCAGCGAAGTCGCCAACACCGTTTGCTTCCTGGCCTCGGAGCGGGCCGGCTACATCCATGGAACCGTCATCAACGTCTCCGGCGGTAAAAGCAGAGCCTGACCCCCCCGCAAAGCTCCAAATCATTGAAATTCGCCCCCCATCCCCGGGCTTGTCCATCTAACACCCTGCCGGCAAGCGGATTCCGGCCGGAAATGCTCAGAACCCGATTCGGCGGCAAGCGTATGTGAGCAAAGGGGGCTTATAGACGCTACAACCAGGCTTTGAAAGGGTCAAATGATGGAGACAAGAACAAACAAAGCAAAAGTAACGGTCGGCATGCTCCTGCTTCTAAGTGCGTTGGGGCTGTCGTTTCTGTACTCTGTCGCCAATCCGGGTTCCCGCGCCGGCGTCTTGGCAACCACCGCCTCTGCGCAGCCAGGCGCGGTCATCACGCCGGTACCCACTCAACCGGCGGCCGCACTATACATCAAGTTCGACGGCGTCGATGGCGAATCCCAGGACAGAGACCACAGGGATTGGATCGAGTTGTTGTCCTTCAGCCAGGGCCAGTATCTTCCACCCTCCTCGGCGCCTTCCGGCGGGGCGGCCCGCACGGCAGCCATATTCGAGGAGTTCGCCCTGAAGAAGACGCTGGATAAGGCCAGCCCCAAGCTGGCCGAAGCGGTCTGCACGGGCAAGGTCTTCCCGAAGGTCGATATCCACGTGGCGCGCACATTGTCCGACGGGACGCAGGTCACGTACTGCACCTACGAGCTGAAAAACGTCATCGTGACCAGCTACCACGTCGGTGGCTCGACGCAGGACGCCGTCCCGACTGAGTCCCTCTCGCTGAACTTCGAGGAGATCAAAGTCACATACACGAAGTTCGACGCGGCCGGCAGGGCCGAAAGCACCGCACAGTATGGCTGGGACCTCAAGCGCAACGAGGGGCAGTAGAACCGCAAGACCGCAGCGCAAGACGTCGGGAAGCCTGGGTTCTTATTCAGGCGTCAGCGACTCGCCAAAGGTGGTTTATTGGCCAACGGGACGGAATTTGTTTTTTGCTCGTGCTCGTAAACGGGCACGAGCGTGTACTTTCCGTCCTCGTCCAGCCGGGCCCGGTATCCTATCGGCTTTGCCTCCGGAGTTACCGGGACGCTTTGCTGCTGTTCCTCCTGGGCTGCAACCGTTCCGCCGGCGGGAGCCGCCTCAAGCCCATCCATGACCCAGTACGTCTCGAACGACGTCATCACCACGATTCGCTCCGTGCCGGGTGCAGTCTTGTTCGCGTCCAGGCATTCGTATCCCTTCGCCTGCATGCACGAGCGAGTCCGCTGTGCCAGTTGAGATTTCTGCTGCACCCGGGCCTGGTCGATGCATTGCAGAAGGTCGCGTTTGCATTGTTCGATGCTCGTTCCCGCCTGGTAGAAACAAGACTTGGAGCATCCTGCAAAAGGCACAGCCGAGACAAGGATGATGATCACAAGCATTGAATGTTTCATCTATGGTCCACCTTCTTGAAACCTGCCGATGTTCCACTGCACACAGAGACCCCTCCCACGCGCTCATGCAGTGCGCGGGCCTGCGAACAGCCGACTATTTATACCCGGAAAAGCTTGAATTGGCCTCCTGCGCGCTTTTCACGCCGCTCCTGTGTTTTTTAGTCTATCACATTCACATGCAATGTCAAGCTAAAAGGAGCCATTTGCGTTGTAAGGATTTTTTCTCTAATTCACAGACCGAATTGAGGGGAGATTGTCACGTTGACCGCTCCCTCAGCCTCCCAGCCCCCTGGCGGGCTCAATGAGGCCCGATTTTGA
>Ga0214473_10001940_pt1 | contig 26214 bp, 21 predicted proteins | sample RVTome_7_FD_203509 | JGI IMG/M metagenome (GOLD analysis project Ga0214473, IMG submission 203509) | Soil microbial communities from uranium-contaminated site in the Upper Colorado River Basin, Wyoming, United States - RVT98D197 | ecosystem: Environmental > Terrestrial > Soil > Contaminated >...
AGAGACCTCCATCTTCTGAAATGTGAAAAGGACCTCTCCTTCGGTGAAAGAAAGATCTTGGATTTAGCAAAAAATCTCCTCGTCAAAGAGCTGGCCGTTGCAAAGTGCGTGAAAGAGTCGGAAATCTTAAGAGAGATCAAGACGATTTTCGGGTCCTGAACCTCCAATCCCCCCATCTTCTTCCTTAAGCAATTCTTTGCAGGTTTATCCGCTCTCAAAGGGTAAAGAGGGGGGCGGTTTACCTTTCTGATGGATATTTTTTCATCTTCCTGTTATTTAATGATTGGGAAAGGAAGTGAGTCGTGTGAATAAATGGATTTCTCGTCTTCTTTTATTTCTCATTTGTGGTGTGGCAGGATATTTCTTGGCACGGGGGATTTCCACATCTCCCGGAGCGGGTGCGGGAGGAATGGCAGGCGGATTTCTTTTGTTCGGCTTGACCCTTTTACTGGAGAGCCATCTGAAAAGGGCGCCTCTCAGGAATCTTATCGGGAGCTTCATCGGATTGATCATCGGAGTGATGTTTGCCAATTTTATTTCGACCGTCTTCTTCTCTAATCTCTTGAATGATCAACAAATCATTCTCCCCCTCTATGGCTTAACCTACGGGGTTTTTGGATATATCGGCCTCCGAATCGGTTCAAAGAAAGGCGAAGAGGTTCACCTGCCCGGATGGAAGCTCTTTCCAAAAAACCTTCCTGGTCGATTAAGCCCGAAGATCTTGGATACGAGTGTTATTATCGATGGTCGGATTGCTGATATCACAGAGACGAGTTTTGTGGAAGGTTCCCTTCTCATCCCCCAATTTGTTCTCAGCGAGCTCCAGCACATTGCAGATTCTTCTGATCCGATCAAACGAACAAGGGGTAAAAGAGGCTTGGAGGTTCTTCGCCATATCCAGAAACAGGTCAATGTCGACGTGAGAATTGTGGATACGGATTACCCAGCGGTAAAAGAGGTAGACTCTAAATTGATCGAACTGGCTAAAGAGGTCGGGGGAAAGATCATTACGAACGACTCCAATCTCAACAAGGTGGCGGAGCTTCAAGGGATTGACGTTTTGAATATTAACGAGTTGGCCAATTCTTTGAAACCTGTTGTGCTTCCCGGTGAGGAGATGAATGTCAAAATCCTGAAGGAAGGGAAAGAGACCGGGCAGGGGGTCGCCTATCTGGACGACGGGACCATGATTGTGGTCGATAACGGTAGGAGACAGATCGGGAAGACCGTGGATGTCATCGTCACCAGCGTTCTCCAAACCCCTGCCGGAAGAATGATCTTTGCCCGCTTGAAAGAGGAGTCCGTCCGGGAAGGCAAAGGAAGGGAATTGTATTATCCCCTGGACAGTGAATTCTAACCATGGGAATATTGGAAGAGTGGAACATTGGAAAAGATAAAAAATGGGAAGATTGGAATACTGGAATATTGGAATGCTGAGGACAAATTCTATTTGTTCTTAAACCATCATTCCATTATTCCAACATTCCATTGTTCCAGAATTTTTTCCCATTATTCCATCATTCCATTATTCCAACATTCCAATCTCTTTTTATGAAGACGAGTGCAATCATTGTCTCTGCTGGAAAGGGCCAACGCCTCATGGAGGGAAGAAAGAAGCAGTTTCTCTCCTTAGGCGGAAAGCCTATCCTGTGTCATACCCTCGATAAGTTCGAAGCCTGTTCGATGGTGCATTCTGTCATCCTGGTCGTCAGCCAGGAAGATATGGATTACTGTTTGAAAGAGATCGTGGAAAGGCACAGGTACCGAAAAGTTTCTCAGATTGTGGGTGGAGGAAAAAGAAGGCAGGATTCCGTAAAAAATGGGATTGATGCTTTATCTTCGAACGTAGACATTGTGGTGATTCATGACGGGGTACGCCCTTTCATCACCTGTGAAATGATCGAAAAATCGATTCAATCGGCCTTGGAGGTAGGAGCTTCAGTGGTAGCCGTGCCGGTCAAGGAAACGATCAAAATCGGCGGTACGGGCAGTATGGTTCTCAAGACATTGGAACGGGATGCGTTATGGCAGGTCCAGACCCCCCAGGCTTTCCATACCAGTGTGATTAAGAAAGCTTATCAGGAAGCGATCAAGGATGGATTTATAGGCACAGATGATGCTTCTCTTGTTGAAAGGTTGGGGGGTAAAGTTCATCTTCTTCCGGGGTCCTACTCCAATATTAAGATCACTACTCCGGAAGATCTGATGCTGGCCAGACTGCTCCTCGAGACACGAATCTCCCCCGAGGAACTCTCCGTAGCTTCAAATCACCCCCACCCCTACCCTCCCCCCTCCGAGGGGGAGGGTGAGGGTGGGGGGGTGAGGAGGTCCCGGAGGAGAAAAGGATGAGAATCGGTTTTGGGTACGATGTCCATCCCTTGGTCCCAAACCGCCCCCTGGTCCTGGGCGGAATAGCCATCCCCTTCTCTTTCGGGCTCCTGGGTCACTCGGATGCGGACGTCCTGCTTCATGCCATTTGCGACGCCGTATTAGGAGCCATCGCAGAGAGGGATATCGGCGTCCATTTTCCGGATTCGGATCCTCAATACAAAGAGATCCGGAGTACAATCCTTTTGAAGAAAGTGGCGCTAAAAATGAGGGAGAAAGGGTTCCATCTTCTGAATATCGATACCACGATCGTGGCCCAGAAACCGAAGCTTTCGGATTATGTCCCCGGGATGATCAAAACGATCGCGGAGACTCTGGAAATCGATCCGGGAAGGGTGAATGTGAAAGCGACGACTTCGGAAGGGCTGGGATTCCCTGGCCGGGGCGAAGGCATCATCGCCTATGCAATCGCCCTCATAGAGGAAAACTGATTCACAGAATTATCTCCTCTCCCCTGAGAGGCTGTGTCGTAATTCGCCGTTCACCCTTCGACGAGCTCAGGGCGAACGGCTAAGTAATTGATTTCTGATGTGCCGTTGTCCGTTCGTGGTGAGCCTGTCGAACCATGAACGGACTTGTGACACAGTCTCTGGAGGGGAGGGGATTTTTAACTTAGCATATATGCCCATCAAAGAAGAGGGAAAAGAAGATATTCCACATCAAGGAAGACGGATTTCGTGTACCGGGAGAAGAAGGGTTAGAAAAACACTATGCGCTATGCCCCATGCGCTTTGCGAGCCTTTGTTACCGAATAGTGCCAATATAATGAGCGGTGAGTTGGCGTTCACGGACCTGCGGATTGGAATAATCCGGAAGCAGCATCGGAGCAACACGGTCGGTGGTGATCCCCGCCTCTTCCAACTCCCTATGATATCGCCGAACGTGGTCCAAACTTAATCTCCCCTCTTTTGCCTTCTCTTTAACATATTGGGCTGCATTGATTCCCGCGATCCTTCCGAAGACGCAAACGTCCAGCAATGAGTTGCCCATGAGCCGGTTCTCACCATGGACCCCTCCTGAAACCTCTCCCGAAGAGAACAACCCCGGAATCGACGTCTCGCACTTGCTATTATATTCCAATCCGCCATTCTGGTAGTGAACGGTCGGGTAGACCAGCATAGGCTCCTTCGAAATGTCGATGCCGAAACGTTTCAGAAGAATATACTTGCCCGGGAATTCACGTTTAACAGCCCCTTCACCCATCAGGATTTCGATCATCGGGGAGTCAAGCCAGATGCCCATCTTTCCCGACGGCGTTGGCACGCCTTTTCCAACTTCTGTGCACTCCCTGATAAAGCAGGACGATTCGACGTCTCTCGGTTCCCGTTCGTTTACGAACTGCTCCCCGTCGATATTAAGAACGTTCGCTCCCGCTCCTCTGAATTTCTCGGTGATGAGGATGCCCTCCGCCTGCTCCGGGAACGCGACTCCGGTAGGATGATACTGGTAAGTATGAAGGAAGCAAACCTTCACGCCAGCACGGTAGCCCAAAACAACGCCATCCCCGGTGGCCCCGTAGTGGTTGGTGGTCATGAATCCCTGATAGTGAAGTCTTCCGGACCCCCCGGTCGCCAGAATAACGGCCTTCGCTTTTGCGATGAAGTATTCTTCCGTCTCCAGGTTATACAGAACAGCACCAGCGCAATGGCCGTGCTCGTTCAAAATCAATTCCACTGCGGGCATAAACTCGACGACTTTGATTTCGGGTCGGTTCTTTGCCTCGTCCCTCAGGGTCCGCATGATTTCAGCGCCGGTGATGTCCGCTGCATAGTGCATCCGCTTTCGACACGTCCCGCCGCCATGAAGCGCTCTGAGCCGTCCGTCCTCATATTTACTGAACATGCAGCCAAGGCTCTCCAGCCAGGCAATCACTTTGGGGGCCTCGGTGACCAATGTGTAAGCCAATTCCGGAGGATTCTTGAAGTGCCCTCCACCGAGGACGTCGAGATAATGGTAGTAAGGGGAATCTTTTGTTTCCTTGGTGGCACCCTGAATACCTCCTTCAGCCATCATTGTGTTCGCATCACCATGCCTGAGCTTGGTGGCAATCATCACCCGGGCGCCATTTTCCTGGGCCATTAGCGCAGCCGCGGTCCCTGCTCCTCCCCCTCCGAGAATAAGGATATCCGTCTCAAAGTCTACCTTATTCAAATCGATTACATCCGGGTTGATGCGACTTCGAGCCTCTAACAAATTCACCATTTCAGGCTGAATCGCGTAGCCTTTGTTGGGCCCTACCCGGAGTTCTGTTCTGGCGCCCGCTTTATAGTCAGGATGAAACTTTTCCAGCCGGTCCTGCCTATCCTTAAGAGAGAGCAACGGGAACTCCTCGCCCCGTCTCTTTTTCTCAACTCTGGCGGGCCGTGTTGCTTCAACCTTTTTGATTAATTCTTTCAATTCTGCTGTATAAGGCATGAATTCCTCCAAAATTCGCTGCGTCTTAACGCATCGAAAAATCCGAAATCCGAATATCGAAATCCGAAACAAATCCAAAAACCAAATGTCCAAATCTCCAAAACGGCATCAATATTTAGTTTTGAATTTCAAATTTCGGTCATTTGAAATTGTTTCGAATTTCGGATTTCGTGCTTCGAATTTCATTTTCATAGATATTTTTTATCTTTGGGTGTCCAGTCTTCTTCTGCCTGCTCGGGCTCGGTCTCCCTTGCAGTGTAGATTTTTTTCAGCGTTTCTTCATCGGCTTCCATCAGTTCTTTCAACATGGGATCAAACTTTCCATTTTCGACTTCCTTCACTATTTCAGCAAGATGTTGCGCTCTGTGAGCCACATACTTTCCGTAAAGCCGCCTTCCAAGGATGGCGATATTATATTGGCAGATCTCAGCCGGGCACCTGGAGGTGCAAAGCCCGCACATGACACAGTCAAAAGAGAGCTCCGCCAGGCGGGCGATATCTCCCCTCATCGCTGCCGCGATGTAGTCCATCACCTCGATTTCCATCGGACAGGATTTCGTGCACGTATTGCACTGAAGGCACCGGAGAAGTTCCGGATAGAGCTTCATCAGCGTTTCGATACTGGGTTTGATCTTCTCCATGTCATAGGTGCTCTTCGTGGCCGGGAAGAACGGAATCTGGGCAAGATACATGTTGGGTTGGACCATTGTCTGGCAGGCAAGCCCCACCTCGATTTTGTAGCTTCCCGGAAACCGGTAGACGGTTCCGCAGGCGCCGCAGATCCCTCCCCGGCAGCCGCACCCTCTGACGAGCTGGTACCCGGCATATTCCATCGCTTTCTGGATGGTGAGCGAGGAAGGAACCTCGTATCTTTTCCCCATTATGAAAATAGGAACTAAATCATCTCGCTTTTTCTCTTCTACTTCCATTGAATCCTCCTACCAATCCCCCCTCACCCCATCCCCACCCTAACCCTCCCCTTGAAGGGGAGGGAGTATTTTAGCTAGCGCTTATGCCACAAGGGGAGAGGGGGATTTTAATTTTTGAATTTTGCTAATTGGAGCCTATTTGTTATTTGGTACTTTCCCTCTCGCTATGCGCTATGCGCCATGCGCTTTGCGTGCTTCTATAGGCTTCCTGATTCTATCTTCAATTCATCTTCCTTGAAGGTGGCCACTGGCGGCACCTCTTTGACGTCTCTTCCAGGAACATAATTAAACATCTTCTGAATCCTATCCCCGACGCTCCTGAACAGCGTTGCTACCGGCAGACGATTAGGACAGGCGCTGTCACACAGGCCACAACCAACGCAAGACGTCACCATGTGGGACATTCGGATGAGGTGGAAGATCAGGGTATCGGTCGGCATCCGGATACCACCCTTCCGGTCGGCCCATCTTAAAAACTGGTCGGCATCATGCTCAAAGACCGGGGTTTTGAAAACACATTCCTTGCAATAACAGATGGGGCAGGCCACCATGCAGTTGTGGCAACGAATGCATGTGGAGAACTGGTCCAGAAAAGATCGAAGATCCTTAACCATTCCTTTAAACTCCTGAAAAAGAGCATCTCTCTTTATTATCCTTTCGGCAATGACCTTGTTGATGATCTCACTTCTTGCTGCAGGCTCACCCTCTGAAAAGGAAAGGACTCCCTTCTCTTCGATCTCCTTTTCAAGTCTCTCTCCTATTTCAACACCGACCTCCTGATCGGTCTGATAACCATACAGTTTCAGGACGATGTCTGCCTGCGGAACAGGATATTCGCACATCTGACAGGCCGCCCGGAAGGCATAACCTGCGGGAGGAACAACTTCTCCCTTCTTCATGCCGTTCACTGTATCCTTTATCAGGGAATCCCCCTTCCCCTCCTTCGCCATTCTCGCATAATCGGGAACCTCAAACGTTCCGGGGCAATCGATGCCGATGAGGTAGAGATTATCCGGTTTGACCTGGAGGAATTTCGTCAACTCGACAATGCCCCTGATCTCACAAGCTTTAAGAACGGCTCCGACTTTCTTTCCCAGATTTTTTATAGCCAAATTGGAGGCAATCCTTGCCGATTGGACGGGCATGGTGGGAGCAAGAGCACAGACACCTTTGAACATTCCAGGGTCCCGGATCAGGGTCTGAACATAACTATCCTTCGTCGGGACAGCCTTGGGAATAAGGATGTCTTCAACGATCCCTTTCTCGAGTAGCGACCTCAGAAAATCAATGATCGCCTCTTCTGTTTTTCCTTCGGTCACCTTAATGATCGCTCGCTTTGCCATGTTGAATTAATCTCCTTCACAGTTCTAATCGTCCCGGCGAACCGGGACGGCTACTGCATTTTATTATCGCCCCCGATAAATGGGGGGTGCACCATTAACCCCCCTACCCCCCTTTATTAAAGGGGGGAGGAAGGGGGGATTACGCATTCCAGAGTTGCTTCATTGGGTTTGGACCCATCTTCTTCAAGTCTTCCACCATCTTCGTTACTGTATCGGCAAAGAGCTTCCCTTCACTGGCGCTGATCCACTTCAGCCAGATACGTTCTTCCCCATATCCCATCTGTTCCAGGATGCCCTTCAGAATAGCTACTCTTCTTCGGGCCTTATAATTCCCCGTCTGGTAATGGCAGTCGCCCGGATGGCACCCTCCGATCAATACACCGTCCGCTCCGTCGATGAGGGCCTTGAGCACATAGATGGAATCGACAGCGCCCGAGCACATCAGATGGATCACGCGAATGTTCGGAGGATACTGCTGCCGCGTGGTGCCGGCAAGATCGGCTCCGGTGTAGGTACACCAATGACAAAGAAAAGCAACAATCCTTGGCTCAAATTCTGCCATCACTAACCTCCTTACATAACTTAAAAATCCAAACTTCAAACATCAAAATCCGAAACAAATCCGAAATCCAACTATTCAAAAACTGCTCAAAAAGAACTTTTCAAATTCGGGTCATTTTGTGTTGTTTCGAATTTCGGATTTCGTGCTTCGAATTTATCCGTTAATCGATGGCTGCATCCAGGACAGCCAGATTCAGTTCCTTTTCAAAGTTCTTCTGCTGCGAGGCTGCATTTCTACAAGCGATGACGCAGGACCCGCATCCCAGGCAGAGTTCCCCGATGACTTCTGCCTTTCCATCTTCCTCGTCGATCACCCTGGCTCCGTAGGGACAGGTCGTAACGCACAGTCCACAGCCGCAGCAGAGTCTCTTGATCACATAGGCCAAATGAGCCTTTTCTTCCACAGCTTCCTTGGATAAAAGCGTGGCAGCCCGTGCAGCCACCGCATTCCCCTGGGAAATCACATCTTCGACAAAGTTTGGGGAATGGCACAATCCGCTGAAAAATTTACCACGGTCCACCGAGTCAAGGGGAGCGGACTTGGGATTGGCCTCTATGAAAAACCCATCGGTATTGAGTTCTACATCAAAGATCTTCGCGAGCGCCCGATTATCCTGAGGCTCGATACCCGTGCTGAGAATGACCCGATCCGCGGGAAGTGTTACATGCTGCAACATCGCAGGGTCCCACACCGAAACCTGTAACGCTCCATTCTCCAACTTCACTTCAGGCTTCTTCTCCAGATCATATCGAATGAAGATAATCCCTTTTCCTCTGGCTTCGTGATAATAGGTCTCATAAAATCCATAAGTCCTTACATCCCTGTAAAGGACATAAACGTTCATGTCAGGATTCATCTCTTTCAGCTTGAGAGCATTCTTCACGGCATGGCCGCAGCAGATGCGGCTGCAGTAAGGATGGGCTTCGTCCCTTGAGCCCACACACTGGATCATCACCACGGAACGGCAGCCTTTTAGACTCCCTTCCTGTTCATAAATCATTTTTTCCAGTTGCCGCTGGGTGATCACCCGGGAATCTTCTCTATAAAGGTAATCCACCGGTGTAATCTCCTTGCCACCTGTGGCAAGAATGAGGATTCCGTGATCAATCACTTTCTCCCCTTCTTGAAAACGGATCTTCGTCCTGTAGTGTCCGTTCTTTTTCTCAAATCCGATGACCTCCGCTTCCAGACAAGGGTGAATGAAATCGCTCTCTTCAACGTCCAAAACCAAGTTATTCAAAAGGACTTGAGGGTTTCCACCTTTTAATGTGTAAAAGGACTCCCGAAGGTTTCCACCCAGTTCTTTCTCTTTCTCTACGAGGTAAACTTCGTAGCCCTGTTCGGCCAGGCGCAGGGAGGCCGTTAGGCCTGCGAGACCTCCGCCCACGACCAGTCCCTTCTTTTCAACCTTCACCTTACCTTTTCGAATGGGCTGAATCCTTCTTGCCCGCTCAACCGCCATCCTGATCAGAACCATGGCTTTCTCGGTAGCCAATTTCGGATAGGCCTCATGGACGAAGGCACATTGTTCGCGAATATTGGCGTATTCAATCAGATGGGGATTGAAGCCCATGCCTTTTGCCATCTCCTCCATGGCTCCCCGGATTTCACGATGGGAGCAACCTGCGATGACGACCCGGTTGAGGCTATGCTCTCCGATCTTTCCCTTGATACCATCAAGATCCCCGGGGAGGCAGGCCAGCCCGATTTCTTCAACATGGACCACCTCTCTCAAAGCCTCTGCTCCCTTGACAAGATCAGGAAAGGAGAGGCTTCTTTTCAGTTCTTCACCACAATGGCAGATGAAGACCCCGATCCTTGGAATTTCCTCTCCTAAAGCCCCCTCAAGAGGATAGACTTTCGACTCCTGGGGAAGACGAATCGGCGCAAGAAAAGAAGCGGCTGCAGCGGCAGCACTCGAGCCTTCCACAACGGATTCCGGAATATCCCGGGGGCCCCGGAACGCACCTCCCACAAAAATCCCCTCAATGGAAGTCTGGGCCGGGGAAAATTCGTCAGTCTGACAAAAGCCCTGCGGATTCAACTGAAGTCCCATCTGCTCTGCCATATCCCGAATCGTCTGGGGAGGAGTGAATCCAAGAGATAGAACCACCGCGTCAAACTCCTTCTCTTCAAAGGTCCCGTCTTCCTTCACGTAGGTGATGAGGAGGTTTTTCGTTCCCTGAAGTTCTTTGATCGACGAAATCGCGCATCGTTTGTAATCAATCCCATATTCGGCCTTCGCTCTCTCATAATAACGCTCGTAGTCCTTTCCCATAGGCCGAATGTCCATGTAGAAAAAGGTAACTTGAAGATCCGCGGAACGGTCCTTCGCGACCATAGCCTGCTTGGTGGCATACATACAGCAGATCGTGGAGCAGTGGTCCTGACCGCATGAAGGATCTCGGGATCCCACACACTGGATGAAGGCAATCCTCTCCATCTTTTTCCCGTCGGAAAGGCGGATCGGGAATCCCTGGGTTGGGCTGGATGTTGAAAGCATTCTTTCGAACTGAATGCTCGTCATCACATTCGCATACCGGCCAAACCCGTATTCTCCTTTTCGTTCAGCCAGGAAAGGTTCGAATCCAAATCCAAGGAGGATGGCCCCCACCCGGACACTCTCCTGTTCCTCTTTCATGTCGAGATCGATTGCGCCGGGACTGCAGGCCTTGACGCACTCCCCGCACCGGGTGCAGGTTTTGGGATCGATGACCAGGCTGTTGGGAATGGCCTGAGCAAAGGGAAGGTAGATGGCTTTCCGCTTTTCAAGACCTCCTCCGAATTCTTTGTCGACCTCTACAGGACAGACCTTGATGCAGGCCTCACATCGGGTGCACCGGGCCGGGTTGACAAACCTTGGCTTCCGGAGAATGGAAACCAGGAAATCTCCTCCTCTTCCTTCGATTCGGGTCACTTCCGAATAAGGCAACAGCGTAATATTGTCATGAAGATGACATTCGTAAATGGGACAGAATGCCGGAGGCGTAGGACTCATGAAGCAAACCCCGCAGGAGTTTGTCGGAAAGGTCTTATCCAACAGCGGGAAGAACCCGCCAATGGAAGGTCCCTGTTCCAACAGAAAGACTTTCTTCCCCATCTCTGCTAAAAGGAGGGCAGACTGCATCCCGGAAATCCCGGCCCCAATTACCAGCGCTGCTCCCTTACTGCCCTTGATCTTGCTCTGTTCCATCGCTACCTCAGAAGATTGTTTGAGGTTTGAGGTTAGAGGTTTGAGGTTTTAAGCAAAAGACCTTGCCTCCACCCTCTATCCTTAAACCTATGACGAATTTGATATGCATCTCAATTATGTCAGTTCCATTGATTTCAACAACGGCTTGGGGGAGATCATGTGTTTCCCCCACCACTGTTCACGCTTCTCAACATCGAACGCAATTCCCATCAATTCGGTAAAGTAAAAGACGGGCATTCCAATGTCCTGTCTCATTTCCAGGTTGGCCTGGCAGAGTCCGCAAGAGGTCACCAGACATTGGGCTCCTGCTTCCTGTGCCATGGAAACAATTTTCCCTACCAGTTTCTTCACGACACTGGCATAGGTCAGCGCCAGGTCCGCACCACAGCAATCGACTTTATATGACCAGTGGACCGGTTCCGCACCCACAACCTTCATTATATCGTCCAGGTATTGAGGATTCTCAGGACTGTCCAGCTGCGTTACCTTCGGATGGCGGACCAAGGCACACCCGTAATAACAGGCAGTCTTCAGCCCCTTCAGAGGTTTCTTTACCTTTTCCTGGATTCTTTCCAATCCGATTCTATTCACCACCATATCCACCAGCGCCAGCAACTCAAAAGAGGGCTGATAGGTGAATCCGACAATCTCCTCGATCTCTTTTCGTTTGGCTTCATCATTTTTGAGTGTATGTTCAGCCCTTTTCAGCATGTTAAAACATCCGGCACAGGGAATAACGAGAGGTCCTGCCTGGGTGGATTGGGCAATCGCAATATTTCTCGCGGGAAGGCACAGAGAAAGCAGTTGATTGAGACTGTGCGTCGCAGCAGCACCGCAGCAGTTCCAATCCCCGATCTCGACCAGTTCAATTCCCAATGTTTTAAGAACCGCTTCCGTGGATCGTCCGAATTCCAGTGAGGTTGAATGATCGGTACAACCCGGATAATAAGAAAATTTCATTCTATTCCTCCAACTCAAAGAGTCTTATAGTCGCGTAGTCTTGTAGTTTGGTAGTCTTTACCCTGACAAGATTATCGGACTACATGACCACTGGACTACACGACTGCCAGACTATTTTTGGCACCTTTCAAAAATCCTCTTGATCTCCTTCCTACCCTTGATGAACTTAGGAAAGAGAGGAATTTTCCCTTTTAGAAAGAGCACCATACCGGAGACAAGGTCCGTAAAGAAATCTTTGCTCCTCAGTTTGTAGTCGATCAGCATGGTGGCCTCATGGACCCTTCCACCCCTCTTGATGCTCTGAATGAACGCTTCATGGAGGAGATGGATATTCTTCTCTTTCGGGTGGACCCCTTCTTTGATGGACATCTCTCTTAAAGTATCCATGAGGACTCCGATATCGATGTCATTGGGACATCGTGTTCCGCAGGTCTCACAGGAGACACAAAGCCAGATTGCACTGCTCCTTAAAACCGCTTCTTTCATCCCCATTTGGATCATCCGGACAATGTTGTTCGGACGGATATCCATATAAGGCGCTGTGGGACAGCCAGCAGTGCATTTCAAGCACTGATAACAGAGGCTGAGGTTCTCGCCGCTTCGCTTTTTAGCTTCCTCCAGGAAGGAAGAACTTGTTTTTTCAGTTATTAACTGAGTCTCCAATTTTTCTTTCTCCATCACCAAGATTGCACCCCCACCGTCCGGCGCCAAAGTCCCTGTGCTAAAGCCAGCGTAGGCATGACGGCTTTGGACGGCGGCGCCCTCACCCTCCCCCGTCGAGGGGGAGGGGAAGGAGTCAGGTGGTAAACGTATCGATCATGCGAAGAACCTGGTTTGCAGAGCTGTTCCGCAATTCGCAGGCGTTATTGGGACAGGCAGCAATACATGCCCCGCACCCCTGACAGAGAGCGCTGTGAACGATTGAAATCCCCCGTTGGATATTTAAGGCTCTTGCCTCGTAGGGACAGACCTCCGCACATATTCCGCATCCGCTGCATATCCGCTCGTCGACGCAGGCAATCAACGGATCCTGCAGCAGTTTGTCGTTCGAGAGAAGGGCCTGGATCTTACTCGCCGTTGCAGAGGCCTGGGAGACCGTATCTGATATATCTTTCGGACCCTGACCGCATCCAGCCAGATAGATTCCCTTCGTTGAACTCTCCACCGGATAGAGCTTGATGTGGGCCTCGGACAGAAAGCCATGGCGGTCCACCGTGGCCCTCAGTTTGGCAGCAAGATCCTTCACGCCTCGTCTTGGGACCATGGCCGTTGCCAGGACAACCAGATCTGCCGTGACTTCCACCATCTTTCCTGTTAGGGTATCTGCCCCCAGGACCTTCACCCTTCCGTCTTCTTGAAAGACCTTCGAGACCCGTCCTCGCAAATAGAGGAGCCCGTTTCCCTCAATCGTTTTCTGGACAAATTCCTCATACCCTTTGCTGTCGGAACGGATGTCCATATAAAAGATATAAGGCTGTCCCTCCGGCACCTGCTTCTTATAAAGGGTTGCCTGTTTGGCAGTCACCATGCAGCAGACTCTTGAACAGTAAGGCATATATCTTTCCGGGTCGCGGGAGGCAACACATTTGATGAAGACAACCTCTTTAGGCACTTTCCCATCCGAAGGGCGGCGGACCTTGCCCTGGGTTGGGCCGTCCGGCGAAAGCATTCTCTCAAAGGTAAGCCCATCGATCACATCCGGAATCAGGCCGTATCCATATTCGCCCAGCCCCTCCTTGGGAAAAAGATCGTAGCCTGTGGAGATGACTATTGCCCCGACTTTCTCTTCGATCCGTTCTTCTTGCTGGTTAAAATCGATAGCTTGTTCAGGGCAGATCTCCTCGCACCGTCGACAACTCCCGTCCAGGAAATATCGACACTGTTCACGGTGGATGACCGGTCTGTTAGGAACACTTTTAGGAAAGAGCGTATCAATGGCCTTTCTTTTTCCTATTCCGCCTTCAAATTCGGATGGGAATTCAACCGGACAGATTTCAATGCAGGCGCCACACCCATTACATTTCTTCCAGTCAACAAAACCAGCTTTCTTTCCGATCACCAGATCGAAGTTTCCCAGGAACCCTTTTACATCCTCAAGTTCTGAATAACAGTAAAGATTGATCTTCGGATGCGCCACAACCTCGGAGGCTTTGAGAAGCAGACTGTCCCGAGCTGGATCAAGGTCGGGAAACGTCTTCCAGAGTTGAGCCATCCTCCCGCCAAGGGAAGACTCCCGCTCTATGAGAGTCACTTCATAGCCTCCATCCGCCATGTCGAGGGCGGCAGTGATCCCTGCCACGCCGCCCCCGATCACCAGAGACCTGCGAATGATCGGGACAGCAATACTCTCCAAAAGTTCATTCTTCCTCACCTTCTCAAGGGTGGACAGAATGATCTCTTCGGCCTTTTGGGTGGCCTTCTCTTTCTCCTTCTGGTGAACCCAGCTGCACTGTTCCCGAATATTGGCAATTTCACAGAGATAAGGGTTCATCCCTTGAGACTTGACCGCCTTCCGAAAGGTATTTTCATGCATACTGGGCGAACAGCAGGCAACCACCACTCCATCCAAACCCTTCTCGGAGATAGCATTCCGGATGGTCTGCTGCCCCGGCTCGGAACACATATAAATATAATCGGTGCTGTGAACCACGTCCCCAACTTTTCCTACCTTCTCAGCAACGGATTTCACATCTACCGTTCCGGCGATATTCACTCCGCAGTGGCAGATAAAGACACCCAGCTTTTTCATGATCGCTTCACTTAAGGTTTAAGGATCGCTTCGCTTGAGGAGCGCTACGCTTGAGGAAAATCCCTTCTTCTTTCCGCCTCCAACCTGAAGGCTCCGTCAGGAGCCGATCCTCAAGTCCGGTGGAACCGGACGGTCCTTAATCATTCTTGTGTTTTGCAAACAGACCCTGGACCTTACTCGCGGCAGCATTGGCATGGGCCACTGCATCGGCGATGTCTTTAGGTCCCTGAGCACAACCGGCGATATAGATTCCTTCCACATTGGTCTCGACAGGTCTCAGTTTCCTTTGTGCTTCCGTCAAGAACCCATAATCATCCGACACAATTCCCAACTTTTTCGCCAGATCCTTTGTTTCCCTGTGGGAGATCATCGCCGTGGCCAGAACAACCAGATCCGCGGAGATCTCGATCTTCCGTCCTGTCAGGGTATCAACACCCCAGACAATAATCTTTCCGTCATCACGAAAGAGGCGCGAAACCCTTCCTCGCAAATAGACGATCCCCTCTTCTTCCATCCCCTGCTGGATGAATTCCTCATACCCTTTTCCGGCGGAACGGATATCCATGTAGAAGATATAGGCCTGTCCGTCGTGCACCTTGTGCTTATAGAGTCTCGCGTGTTTGGCCGTATACATACAGCAGACCCTGGAGCAATAAGGCATATAGCGTTCCGGGTCTCTTGACCCCGTGCATTGGATGAAGACGACTTCTTTCGGGATTTTTCCGTCAGAGGGCCTTTTGATCTCGCCCGTTGTCGGCCCGGAGGCGGAATTGAGCCTCTCAAATGCTAATCCGTCGATCACGTCCGGAACCTCGCCATACCCGTATTCTCCGAACCTCTCTTGGGGCATCAGATCAAAACCCACAGCCGTAAGGATGGCTCCGACCCTTTCCTGAATGAAGCTATCCTTTTGCTCGTAGTCAATGGCCCCAACCGGACAGACTTTTTCACACACCCTGCATTTCTTCTCCCTGAAAAAGCGGCATGCGGAAGGGTTAATAACGGGTTTGTTGGGAACGGCCTGGGGCGATAAGGTATAGATAGCCTTTCCCATTCCCATGCCCCGGTCAAACTCCGATGGGTTCTTCGAGGGACACTTCTGCTGGCAAAGGCCGCATCCCGTACACTTCTCCCAATCTACATAGGAAGCCTTTCTGCGGATCTTCACCAGAAAGTCCCCGGCCTGGCCCGCAACCTCATCGACTTCCGAATAGGTGAGGAGTCTGATACGGGGATGCTGACCGGTCTCCACGGTTTTTGGAGTAAGAGTACACTGGGCACAGTCAAGTGTGGGAAAGGTTTCAGAGAGCTGAAGCATCCTGCCTCCGATAGAAGGAAGTTTCTCTACCAGAACGACCTCATAGCCGGCATTGCCCAGATCGATCGATGCAGAGATCCCTGCGATTCCTCCCCCGATCACCATGGCCCGCTTTATAAAAGAATTTTGCGATGAATGATTATCCACCGTTACACTCATCTAGAGCAATCCTTTCTCATCCAGAAGAGGCATCGGGTCAACAAAGTTCTGCTCAAACCCCAGTGTCCTGTAATCGAGTCCCATCGCTATCCCAAGGAGCTGGGTGAAATACAATACCGGGATTTCTTTAAACCCCAGATACTTTTCTTTGATCTCAGCCTGTTTGTGATCCATGTTGAAGGTACACATCGGGCAGGTTGATACAACTACCTCCGCCCCGTTCTTCATCGCAGAAGTGAGAATCTTGTATGAACACTCCGTTGCTATGTCCGGAGCGCCGACCGATTGGAATGACCCGCAGCATTCGATCTTGTATGGAAATTCGACTGGATTCGCCCCCAGTGCCTCTAAGAATTCTTCAAAAAGGGTCGGCCGCTCCTTATCATCAAACCCCATCTCTTTAAAAGGCCGAAGAAGCATGCATCCGTAATAAGGAGCTGCCTTAAGGCCGGCCAGACTCTTCTTTACTTTTCCTTTCAAACCGGAAAATCCAATGTCCTGCTTCAGGATCTCGAGATAGTGAAGGACCCGCAGGTCTCCCTGATAACTCTTCTCTATAAAGTTGTTGATCTTATCTCGTTTTTCACCATCTTCCTGGATCAGCCTGTTTGTCCTTTTTATCACGTTAAAACAAATGGCGCAGAGTGTTGTCAGGGTCGTTCCTTGTTCTCTCGCATTGGCAAGAATCCTTGACGGTGCAAGAAGAGCCATGAGGTTGTCGGTGGCCAATGGAAAGGTTGCACCGCAACAGGTCCAATTGGGAAGCTCCTTCAGTTCGAAACCAAGGAGGGAAGAGCATTTCCTTGCGGTCTGATCAAGATTCTTGGCCTTTGTGTAGAGCGTGCATCCGGGAAAATAAAGATAATCCATAAAAACTCCAAAAATGCGAAATTCGAATATCGAAATCCGAAACAAGTCCGAAGTTCCAATATTCGTTTTGCCTTTATTTATGAGAGAAATTTACGGAAGCCGCTGATGAAGGCGATCTGTGGAACTCTTTCAAGGAACTCTTCCGAAAATTCGGAAATTTGAATGCGATCTTGCCGGTCCTTTTTCCTCAGGACCACCATCCTGAGCGCATCCATAACCCGAGCAATATCGATTCCCTTGGGGCACCTCGATGTGCACTGAAGACAGGAGGCACAAAGCCAGAATGTATTCGCCTTCAGGGCCTCTTCTTCCAGACCCAGCAGGGTATATCGAATAATCTGATGTGGGCCCACTTCCATTGCAAAGGCAACAGGACATCCTGCCGTACAATTCCCGCATTGATAACAGGCAAAGAGGTTCTGTCCGCTGATCAGTTCTACTTTCTTTGCGAATTCATTGTGGACCATCTGCCTTTTCAGCTCGATCTTCATCATTCATCTCCAGAATTTAAAAAAAATAAGTCTTTTGGGCTGCAGAGGAGCAAAAAGAACTATCAATTTAACTTTAAAACACAATTATCAGTTCTGCTATTGAGAGAACTCTACCGGGGATATCTTTGATATAATGGATTCAGTCTTATTCCTTTCTGTATCGCTTCTCTCCCTCGATATAGAGGTCATTTCCCCTCACATCATTGACCACAATTACCGGAAGGTCATCAACCTCCAATCTGCGAACCGCTTCTGGCCCCAGGTCTTCATAGGCCACGATCTCCGCCTTTATCACTCTTTTGGCCAAAAGGGCTCCCGCTCCTCCTGTGGCGGCAAAGTACACTGCCTTATGTTTCTTCATCGCCTCTTTCACCGTCTCAGATCTCATGCCTTTTCCAATCATGCCCTTCAAGCCTTTCTCGATCAGCAGGGGTGAATAGGCATCCATACGATAGCTCGTTGTTGGCCCTGCGGAGCCGAAGGCCTTCCCCGGTTTGGCAGGGGCAGGACCGACATAATAGATAACCTGTCCCTTGATATTAAAAGGTAGTTCTTTCCCTTCCTTCAGCAAGTCGATCAGCCTTTTGTGGGCCGCATCTCTTCCAGTGTAGATCGTGCCTTTCAACAATACCCGATCTCCGATCCTCAATCGTTCTACGTCTTCATCCCTCAGTGGAGTCGTTAATCGAATTGGCTCTGTCATATGTACTCCCAAGAAATGGTACGGGATTCCGTCCTTCGACAAGCTCAGGACGATGGTTCGATCCCGCGTTTCGCGGGATCGAACCACCTATCTCCTTAAATTATTACTTCCTTATGCCGGTGGACGTGACATTGAATATTAACAGCTAAAGGAAAACTGGCGATGTGGCATGGCATCATCAGGATATGGACAGCCAAAGAGGTAATCCGGCCACCCAGTCCCTGTGGACCGATTCCCAGTTTATTTATTTCTATCAAAATCTCCGATTCGAGTTGATCTAACTCCGGGTCTGGATTTTTGTCCCCCAGAGGTCTCAACAGACTTTTCTTAGCCAGGAGGGCTGCCTGTTCGAAGTTTCCTCCGATTCCCACCCCTACGATTGTCGGAGGGCATGGGTTGGAACCCGATTCTTTTACCCTCTGTACAACATACCGTTTGATCCCTTCCACTCCATCAGAGGGCGTTAGCATCACCACCCGGCTCATATTTTCACTTCCACCCCCCTTTGGCGCCACAATCATTTTTATCTTTTCACCGGGAACAATTTCCGTATGAATAATCGCCGGTGTATTGTCTCCGGTATTTTTTCGTGTGAAAGGATGGCAAATGGACTTTCTCAGATACCCATCCCGGTATCCTTGGCGGACCCCTTCGAAGATCGCTTCCTTCAGGTTCCCTCCAACGAGATGGACATCCTGCCCCAATTCCAGGAAGATCACAGCGAATCCCGTGTCCTGACAGATGGCAACCCGCTCCTCCTTTGCCACCCGGGCATTCTCTTTCAACTCCTTTAAGATCTCAATCCCCAGGGAAGACTCTTCCTGCTCAATCCCCCGGTCAAAAGCTCTCAGGACGTCCTCTCCAAGGTCCGTGTTGGCCTTCATACAGAGGTCTTTTACCTTCTCTTGAATGAGCTTCACATCGATCTCTCGCATCATCTCCTCGAAACATACTGTAAGATCGCTCCGCTTGAGGACTGAGGATCGCTTCGCTTGAGGCAAATCACTTTTTCTTTTCGCCTCCAACCTTAAGGCTGAAGGCCGGTCCTCAAGTCCGGTGAAACTGGACGTTCCTTAAGCCTTTATTTATAACTTCAGCTCTGCAATACTCTTCTTCACGCTCTCGGCTGATTTCACCACAAGCGCTTTTTCTTCCCCTGTCAGCTGAAGCTCAATGATCGACTCTACCCCTCTTGCCCCCAACTTGACCGGAACGCCGAAGCAGATATCCTTTAATCCATACTCGCCATTGAGATAAACACAACAGGGAAGAATTCTCTTCTTATCCTTCAGGATCGCCTCTGTCATCTGAATAGCCGCCGCAGAAGGAGCATAGAAAGCGCTTCCCGTCTTGAGGAGATTGACAATCTCACCCCCTCCTTTGCGCGTCCGGTCTACCAGCCGGTCGATGGTTTCCTTGGGAAGAAGTTGGGAGAGCGGAATGCCGCTTACTGTGGTATACCTGGGAAGAGGGACCATTTCATCACCGTGTCCCCCAAGAAGCAGGGCCTGAATATCCTCAACCGATACATTCAATTCCATGGCAACAAATGATTTGAACCGCGCCGTATCCAGGATTCCCGCCATTCCGATCACACGTTCCTTTGAAAGGCCGCTTCTTTTGAAAGCTAAGTATGTCATCGAATCCAAAGGGTTGGTCACGATGATGAGAATGGCGTCGGGGGACCTTTCTACCACTTGACGAACCACCGATTCAATGATCTTCTTGTTGGTTTCCAGCAAATCCTCCCGGCTCATTCCCGGCTTCCGAGGAACGCCGGACGTGATAATGACCACATCCGAACCCTTCGTCTCGTCATAGCCATTCGTTCCGATCACCCTTGAATCGAACCCTTCAACGGGAGATGCTTCGAAAAGGTCTAAGGCCTTTCCTTGGGGGATACCCTCGATGATATCGACCAAAACGACATCACCCAATTCCTTTTCCGCAGCCCAGTGAGCGGCTGTGGCTCCCACAAACCCTGCCCCGATGATGGAGATCTTCCTTCTGGTCATTGGTCCCTCCTCTTTCAAATAAACGATAGACGACGAACGTTAAACGATGAACAAAAAATCACCGTCATAGGTCAAAGTTCATCGTTCATCGTCCATTGTTCATTGTTTATCCTCACAGTAATATCGGATTGATCCCTGCGGGATGCTACGCCCATGCTTAGGGTTTAATATCTATTTTTGATATCCCCTCAAATGGAAACCGCACGTCTTCCGGATAAGCAGCTCAGGTTTCAACAATATCTCCTTGGTGGAAGGTTTGATCGCACCCCCTTCGATCTTCTCTACCAGGGTTCTCACTGCAAGAGCCCCCATTTCAAACTTCTTCTGACCGATCGTGGTCAATTCAATTCCTTTAATAGAAGAAAATTCAATATCATTGAATCCGATCAATGCAATGTCATCAGGGATTTTTGAACCCTCCTCAAGGATGGCCTGATAGGCGCCAAGGGCCATATAGTCATTCGTTGCAAAGATAGCGGTAGGGGAATCCGGCATTCTCAAGAACCATTTCCCTCCCCGATAACCGGACTCCTTTAGGAAATCCCCTTCAAAAATGTAGGCCTCCGGAATGTCGAGACCATATGAGGCGAGGGCCTTCTTTCCTCCCTCTAACCGTTCAAAACCTACGGATGAATCAGAGGAACCCCCGATCATTCCAATTCTCTGGTGGCCAAGTTTAATCAAGTGTTCAACAGCTAAGAACCCCCCAAGCTCGTTATCCACCCCGACATAATCGACTTTTTCCTTAACAAGGGAGAGAGTGGTCCTTCGGTTGACCAGGATGATTGGAAATTCGTCTTCAGCCAATCTTCCCACGTTAGGGTCCTTCATATGGGCAGAGGTGAGAATAATCCCGTCCACCCCCTTGCTCCGAAGCATGTCGATATAATGTTTTTCCGTAGCAAGGTCAGAGCGGCTGCAGCAAAGGATGATGTTGTACCCCAATCCTATTGCCGTAGCCTCCATCCCTTGAGCCAACTCATTATAGAAAGGATTGACGATCGTGGTGATAATGAGACCTAAGGTCTTGGTCCGCTTCATGACCAGACTTCTTGCAATAAAATTGGGCTGATAATTGAGCTCTCGTGCGAGGGAGAGAATCTTCTCTTTTGTATCGGTTCGTATCCGGGATTGATTATTGAGGGCCCTGGAAACAGTAGTGTGTGAAACGTTGGCCAGGCGAGCAATATCTTTAATTGTGATTTTTTTCTGCATAATGCGTTAACGGTAACACATCATTAGATCAAAATCAAACATACAAAAATTATCCCATTAAATCAATTTGTTAGAAAATAGCACCTTAAAATCCCTCCCAACCTCCCTTTGCCAAAGGGAGGAGATCATTACCCCCCTTAGAAAAAGGGGGGCGAGGGGGGATTTTCATGGTTCGAGGGCGCCCTCCGGGTATGGGGCATTAATTAGAATCTGCTCATAAATTACCACCTCAATCAGAATTGTCAACTTTCTACGCTCTTTTTTGGGCTTCGGCCTTCGCCTTCGCTATAGCTTCATCCTCTTTCTTCACTTCCTCCATAGTCTTCGGCTTCAATTTTTCCGGCATGGGCTCCAGACCATATTTCCACTTCAGGAAGTCAACCCCGGTTTTCGGATAAAGGGCATAGATGAGTGTATCACACAGACCCTTTGCAATCCCTTGGGTCTCTTGCTTTGCTTTCTCCAATTCCGGCTCGATCAAATCCGCTGGCCGACAGGTAATTGGTTCTTTCCCTCTTTTATATCCCTTAAGAACAAGCTTCTTAATGTCTTCTGGTATCGGCACAGGCGACTTTCCATAAAGTCCGTACACATAATCCTGTGTTTCCATCGATACCATTTTGTAACGGCCAAAAAGGACATTCAGCACCGCTTGAACTCCCACGATTTGTGATGTCGGCGTCACAAGAGGAGGATACCCCAGGTCTTTCCTTGTTTGCGGAAGCTCCGCATATACCTCTTCCAATCGATGTATTGCCTTTTGCTGTTTGAGCTGGCTTACCATGTTGGAGATCATCCCACCGGGGATCTGGTGTTTCAGCACCCCTGTGTCGATAACCGCCATCTTTGTGGTGTCTAAATAGTCCCGGTATTTCGGTGCGATTGTCTCGAGGTATTCTCCCAGCTTCAGCATGTTCGAGAGGTCCAGACCGGTGTCCCAGGGTGTCCCTTCCAAGGCAACCAGGATCGGCTCCACCGCAGGCTGGGAGGAGCGCAGTGCAAAGGGGGCCAATGCTGTATCCAAAATGTCGACCCCTGCCTCAACGGCTTTTAGATAGGTCATCGAACCCATCCCGCTGGTATAATGCGTATGGAGTTGAATCGGAATCTTTACTGTCTTCTTTAAGGCTTTAACCAGCTCATAAGCATCATAAGGGGCCAGAAGCCCGGCCATATCCTTGATGCAAAGTGAGTCTGCGCCCATATCCTCCAGGATCTTTGCTTTTCCCAGGTAATATTGGAGGTTGTAAACGGGCCCGCCCATGCGACGCTCTGTCAATGAATAACAGATCGTCCCCTGGATATGCTTTCCAACTCTCTTGATAGCCTTAAAGGCCGACTCAAAATTTCGCTCGTCATTCACAGCATCAAAACAACGAAAAATATCAATTCCCACTTCCGCAGATTTCTCTATGAATGCATTGACCAAGTCGTCCGGATGGTTCCGATAAGCAACCAGATTCTGACCCCGAAGAAGCATCTGGAACGGTGTCTTTGGCATGAGTTTTTTCAGGATTTTGGGCCTTTCCCAGGGGTCTTCTCCCAGAAAACGGTGGGCTACATCAAACGTTGCGCCACCCCAGATTTCAACGGAATGGAATCCTACTTTATCCAGTTCCTCAGCTATCGGAATCATGTCCTCGGTTCTCAAGCGGGTAGCCAGACTCGACTGATGCCCGTCTCTTAACGTCGTATCGGTTATCTTGACCGGCTTCTTTGTTATTTTGTCCATCCCTTCCATTCTGCTCTCCTTTCTTTATTTCCTTGTTTATCTCCCCCCGACTATTGGAAGGCGTCAGATTTATCGAATTGCCTATTTATGCAGAAATCATTAGGGTGAAAAGGGCTATTACATTAATATTTCCTGAGTTATATAAGAAAATCAAATTATTTGCGTTAACGCTAACATAGGTATCTATTCTTGTCAAGAAAAATAGACGACAGCTCTCAAAAAACTGCTTCCCACTCTCTTGATGAAATCGTAAAAAGTCGAAAAGAGCTGATAATCGTCATTCCGGCGAAAGCCGGAATCCAGTAATCTCAGATAACTCAGATAATAATGAAAACACTGGACACCGGTTTTCACCGGTGAGACGCCTCCTGACGAAATCAGCTCTCTTGATTATGCAGATTAAGAAAACGATTACTTAGATTTCTGCTTTTCCCACGCATATGTAGTCTGCGTGATCGTTCCATAATCCCTGCCTACCGCAGGCAGGTGTGTAATCAGAGATTTCAAGGTTTTCCCTGAAATCTCTATTAATGGACTTTCTTCCCATACCCTTTCCAATATTTATCTCTTAACTCCTTCTTGTGGATCTTTCCCGAACCCGTCCTTGGGAGGGCCTCGACAAAATCGATCGATTTGGGGACTTTGTAATGAGCAATTCGATCCTTACAGAACTGGATGATCTCCTCCGCAGCAGCTTGATGCCCGGGTTTTAGAGCAACGATCCCCTTGACCGCTTCTCCCCATTTCTCATCTGGGACACCGACCACCGCACATTCCAATATGGCAGGATGGATATAAAGGATATTTTCTACTTCCGTGGAATAGACATTCTCTCCGCCGGTCAGAATCATGTCCTTTTTTCGATCCACAATGGTGACATAGCCTTCTTCGTCCATGACCGCCATGTCCCCTGTATAAAGCCACCCCTTTTTGATTGATTTCTTTGTTTCCCGGGGCAACTTCCAGTAACCTTTGGTCACAGTGTCTCCCCGGACAATGATCTCTCCCACCTCTATCTCATCCTTCTTGATCTCCTGCCCTTGCTCGTTCACCACCTTCAACTCTACGCCAATGAATTCTCGGCCTGTCTTGGACTTGAACCGAAGCTGGTTCTCAAAGGACAATTTCTTTAAATGATCCTTTAAGATGGACAGCGCCAGGTAGGGGCTGGTTTCTGTCATTCCATAGGTCTGGATATAATTACACTGGAAGATCTCTACGATCTTGCGAACCACCTCTGGAGCAATGGGAGCGCCGCCGCTCAGCAAAGCTCTCAAGCTGGTATAATCAAATCTGCCGGCCTCGGGATGGTTCACCATCAGGTTTAGCATCGTCGGAATGAGATTTGTAATCGTCACTTTTTCTCTCTCAATGGTCTGGAAAACCTTCTTTGGATCGAATTCCTGAACGATCACATGAGTTCCCCCAACCCACGTGATGGCCCACGTGGCCCAGGCATCGGCAAGATGAAAGAGGGGGGCGACGTGAATCCAGACATCATGGTCTGTGAGATGAAGTTCCGCAATCGCTCCAAGCGCATGGGTGCAGACATTCTTGTGCGAAAGCATCACCCCTTTCGGACGGCCTGTGGTACCGCTGGTATAATAAATCTGAGCAATGTTTTCGCCTGTCGTTCGGACTTCAGCAACAGCGCTGAAAGCGACCTTGGCAATAACTGTCTCATAATCCACATCGCGCGATTCCTTTGCTTTCCTTCCCCCGCCGGTCCAGATGATTTGATGGACTCCCTCTATCTTCTCCCTGATGGAATCGACCTGTTTTTCAAACATGGGATCGGCAATTAAGATCTTCGATTCCGAATCCTGAAGGATGAATACAATCTCCCCAGCTGAGAGCCGATAGTTAATCGGAACGGAGGTGCCTCCGATCCGGGCAATGCCATAGTAGGATTCTAAGAAGTAATGGCAATTGGGATGAAGGACGGCAATTTTGTCGTCTTTCATGACTCCTGAACTTTTAAGGTGTTGTGAAAGACGGGAGATCCGGTCATCAAACTCCTGATAGGTCCAGCTTCTTCCCCCGCAAACAATGGCCCTCTTCTTAGGAAATAGCTTGACGGCTTTCTTCAACGTCTCTGTCAGAATCAATGTTTCTCCTTTCACTAAAGAAAAGACCGGGGGGTATTGGCTGATTTTTCTACCACCTCCGTCTTTTCTTGTCAACGGAAATCCTTGATTACAGTGATCCCAAATGATGACACAGATTTTTCTTTGATTTCACTGCCCTTCTAAGATAATTAACCCCACCGTCCGGCGCCATAGTCCCTGTGCCAATCCCAGTGTCATTATGGCGGTTCTGGACGGCGGCGCCTCACCTCCCAATATAACCCCCCCAACCCCCCTTAGTTTAAGGGGGGAATCAAATGATCCCCTCTTAGAATTAGAGGGGGCGGGGGGAGTTACAGGGGAGGAAGGGAGGGGTTACTTCGGTGTAATCGTTTCATAATTGTTGTAATCAGGGATTTCTGGGCTTTTTCAGAAGTCTCCAAAATTTATATTGACACAATAACCCAAATTGTTTAATTTGGCATAAAGAGCGGTTTAGGAATAATTTTCAAGTCTTCGGACCTTAAGAAAGGAGGCCTCTATATGAATAGACTGGTAAAATGGTTCGTGCTTGTCCTTTCAGGTGTTTTTCTAATCGGTCTTTCCATTCCTCTATCTTTTGCGGCTGAACCTATCAAAGTTGGAATCATTCTTCCTCTAACCGGGGAGAAGGCGGCATTCGGGGAAATTGAGAAAAACTCCTTTATCATGGCCCTCAATGAGATCAACAAAGCCGGCGGGGTCAAGGGCTCGAAGATCGAATTGTTGATTGAGGATGATACCGGCAAACCCGATGTGGCCCGTGCGGCTACGGAAAAACTTGTCTCCAAGGACAATGTCGTCATGCTGGGAGGCGGATATGGCAGTTCCGAAACCTATGCCATCGCTGGGGTAGCCCAGCAAAAAAAGCTTCCCTTACTCGTCAATACCGGATCGGCAGATCGGATCACAGAACAGGGCTGGAACTACGTTTTTCGTTTAAATCCTCCGGTGAGTGAGTATGCAGCGGCCGCTGGAAGTTTCCTTAAGGAAGTGGCCAAGCCCAAGACGGCAGTCATCCTTTTTGAGAATACCCTTTTTGGCACCAGCGGATCGAAAGAATTTGA
>Ga0214473_10001941_pt1 | contig 26211 bp, 27 predicted proteins | sample RVTome_7_FD_203509 | JGI IMG/M metagenome (GOLD analysis project Ga0214473, IMG submission 203509) | Soil microbial communities from uranium-contaminated site in the Upper Colorado River Basin, Wyoming, United States - RVT98D197 | ecosystem: Environmental > Terrestrial > Soil > Contaminated >...
GTTCCGGCTGATGCGCCCTGTTTGCAGGCACACTTGCCCAATGAATTGGGCAACTACAGAATTCTTGCCAAACTGCTGCTGGATGGCAAATCACACATCGAAAATAACCTGGCATTTCCAGAGATCGCTTTTGGATATTTTCAGCATATGGTATGTGCAGGCCTTGATCTGGATCTCAAACTCATGCCGCTTAAGATCGATGTCTTCCCCATAGGCAAAGGCTTTCAAATAGCTCTTTTCATCCCAACGCCGGACCTCAAAGTCGTTGAAAACGGCCAGCTCGGTTTCGAACAAAAAAATAAGTTCGTTAAGCCATTCCACCAAGAGTCCCTCGGCGTCCTCGGACCGAACTTGAACTTCGTATGTTTTCTTTTTTTCAACTTTTGTCACATCCGTCATAAGGCTGAACATGCCTCTGGCGGCATTCTCAAAGGCCTCTTTAAGAGTTTTGCCGTAAGACCTAAGGCCTATGTCGGCAGTGTGTTCCAGAGGCTCAAAGGGGATCACTTTTTTTCTCTCTTGTCCCTGCTTTTCCTGGGTTTGGCCTTGCCGCGATGCGCTTCTTCCTCTTCTTTTGTCTTAATGACCCTGGCAATGGCGCTGACCTTGTTATCGCCTTTCATGCTCATGACGCGAAAGCCCTGCGTGTGCCGCCCGACTGAAGGGATGCTTTTTGCTAGCATCCTGATGACTATGCCTTCAGTTGAGACCGCCATGAGTTCGTGATCTTTCTGAACTACCCTGACTCCGGCGAGCCTGCCTTTGCCCGCAGTTGTGCGGATTGTCCGGACCCCTTTGCCTCCCCTTTTTTGGAGAGGATACTTCTCCAAAGAGGTTCTTTTGCCGTAGCCTTTTTCCGTGATGACAAACAAGGCGCCTTGGTTGCCCTTGACAACCTCCATTCCCAGCACTTCATCATCCTTGTCGAGCCTTATGCCTTTTACGCCGGAGGCGGCTCGTCCCATCGGTCTGACCTCTGTTTCGCTAAAGCGAATCGATTGGCCGTTTCTGCTTACAAGGATCACGCTCTCATCGCCGTCGGTCAGCCTCGTGCCGATCAGCTCATCGCCTTCTCTTAAATTTATGGCAATTATCCCCTCTCTTCTAGATGTAAAGTAGGCTATCAGAGGAGTCTTTTTGCTCAGACCGTCTTTGGTGGCCATCATCAAGAACTTTTCTTCTTCAAAGTTGGGCACTGCGATGACCGCGGCAATCTTCTCGTCCTGCCTTAAGGGGAGGATATTTACAATGGCTTGCCCCTTGGCGATTCGGCTGCCGAGGGGCAATTCGTGCACCTTTAGCCGATAGACTTTGCCGATGTTGGAGAAGAATAAGACGTAATGATGGGTTGAGGAGATAAAAAGATTTTCAACAAAATCGTTTTCCTTTACATTCATCCCCAGTACGCCTTTGCCGCCCCTTCTTTGCTGCCGGTAGGTCTCAAGCGGCAAGCGCTTTACGTAGCCCGAATGAGTAATGGTTACGACCATCTCTTCCTCTGCGATCAAGTCCTCTATGCTGAGCTCAGCCTGAGATGCGATTATTTGAGTTCGCCTCTTATCGGCATATTTTTCTTTTATTTCCAGAAGCTCATCTTTGACAATCCTTAGGACCTTTTTTTCATCGGCAAGAATTCCCTCATATTCGGCTATCTTCGCAAGTAACTCTTTATGTTCTTCTTCGATCTTGGTCTGTTCAAGCTGGGTTAGTCTCTGCAATCTCATATCAAGGATTGCCTGGGCCTGGATCTCATCCAGGCCGAATCCGGACATGAGCGCGCTCCTTGCGGTATCAACGTCCTTTGATTCCCGAATGGTTTTTATTACCGCGTCAAGGTGAGCTAAGGCAATCATTAATCCTTCCAGGATATGTGCCCTTTCCGCGGCCTTTCGGAGTAAAAATCCAGTGCGGCGGATTACCACTTCTTTTTGAAAATTGATGTATTCGGTGAGAATGCTTTTTAGATTGAGGGTTTTGGGCACCCCGCCGACAAGAGACAGCATAATTATCCCAAAGGTCACTTCAAGCTGGGTATGCTTGTAAAGTTTATTAAGAACGATCTGCGGGATAGCGTCTCTCTTTAGCTCGATAACGAGCCGCATCCCCCTCCTGTCGGATTCGTCTCTCAGGTCGGATATCTCGGTCAGCTTCTTCTCCCTCACGAGTTCGGCGATCTTTTCGGCCAGCCTGGCCTTGTTGACTTGAAAGGGAAGTTCGGTGACGATAATGCTCGTCCTTCCGGGTTTTGTCTCCTCGGTTTCCGCTCGTCCTCTTACTCTTATAGCGCCGCGTCCGGTCTCATAAGCCTGATTAATTCCAGCCTTCCCGGTTATTATGCCGGCGGTTGGAAAATCCGGACCCTTAAGAGTTTTCATCAAGTCTTGCAGCTCAATGTCCGGATTTTCTATCATCAAAATGGCGGCATCGATGACCTCGCCGAGGTTGTGCGGCGGGATATTTGTCGCCATTCCGACCGCTATGCCCGTAGATCCATTGACCAGTAGGTTGGGAAATCTGGACGGCAATACGGCCGGCTCTTCAAGGGACTCGTCGAAGTTAGGGACAAAGTTGACGGTTTCCTTGTCAATGTCTCTGAGCAGCTCCATGGAAAGCTTTGCCAGGCGCGCTTCCGTGTATCTCATTGCTGCCGGACTGTCACCGTCGACTGAGCCGAAATTGCCGTGGCCGTCAATCAATTCGTAGCGCGAAGAGAAGTCCTGCGCCATCCTGACCAGGCTGTCGTAGACCGCCACGTCGCCGTGAGGATGATACTTACCTAAGACTTCTCCGACAATACGGGCGCATTTCTTGAATGGCCTGCCGGGATACATGCCCATGTCATACATGGCATACAGGATTCTTCGATGAACGGGCTTTAAGCCGTCTCTTACATCGGGAAGAGCCCTTCCGACAATTACGCTCATTGCATAATCGATGTAAGAACTCTGCATTTGTTCTTCAATGTCGACAACTTCTATCTTTCCAACTGTGCTGGATTGATCCATGCTCTAAAGCTTCCTTTCTTATTGGAAGTATAAATTTAACACGCGCAAAAAGACAACGCTGCGCGTAAATCCAAATGTCAAAATCCAAATGTCAAATCAAGCTCAAAGCCCAAAATCCAAAAGGCTTTCTGCGGCCTTTGACTTGCCTTTGTCATTTGGATTTTGGATTTGATTTGGCATTTGAGCTTTGGATTTGGCTTCTATACTAAATATCCAAGAACTTCACATTCTTCGCGTGCTTCTCAATGAACTCGCGCCTGGGTTCCACTTTGCTTCCCATAAGCGTCGCAAAAATCTCATCGGCCAAGATAGCATCCTCAAGGGAAACTTGAAGGAGTGTCCTGGTGGCCGGATTCATGGTCGTCTCCCAGAGCTGTTCGGGGTTCATTTCCCCCAAGCCTTTGTATCTCTGAATATTAGCCTTTTTCTCTGTCATTTTCAAAGTCTCTTCCAATTCTTTCTCGCTGAATGCGTAGTGAGCGGTCTTGTCCCACGAGACCTTAAACAGAGGCGGTTGAGCAATATAGATATAGCCCGTCTCGATCATAGGAAGCATAAAACGATAGAAAAAGGTTAAGATCAGGGTGCGGATGTGGGCGCCGTCAACGTCGGCATCGGTCATGATAATGACTTTGTGATAGCGGGCGCCTCCGATGTCGAAGTCCTCGCCCACGCTGGTTCCCAGAGCGGTTATTATGGCTTGAATTTCATCACTATTTAATATCTTATGAAGACGCGCCTTCTCAACATTAAGAATTTTTCCTTTTAGCGGCAGAATTGCCTGAAAGATACGGTCTCTTGCCTGTTTAGCCGACCCCCCTGCGGAGTCTCCCTCAACCAGGTATATCTCGCTTGAGCTCGGATCAGTCGAAGAGCAATCCGCAAGCTTGCCCGGAAGGGACCCACTCTCCAGAATGCCTTTTCGCCTCGTCAGCTCCCTGGCTTTTCTGGCTGCTTCGCGTGCTCTGGCGGCTGCGATTACTTTGCTGACAATGAGCTTTGCATCCGGCGGATTCTCTTCCAGAAATTCACCCAGCTTCGTTGCGACGGCATTTTCAGTCAGGCCTCTAATCTCGGTGTTTCCAAGCTTAGTCTTAGTTTGGCCCTCAAACTGAGGCTCGCGAAGTTTGACACTTACGATAGCCGTCAGTCCTTCTCTGATATCTTCGCCGGTCAGATTGTCTTCCTTCTCCTTTAGAATTCCCTTGCTTCTGGCATAATCGTTTACCGTTCTTGTCAGGGCATTCTTGAATCCGATCAAGTGTGTGCCACCCTCGTGGGTGTTTATGTTGTTGGCAAAGGTGAAGATGCTCTCTGCGTAGCCGGTATTGTATTGCATCGCAACTTCAACGATTGAGCCCGCCTCCTCTTTTTCAAAATAAATTATCTTTTTGTGCACGGGGTCCTTGTTGGCATTTAAGTAGTCAACAAAATCAATGATGCCGCCTGAATAGGTAAACACTTCCTGTTGGGGCGGGGCTTCGCGCTCATCGAGAAGGGAGATCTTAAGGCCCTTATTTAGGAAGGCCGTTTCTTTCATTCTCTGAGCCAAGGTCTCCAGTTTGAAATCAATTTCCTCGAAGATCTCTTTGTCGGGCATGAAAGAAATAGTCGTTCCGGTGCGCTTGGAGTCTCTCACGGGTTGGAGTTTGGTTGTAGGCTTTCCTTGTTCAAACTCCTGGTGATAGGCCTTGCCTCCTCGCCTGACTTCAACTTTCAGCCAGGTCGACAAAGCATTCACTACGGACAGGCCCACACCGTGGAGGCCGCCGGAGACTTTATAGCCTTCTCCGCCGAATTTGCCTCCCGCATGAAGCATGGTAAGAACTATTTCAACAGCCGGTTTTTTGAACTTCGGAATGTCTTCGACAGGAATGCCGCGGCCGTTATCTTCGACGGTTACTGAATTGTCGGGATGGATGACGACCTCGATTTTGTCGCAAAAGCCGGCGAGCGCCTCATCAATCGAGTTATCTACCACCTCGTAAACAAGGTGGTGCAGTCCTTTTGGGCCGGTGCTTCCGACATACATGCTCGGCCGCTTTCTAACCGCCTCCAATCCCTCCAGGACCGTAATGTCTTTAGCGGTATATGTGGTGTTTTTCACAAAAAATCCTTCCTCCAATGAATTTGAGTAGAAAAAATCAGGGGGTCTGCGCGCAAAAAAGCATTCCTATTATATCATATTTTGCCTATTCAAGAAGGCTTTTATCGTAAATCGCAAGCGCCGGTTGCGCCTCCGCAAAACTAGATTTGGAAAATCTCAGAGAATCTTCAAATTTGGTCCTTGGTATTTGAGGAAATGTGGGATTTGTGTTCCCTCTGCCATCTCTTGAGCTTCTTATCGTAGATCAGAACTCTTCTCATGCTTTCTCTAAGCTCTTGGTCGTCTATTTCCTCGACTATGTGGTCCACCTCGCTCATCTCGACTGCGCTGAGCGCAACTCTTTTTAAATCCACCGAATCCTCGTCCGGAGCATGCTTGCTCTTTGCATTTACCCCTCGTGTCAAGAACCTTATCTCCCTGATTTGATCTTGCTTCAGGTGCGCATTAATTCTTTTGACGAGATGCCTTTTCATCAAAGAGAGTTCTTGGGTCCACATCGGGCTAGAGGTTGTTACAAAAAGAATGTCCTTCTTCACGCTGAATGCTTGGGCGTGAGCGGCGATTTTTTCCCCTACGATCTGCTCCCAATCGGTGAGGGCTTTCGCGCTTTCGATTCCCCTTTTTAGGCCAAGCCCCGCAAGGATTTCGTTGAGGGCGCCTTCGATTTCTTCCAACGTATGCCTTCTTCCATGCTCACCGTGTTAGTTGAAGACCAGATAATAAATGCATCTCGTCGTCCCGAAAATCAACCGGCTTCTTGACTTTGCAATCAGAGAGTTTTTGCTTCAATTGGCCCGCAAAGCCTCGTCTTTTTCCCGGCCTTTGTTGATTCTGTTAAGGCAGAGAATAAGTTCTACTTCACCTGCCCCGATCCCTGCTTCCCTGGCGATCCTTGCGGCACTCCAGCCTTGACCTGCCAAATCAAAAATCATTTCCTGCCTTGGGCGGTCTGCAGGATGAGGCAAGGCCGGGTTTGTCAGGGCCGCTTCCACAGGGGGCCTTTTCGCGGATTTCACCGGAGGCCACGAGCGCGGTCCTGCCGGTCTGATAAGCTTCTCATCCAGCTCTCTCATTACTTGATCAGCGGCGACAATCGATTGATTCAGTTTGTCGGTGGCCGCCTCCGTCTTAGTCAATGCATCATTCACGGATTGCTCCAATTCAGCCAGAAAATGACTTACGCTATTCTCCAGCTCACCCAACTCCTGTTGTTTCGATGACCGAGAGGTTGTCCTGGTGAGTGTTTTCAGGCCTTGAAAAACTGCAAAGGGAAGCAGAATAATCACGATAGCTAGAAAAAAGGCCAAAATCTGCATGTCTTATCACTCCTTAAATGATATGCTTACACGCTTTGCCGGAAGCCTCTTAATAAGACTCTTGAACTAGACTGCAAGATACAGGTTTAAAATGAAAAATTTAAAATGAAAAGATAAAAATAGCAATTGCTTGTCCGATAAATCAGATCTTTATATCAACATGCTGCCCGATCTTTGGATCGGTTAGCGCATCATCTTCGTTTTGACTGTCGCCGGCCGTTTTTCGCTGTTCAGGTGATGAAGTGCGTTTGTCTCCTTGCCTTGGTTTGCCTCTTTCTTCTTCACCCGCGGAAGCCACCTTTGCCTGGTTGTCTTTTGTTCCGGCTTGTTTTTCCAAATAGGCGGTAAATTGCTGTCTTGCTTTTGACCGGTGCTCACTTTGTTGGATTCTCTCCGATTCCCGTTCCATTTGCTCGGTCCGGGGAGCAACAATCCGCACTTCCGCCAACCGCATGGGCATCGTTCTCACCCCTCTTCATTAATGCAAAATGCAAATTTCAAAATGCAAAATGTTACAAACCAACAAGCAGACATCTGACATTTTTTTGCGCGTCATGCTTTTCGCCAAAAGAAGGCTCCCGCTCCGTGGATTCCAAGTTATCAATACGGCGCTCCCATTTTGCAGCACACTGCTACTTGTCAGCAATGTGGCTGAGTGGGCGTGCTTGATCATACGGAGCAATCACGATCTTGCCCTCTTCTTCAAAGAGACGAACATGTTCCATCTCGTCTCTGAAAAACATAGTCGCCTCTCCAATTATTATTTTGACGCCCGGAAGTATTGAGCCCGTAACTGCAAGTTCAGCATTTCCGGAAACAGAAACCGCGGCACTTAAGTCTTCTTCCTTTTCAGAAATGGCGGCCAGCCTTTCCAGGAGGCCGGAGAGAGTCATATACAGACGATAGAGCTGACTTTCTCGCTTCTGCGAAAGGTGGCTTTGCTCTCTCATCTCCCGCTGGATGAGGGTGATTGCTTTTTGCGTTTGATCGAGGTCCCGTCTGCACGCAACTATCTCGGCCCGTGTATTGATCAAGTCCTCTTGAATCTCAGGCACGACTCCAAGCTCTATCATGGTCGGAGTGGCTAAGTGCGAGCCTATCGTGTGGGCCTCAACTCCCGCGCCGGCTCTCAGCAATCCGCCGGCTATTAAGCCCCGTTCTCCCCTTGCTACGATCTTATTTAGCGCAAAGACTTCACTGTGGAGAATTGCACCCGTGACCACGACGTTTTTATTGGAGCGTACTTTTCCCGACGTAATACAGCTTGTGATTATGTCTCCCTCTGCTGAAATAAAGCCCTTGTTATGAGCCTGAACGCCGCCTTCGACTGTTATCTTTCCGCCGGCGTGAAGACGGGCCGCTTCTACTCCGCCGCCGATTTTGATGTCTTGCGTTGCTTTTATGACAAAACCGTCGCGTACCCATCCGTCAACATGGACGGCGCCCTCGAAATCAACGTTGCCGGTGGAGAGGTTAACGTCGCCTTCGATTCTGTGGATGGCCGGGGTGCCGGCCCCGGTCTTTCCTGATTGTGAGCTAGATTTTTTCATACAACTCATCCTTGTCCCCGGTTAGATCACGCAGATGGCTCAATTTTTCGCGCAAGACCAGAACCGCCTTGGCCCGAATCTGAGATATTCTTGATTCTGAAAGACCCAAGACCTTGCTGATCTCCTTTAATGTCAGGCCGTCGTAATAATAAAGGCCGGTTACCGCCCTCTCCTGTTCCGACAAGCTTTCGATGCCTTCCGCCAAGCTCTCCTTGATCTCTTTCAGCTCAACCGCGACCGAAGGATTCAGGCTTTGCTTATCTTCCAGTTCTTCGCCCATTGTTGCAGACCGGTCGCCATCTTTGACAACGAATTCGTCCAAGGAAAGCAGCGGTATCTTACTTACCTCTAAGACCAAACTCGAAAACTCCGTCATATCAAGATCGAGTTTTTTTGCCACTTCTTCATCCTTGGCTGCACGACCGAGCCGGCCTTCAACTTCCGAGTAGGCTTTCTCGAGTTGCTTGGCTTTTTGCCTCAAAGAGCGAGAAATGTGATCATGAACACGGAGCTCGTCGACGATAGCGCCTCTAATGCGCGGTATTGCGTATGTCTGAAACTTGATTCCTCGATTATAATCATACTTCTCAACCGCATCGATAAGCCCAAAAATACCGAAACTTACCAAGTCCTCATTTTCTCCGTAAGGCAGTCTGTCCTTAACTCTTTCCACCACATACTTGACGAGCGGAACAAACTGCAAAATCAGCTCCTCTTTTGCCTTCGTGTCGTCGTAGAGCTTATATTGAATCCATTTGTTGTTGAGCTCGGTCTGTTTCATCGTGTCCACTGCCTCACCGGATCGCGCAGGTCCCTTTTTTATTTTTTATCTGTCACTTTTCATTTGTATTTTTTCATTTTACATTTCCAATCTACGTCGGCGATTTTTTAAACTTCTCTGCCTCGACTCCTTTGTTTACTTCAAAGCTGTCTTGAAGCAAGTCCGAAGGTGGCGCGGACGTAAAATCCAGATTGACTCCTTTTGCCGGCCGTTTTCTCTCTTTTTGCTTTACTACATAATCAGTTAAAGCTGCTCTTATTATCACGGAATTGATAATTGATAGAGTCACCCACAAAAGAGTTGCAGCCAACAAAGATGTCAGCAAAAATCGTTCCAAGAGAACAGACAGGATATCGCCGCCCGAAATAAGAGCAACCAGGGTGGACAAGAAACCCAAAGCCAGGCCGAATACTAGTGTGCATTTCAAGACAGTCCCTTTTGACATCCGCCTTTCCTTAGCTTTTGACGCGTTTTGCTCTTCCGATCTGTTCGTTGAAGAGGTATCCGACAATTCTGTCTCTGTCGCTCTCTTCGATAACCTTGAAGTTCAGGTGCACGACATTTTGGTCTTTGCTTCTTGCATCCTCCGATTGCCTGATGACTTCACCGATCGCATCCATGGCGGCATTTGCCTTTACTAGCTCGATCTTTAATCGAATTCTGGTTCCGATAGGAGCTTCCTCTTCCAGCGGAAGCTGCAGGGTGACACCATTTCCGCTCAAGTTTTCTATTGATGCATCGGTAAAATCTTCGACTAGAAAATCTTCCGGTTCACTTACGATCTTGTACCTAATCCTGACGCCTGGTTTGTTGAGACGAAAATGTTCTCTTCTGTTGGCCTGCATAGAGTCCTTCATGTTCATTGCCGGCTCCAAAGTCTTGAGAGAAATCCGCGAAAACCTTGACCTTCGTAGGTTTCGGGTATTTCATTATCCAGCTTTGTTGTTAGTCTGTTGATGCATTGCGCCGCTTCGCAATTTGGATAGCTCAGGATAAACGGCTCTTGTTTTCGGACGGCGCGTCCCACCGATGTATCGGTTACGATATGGCCAAACGTGTCAACGTGCTTGTTAAGGAATTTTTTTGAAACCCTAGCGATTCTTTCGGCTATCTCGTTGGCTTCGCTTTCCCCGGTCACCATGTTGACCAACAATTTTATGTCGATATCCGGGTCCTCTCGCGATAACACTTTGACCAGGCCGTATGCATCGGTTATGGCTGTCGGCTCCGGTGTGGTTATCACAAAAGCCTCACCGGCTGCCAGTATGAAGCTTAGAATATTCCTTGAGATGCCGGCTCCCGTATCGATCAGAGTGATTTCCGCTTCTTTTTCGAGCTCGACAAAGCCGGAAATAAGCTGCTCGCGTTTTTCATCAGAGAGATTCGCCAACTCGCTGATGCCTGAGCCTCCCGGAACAATCTTCATTTCATGAGGTCCTTCAATGAGAATGTCCGACATGCTTTTTTCTCCTGCTATTAAGTGCTGGAGATTATATCTGGGAGTTATGTCTAAAAGGACATCGATGTTGGCCAGTCCCAAATCGGCATCGAGGATCAGGACTTTCTTTCCTGCTTTGGCCAAAGCTATGCCCAGATTGGCAACCAGATTGGTCTTGCCTACGCCTCCTTTGCCGCTTGAGACCGCTATAACTCGCTGCCTGGTAGAGGACTGGTTTTGTCTCCACATGTAGTCAGCGGGCTGTGTCTTGATCTCACAAAACTGAGATCTCCTAGCTAGCTCGCGAAGCTTCTTTGCTTGATCTGTCATCTGCTATCTCACCAACTATCATTTGTGCGATTTTTTGGGGTTGGGCGACTTCAATATCGTCCGGCACGTTCTGCCCGGTTGTAATATATGAAATGCCGATGTCTACGTCAGCCATAATGCTTAATATGCTGCCGGGCGAGGTTGTCTCATCCAGCTTTGTAAAGATGAGTTTGTCAACCTTGGCCGGGGAAAATCTGTTAATGCTGTTCATTTGATCGCTGAGCTTTGTTGTCGCGCTCAAGACCAAATGCACTTCGCTTTCCGCGTAGGAACCCAGGAGCTCGGTCAATTCCCTCAAGTGCATCGTATTATCCGGGCTGCGCCCTACGGTATCAACGAGTACGAGGTCTTTGTCCTTGTGTCTTTCCAATGCCTCCCTCATTTCCTGACTGGAAAAGACGACCTCGATCGGAACGCCGATTATCTCGGCATAGGTTTTCAACTGATCAACAGCCGCAATCCGGTAGGTGTCTGCGGTTATGAGACAGACCTTTTTGTTTTTCAGCAAGCTGAATTGGGCGGCCAGCTTGGCAATTGTTGTGGTCTTGCCGGTGCCGGTCGGCCCGATCAGCGCAACGACTTTTCTCTCTTCCCCGGAAACCGACAGCGGCCCGCTTGCGTTGATCATCTGGGAAACCCGGCCGCAAAGGGCCTGCCTCACTCTCTCCGGATTCGCCAGCTCCTCTTGCGTCAGTTGTTCTCTCACGTATCGCACAAGGTCTTTTGCCGGCTTCTCTCCCACATAGCTTTCCAGGAGAGCGTTATACGCTATGGCCAGGTTGTCATGCGCGTTTCGGAGCGGGTCGTCCAATTGGCGGGCGATTGATCTCACGATTGCTTTTACTTCGTCAATCTCGCTTTCCAGTGTTTTCAGTTTCTCTGCGCCTCCGTCCGGGGGAGGAGCAGAGATCGTTAACGGCGCCGGTGCTTGAGGGGACCCCGGGTCATATGGTTCGGGACGGGGCTTGGTTTGATAGTCAAGCAGGTTCACGTCAATTGCCGCTGTTACTTCAAACACGTCCTTGGCGAGAAAGTTGAGAGACCCGCCCGGCCGAAACTTGCGCGTATTCAAGATTACGGCCTCGGGACCTAACTCGGCCTTGACCCTTGCCAGAGCCTCTTTCATGCTCGGAGCTTCATACTTCTTAATTCTCATGCCATGCTCACCATCCCTGTTGATTGTAGTTCAACTTCCGGCGGTACTTCGTTATAAGATAAAACCACCAGGCTCGGTATGCTTCGTTCCGTTAGCCTCTTGAAGGGCAATCGGATACCGGGAGAACTTAAGACGACCGGAGATTTGCCTTGAGAAAGCGTTGTTTCAAGATTCTGCGAAAGGCTGGTAAGAATCTGTTGCACCGCATTGGGGTCTAACGCCAGAGTGGTTCCGTGATCCGTTTGGTGAATAGCATCAGCAATATCCTTTTCAAGCTGAGGGTCGAGAGTAAGAACCTCCAATTTTCCTTCAGAGGATTGATGCTGCTTGCATATATTTCTGGCCAGTCCCTGTCTCGCGTAGTTTGTGAGCATGTCAATATCCTTGGTCGCCGGCGCATAGTCACCCAGTGTCTCGAGGATGGTGACCATGTCGCGGATGGAAACCCTCTCCCGCAGCAGGTTCTGCAACACCCTCTGAATCTCCCCGACTCTCATGAGGCCGGGGACGAGCTCGTCCACTATTACCGGGTAGTTTTGCTTAATGCTATCGAGCAGCGCCTGAACGTCCTGGCGCCCCAGCAGTTCATGCGAGTAGTTCTTAATGATCTCGGATAAGTGCGTTATTACAACCGAAGCGGAGTCGACTACGGTGTAGCCCGAAAGCTCGGCACGCTCCTTTTGAGATTCGGAAATCCAAAGCGCCGGCAGTCCAAAGGCGGGCTCTTTTGTCGGTATTCCATCGACTTTTTCCTTAACCACACCGGCATCGATGGCTAAATATTGGTCTAGAAGAATCTCGCCGCTCGCGATTTCCACGCCCTTGATGTTTATCTTGTAGTTGTTGGGCAGTAGCTGGATATTGTCTCGAATGCGTATCGGAGGCACCACATATCCCAGCTCCAGGGCGGTTTGACGCCGCATAAGCGTGATTCGGTCAAGAAGTTCTCCGCCCTGGTCGGGATCGACTAGGGGAATCAGTCCGTATCCGATCTCCAACTCGATCAAATCAACTTGAATCATGTCGAGGAAGTTTTCCGGCGCGCGCAGCTTCGCCTCTTCTTTCATTCTCTCTCTTTCCTTTTCCAATTGGTCGGAATCTTTTTGATCGGATTGGCCTATGACATACGAAGCGATGCCCCCAAGGCCGGCGATGGCAAAGAAAGGAAGCTTGGGCAAACCGGGTAGGAGGCCAAAGAGCGCCACAAGGCCCGCCGCGATAGCAACCGGCCGGGGCTTAGCAAGGAGCTGCGTGGCAAGGTCTTCTCCCAGATTGCCTTCGGAGGCGACCCTGGTGACTATGAATCCGGCAGATGAAGACATTAACAGGGCCGGTATTTGTATAACGAGACCGGCGCCTATGGCCAATCTACCGAAAGTCTGTAGCGAAGTGAGTATGTCCATATTGAGCTGTGTGGCGCCGATTATAATTCCGCCTATGAGATTAACGGTGGTTATGATAATGCTGGCAATGGCATCGCCCCTTATGAATTTGCTCGCACCGTCCATAGCACCATAAAAGTCCGCTTCGCGTTGTATGGTCTTGCGTCTGCCTTTTGCCTCCTCTTCCGTAATCAGTCCGCTGTTGAGGTCGGCGTCGATGGCCATTTGTTTGCCGGGCATGGCATCAAGGGTAAACCGTGCCGCCACTTCGGAGATTCTGGTTGTACCGTTTGTGATGACAACAAACTGAACGGTTCCGAGAATTATGAAGATAATGATACCCACCGCGTAGTTGTCCCCGATGATAATCGAACCAAAGGCATTGACTATTCCGCCGGCCGAGGCCTCGGAGAGGATTAGACGAGTTGCGGCAATGTATAAGCCAAGTCGAAACATGGTCGCAACCAGGAGAAGTGTGGGAAAGACCGAAAAACTGAGTGTTTCGGCCGTATACATTGATATCAGAAGAACCATCACGCTGAGTGTCAGATTAAAAGCAAGCAAAGCATCGAGGACGACGAAAGGTAAGGGCAAGATCAGCATCAGCACGATGAGCCCTACGGTCACGGCGATTATGAGATGGCTGTAGCGGCTAAACTGCGCCAATAAAGATTGATTAATGGTCTGTTTGTCAGCCATTTAACGCAACGAGCTCCTTTCTAGATCTTTTCTAAACAACTTTTCGCGCCCCGAGCTGGTATATATAGGCCAGAATCTCGGCCACGGCTTTGTAAAGCTCGAGCGGAATTTCCCGGCCGATTTCAACCGAGCTGTAAAGGGATTGAGCCAGAAATACGTCTTCCACTATCGGGATTTTATGTGCTTCGGCGATCTCCTTGATTTTTTCCGCTATCAAGCGCTGCCCTTTGGCTATCAGTTTCGGGGCGCTCATTTTTTCCGAGTCATACCTGAGGGCCACCGCCAAGTGAATCGGGTTCGTGATTATCACATCAGCTTTTGGAACTTCCTGCATCATACGACTCATCGCCAGTTCAAATTGCTTCTTCTTGATTTTGGATTTTACTTTGGGATCGCCTTCTGCTTGCTTGACCTCTTCTTTTATCTCCTGCTTGGTCATTCGAAGGCTCTTTTCATGGCTGTATCTTTGATAAGCGTAGTCAAAAATGGCAAGAATCAGCAATGCAGTACCGGTTCGCATGCCGAGCTCATACGCTATTTCGCCCAAGGCTCGAAAACTCTGACCAAGCTCCATATCGATCATGCCGATGAGGTTACTATAGTTCTTGACCATGACCGAGTAAGCAACATATCCGATCAGGACGATCTTAAAAATGGATTTGATCAACTCGACAAGCGAACGAGGCGAGAACAACCTCTTAAAACCGTTTAGCGGATTGAGCTTGTCCAATTTTGGAGTGATAGGCTTGAGTGACATCTTGGCGCCTACCTGACTGAAGCCAACAGCCACACCGACGAAGGAAGCAACTCCTACTATGGGACCGGCCAGCTTAACATAGGTAACCAACACAGAGAGGAAAAGGGGCGCAACGTTTTCCTGGGTCAGAGTTGTTGAGCTAGAGTTGAGAAAAGTGGTCTTGATCAAATCGGTTAAGGTCGTCAACATATACGGGCCCATCGCTTTGATCGCCCAAAAGGTGGAGAGGAGAATAAGGGCTGAGTTAAGCTCGACGCTTCGAGCTACCTGGCCTTTCTTTCTTGCGTCTTGTCTCCGCTTCGGCGTTGCCTTTTCAGTTTTTTCCTGCTTTGACATTTGCTACCTCAGAACTTTTATTGCTTCAACCGGCAGCTTCTGTATGAGCCGCCCAACGTATGTGAAAAAGAACGGAAGGATTAGAGACACAGTTGCTAGTCCCACGGCGATCTTGAGCGGCATTCCCACGATAAAGACGTTCATTTGGGGAACGGTCCGGCCAATTATTCCCAAGATAAGCTCGGTCATGAATAAGACACCAATAGCGGGCGCACCTATCTTCAGGGCTATCACGAAGATGTCACAGAAGAGCCGTACAAGGTTGTTTGTAATGCTTGCTGAAAGAACGAAAGTCGTCAAAGGTGAAACCTCAAAACTTCTTGCCAGAGCGGTCAGAAGAAGATGATGGCCATTGACAAGCAAGAAAATAAGCAAGCTGACAATGTACTTGAACTGGCCCATGACTGAGGCGTTGACTTTGGTCATGGGATCGATCAGACTGACCATCCCGAATCCCATCTGAAAATCCAAGAATTGGCCTGCGGCAAGAATGCCCATGAACATCACCATTGAGGTATAGCCGATGATTAATCCTACAAACAATTCTTTGCCGAGGTGGAAAGAGTAAGAAATCGGGTGATGGGACAAAGCCGTTCCCGGTAGTCTGACAAAGGGAAATAGCAACAATGCTGTTAAAAGGGCCAGACCCAACTTGGTGTGGCGAGGAATGTCTTTGTTGGAGAAAATCGGAGCCGACACGAAAACCCCCGAGATTCTCGCCAATATCAAAAGAAAGCACAATAGTTGATCAGCTGTCGGATTTAGAAAATCCACACGTCTCCTTTGCTAGCTTCACGATTCTTCGAGAATGCGACTCACGGCTTTGGCTCCACAGACTCATGCCATTGACTCTAAATCAAGAATCAAAGATCAAAAGTCAAAACGACAGATCAAAATGTAAAATGGCTTAGAATCTCTGAAACGAGAGACTTCTCTTGAACCATCTTTTATCTTTAATTTGTCATTTTGATTTTCTATTTTTGATCTTTCATTTAATACCAGGCAATATCAAAATACACAGCCCAAGAGCGTTGCTCGAAAATCCGCCACGGTAGGACTTATTTAATGTAACTAGACAGATTGATGAAAATGTTGCTGGCAAAGTCGATGTATGTCCTGAGCATCCAGGGTCCGAACAGAGCAAAAGCTAGAATCGCCGCCAGAATTTTTGGAATGAATGTCAAGGTAAACTCCTGAACCTGGGTCACCGACTGAAATATGCTCATTGTAAGCCCCGCCCCGAGACACAGCAGTATGATTGGCAACGAAATTTCCAGGGTGACAATGAGGGCTTGTTTGCATATCTGCATAACCATTACGTCAGTCATGAAATCGCTCCTCTGGTGCCGCCGTCATTTAAAACCCATTACCAATGCCCGGCTGGTGAGATGCCAACCATCAATTAGAACAAACAGAAGGAGTTTCAGGGGCAACGAGACCATCATCGGTGGCAGCATCATCATGCCCATTGACAAAAGAATGCTCGCCACTACCATATCTATGACGAGAAAAGGGATGTATATTAGGAAACCCATCAAGAACGCCGTTCTTAATTCACTTATGATAAACGCAGGGATGAGAACGAAGGTAGGCACATCGCTTGGGCCGTGAGGCCTTGGAATTCTGCTTAGGCTCACAAATAGAGCAATGTCTTTTTCCCTGGTTTGCTTAAACAAGAATTTGCGAATCGGCTCGCACCCCTTTTGAAAGGCCACCTTATACGTGATCTTATTGGACATGTAGGGCTGCAATGCTTTGCTGTTAACCTGGGCCCACACCGGGGCCATGATAAAGAAAGTAAGGAAGAGCGCTAAACCAACAAGCACCTGGGAGGGAGGAATCTGGTGGGTTCCCAGGGCATTTCGAACAAAAGAAAGCACTATGATGATTCTCGTAAAGGAAGTAAGCATGATGAAGAGGGCCGGGGCTAATGACAGAATAGTCAGGAGGAAAAGTACTTGCAGGGTTACCGCTACGTCTTTAGGTCCTTTGGCATCTTCGACCCCAAAGTTCACTTTAGGAATCGGAATATTGGGAGAAGTCCCGGCAACGGCAAATTGAATTGAGCAAAACAACCAGAGAGTCGCTGTGATAATAATCAAAACAACAGCGCCAAATTTGATAAGCGAAGTCTTGCTCGCCCTTTTTCCCGTGTCGCCTTTAGGAGTACGCAAGCAGCTACATGCCTTTCGAGTCGGAGACAGATCCGGAGATCGCAGGGATCTGCCGGTTCAATTTGTTTGTTGGAGCACGAACCTTGGAAAAAAACCTGATCGGCCTTATCTGCCCTTTATTACCCTTTCTATTCTGCATTTAGGGCAGGAACAATTCTTCCGTTCCTTTTCGCTAAAGGCTGTCTTTTGAGGCAGGTTTCTACTTTTTCTCAGCTCGCTCAAGCTGACAATTTTTTTGTGAATTGAATCGGTAGTCGTTTTTAGATTGTCTTTAATTTGTTCGGAAGGAGGGTTGTTTTCGCAGGCCAAGAATTTCTCAACAAAAGTGTTCAGATAGTTTTGGAACGGTTGGAGCGCTTCTCCTTTTCGTCTGGCCTTCGCTCTTAGGTCTTCTACCTGATCGGGATCGTCTAGTTCACTAAGCACATCTATGCTGTTTCCGCCAAGCCCAACCAGAAGAATTCTCTCGCCCACTTCGACCAGGCAAATTGCCTTGTTGGGTGCCAGGTACCGGAGGTCCAAAATGTTGATTAGTTCATTAGCTCCGCCGTAGCTGTTATTCTTTGCCATCACGAACTTTATTCCCCAGATCGCGCAGTAGCCCAGAGCCAAGACGAGAACAAAGTAGAAAAGATACTTGAGGACTGCAAAGACAGAGTTAAAAAAGCTTGCAAAAGCGCTTTTTTGAGGCTTTGCTTTCGCCGGATCCTTGTATTCATCAAGAAAGAAACTCTCTTTCTTTTCGGTTTCTGAGATGGAGGAACCGGTTTTTTTTGCGGTTTTTGACGAAGCGGGTTTGGCGCTTGCCCGCAGAGCTTTGGGGTAAGCGAAAGCGATCGTCCCTACAAGAAAAGAGACAATTAAGAAAAAAACCCATTTTTCGCGGAGTCGCAGAGCTTTCAGAGCCATTTTCTAATCGCTTTTTGTTTTGAACACAATAATTTCTCGGGACTGCTGGCCAATCTTTTTTTCAAGATACTATAACTACAAAATATGTCAAGGGTTTGGGCAAAAATACTATATATTGTGCGTGCCGGCGATTTTTCTGATAAAATCAGTTAGTGTTCGCTAAGCAAGATTTGCAGAGGATGTCTCTGCTTGCGCTCAAGTATCCGGAGTAAGAGATGACAGACATTAGCAGTCTAAACATTGTAAATACTCTTAGCGCCGACACATCGCCAAAAGGAAGCGCGATTTTCAAAGAGGGACAAATTCTTTTTGGCAAAGTCGTCGGCTTGTTCAGAGATCAGGTCATCCTCAGTCTCTGCGGTCGGAATCATTTGGCGGAAACCACACTTCCTTTGTTTCCGGGGGAGTCGATTCGGGTGCGTGTGGAGGGGACGAGAGAGAAGAAAGTGATTCTAAAGCTTCTTGACCAATCACCTGGTCAATCCTCGCCTCCTTTGAGGGAGACCGAGATAAAAAATGCTCTGGCAAGCATAGGAGTCTTTGCTTCAGATCAAAACATTGGACTGGCCAAAGCCTTGATCGGGTCCGGCTTGCCTGTCACAAAAGACAACCTAAATGAGCTACTTAAGTTAATCTACTTAACGGAGAATGGTTTTTCGGACCTGGAAGAAGGCTCCCGGGCTATCCTTTTCCTGAAACTCCGGGATGTGCCGGTCACGTCTGAGTCGGTCGGTCTGGCCAAACTGTTCCTAAACAACGAGATAGCAATATCTGGTGAGCTCAACGAGCTTCAAGGTAGTCTTTGGGACTTCCTAAGCAAAGGCAGGGGCGAGACCCCCGCGTCTTTTTCGGAGCTCGCTCGATCTGTCGCTGATGACCTGCAGGCAGTATGGATAAATCCGCTCAAACCGGGGAATTTGGCCGAACAAGTCAGAAATTTCCTAGGTATTCTCAGCTATGAACACCAGTTGATTTCGTCGCTCGTTGCTGAAAAGGACACAAGCTCATTGGATGTTCAGCAGAACCTCAAAGGAAGGCTGATCTTGCTCAATGAAGACGTTAGGGGCATCATTGGCGGCCTTCCGCAGGATCAAATCGGCTCACTTGGTTTGGACAAAGTGTTGGAGCACGCAGTGTCGCTAATCAGGTCTTTTTCCTCTCTGCAATTATGCAATCAGGCGTCTCTCGACAGGACCTTTGACTTCCTGTACCTTCCGATCCCGATTGGACTTGGAGACACTCATGCGACTGCCGAGGTAAAGATATTTCGGCGGTCCGGGGGCGATAAGACCAAGCCGATCGATGCCTCAAACTTCAAGCTCGCCTTTCTCTTGGAGACACCGAATCTGGGCGTGGTCAATATTCTGCTTGACGTTGTCAATCAGAGAATAAAGTGCCAAATCGGAGTGGAGAGTGAGAGGATAAAGAAAGTCTTCGGTGAGCATTTGCCGAGCTTGAAGGAGGGACTGGAGCAATTCAATTATACCTTGGATGATGTTCGATTTTGGTCGTTGCAGGAAGAGGGGAAACCCGACTCTTTTGCCGAAAAGGGCGGGTTTTGCTTAGGCAGTGTAGACATTAAGGTGTAGGGCAACAGATGGTGATAAAATGGGTCGTTCAAATCCTTCGGAGAAGAAATCAAAATCGGCTGTGGCGTTGAAGTATGAACCGAAAGAAGATTCTGCGCCAAAGGTCACGGCAAAAGGAAGGGGAGCTGTCGCCGAGAAGATCGTTCAAATTGCGCGCAAAAACGGCGTTTCCATCCACGAGGATCCTTTGCTTGTGGAGATCCTGGGGCAAATTGATATCGGAAGAGAGATTCCGCCGGAGCTCTATCAGGTAATTGCAGAGATATTGGCATTTGTTTACCAGCTTGATCGAAAAACAGGGCAAGTTGATTCCTAGACAAGAATTCAAAAAAATTTAAATTAAAAAAAGGATTCAAGATATTGTGGCGAATTATACGGGAAACCGGTATATATAGGGCAAAGGCAGGCGAATCGCTACTATATGTGGTGTGGGCTGCCGTCGTCTTTAGTTCCGGTTATCCTGCGAGCAGGTACGTTGACTTCGCGGAAGGGAGGTGAGAGATGCTTCGAGGGCTTAATATTGCCGCTACCGGCATGCTTGCGGAAATGAACAAGCAGGACTTGATCGCCAACAACCTGGCAAATGTCGAGACAAACGGTTTTAAGAGGGATGTGCTTGCTTTTGAGTCATTCCCCATGGCCTTGGTCTACGCTTATGAAAGCGGAAGCTCCGGGAAGAGCTACCAGGATACTTCTCCTGCACCGATCGGTTATTTGGGCACAGGAGTCGGAGTCACCGAAGCCATGATTGATTACAGCCAGGGCGCGTTTCGCCGCACTGAAAATGAACTTGATTTTGCTTTGATGGGCGATGGTTTTTTTGCCGTTCAGACGCCTGACGGTGAAAGGTATACTCGAAACGGAAATTTCATGCTTGATGCTCAAGGGCAGTTGGTGAATTCTGATGGGTACCCCGTACTGGGGCAGAACGGAACTATTCAGATCTCCGGGACAAAAGTGTCGGTTGACGAATCCGGGAATATCTCGGTTGACGGTCAGACCATCGATTCCTTCAAGTTGGTTGTTTTCTCGCAGTCTGATGCACTTGAGAAGGTGGGGCATAATCTTTTTGCGGCTGGCGCCGCCGGAGCTCCGGCAACCGATGTCGAAGTCGCCCAAGGCTGCCTGGAGGCTTCGAATGTAAATGTGGTTAAAGAAATGGTTGAAATGATTGCGACGCTCCGGGCCTATGAGGCTAATCAGAGGGTTATTCGCAGTCAGGACGAGATGTTGGGCAAAGCTGTAAACGAGGTAGGCAAATTAGCGTAGAGACTGGACTGTTCGTGAGGTCTCCGGGCCGCTGACCGACTGAAGCGGCTCATTTCAGGAAAAAAGCCGATGAGCGAATAGAGACTTGCGACGCCTTATCGCTAGTCGCTGATCGAAAATCGCTCGTCGGGTCTTAGAGAGAGAGGCGAAATATGATTCGTTCACTGTGGACATCGGCTTCTGGATTGCTTGCCCAGCAGCTGAACACAGATATAATCGCCAATAACCTGGCAAATGTAGACACGGCCGGGTTTAAGAAAGCAGGCGCGGCCTTCAAGGACCTCGACTATCAGGAAGCAAACCCGGGCGGACTCACTCTGCCGGGCCTATCTCCAATCTCTTCGGAGCTCTGGGTTGGCACGGGAACAAGTCTTGCGGCAACCCAAAAGAACTTTTCCCAGGGCGAACTGTTGCTGACCAGCCAGCCTCTGGACCTGGCGGTTGAGGGAAGCGGTTTCTTTCGCGTTCTGCTTGAGGACGGTGGTTACGGCTATACGCGGGATGGCGCGTTGGGCATAGATAGCCAAGGAGGGCAGCTGCAAACGGTATCCGGTTATCATCTGTACCCTCCGATTACTATTCCTTCAGGAGCGACCTCGATAAGCATCGCAAGCGATGGAAAAGTCACCGCGTTCGTGCCCGGGGAGAGCGAGCCTCAGGAGCTTGGCCAAATCAAACTGTACAGATTCGTTAATTCCTCCGGTCTTAGCGCTGAAGGCGAGAACCTTTATATCGAAACCGTTGCTTCCGGAGGGGTAACCGAAGGAACGCCCGGCTCAGGAGGCTTTGGCCATCTGGTTCAAGGCTATTTGGAGCGATCAAATGTCGATCTTGTTGAAGAGATGACGAAACTAATTACCGCTCAACGGGCCTATGAGCTCAATTCAAGGGCTATCCGGAATTCAGATGAAATGTTGACGATTGCCAACGGCATTCGTGCATAGAGGAACTGTCGACAAAACTGTCAACAGTCCAGTGAGGAGTGAAGAGGGAGGAGTGAAGTGGGAAACCATAAAGTCAAAAACCTGATGGTTATGCAACAGGCTTTTGCTGGGAGAAGTTATGAGTTTGCCACAGTCCCAGGGGTGTCAAGGCAGTTGGGATGTAAGGTGTGGCTAAGAACCGGCTCGGCTTGAAAGGGAGTTGAAAAATGGAAGTCAATGGGTTGGAAGAGGCGCTGCAGTCTCAAATGCCCGCATCACAGCCGGGAGCAGTTCGGGTTTCAACGGATTTTGAGGCGTATCTTGCGCGCGCTGCAGAAAAGTCCGATTCTCAGACGAATACCGGGGCGGAAGATGCAAAGCTCAAAGAGGCTTGCCGGGAACTCAGCTCCTTTTTTCTCTCCTATATTTTGAAAGGAATGTGGGAGACCATCCCGCAGTCGGACGCTTTTTCGGAAAACAAGGCGGCCCAAACATATCAGGAAATGATGACCGAGAAGTTGGCTGAGACGATATCCAAATCGGGATCAATGGATCTGGCCTCGATAATCTATAACCAGCTGGCGAAAGATCAGAATCTTGATCAAGGTCAAGGGCTTGAAGAGGAGAAGCTCAGCGCCCAAGGAATCGAACCGGACCGGAAAGCGTCTTGATCTTTGGCGGTCCGGATTGAGCGCGAAGAATGGATTTTCAGGCTCATTGACATAGTTTCCCTTGCGGAGTATATTTGCGAAGAAGAAACAGCTGACACAGGAAAGAATAGGTCATTTGTCTTTGGCTTTTGAGCAGCTTGACCAGGCGGGATTTGCGGCAGAGGAAGTGTTCGATGATGATTGTCCGGTTTTCAGGTGAGCAGCCCGGCAGGTGGCGAAAAGAGCGGTTTTTGTCGATAATCTAAGAGAGTTGTATGGAGGGGTGAGTGAATGCGAATTTCAAACAGCCGGCTCGACAAAATCCTTCAGAGCTACCTTCAACAGACTGAAACCGTAAAAGACAAACAGGCAAATTCTGTGAAGAAAGAATCCGAAGCAAAATCCAAAAGAGATTCAGCGGCCATTACCGCAAAGAGTCCGGAGTTCCAAAAAGCCAAAGAACTTTATTCACGACTTCCTGATGTGAGAGAGGAAAAGATAAGGGAAGCCCGGGAAAGGCTTCTAAGCGGTAACTATGTTTCCAGCGAGGAAATCGCCGAGAAAATCATTTATCGAAGTCTGGCGGACAGAGAAGTTTAGGCGGAAAAGAGCTCAATTTGGACGGTGAATTTGTTGGAAAACGATGTTTCCTCTCTCGTAACCATTTTGGAACGGGAAACAGAATCCTATCAAGAGCTTCTCAATCTTGCCCGTAAAGAGCAACAGATAATTCTCTCCGGCAACATCGATGATCTGGCTTTGATTGTGGGAGCTGTGGAGAATTTGGTTCTGGCTTCCCGCGAGCTTGAAAAAGAGAGAATGAATTTGTTCCACTCCATTTCAAAGAGCCTCAATATTTCCCCGGAGGCAGAAACCCTATCTGAGCTGATCGAAAAACTAGCTGAACCTGATTCGAAGAACATTAAGGCTTCGCAGCACAAAATGTCCAGGATTCTGGGCAAGCTAACAGAGGTCAGCAGAAGCAATGCCGAGTTACTCGAACGCAACCTTAACTACATTGATTTTCTGTTCTCTCTTATGGATGAGGAAGGTCAAATCTATCAAGAAGATGCCAAGAAGAAAACGACCGGCGCCAAACTGTTCGACCAAAAAGTCTAGGTTCTACGAAAGGTGATCAATGAGGACAACCTTTTTCGGTTTTGAGATAGCTCGAAGGGCGCTGCAGGCTCATCAACAAGCACTCGAAGTAACCGGCCACAACATTGCCAATGCAAATACGGATGGCTATACCCGTCAGCAAGCGGTTTTGGGAGCGACCGAACCATTTCCTATGCCTGCCTACAACCGTCCTTTGATTACCGGCCAGATGGGGACGGGTGTCCGCGTAGAGATGATCAGCCGTATGCGGGATGCTTTCATTGACAGTCAGATCAGGGAGCAGAATCTGACACTAGGACAATGGGAAGCCAAAGAAAGCAGTTTGCAGCAAGTGGAAGTGATATTTAATGAGCCCTCAGAAGGCGGCTTGGGCAATCTGTTTAGCCAGTTTTGGGGCGCCTGGCAAGATCTCAGCAAATACCCCGAGAGTTTGGTGACAAGGGCAACCGTTCGCGAAGAAGGTGTTACTCTTGCCAATGCCATCAATCACTGCTGGAGTCAACTTGAGCAGATTCGCAGTGACCTAAACGAAAGCGTAAAAATCAAAGTGGAGGAGATAAATAACATTGCTGAGCAGATCAAAGATCTTAATCAGCTGATTGTAAAAATTGAAATCTCGGGTGACCAAGCAAACGATCTCAGGGACAAAAGAGATCTTTTGCTGGATCAACTATCAAAGATTATTGAGTTTAGTGCAACCGAAACACCGCAAGGCACGCTTATATATATTCATGGAAAGCCCCTGGTTAGGGAAACTGATATCGTAGAGCTGACAACGGCTGAAAACCCTCTTAATGATGGTCTGGTGGACGTCGTTTGGTCGGATGATCTAACTTCCGTTGAAATCGCAAACGGCGAATTAAAGGGTTTGCTTGATTCCAGGGATGACGGTGTTCCTTCCTACATGTCTGAACTCGATTCGCTCGCCGGCACGTTCATCAACGAAATAAACACTCTGCACGCAGCCGGGTTTGGATTGGACGGTTCAACCGGGAATGATTTCTTTTCCGGGACAGGAGCTGAAGACATCGGCGTAGATGTTGTTTTGGATGATCTGAATGCGATCGCGGCCTCGCAAGGCGGCGAAGCCGGCGATGGTTCCAATGCCCTGGCAATTGCGCAGCTCAAAGATGCTCTGACAATGTCAGGAGGTACTGCCACTTTTGGTGATTTCTATAAATCCGTGGTTGCCACATTAGGAGTGGATTGCCAGGAGGCTACTCGCACTGCCGGTAATCAGAAGCTCCTCGTTGAACAGTTTACAAATCGAAAGGAAGCGGTTTCCGGAGTCTCCATAGACGAGGAAGTCATGAATATGCTAAAGCTCCAAAGGGGCTACGAGGCGGCATCGAGGCTGCTTACCATAATGGATGAATTGATTGATAGGCTCATAAATCAGACAGGGCTGGTGGGGCGGTAAATAGCTGACGGCCTGACCAAGGGAGTAAACCGATGAGAATAACCAATAACATGTTGTCCGATAACATTTTAAAGAATCTCTCCAGTGTGCTTGAGAGGATGAATGTCTATCAGAGCCAGGTTTCGACAGGAAAACGGTTTAGTAAACCCTCAGAAGACCCTATTGGCGTGGGCCGCTCGCTTTCTCTACGAGCAGTCATAAAGGATTTGGAACAATACGGTGAGAATTTGGATGATGCTTTATCTTGGCTTGATGCAACCGACGGGGCCCTTCGAAATACAACCGGCGTTCTGCAAAAAGCCAGGGAAATAGCTGTTAGCGGTGCCAACGATACTTTGAATCAAACAGATCGAGATAATCTTGCCACTGAAGTTGAACAGCTTCTTGAGGAGACCATCAATTTGGCCAACACTTCGTCTGAAGGCAGATATGTTTTTGCCGGTCACAGAACGACGACGCAGCCGTTTACACCCACGGGATCTCCTATCACCTCGGTTGCCTACAACGGGGACAATGGCAGCATTTTGTATGAAACGGAAAAGGGGATAAATGTTACCGTGAACCTTCCGGGATCAGATGTTTTTACAGGGACCCAGGATATTTTCCAGGCTCTCATAGATCTCAGGGATCACCTTCAGGCAGGGGATGTTTCCAATATCTCGTTGGATATCGGAGAAATTGATGCATGCATGGATCAGGTTCTTAACAGCGGAGCCGTTGTGGGGGCGAAGATGAATCGTCTTGAGATGAGCAAGGAGCGGCTTTCTGAGAGCTCTCTTCACCTCACTGAGCTCCTCTCTGAAATCGAAGACGTGGATATGGCCGAAGCTATCATAAAATTGAAAACCGAAGAGAATGTCTATAGAGCCGCGCTCTCAGTCGGAACCCGCATTATACAGCCCTCGCTGCTTGATTTCCTGAGATAGGAGAAGAAGAATGAAATCGTCGAATGTCGAAGGCTGAACGTCGGATGAAAAAACCGGTTCGAGCCTTTTCTGGATTCCACGCTCCTAGTCAGATTGCATTCTGCGGTTTGCGAAAAAAAAGAGTAGAGGTTGCCCCGAAATGATCTCCGAAATCAGGCTTTTTATACACACTGAACTCCCGCAGATAGGAATTGATTCAAGTCGAACAAGAGAAGAAATCGGACTCAAGTCCCCCCGCGGGATTAGTCAAGAAGGAGCCGCTCTGGCAAAACAAGCGGTTCTGGAAGGCATTAGCCGTCGCGGGGAGGAGGGAGACCGGTTTCAAAGAATCGAGGACCCTTCAGATCCGGTTGCCGGGATTGCCGCCCAGGTCTT
>Ga0214473_10001942_pt1 | contig 26210 bp, 28 predicted proteins | sample RVTome_7_FD_203509 | JGI IMG/M metagenome (GOLD analysis project Ga0214473, IMG submission 203509) | Soil microbial communities from uranium-contaminated site in the Upper Colorado River Basin, Wyoming, United States - RVT98D197 | ecosystem: Environmental > Terrestrial > Soil > Contaminated >...
CTATATCTTCAAGCGTCTTATGGTCATATGTGAGCCCGGTAGGGTTGGACGGGGAATTCAGGACGAGGGCCTTTGTTTTCTCCGTTATGTGCTCCTTGAGGGCCGTGGGGTCCAGCCTGAACTGGTCTTCCTCGTATGTCTTCACGAAGACGGGGACGGCATCGGCAAGGGCGACCTGCTCCGGGTAGCTCACCCAGTAGGGGGCCGGTATTATCACCTCGTCACCGGCGTCGAGGACCGCCTGCATGACGTTATACAGGCTGTGCTTCGCCCCGCACGAGACGAGTATCTCCTTCCTCTCGTACTCGAGGCCGTTTTCCCTGAAGAGTTTTTTTATGATCGCGTCCTTCAAGGGATCGATGCCGCCTACCGGGGTGTATTTCGTAAAGCCGTCTTTTATGGCCTTTATCGCGGCCTCTTTGATGTTATCTGGCGTGTCGAAATCCGGCTCGCCCACCCCGAAGCTTATCACGTCCACTCCCACGGCCTTCATCGCCTTTGCCTTTGAGTCTATGGCAAGTGTCGGCGAGGGTTTTATCTTTTGCGCCCTTTTAGAAAGCATAACGGGGTCCTCCGGCATGATTTTTTTGGTCAAAGATATTACCACATCGCGGAAAAAATGATAAAATCATGGATGAAAAAGCAAAAACTTTATAAAATCGGGAGGACTTAGATGAAGAAGCCGGTTGTGGACTTTGATACCTGCGTTGGGTGCGGCTCGTGCTCGGAACTCTGCCCCCAGGTCTTCGAGCTGAGGGACGAAAAAGCATACGTCATAAACCCCGATGCGTGCGATACCTGCGACTGCGAGGCCGCGGCCGGCGTCTGCCCCGTGGAAGCCATAACAATGGTGGATTAGAAATAGATTCACGGCAGATTTTGAGTAAGGGGCCCTTAGGGCCCCTTTTTATTGCACTTTCTTCTTTTCGCGCCGGCGCTCTTTGGCGCGCTAAAGGATAAAACAAAGAGGGTCTCCCTGTCTACGGGAACTGCGTCACTATTTCCGTGTCCAGGCATTTTGAGCCGCGCCACCTCTCGTAAAAATCGCCCTTGCAGTGGAAAGAGACATAATTCCGGCTTAAAGAGACTCCGGATTGCTTCCTGAAGTCCAGATTGAAACACTCCGTTTCAATTGTGCGGACTTTCGGCCAAATCCTGTTTTTAGTATTGTAGAGGAGTTAAGATTTGTGATTAAGATTGAGGACCGGGGTGTACTGTTTCACATAGGGGCGCTGCTTGCTGCGCCCGGACGTCATGCCCGAGGTATTAATCGGGCATCCATTTTTTTGTGTTGTTTTTAAATTGGGTTCCTGCCTGCGCGGGAATGACGGCGAAACAGGAAAAAGACGGGCGCAGCAAGCAGCGCCCCTACGTAAATTGAAATACCACCCTGATTTTAATGCTTCAACCGGAAATCCTCACCTATAAACAATTCAAAAAGGTAAAACTTGTAGGTGAAATTAACGGAAGCTTTCTTCCCCTCTCATTCCAGTACACTCAAGCTCTTTGAAAACCGCACTCACTCGGGCGGAGAATCCTCTATATCCTCCAACTCTTTCAGAACTTTGAGCGAGTTTTTCCTCACAGCCTTTGATTCCTTCTTAAGTTTTTCCCTTAAGAGATTTCCTTTCTCTTCCCCTATCTTCTCAAGGGCCTGGGAAGCCGCCCCGGTCTCGGCCTCCTTTTTGGTGTGCCCCCGGCCCTTTCCGTAGAGTTTTCTCCTTAAGAAAACCCCCGAGGTGAATATCTTTTCGTGCTCCCGGCCCTCCTCCTTCAAGAGCCTGTAGACGGGAAGCTCTCCATAGAGCTTCTGGAAATATTCCTGAAGCTCCGTTTTTGCGTCGCGGTATTTCCCGCTCTCTATGAGTTGGGAAAGCTTCTCCTCAAAGAGCATGAGCACGAGTCTCTTTGCCTCTTCGTATCCGCCGTCAAGGTAAACGGCGCCGAGAAGCGCCTCGAAGGCCCCGGCCAGTATGGATGGTTTTTTTCTGCCCCCCGTGCTCTCCTCTCCTTTCCCCAAGAGGATGTGGGCATCCAGGTTTATGGCCTGGGCCGCGCGCGCGAGTTCCGACCCCTTTACGAGCATGGCCCTCACCCGGGACATCTGCGCCTCGTCCAATTCCGTGCCGAAGAGATGTTCGGAAAAAATGAGGGCGAGGACCGAGTCCCCCAGGAATTCAAGCTTTTCATTGTGCCGCATCGAGAGCGCAACTTTTTTGGCGGGCTTTTTTTCTCCGGCCCATGACCTATGGGTAAGGGCGGCAGTAAGGAGCCTTTTGTTCTTGAAGATGTAAGGTATCTTGAGTTCGGGCTTAGGGCTCAAATTTTTTGAAAACGAGGCAGGCGTTTGTGCCCCCGAAGCCGAAAGAGTTCGAGAGGGCATAATTGACGCTCATTTCTCTTGCCCTGTGTGGGACATAATCCAGGTCGCATTCCGGGTCGGGGTTGTCAAGGTTTATCGTAGGGGGCACAACCGAGTTGACTATGCTCAAAACCGATACCGCCGCCTCGAGCCCGCCCGCGGCCCCGAGGAGATGCCCGGTCATGGACTTTGTCGAGCTTATGGCGACACTTTTCGCGTGCTCCCCGAATATCCTCTTTATGGCGGCGGTCTCAAACTCGTCGCCCTGCTTCGTGGACGTCCCGTGAGCGTTGATGTAATCGATCTCACCGGGCCCGATATGGGCGTCCTTAAGCGCGTTTGCCATGCACCTTGCCGGGCCGTCCCCGTCCGGCGAGGGCGATGTTATATGATAGGCGTCCGCGCTCATCCCGTAACCCACAATTTCGGCATAGACCCGGGCGTCCCTCTTCAGGGCGGAGCCAAGCTCTTCCAGTATGAGCACGCCGGACCCCTCGCCCATCACGAAGCCGTCCCGTTCCATGTCGAAGGGCCGGGAGGCCTTCTCCGGCTCCCCGTTTCTCGTGGACAGGGCCCTCATCGCGCAAAAGCCGCCGATGCCGAGGGCACTAATGCACGCCTCCGTCCCGCCGCATATCATCGCGTCCGCGTCCCCCCTCTGTATGATGCGCATGGCCTCGCCTATCGAATGGCTCCCGGTGGCGCAGGCCGTGACGACGGCGGAATTGGGCCCCTTGGCGCCGTATTTTATCGATATCTGCCCGGAGGCAAGGTTTATTATGAGCATCGGGATAAAGAAAGGGCTTATCCGCCGGGGGCCTTTTTCGAGCATGGCCTTGTGATAATGCTCTATGGCGTGGAGACCGCCTATGCCCGCCCCAACTATGACGCCCACGCGCTCCGCGTTTGCGGGGGTAATCGCAAACCCCGCGTCATCCAGGGCCAACCGGGTCGCCGCTACCCCGAAATGGATGAAGCGGTCCATTTTTTTGACCTCTTTGGGGTCTATGTAATCTTCCGCGACGAACCCCTCGACCTCGCCCGCTATCCGGCTCGGAAATAATGTGCTGTCGAACTGGGTTATGTTTCTAATGCCGGAGCGGCCTTCGATGAGCCCCTTCCAGGAGGCTTCATTCCCTATGCCGAGGGGCGTTATAAGCCCTATCCCGGTAACTGCTACCCTGCGGTCCATTTTAGTGCTCTATACTCTCAGCCTTTTTTCTGCTTTATGTAGCTGATCGCGTCCTGGACTTTGGCTATTTTCTCCGCGTCCTCGTCCGGGATCTCCACGTCGAAGGCCTCTTCGAAGGCCATCACGAGTTCCACGGTATCTAAGGAATCGGCCCCCAGGTCCTCGACGAAAGAGGCCTCCGGCTTCACTTCCGCTATATCTACCCCAAGCTGCTTGGATATTATCTCCTTCACCTTATCGTCTATCACTGCGCACGCTCCTCCTTTTTTTCCTTTTGTATTTCAAATAGCAGAAAAGCTACATGTACATCCCGCCGTTCACATGTATCACATGGCCTGTTATGTACCCCGCCTCTTTGGAGCATAAAAAAGCTACGGCCGCCGCGACGTCCCCGGCGGTGCCGAACCTGCCGAGGGGGACCGCGGCCTTCATCTGTTCCTTTACATTCTCCGGAAGGGCGTCCGTCATGGCGCTGACAATAAAGCCGGGCGCCACGGCGTTCACGGTTATGCCCCTCGATGCGTATTCCTTCGCGATGGTCTTCGTGAGGCCGATGAGCCCCGCCTTTGATGCGCTGTAGTTCGCCTGCCCCGGGTTCCCCATAAAGGCCACCACGGAGGAAATATTCACGATCCTCCCGCTGCGCTCTCTTGACATGATCTTTACGGCCTCGCGCGAGCAGAGAAAAGCGCTCTTCAAATTCACGTTAAGCACGAGGTCCCAGTCTTCGGGCTTCATCCTCAGAAGGAGGCCGTCACGCGTGATTCCTGCGTTATTTATTAATATATCGAGCCTGCCCATGGCGTTCTTTATTTCCTCAAACGTCTTCACGACCGCTTCGGGGTTTGAAACGTCCACGCCGAAGGCCTCGCTCTTTACGCCCGTGGCGCGCACTTCCCCGGCGGTGTTTTCCGCCTCCGAGCGGGCCAGGTCGCCCAGTGCGATGTCAGCCCCTCCCTTTGCCAGTTCAAGGGCGATGGCCTTTCCTATCCCTCTTGCCCCGCCCGTAATGAACGCAACCTGTCCTTTAAAGTCCAATTAAACCTCCCCAAAAAATCGAGGTAAATTTTAACAGGAAAAAGATTATTTTTTCCATCGCTCTATTTTATAAGCGATTTCCTTACGTCTCCCACGCGGAGGGTGATTTTATGGCCGTCAAGGTATTCCAAAAAAGGGAGGGCATATTTGCGGGTCGTGCCCAGGAGGTCCCTGAACTCGGCCACGCTCATTTCCGGCTTTTTGGAGAAGAACCCCTTTAGAAGGGATATCAGTTTTTCATGGCCCCGGCGCGTTATGTAGACCGAATCGGTCATCCTTACGAGGAGCCCCTCTTTTTCAAGGAGTTTTAGAATGTCCGTGAGCTTTTTCTCGTCCATGCCGAGCTTTTTGGCGAGTTCGTCTTTAAAAGGAGGCTGGAATCCGCCGGACTCAAGTTCTTGCATTATTTTCCCCTTGGTGGTCTCGTCCACGCCCGTGAGGGCGGGCCCGAAGGACCTGAGCCTCAATATCTCCTTCTCCGCAAGGACATCGCTTATAAGGGAGACGAGGCCGCCGAATATCCTCCCCTCTATATGGAGTTCTCCCCTCAGCTCCTCTTTACCCATTCCGGGCTTTAACGGATTTGCCTTGTGGAAGGCATCGAGCCTGTTTATGAGCCTTTCCTTGAAAGTCTCGAATTCGGAGCGGTGAATGAAAGTGTCTCCTATCGCGATAAGTCTTTTTTCCTTTTCAATCTCCTTCAGGGAATTTCCTATCTCGCTTAATTCCGCCTTTATCCAGCCCTCAAGGGCCATCTTCTCCATTCCGGGCGTGCCCTGCTTTCTGACCTTCTCTTCGAGCTTTTCCTTAAGCGCGCCCTTTTCATAGATCGCAAGGTCATCCAGGGGTTCCTTCCTCTTTCTCCTTCCGGGCGAGGGGTCGAGCACGCTGCCGCCGCCGATGGTTTCGAGGGGCGAAAACCTTCTTATTACGAAGCGGTCCATGCCCTGCGCCGTGACCGGGTCCTTGAGCCGGGCCTGCCCGTAACAGGACTCACCGGGCTTCAGTTCCTCCCTTTCGTAAAGGATTATCCTCGCCACGGTCTCCGAGGTGCCGAGGTGAAAATGCACCTTGTCCCCGCTCTTAAGCGGGGGGGCGTCTTTCAAAAGCTCTATTTTCAGATCAAGAGTCGTCGCGGGCTTAAACCTTCCCGGCGTTACAACCACGTCCCCCCGATGGAGGTCGTCCTTTTCCACCCCTATCAAGTTAAGCGCGGCCCTTTGCCCGGCAAAGGCCTCCTCCCTCGACTTCCCATGGGTCTGGATGCCCCTCACGCGCGAGCTTATCCCGGAGGGCAGTATCTCGACAGGCTCGTCCAACCTTATCCGGCCCGAAATGGCCGTGCCCGTTACGACCGTCCCGAACCCTTTTAGCGTGAAGACCCTGTCAATGGGGAGCCTGAAGAGCCCGCCCACGGGTTTTTGGGTTTTTATCCCGAGGGCCGTCTCTTTTATTTTTTCTTTCAGGAGGTCCAGATTGGAGCCTGTCTTTGCCGATACGGGGATGATATCGGCCCCTTCGAGGAACGTCCCCTTGACGAAATCCTTTATCTCCTCCGTGACAAGAAGAAGCCAGTCGGGCTCCACGAGGTCGGCCTTCGTGAGGGCCACAAGTCCGGCCCCGATGCGCAGAAGCTCGCATATCTCAAGGTGCTCCCTGCTCTGGGGCATGATGCCCTCGTCTGCGGCTATCACGAGGAGGACCATGTCTATGCCGCCCGCTCCGGCCAGCATGTTCCTTATGAGCCTCTCGTGCCCCGGAACGTCCACTATGCCTACGGTGAGGCCCGCTTCGGGGTAGTCCAGGTTCGCAAAACCCAGGTCGATGGTTATGCCCCGCTCCTTTTCCTCCTTGAGCCTGTCCGGGTCCGTCCCGGTCAGGGCCTTCACGAGCGTGCTTTTGCCGTGGTCTATGTGCCCGGCGGTGCCGAGTATCACGTTTCGCATATAAAAGACAGTATAACAGAGAAAAGCATCCCCTTGACTTTAAACCGCTCCGGCAGTAAATTGCTCTTAAGAAGAGAGCGTCTTGTTCATGTTCCGCGACAGGAGAGAGGCAGGCGAAAAACTCGCCGAGAGGCTCGGGGATTACAAGGGGCGGAGGGACGCCCTCGTGATCGCCCTCCCGAGGGGGGGCGTGGTCACAGGGCACGAGATAGCCGTCCGTCTTGATCTCCCCCTCGATGTCATCATAATCAGGAAGATCGGTTTCCCCGGCCAGCCCGAATTTGCCATAGGGGCGGTTGCGGAGACCGGAGAGGTCGTCTTGAGCGACGAGGTCATAAGCGCCTACGGAGTGGAAGAGGCCTATATCCGCCAGGAGGTCGAAGACCAGAAAAAGGTCATAGAAAAACGAAAGGCGCTCTACCGGGAAGGAAAGGAAATAACAGGGCTTGCGGGCAGGACGGTCATCCTCGTTGACGACGGAGTCGCCACGGGCTCCACGATAAAGGCCGCCATAGCCGCCCTGAAAAAGCTGAAGCCGAAAAAGCTTGTGGCGGCCCTCCCCGTCGCCCCTCCAAAGACCGCCCGGGAACTGAAAGGGATGGTTGACGAACTTGTCTGCCTTCACGTGGACCCTTACTTCTTTGCCGTCGGGAATTATTATTCGAATTTCGAGCAGGTCACGGATGAGGAGGTGGCCCTCATCCTCCAAAAAAAGGTATCCGCAAAATAGACGGAGGCGCAATGATTGCGAAGATAAATAATTGCGACGAAAAATGGTGACAAAGATACACGAAGAGCCCGTGCATATCCCCCTGGATTCAGGCTCGCTTGAGGGGATACTCTCATTGAGGAACAAGGCCCAGGCGATAGTGATATTCGCCCACGGCTCCGGGAGCAGCCGGCTCAGCAAACGGAACAGGTATGTGGCCGAGGTCTTGAGCGGCGCGGGCCTTGATACGCTCCTTTTCGACCTCCTCACAAAGGAGGAGGATTTGGTCTATGAGAACCGCTTCGATATAAAGCTCCTCAAGGACCGGCTCATTCTGGCCACGAAATGGGTCAGGGAGAACCCGCAGACAAAGACTTTCCGCATGGGCTATTTCGGGGCCAGCACCGGGGCGGCGGCGGCCCTCTGGGCCGCGGCGGAGTTGGGCGCAAAGATCGGCGCCGTCGTCTCCAGGGGAGGCCGCCCCGACCTTGCAAAGCCCTATCTTTCGCGCATAAAAGCCCCAACGCTCCTCATCGTGGGCGGGCTTGACGACGTAGTCATTCCCCTTAACAAAATGGCCTACGACCTCCTCGCGGGCGAAAAAGACCTGGCCATAATCCCGGGGGCCTCCCATCTCTTCGAGGAGTCCGGCAAGCTGGACGAGGTCGCCAGCCTTGCGGCCGACTGGTTCAAAAAATACCTCCAGCCCGCCTGACGTCAATGCGGTTTCTTTTTGTGGGAGATGTCATGTTGGGGAGGCTTGTCAATGACGTCCTCTCCGAGATGCCCCCCGAATTCCCATGGGGAGATACCCTCCCCCTGTTCAGGCAGGCGGACGTGAGGGTCTGCAACCTCGAATGCGTCATATCCGACCGGGGAAGCCCCTGGAAGCGGACCCCCAAAGCCTTTCATTTCCGCACGGACGCAAAGAATGTGCAGGTCTTGAAAGCCGCGCGAATGGACGCAGTGTCTAACGCGAACAACCATGCGCTGGACTTCGAATCCGAAGCCTTATCCGATATGCTGACAATTCTTGATAAGAAAAATATTGCCCGCGCGGGGGCGGGCAGGGACCTCGCAGAGGCCTCAAGGCCCGCCTTTTTCGAGAGGGGAGGAAAAAGGACCGCACTTGTCTCCTTTACGGACAATGAGCCCGCATGGGAAGCCACGGAAAGGGACCCGGGCGTCTTCCATGTCCCGGTTGACCCTAAGGACACCAGGGCCGAAAAATTATTCGGCTTGGTAAAAACGGCCCGCCCCCATGCCGATATTGTCATAGTTTCCGCCCACTGGGGCCCCAACTGGGGCTACCGTCCTAAGAAGCGCCATATACCCTTTGGCCGCCTGCTCATTGAAAACGGCGCCGATATCGTCTTCGGCCATTCGTGCCATGTATTTCAGGGGATAGAGATTTACAAAGGCGGTGTCATCCTTTACAGCACGGGGAATTTCGTGGACGATTATGCGGTGAACGAAGAAGAGCGGAATGACGAGTCCTTCATCTTCATTGTTGAGATCGAAGAGGGCAGGATAAGCCGCATTCGCCTTTATCCCACCCTTATCCGTTATATGCAGGCCGGAATTGCCCCGCCGGGGCTCGCGGAAAAGATAGCGGAAAAAATGAGGACCCTGTGCGCGGAGTTCGGGACGGAAGCCATGTGGGATGAGGCGGGGCATTGCCTTGAAATCCCCCTCAAGGGCAGGATGCCTTCTTCCCCGCTCGCCCAATGACCCCCCTCTTTCGTTGACAACTCGCCGCTCTTCTGATAATTAACAATTAGGCATAAAATTCATTGCACGCCCGCGCCAAATCAATTTAGGGTTCCACCCGGAAGGGATAAAAGGTGAGGATTGCTCAAATTTCCCCTCTCTATGAAAGCGTGCCCCCGAAATTTTACGGAGGCACGGAGAGGGTCGTTTCCTATCTTACGGAAGAGCTTGTAAAACAGGGCCATGAGGTAACCCTTTTCGCGTCGGGGGACTCGCAGACCCGGGCCCGTCTCGTACCGGTATGCAAGAAGGCCCTTAGACTGGACAAGAACTGCCTGGACCCGGTGGCATATCATTTCATGCTCGTGGAGGAGGTCCTGAGGAGGGAGGCCGAATTCGACCTCATACATTCCCATATCGACTACATAGGCTTTGTGCTTGCCCGGAGGACAAGGCTCCCCGTCATCAGCACGATGCACGGGAGGCTCGATTTTCCCGAGCACAGGATGGTGCTCCGGGAATTCAGGGAGCATCCGCTCATCTCGATCTCGAATGCACAGAGAAGTCCGGTGCCGGACGCAAACTGGATGGCGACGGTCTATCACGGCCTGCCCGAAGGTTTATACAGGTCCAATGAGGCCCCGGATGCCTACCTGGCATATGTGGGCAGGATCTCGGCCGAAAAAAAGATCGACTCGGCGATCAACATCGCGCTGAAGTCGGAGATGCCTTTAAAGATAGCGGCTAAAGTGGACAGGGCCGATGTCGAGTATTTTGACAACCTCATCCGCCCCCTTCTCAGGCACCCCCTTATCGAGTTCCTGGGCGAGGTAGGGGAGGAAGAGAAGGAGAAGCTCATAGGCGGGGCGGCGGCCTTCCTGCACCCTGTGGACTGGCCCGAGCCCTTCGGCCTCGCAATGATAGAGGCGATGGCCTGCGGCACGCCCGTCATCGGAAGGAGGAGGGGCTCCATCCCCGAGGTCATCGACCACGGGGTGACGGGTTTCGTTTTCGAGGCCGATGACGAGGCCGTATCCTACGTCAAAAACCAGGTGCCCTCTTTTTCAAGGAGTTCCTGCAGAAAGCATTTCGAAAAGCGGTTTCCCGCGGAGCGCATGGCAAAGGATTACCTGCGGCTCTATCGGGCCAGGGTCGGATATGAAGGGGAGCGCAGGAAGAAATGCCTCAGGCTGGCCGGGTAAAAGACAGGTTCTATATCGTCGCCACCTCCTCGATGCTGGACCCCCATCGTCTCATCATCAAGGACGGCGACACCTTCGGCGTCTTCGACCGCTTCGGCGACATCCTCCCCTTCGGAAAAGGGGAACAGGGCCTGTATTACGAGGGCACAAGGTTCCTCTCCCGCTATGAGCTGAGGATAAACGGGAAAAGGCCGTTTCTGCTCAGTTCGAACGTGGACGATGACAACATGTTCATCACGGCCGACCTCACAAACCCCGATATTTACCGGCGCGCGAGGATCGCCATAAAAAGGGACACCGTCCACATAATGCGCTCCCGCCTCATCCTGAACGCCTTCTGCCACGAACACCTCAGGGTGAAAAACTTCGGGCAGGAGGCCACGGAGCTGGAGATCGAGATGCAGTTCGATGCCGATTTCGCCGACATCTTCGAAGTGCGCGGCTTGAAGAGGGCGCGGAGGGGAAAGCTCCTTCCCCCGGAATACAAAAAAGGGCAATTCGCGCTCTCCTATCTCGGCCTGGATAACGTGGAGCGCAAAACGCTCTTCAAATTCAGCCGCGAGCCCCGGAGGACGGGAAAGAGGAACACCTTTTCATTCGGGGTGAAACTGAAGCCGGGCGGGCAGGAGTACCTGAGCTTTACCATCTCGTGCATAACCGGCGGCGACAGCGCCTCCAAAAAACCCCTGAGTTTTGATGAGGCATCCAAAAAAGCGAGAAAGAAGATACGCTCCGCAAAAAGGATGTGCGCCGAGATATATACCTCCAACGAGCAATTCAACGAGGCCATTCACGAGTCCGTCTCGGACATCCGGATGATGCTCACGGAGACCGAGTACGGCCTCTACCCTTATGGGGGCATCCCGTGGTTTGCGACCCCGTTCGGGAGGGACGGCATCATAACGGCCCTCGAATGCCTCTGGATGAAGCCCGGCATCGCAAAGGGGGTGCTCCGCTATCTGGCGGCAAGACAGGCCCGCGACTTCGACAAAAAAAAGGCCGCCGAGCCCGGGAAGATCTTCCATGAGACGAGAAAAGGCGAGATGGCCGCCCTCGGGGAAATACCTTTCGGCCTCTATTACGGGAGCGTGGACTCGACCCCGCTCTTCGTGATGCTTGCCGGGGCGTACTGGAAGAGGACCGGAGACCTCGCGTTCATAAAAAGCATCTGGGAAAATATTGAGCTTGCCCTCTTATGGATGGAAAATTACGGCGATGTGGACGGCGACCTGTTCCTCGAGTATGTGCCGCAGAAGGAGGGGCTCATAAACCAGGGCTGGAAGGACTCGGCGGATTCGGTCTTCCATGCCGACGGCTCCTTCCCCAGGGGCCCCATAGCCCTCTGCGAGGTCCAGGCATACGCGTATGCCGCGCGTATAGAGGGGGCGGCCCTCGCCCGCCTTGCGGGAAAGCACAATTTTGCCGAAAAGCTACTCAAGGACGCCTACAACCTCAAGAAGAAATTCGACCGCGCATTCTGGGACGGGGAGATGGGCACCTACGCGCTTGCGCTCGACGGGGACAAAAGGCCCTGCCGCGTGAACGCCTCGAACGCGGGGCACACGCTTTTTACGGGGATAGCCTTCCCCGAGCGGGCCCGAAAAGTGGCGGAAAAACTCCTGTCGGATTCCGTCTTTTCCGGCTGGGGGATACGCACGGTCTCGGCAAAAGAGGTCCGCTATAACCCTATCGCGTACCATAACGGCTCCGTATGGCCCCACGACAACGCCCTTATAGCATATGGCCTCGCCATGTACGGGTTAAGAGAGCATTTTTTAAAAGTATTTTCCGGCATTTTTGACGCGGCGCTCTTCATGGAGTACAACCGCCTGCCGGAGCTCTTCTGCGGTTTTCATAAAAGGGCCGGCCAGTCGCCCACCCAATATCCCGTGGCCTGCCGTCCCCAGGCATGGGCCTCGGGGGCCCTTCCCTTCATGCTCCAGGCCTCCCTCGGGCTCGATTTCGAGCCGAAAGAACAGAGGGTGCTCTTCAAAAACCCGTTCCTGCCCCCTTTTCTCGAACAGGTGAGGCTCAAAAACCTATTTGTAACGCCGAGGAAGAGCGTTGACCTCCTGATAAGGCGTTATGGAGAAAGCGTGACTGTGGAGATACTGAGGAAACCCAAAGGGGTGAGCGTGGTGTCGATAAAATGAATTATCCGAGGAGGTCTTTCTTTTTCTCCTCGAACTCCTCTTTCGTTATCTCGCCGGAGGCATATCTCTTGCGCAAGATCTCCATCGGTGTGTCTCCGGGCTTTTTGGTCGAGGCCGCAAGCCACTTTATAAGGTAAACGATCCCCACGATCACGGCAACCCAGAAGACGAGCATCAGGAGCGCGCCAAAGAGTCCCATCCCATAGCCCCAGCCCATGTGGGGCATGCCCCAATCCCGGAATTGAACACCCATGTACATGGCCTTTATCATCCTGCATCAATTCTATACGTAAGGGAGAAAAATTCAAGGGTTTTTTTATGAATCTCCCGGCACATAGGAATCTATCCGAGTTAGCCGCAGGCTTTAGCCTGCGTTCATATAGCGCAAATCACCCCCACCCTCGCCCTCCCCCATCAAGGGGGAGGGTACTTTGGGGAAACCCTGTAGCAGGCTTCAGGGAATTAAAATTAAATCTTAATGGTGATGCCCGGCCTCGAGAAGCTCCACCTTGCCGGAGTCGAGATAATATTCCGCAAGGACGACCTTGAGCTTTCCCTCATGCACAAGCTCGCCGATGATATGGCTCCGGGTAATAAGTTCCTTGTAAACGCCGCTCACGTTTTCCTGCACCGCCGCATTTAGTTTCGCGGCGTCATCGCCCTCACCCGCTCTCGCCTTTTCGACGGCGGGCATTATCTTTTTAAGGATTTCCCCGATATTGCCCTCGGGCTCGCCGTGGGAGTCGTAGGCGGCCTTCACAGCCCCGCAGAACTGGTGCCCCATGATAACGAGGAGGGGCGTATGCAGGTGCTCAACCCCGTACTCGATGCTCCCTATGGCTATCGGGTCCACCACGTTGCCTGCGGTGCGCACGATGAATATTTCCCCCAAGCCCCGGTCGAAGATGAGTTCCGGCGGCACCCTCGAGTCCGAGCACGTAAGGATGGTGGCAAACGGATGCTGCCCCTTCGTCAGCTCTTTTCTCGCCTCGTCGCCCACATTCTTAGCGGAAAGGGCGCCGCTTACGAAATTCTTGTTTCCGTCCATGAGCTTCGTGAGGGCCTCGTCCCCGCCCGTTGCCGCGTAAACAATGGCCCCGGCCAGCAAAACGGCAAGAAAGACAAATAAAACCCTGTACTTCCTCATTAAAATTCCCCTCCTGAAATTGTGATTAGAGGGTTTCATTGTACCCAAGAGGCCCTTTCTTTTCAAGATTTTTTAGAATAAGGGGGCTTCCCTACGATATGAAAAAGGCGACCTCTAAAAAAATATCCAGGAGAGAGGATATGAGACCGGAATATGATTTTTCCGGCATGAAGGGAGCGGTGCGTGGAAAATACTATAAATCTTATCGTGCCGGCCACAAGGTCGTGATTCACCCTCCCCCAACCCCTCCCGTCAAGGGAGGGGAGACCCGATAGTGAGGGCCTCTCCACTAAATGGAAGCATGTCCCCTGATGTCTTTTCATCCTTCATTAGGAGCACTTTTTCTTATTTTTTCCCCTTCAACGGGAGGCCTCTTTAGATTGTCCCCTCCCCCTTGATGGGGGAGGGCGAGGGTGGGGGTGACTTAAGGTGGGGGGTGAGCTTTTTTAAATTTTCTTATTGAACCTGTTCATCGCCTTTTCAATTCCTTCCATGATAATGCAAACCACGGCGTCGGCGGCGGTCTCTATGGCCTCTTTCATGAGCGGCCCCTCGTCTTTTTTGAACTTCTGGAGGACGTATTTCTCGGGGTCGAGGAAGGGGTCCCGCCCCACCCCGATCTTTACCCTTATAAAGTCATCCCTGCCTGTCTCCACAATGATGGACTCGATGCCCCTGTGGCCGCCGGAGGAGCCCCCAGGGCGGACTTTCAGCCTTCCCGTATCCATGTCTATATCGTCATGGACTATAATCACCCGTTCGGGCGGCAGGTTCTTCTTTGAGAGGAGTTCTTTTACGGCGGCCCCGCTCCGGTTCATATAGGTGAGGGGCTTAAGGAGGAGGACTTCACGCCCGTCTATCTCCATCTTTGCAACGGCTGACCGCCTGTAGCCCCGGGCGGGCCCGGCATGGAACCTTTCGGCCAGCTCGTCCAGGACCATGAAACCCGTATTGTGGCGGGTCTTCAAGTACTTGGGCTCGGGGTTGCCGAGCCCGAAAACGGCCCAGAGGCTGTCCCTTATTTCATCAATAATAACAGGCCCCTATTTCTCTTTCTCTTTCTCTTTCTCTTCGGTCTCCTCGCCCTTGCCCTTCTTGATCACCTCGGGCTCCACCGCCTCGGTTACGGGCGCGACAACAACCTCCTCCACCTTGGCCGGGATAATGACCGTCGCGATGACCTCGCCTGCGGGCGTCAATACCTTCAGGCCCTCGGCAAACTTCAAGTCTCCCACATGGACGGACTGCCCGGCGCCGAGCGCCGAGACGTCCACATCGATATGCCCGGGGATCTGGTCGGGAAGGCATTCGACCTCGATCTCGTCCGTCCCGTGCTGGAGGATGCCGCCGTCCCTTTTTATGCCTATGGGCTCGCCCTTTATATGGACGGCGACGACCACTGTTATGGACTCCTGGAGGGAGACCTCGAAGAAGTCCGTGTGCAGGAGTTCCCTCTTTACGGGGTCCACCTGGTAATCTTTCACAAGCGCAAGCCTGTTTTCGCCGTCCGGGAAGACGAGGTTCACAACCACCTGCTCTCCCGCAGTCTGCTGCAGGAACCGGGTCAGCTCGGTCTTGTCGAGCTTTATCGGGAGGGACTTTCCCTCCCTGTAGAGGACCGCAGGTATGCTGTTGTTCCTCCTCAGGGAGCGGGCCGCGCCCTTTCCGGCACTTTCCCTTTTCTCGGCCTTTATCGCAATTCTTTCCACTTTCTTATTTACCTCCTTCAAATTCAAACGAACAGAGAGCTGATTGAGGATTCCTCATGGATCCTTTTGATGGCCTCGGCAAAAAGGGGCGCTACGGAAAGGACCGTGAGTTTCGGGCACTCGTCCTTTTTGCTGTTGAGGGGTATCGTATTGGTCACGATCACTTCCTGCAGGGGAGAGTCGTTTATTCTCCGGGTGGCGGGGCCTGAGAGGACCGCGTGCGTGCAGGCGGCGTAAACCTTCCTCGCCCCTTTCTCGATGAGGGCCTGGGCCGCCTGGACGGTTGTCCCTGCCGTGTCTATCATGTCATCCAGGACCACGGCGTCCCTGCCCCTCACGTCCCCTATCACGTTCATGACCTGCGAGACGTTTGTCGCCTCCCTCCGTTTGTCTATTATGGCAAGGGAGGCCTTAAGCCTCCTGGCGAAATTCCGGGCCCTTTCCACGCCTCCGGCGTCGGGGGAAACTATTACGAGGTCTTTGAAATCGCTCCGGCTTATGTATTCATGGAGGACCGGGGAACCGATCAGATGGTCCACCGGGATATCGAAAAATCCCTGTATCTGCCCTGCGTGGAGGTCCATGGTAAGCACCCTGTTCGCCCCGGCCGTGGTTATAAGGTCGGCCACGAGCTTTGAGGATATCGGCACGCGCGGGAGCACCTTCCTGTCCTGCCGGGCGTACCCGTAATAGGGCACAACGGCCGTGATGCGCCCGGCCGAAGCCCGCTTGAGGGCGTCCAGCATGAGCAGGAGTTCCATTATGTTGTAGTTCACGGGCATGCAGGTGGGCTGGATTACGAAGACGTCGGTGCCCCGGACGTTCTCGTTTATCTGGAGCATTATTTCGCCGTCGCTGAACGTGGTTATCGTCTCGTCCGTCAGATGGACGCCGAGATGTCCCGCCACCTCCGCTGCAAGCACCCTGTGGGCGTTGCCGGCGATCAACTTGATACCTTCAGGCATAAAAGGAACCGCCCCCGTTAAATTAAATTTTACGTCTTACTATGGCTGGGGCGGGAGGACTCGAACCTCCACATGGGAGATCCAAAATCTCCTGACTTGCCGTTTGTCTACGCCCCAAATAAAATCGGCCAAAAACAAAAATCCTCTCCTCGGCTAAACGATGCTCCGGACGACCCTGCACCATGAGGAGAGGCAAATCTCCTTTGCGGCCCGTTCCGCGAGCCTCCCCTCGGCAAAAAGCCCGAAGACGGCCGAACCGCTCCCGGTCATGGAACTGTAAACGGCCCCTTTTTCCCTCAGGGCCGCTTTGATCCTCATTATCTCGGGAAAGGCCCCGAGCACGCCCGGCTCCAGGTCGTTTCCCGCGCGGAACTCACGGAGGGCGTTAAAATCCCCCTCCCGCAAAGCCCGAAGAAAAATTTTAATATTGTTTTGAGCTTTTGTCAACTCGGTGTAGCCCTTGATGCGCCCGTAAGCCCATGCCGTCCCCACTCCGAAAAAGGGTTTAACAATAAGGATATAGACAGGACTGCCGGGGGCCGCGGGCTCGAGCGCCTCCCCCCTTCCGGCCACGACGGCGCATGACTGGCCCAAGAAGAAAGGCACATCGGAGCCGAGCCTCCTCGCAAGCTCCATCAGGTCCTCCCTCGAAAGTTTCAACCTCCAGAGCGCGTTCAGGCCCAGGAGCGCCGCAGCAGCGTCGGAACTCCCCCCTCCAAGCCCGGCCTCCACGGGCACGCTCTTTTCAAGCCTTATGTGGACCCCGTCTTTGGCGCCGGTCTCATTTTTCAAAAGCAGGGCCGCCTTCACGACAAGGTTTTGGCCGGGGGGCACGGGGAGGTCGCTTTTCAATGTGATTTTTCCGTCTTCGCGCGGCTTCAAGGCGACCCTGTCGCGGAGGTCCACTTTTTGGACAAGGGAGAGGATTTCGTGGTAGCCGTCATCCCGCTTGCCAAGCACGTACAGAAGCCAGTTTATCTTGGCCGGGGCCTCGAGGGAGAGCATCTTATTACATCTTTTCTAATGATTCGAGCTTCTTTTCGACCCGCTCGGCGAGCCCTTCTTCCTTTTTTTCATCCAGCCGGACCGCCTCCTCCCATGCCTTCCGGGCCTCACCCATGTTGCCCAGGGCAAAATATACGTCCCCTATGTGCTCGTATATGACCGGGTCCTTTTCGGCGAACTCTATGGCCCTCAGGAGCTCTTTCAGGGCCTCGTCGTACCGGCCCATCCGGTAATAGACCCACCCCAGGCTGTCTATATAATAACCGCTGTCGGGCTTTTCCGCGAGCGCCCCCTGGATAAGCTCCACGGCCTCTTCAAGGTTTGTCCCGCGCTCGGCGTAGCTGTAGCCCAGGTAATTAAGGGAGTCGGCATGCTTGGGGTTTATATCGAGGGCATCTTTCAGGTGTTTCACCATCTCATCGAACCTGCCCTGTTTCTCCGAGAGCACGGCCATGTAGAATCGGATGTCCTCGTTTTTGGGGAACTTCTCCACCGCGCCGGCAAGGAGGGCTTCCCCTTCCCCGTACTTCTTCAGTTCTATATAGACCGAGCCCAGGTAGACGTAGATCTCGGGTTTTTCCTTTTCCTGTTCGAGGACGGCCTCATATACTCTGGCCGCGTCCCCGAACCTGTCCTGCCGGGTATACAGGTATCCGAGCAGGAGTCTCGCATCGAGGTTTTCGGGCTTGCCGTTTACTACCTTCTCGATCTCTTCCGTGGCCTCTTCAATCCTTCCCAACTGATCGAGGGCCAGGGCGAGGAGGTGCATCGACTGGAAATCGTCCGGCTGCTCCTCCAGCACTATCCTCAGCTCCTCGACGGCCTTCTCGTATTCCTCGGACTCGATATACAGGTTGGCAAGGATCTTGTGCACGCTCAGGTTCCTGGGGTTGAAGGCGCTCATCTTTTCGTACTGCTTTATCGCCTTGTCAGTCTCCTTGTTTCTGATGTAGATATTGGCAAGCCTTTCCGTGGCCTCGGAATTATGGGGATTGATGGAGAGCACCGTCTCATAGTATTTGGCCGCCCCTTCCCGGTCCTTCCTGATTTCCCGTATGCTGCCCAGGTATATGTAGGCGTTTTCGAAATTGGGCTTTGCCTGTATCGCCTTCAGGAACTCGGTTTCGGCCCTGTCGTAATCCTTTTGCTCGTACGAGATAAGCCCCAGGTAGAACAGGCCCATCACATTGTCCGGCTCGATGGCAAGAAGTTTCCCGAGGGTGCTGCGGGCGTCCTCTAATTTCTCCATGGAGGCGTAAAGGGCGCCCAGGAGGAGATGGCCCTTTGCTTCCCCGGGGTCTATTTTAATGATTTTCTCATATATTTTAACGGCCTCGTCCTTCCGCCCCTGGCCCTGATAAAGCTCACCCAGAAGAATCAGGGCCCTTATATTTTCGGGGTCGTACTTGAGGGCCTCCTCCGCGTACCCGGCAGCCTCTTTGGCCTTCCCCGTCCTCAGGAGGACAGTTCCTATCTGCACCCTTATAAAGGCCGAAGAAGGGTCGTGCCGGAGCGCCGCCATGTAGTTGCTCAGGGCGTTTTCCCAGTCCGATTCCATCTCGGCCGCGTAAGCCATGAGGTAAAAATAAAAGGCGTCCTTCGAAGCGGGGGAGGAGGAGCGGGGCCTCAGTTCCTGCTCCGGATTGTTCCTCGTCACACTGTTCTTCGTCTCCTTCGTCTCAACAGAGGCATAAGAGCAGGAAACAAGGACAAAAAAGGCAAGCAACAGAATAAAAATCTTTTTCATAGATTTAAATTATCGCACAAAAATCAAAAGAGGGTCAAACTACCACCAGCGCCAGAGCGAGATCACAAACAGGATGAGGAAGACAAAGACAAGGTTCATATATGCGAAGAAATAAAATAGTTTCATATAGCCAGGCCTTTTTTGATCCGTGGGCTTTGCCGTTATCGTGCCGAGAAGGGGCATGTCCGATAATTTGTCCGGCCCGTGGGGGGCCCCCTTGAGGGCCCCGGTCAGGTCCGTCCCCGCCCAATGTTTCTTCAGGTGCTCCCCGTTTTTCCAGAGCTTGCTCTTTGAAAGGTCATATACCTTCCCCTCGAACGCTACAAGGGCGGGCCGCCCCTCTTTTCCGTCAAACCGGGAAAGCTCTTCCGCCGTGAACTCTTTTTTGTCCTTTATATCGGAGAGGACGGCATCCCCTCTCTTTTTTTTAAGCTTCGGCCCTATCGAGAAGGTGACTATAGCGGCGGATGTGAACATGATAAGGAAGAGAACGATTTTTATCATAAGCAGGACCCCGAAACGGGTCGTGTAGAGCATCTCGAACGAGGGCACCCTCGCTAAGGCAAGGAGGGTCCCCGTTATGGCGATGAGGGGCATCGATATCCAGCCCACCTTGAGCTCCCCCCTCGGAAGCCCCCCTGCCGCATACGCGGGCTTGAGCACGATATGCACGTAAAGGATCGTCCCGAACCAGATCACCGCCGTGAACATATGCAGGTATCCGATTATGAGCCTTATCATCCGCTGGGCATTCGTGAGCGGCCTGTAGAGGCCCTTGACCCGGAGTTCTTCCTTGAAGGCCTCCCCGCTTGCCGTAAGGTCCCCGCCGCCCATGCGGCTCACGTGGCAGGCCCTACAGTCCTCCCCCGTCTGCCTCGCGTATTCCACCGTGGCACTTGCAGTGGAGGCAAAGAACAAAACGAATCCGATTAAGAGAAAAGCCTTGGTCTTTGCCATTTCGAAAATTATACATTAGAGGGTGGGGCATCCGCCCGCTTCATAGAAATTCGGAAGGGAAGATGGGGTGAAGGGCATCATCCAATCGGAAATATTATTTTTTTAGTAATCCCCCCTGAATCCCCCTTTATAAAAGGGGGAGTCACTATGAGGAATTCTTGTCCCCTCTTTTTTAAAGAGGGCGGGGCATCCGGACAGAGCGGGAGCATGAGGAAAGCGGCGCATCAGAGAATTTAAAAGCGCCAGACTGGAGGAAAATAAACAGAGAAACTTGCCGCGGTTATGCACCCCGCGGCTGAGCGGATGCCCCGCCCTCTTCCCTTTTCTGTTATAATTTCTCCCTAAGGAGGGGGCTGTGTTCGCAGGAAGAAAATCCTTTAATATCCGCTCGGTTGTAAAGCCCGGCGTGCGCGACCTCGTCCCCTACGAGGCAAAGGAAATACCCTGCAAAGTCAAGCTCGACGCGAACGAAAGCCCCTATGGGTTCGAGATAAAACCGAAAACCCTTAAAAGCATCTCCACAAACCGCTATCCCGACCCCGAGGCGAAGGCCCTCCGCGCGGCTTACGCCGCAAGCACCGGCCTTAAAAGCGCGGACTGGCTCCTGCACGGGAACGGCTCGGACGAGCTTATTTATTATTTAATCGCCACATTCGGCGGGCCCGTGCTCGTGCCCGTGCCCACTTTTTCCATGTATGCCACCATCGCCCTTGCACTCGGGGAGCGGGTTGTCCGGGTCCCGCTCGATTATGATTTCGACCTGGACCTCCCCCGCACCCTCGCCGAAATAGAGAAGAAAAAGCCCCGGCTTATCTTCTTGAGTTCCCCCAATAATCCCACAGGCAACCGTTTCTCGGAGGAAAAAATCCTGAAGGTCATAAAAGCATCTTCAGGCATCGTGGTTGTGGACGAGGCGTACGAGCCCTTCTCGAAGGGCGGGAGCTTCATCCCTTATCTCAAGAAATACGAAAACCTGCTCATCCTCCGCACGCTAAGCAAGATCGGCCTTGCCGCCCTCCGCACCGGGTTTCTTGCGGGAAGGCCGGAAGCCATAAACGAGGTGAACCGCGTCCGCCTCCCCTTCAACCTGAACGCGCTCTCGCAGGCCGCGGCCGTGGAGGCCCTCGGGAGGGCAAGGGAGATGAAAAAAAACATAAGGGAGATCGTTGCCGGGCGCGAATGGCTCGCAAGCGAGATGGCAAAAATCGAGGGCATACACCCCTTCCCATCGGAGGCCAATTTCATACTCTTCAAGATAAAAGAGCCCCGGCAGGTCTACAACGGACTCCTCCGGGAGGGCGTTCTGGTCCGCGACCTGAGCCGGGCACTGAAGGGCAGCCTGCGCGTCACGGTGGGCACGGAAAAAGAGAACCGGTATTTCATAAATTCAATCAAAAAAATAATGAGGGCGCCCGCATGAGAAAAGCAAAAATTGAGAGAAAGACAAAAGAAACGCGCATAAGGGCGGAGCTTAACCTTGACGGCACGGGCAAGTACCGGGTATCGACCGGGATGCCCTTCTTCGACCACATGCTCTCCCTCATGGCAAGGCACGGGCTCATGGACCTTAACCTATCGGCCAAAGGGGACCTGGCCGTGGACTACCATCACACGGTGGAGGACGTGGGCATTGTGCTGGGCAAGTGCCTTAAAGAGGCCTTGGGCGACATGAAAGGCATAAGGCGTTACGGCTTTGCCTCCGTCCCGATGGACGAGGCCCTGGCCCATGCCTCCCTCGACATAAGCGGAAGGGCTTACCTCGTATATAAAGCCCTTTACCCCAAAAGGGCCAAGATCAAAGACTTCGACGCGGACCTCGTGGAGGACTTTTTATTGGCATTCGCGTCCAATGCCGGGATAACGCTCCATATCACCGCCCCGTACGGCAGGAACGTCCACCACATTATAGAGGCCGTTTTCAAGGCGCTTGGCAGGGCCGTCATGGAGGCGGTCTCCATAGAGCCCCGTGCCAAAAGAAAAATCCCTTCTACTAAGGGGAAGATAGGGAAATAGAAGAATTTTTGTCATTCCCGCGCAGGCGGGAATCCAGGTTGGATACGTAGGGGCGGCGCTTGCTCCGCCCGTATTATCAATTGCGGCATGACACGTAAAAAACAGGAGTTTCAACCCTTTATAAGAGGTCTAACATGAAAGCAATCGTCCTCAAGGAATTCGGCGGGCCGGAAGCATTGAAGATGGATGAGGTTGAGCGCCCCACCCCTCACAGGGGCGAGGTGCTCCTTAAGGTCAAGGCCGTCTCGGTAAACCATCTCGATATCTGGGTGCGGAGCGGCCTCACCGCTTACGGCACAAAGCTCCCGCATATATTAGGGTGCGATTTTGCGGGCGAGGTCTTCGAGACGGCGCCCGATATAAAAGATTTCAAGCCCGGCGACCGCGTCCTCGTCGACCCCGGCCTCAGGGATTTGACCTGCGAGTTCTGCCTTTCGGGCAGGAACAACGCCTGCAAGCACTTCGGCATCATCGGGGCCTCCACCTGGGGCGGCTACGCGGAGTACGCGAAGGTCTCAGTGCAAAACCTCATCCCATTACCCGATAAAATCACATTCGAAGAGGCCGCAGCCTTCCCGCTCACTTACCAGACCGCGTGGCACATGCTCGTGGGCAGGGGAAATATAAAGGCAGGCGAAAGGGCCTTAATAATCGGCGGCGGGTCGGGGATAGGAGTGGCCGCGATAGAAATAGCAAAGCTCGCGGGCGCCATGGTCATAGCCACGGCGGGCGGCGAAGAAAAGGGAAGAAAGCTCCGCCGGCTTGGCGCGGACTTTACAATTGACCATAATGCCGAAGACATACAGAAAAAAGTCATGGAGCTGACGCACGGCGCGGGCGCGGACATCGTATTCGAGCACGTGGGCCCGGCCACCTTCGACAAATCCCTCCGCTCGCTTAAAAAAGGAGGGCGCATGGTCATCTGCGGGGCCACCACAGGGCCGGAGGTGAAGCTCGAGCTCCGCTACCTCTTCTCGCGGCATTTGAGCATTCACGGCTCCATGATGGGCACAAGGCAGGAGCTTATGAAGATAACGGAGCTTGTGGGGGAGAGGAAATTAAAGCCCGTGATTGATGAGGTATTTCCGTTAGAGAAGGCAGCCGAGGCGCACAGGAAAATGGAGGAGCGGAAGCATTTTGGGAAGATTGTGTTAAAAGTTTGATTTCAGATTTATTAGAATAGAATAAAGAACCATTTAAAAGGGGAAAAGCATGAGAGAATTTACCGTCATTATAGAAAAGGATGAAGAGGGCTATTTTATTGCCGAAGTGCCGGAGCTTAAAGGCTGCCATACCCAGGCGAAGTCCCTTGATACCCTTATGAAAAGAATTAAAGAGGCCATTCAACTCTGCCTCGAAGCATACGGAGAAGAACCCCCTAAAATCCATTTGGTCGGCGTTCAAAAAATCGCCATATGACAAAAATCCCGTCCCTAACGGGCAAGGAACTCATTTCCGTACTGAAGAAAATCGGTTTCACTGTCGAGCGGCAAAGGGGAAGCCATGTTTTTCTGAGGCATCCTGACGGGAGGGCAACAGTGGTTCCTGTCCATGCAGGCGAGACTATCGGCCCAGGTCTTTTTTCGAAGATTCTCAGAGATGCCGACATGACAAGAGAGGAATTCCTTAAGCTATTAAAAAAGTAATTTGTATGCCGCTTCGAAGGTCAATAAACATGGTGTCTGTCCCCGGTTTAGAAGATGAGGGAAAGAAGGCATTTCGGGAAGATTGTGTTGAGGGTGTGATTATTTCGACTTTTATGCCGCTTTCCACTGAACGAGGGCTTCTTATGCGAAGCGGCGCATTCCCGCAAGTAGAGATTAATAAGGGTCTGGTAAGGGATGTCAATTTCTCTCGCAAGTTCCTTGAAATAGCTGATCGTACCCTCGTCCATGCGGATCGTGACCTGGCGTTTTAGCTTCCCCGCATATGGATTTTTTTGAGCTTTGGAGAAATCGTATTCCTTTCTCATTTCTTCCACCTTTTATCCCACTCGAAACCAAGCGGGTTTTTCAAAAAGGTTTGCAGCTATTTTTTTTTCATATAACATTTATGTTATAATTCTAAATGGGATGGAGAGTCGAATTCTATATGGACGAAAAAGGGAGAATGCCGGTTTCCGATTTTCTCGACTCCCTTCCGGTCAAAGCGAGAGCGAAAGCAACCAGGTATATGGAAATGCTTGCGGACTACGGGGTCCTTCTGAAGGAACCATACACAAAACAAATCAGAGGGAAGATCAGGGAGTTAAGAATCACCGATAACGCAGGGAATATCAGAATCCTTTATTTCACTTTTACAGGAGGAAGGTTCATTCTCCTGAACGGATTCATTAAGGACACGGGGAAGACCCCGGCAGGTGAAATGGAATTAGCCGAAAAGAGGATGCGTGATTTTAACGAGAGATTTGGAGGAAAGTCATGAAAGCCAGAACCTTGAAAGAATATATAGCGGAACAGAAAAAGAGGCCCGATTTCAAAAAGGCGTGGGATGAATTGGACCCCGAGTTCGAACTGCTTGAAAGCATGCTCACGGCCCGTGAAAAGGCCGGGCTTACACAGGATGAACTCGCCAGAAAAATAGGCACCAAACAGCCTGCGCTCTCGCGCCTTGAAAGGGGCGGGCTGAAAACCGCTACCGTCGAAACCTTATCCAGAATCGCGACTGCCCTCGATTCGAAACTGGTCGTAAGGTTCGAGCCCATAAAAGGCAAATTGGCGTACAAAAAAGGAAAGGCCGGAGCTTCCGAGAGATAGCTCCAATGAATTATATTCTACTCCTTGTTTTTGGATGCCTATGTATCCCTATTTTCTGGTTCGAGAAATTTACGGTAAGAAATCTTTACAAGCTCGAATTGAGGATAAATAAGGGACGCTGAGGCTGTCCCAAAATTCCTTTTTTCCTTATGAGGCCGTTCCTTGTTGGTCATTCCCGCGCAGGCGGGAATCCATGTTTTTCAAGCCTTTAAGTGGACCCCCGCTTTCGCGGGGGTGACGGATTCTTGCCGAATTTCCCTATTTTGGGACAGCCTCTGTGTCCCCATTTTTCTTACTTTACCTTTGTTCGTCAAGAATTATGTATTGTGTCCCCAAAAATTCAATGTCATTCGTTCAGGGTGCCCAATAGCGCGATTATTTTCATTATGGAATTGATATATTTTGATGCCCACGCCAGCGAAATGCTCTCCTGAAACCAGCATTTTCAGCCTCTTTTGTAATCGAGCAGTACATTTCTCCTTTCCTAAAGATTTTCGTTTTATCATATTGTTGATCAAAAGGTAAATGATATATTTTCTCTCCAGTAGTCATATTGATATTACATTTTATACAGGGATATTCCTGCTCAAATTTTAAATTTTCTTTTAAAGTTATTGAAAGTTGGTTTGCAAATTTTCTAGCAAGCTCGGACAATTGAGTAGTTGTTATGAAGACAGCTTTGACTTCTTCTTCTGGATGAGAATCTCTGAACTGAAAAGTTGTACCGAAGAGTTGAAAAATATGTTTTTCATAAATAGTTTTAAAATGAGACCAATTTTTACATTGGATTAAGAGAGTTTCATCTCCCTTTCTGCAAATTAAATCTATGCCTAAGTCTTCCAATTTCTTCTGTATGCCATGATATTGCACATCGTAACCCTCTTCTTCATACAGATAGCCAATATACCTTTCATATAATTTGCCAAGAAGCCAATTAGATTTAGGACGTTTCCTGAATCTGTCTAATGCTAATTGGTTTCGCTCAAAACTCGGCAATTCCCTATATTCTTCTTTAGTGAGATATTTAATAACTGGATCTTCCTGCTCCTCCTGGGTGTAATCACAAAAAATATCTTCCTGATCTAGATCCACTTTATTCTCGTCTTTTATATCAATTAAGAAAGGGGCTAAATATTCATAGTATTCAATAATTGCCTCCGTCCTTTTTCTAATAAATTCTGCTTGCCGCCGGCGTAAAGATTCAGCTCTTACTAAATCAGCCGCCCTATATGCCGGATGTTTTTTTGTATCTAACAAATGAGCTATCTTATCATCTCTTAGGCTTTCATATTCTTGTATTCTTGTAATTAGACTAGGGAATCCCGAAGTCCTTTCGAGCAAAGTCTGTTTCCATAATTCCGCGTCTTTTAAAGCTTGATCCAATGCCTTGCCTTGGGTGATGTATTTATCATCTAATTCTTTTATTTGAGTACTGTATTTCTCATCTTGTTTTTTAAGTTGCGTATTTAGATTTACTAATAAATGCATAAGTAAGGCGACATCATGTATATTATGATGCATGAAAATAACAGATGGCAGGAAACTGAAGCATGACGTTTTGGAAGCGATACGGATACGAGCGGTAAGACAGGTTGAGGC
>Ga0214473_10001943_pt1 | contig 26191 bp, 20 predicted proteins | sample RVTome_7_FD_203509 | JGI IMG/M metagenome (GOLD analysis project Ga0214473, IMG submission 203509) | Soil microbial communities from uranium-contaminated site in the Upper Colorado River Basin, Wyoming, United States - RVT98D197 | ecosystem: Environmental > Terrestrial > Soil > Contaminated >...
TCGTGATTTGGCTTGTAAGATCGGCATTTCCACGGATGAGTTGCTGACCGTTCTGGATCGGTGGAAGCGAAATGGTACGATTCGCCGGCTTGGCGCGGTCGTCAACCATTTTCGGGTGGGATTGGGTGAAGGTGCTATGGTGGTTTGGCGGGTCGAGCCTGGCCGCGTGGAAGAAGTGGGAACGGTCCTTGCCGGATTCCAGGAAGTCAGCCATGCCTACGAGCGGCAGACGGCGACGGGCTGGCAATACAATGTTTATACGATGGTGCACGGAACGACCCCGGAGGAAGTTCAGCGGACGGTTGAGCGGATGAGTCAAGTGGCTGCGGTATCGGACTACTTGATTCTGGCGACTCGCAGAGAATTGAAAAAGGTGGCGCCGCGGTACATAGACTGATCGGGTCGGTGATACGCATGGGAATTGCGCATGTTTAACCTGTCCACGTTGGAGGCAATTGCGTTGCTGCTGGTTGTGGCGATCCACGCCGCCGCGGGGGTCGTGACAGCTCTGCAGCTTCTCCGGAAGCATCGACGATATGAGTCGTTGCTCATGCCTTGTGTCCTGGCCGCGGTCATCCTTGACGCCGCTCTGCTTGTGTTCAGGGGGATATCGATCAAGGCGGTTCCGCTGACGAGCCTGTTCGATTCTCTCATTCTGTTAGCCCTCACCTTCGGCGTACTGTACCTGCTGACCAAGCCTTCCGTCGATCAGGTCTGGTTTGGCTCGATGATGGTCTGGGCGATCCTGGGCATGGTCCTTGTGGCGGCACTGGTGGCCAAGCCCGCTTCCCGGCCGCAGGAGGTGGCCCGGACACCCTGGGCCGTCGCGCACGCCAGTTTCATGATCCTGGCGACGGCCTCCATCGTGTTTGCGGCGGCAAATGCCGCTCTCTATCTGCTCGGCAGCTACAGACTCAAGCACAAGGCAATCGCGCAGGTGCTGGGCAGAATTCCTAATATGGAGGCACTGGTCCACATGCACCGTCTCGGGGTGCGGGCCGGCTTCATCCTGTTGACGGTGGGCATCGTCAGCGGGCTGGGCCTTGCGCTCCTCGACACAGGCATCGTCAAGTGGCTGGCCGATAGCAAGGTGATCTGCATCATTGGGGCCTGGGGCCTGTTGGGCGCGATTCTCGTGGTAGACCGGTTTGGCCTGCTCAGGGTCAAAGCGCGGGCCTACGTAACGATTGTTGTCTTCGGATTGATTTTAATCGCGACCATAGGGGTCACCATTGCCGGCACGACGCAGCACAGGTTTTCTCGCGCGGATTCACCGGCAAGTATGGCTCCTGTAGCGTGAGTATGCAATGAGCATTGTACTTCTCGGCCTGAATCACAAAAGCGCTGCCGTGGAGGTTCGGGAACGGCTGGCATTCAACGCCTCCCAAACCGTGGAGGCTCTTCGCCGGCTCAAGCAGATGGATCCCCAGGCCGAGTTCGTCCTGCTGTCGACCTGCAACCGGGTTGAGTTGTATTATGCGGGCGAGCAGGACTCGCAGCAGATTGCGGGCCGGCTGGTCGCATTCCTGTCGGCGTTTCACGGCCTGGAGCCGGAGCAGTTCAGGCCGGCCTTGTACTTCCATGAGAACGAAGAGGTGGTGCGGCACCTGCTGCTGGTGACCTCGGGGCTGGACAGCATGGTCGTCGGTGAAGCGCAGATTCTCGGGCAAGTCAAAGAAAGCTACAGTCTCGCCTGTGCGGCCAAGAGCAGCGGCAAGATTCTCAACAGGCTCTTTCATTGCGCCTTCTTCACGGCCAAGGGTGTCCACACGAACACGGCCATCTCCACCGGCCGGGTCAGCGTCGCCGGCGTGGCGGTCGAGCTGGCTCTGCAACTGTTTGCCGACATCGCCCGGGCCAAGGTCGTGGTCATCGGCGCCGGCGAAACGGGCGAGCTCGTCGTGCAGCATCTGCTCAAGGCAGGTTGTACGGATGTCACCGTCGTGAACCGGACCTATGAGCGAGGCGCCGAGTTGGCGGAGCGGTGCCGGATCGCCACCGGCAAGTGGGAGGAATTGAGCGAGCATATCGGCCGGGCGAATATCGTGATCTCCTCAGCGGCCGTGCAGGACTATCTCTACACAAGGGCGTCATTCGAACAGACCATAAACAGGCGAAAAGCGGGATCGCTGCTGATCATCGACGTGGGCGTGCCCCGAAATTTCGATCCGACGATCAACAAGGTTGGCGACGTCTACCTGTACAGCATGGATGAGTTGAAGGAAGTCGCCGAGCAGAATCTCAAGGCCCGCGAGGAGGACATCACCAGCGGCCTGGAAATCGTGTACGCCCAGGCCGCCGAGTTCATGGACTGGTTCCGCGCGAAGGACATCGGGCCGCTGATCGGCCGGATGCAGGACGAGTTCCGACAGATCGGGCGAATGGAGCTCGAGCGATTCCTGGTCGGGCCCAGACAGAACGCTTCGTGTCGATGCTCCCTGGAGGAGACGGTGGATCGCGTGGTGAACAAGCTGCTGCACTGCGTGATCAAGAACGTCAATGCCGTGGCGAAGGAAACCGGTCCGGCCGAGGCGGCCAAGCTCGTCGATACCATCCTGAGGCAGGCCCGCGAAATCTCCTGCCAGCCGGCGGATAAGGGGGACGTGCAGACGTGAGGCCCGCGACGACATCCCAACGAGTCCTGCGCATGTTGTTCTGGGAGACGACGATCCGATGCAACCTGGCCTGCGCGCACTGCCGCCGGCTCGAATCGAATGAGGCCGGCCCGGCGGATCTGTCCACATCACAGGCCGAGGCTCTCATCGACCAGCTTGCTGAATTGGGCCGCCGCCAGCAGCGGCGTGGCGAGGGCGTCCCGCCCTTGCATCCCGTAGCGAGGGCGTCCCGCCCTTGCGTCCACGTCGGTGCTATTGGTCATGAAGAGCAAGGGCAAGATGCCCTCGCTACGATGGCGCCTGCAGTCCCTATGCCCGTGCTGGTGTTCTCCGGCGGCGAGCCGTTGTGCCGCAATGACTTGTTCCACCTGGTGGGTAGGGCTCGGCAGCATGGGATCATTCTCGCGCTGGCCACGAACGGAACGCTGATCGATAGCGACAAGGCCCGGCAGATCCACGACAGCGGGATTGCTCGCGTCTCCGTGAGTCTCGACGGCGCCACCGCCGACGTGCACGACATAATGCGGCAAATCCCGGGGGCCTTCGACAAGGCGATTCAGGGGATTCGACAACTCCGCGATCATACGGTGCCGTTCCAGATCAACGTCACCCTGACGAAACAGACTGCCCCACAGTTGCAGGACGTTTACGAGCTGGCACGGTCCCTCGGGGCCGTAGCCGTTCACATCTTCATGCTTGTCCCGGTTGGCTGCGGGCGGGTGCTGGCCGAGACGGACATGCTGTCGCCTGAGCAATACGAACAGATCATGCGGGACATCCACGCGCTGGAAAGCAGGGGGCAGATTCAGATCAAAGTGACCTGCGGCCCGCATTACGAGCGAATCAAAAAACAATTGCGGATTGAACCCGTTGCTGCTAATCCGAAATCCGAAATCCGAAATCCGCAATCGAAAGGCTGTTTGGCTGGTCTCGGCGTGCTTTTCGTCAGCCATCGGGGGGACGTATACCCGTGCGGCTATCTACCGGTAGATTGCGGCAATATACTCGACAAGACACTCGCACAGATTTGGGATGACAACGGCGATCTGGCCCGGATGCGGGATGCCGGGGCCCTGGAGGGCAAGTGCGGGATCTGCGGCTATAAGCAGGTCTGCGGCGGCTGCCGGGCCCGGGCCTTCGGGATGACCGGCAACTACATGGCCGAAGAGCCTTTCTGTGCGTATATTCCTCCCGGCGCCAAGGCTAAGCCGGGTGAGGTAGATCGATGATCAATATCAGCAAGCTGTACTGTGACCAGATTACGCCGGGCGACTGGCTTCGCTACGGCCAGAAGGATTCCGGGGAGCGGCGCGGCGAAGTTGTCCCCGTGCAGGCCTCGGCCCGAAGACCCATCGTGGTGTGGAACATCACACGCAAGTGCAACCTGCAGTGCGTCCACTGCTATAACGACAGCGGCATGGGCAAAACCTGCAACGAGATCTCCACGGCCCATGCCAAGACCGTCATCGATGATCTGGGCGGCTTCGGCGTGCCATCGATCCTCTTCTCGGGCGGCGAGCCCCTGATGCGCCATGATCTCTTCGAGTTGATCGAGTACGCGGTCGGCAAGGGCCTGCGGACGGTCATCTCGACCAACGGGACGCTTATAGGTGTGGACAAGGCCCGGGAAATCAAGCGGCTTGGCGTCTCTTACGTGGGAATCAGCCTCGACGGCATCGGCCCGATCAATGACAAGTTCCGAGGCGTCTCCGGGGCCTTCGAGCGGGCGGTCCGGGGCATTCGCAACTGCCAGAATGCCGGCGTGCGGGTCGGCCTGCGCTTGACGCTGACCCGAAGGAACGTCCAGGATGTCGAAGGGCTGTTTGACTTCTTCGAAGCCGAGGGCGTCGAGCGAGTGTGCTTCTACCATCTGGTCCCCAGCGGCCGGGGTGCGGCTATCGCCAGCGAGGATTTGACCCATGCCCAAACTCGTGACGCATTGGACCGCATCCTCGCTAAGGCGCGCTTCTTCAAGCAGGCCGGACGCAAAACAGATATCCTGACCGTCGATAACCACGTCGATGGCGTCTATCTCTACCAGAAGCTTCTGGCGGAGGGGGACTCGCGGGCGCCGGACGTTTGGAAACTGCTCACATGGAATGGCGGCGGTCTCTACAGCAGCGGCGTGGGCATCGGGTGCATCGACTACAACGGCAACGTCCACCCGGACCAATTCTGGTGGCGGTACGATCTGGGCAGCATTCACCAAAGGCCGTTCAGCGAGATATGGACCGATTCCGATGAGCCATTGCTGAAAGGGCTTCGGGACCGGAGATCGCGGATCAAGGGCCGGTGCCGGTTGTGCCGGTTCTTTGATGCCTGTGGCGGCAGCCTCCGGGTGCGGGCCGACGCATACTTTGGGGACCCATGGGCGCCAGACCCGGCCTGCTACCTGACCGATAATGAGATCGGTCTGGGTGAAGCGCGGCGTCAGGAACTCGCGGACGCCGGCGAGTGCTTCGACATGCCACAGTAGACGCGACATATCTGTAGCTCCCGTCGGGACTTGGGCGCCGGGATCCAACTGGGTGGACACAAGGACGCAGATCAGCTAAGGATAGCGGCGCACTCATAAATTCTCAAATTCGAGACTTTTTGCTTGCCTGCGCGGTGGACAGTCGTTATGATAAAGGAGGATAAAGGTTTAACGACTGTTTTGCGTGTTTGGTGGGGAGCGGGAACCCTGGAATCATTGAGCGGTTCATGGTGGGGACAGACTGAGGACAAGCATGGTCACAGAGACCTATAAACTTCACAGTTCGGCGGATACGGACGGCCGCTTCCATGGATCGCTCGCCGACCAGATTCTGTGGTTGATATCTCTGCGTTGGGTCGCCGTCGGACTGGTTGTGGTCGGGACGTTATCGGGGACGTTTTTGTTCCCCGTGGTTGTGGATGCGAAGCCTCTTTATGTCACTGCTGCGGTCCTGCTGGCGTGCAATGTCGGCTATGCCATGGCTGCCGCAAGGAGCCGTCGCGGCAGGCGAGGAAGTCCCGTCACTCAGGCCATGGTGCAGATGGAGGTGGATCTGCTGGTCCTGACGGCCGTTCTGCATTTCTCCGGCAGCACGGCGAATCCCTTCTTCCTGTTCTATGTATTTCACGTGATCATCGCGACCATCATCCTGCCGCGGAACCTGTCTTTCGCTGTGGGTCTGACGGCGATTGCGTTGTTCGGCCTGCTGGCGGCGGACGAGCTGAACGGCGGGGCGATGCTGGGTCGCTACCCCCTGCAGCTTTCGGCCGGTGGGGGACTGTGGCGCAACCCCGTGTACGGGCTGGCGGCTTTCGTGGCGTTCGCCAGCACCGTGATGATCGCTCAGTACCTGACCCGCATGATTCTCTCTCGCATGGTGTCCAAGGAGCTGGAGGCCGCGAGAAACAGCGATCTGCTCCGGGCCATCATCAATGCCATGGCGGAAGGGCTCGTATTCGTGACCACGGATGGGCGGGTTGCCCTGTGCAATCCGGCCGCCAAGCGATGGCGACAGGACGACCGCGGGCCAACGGGTGAGTCGGCTGACAGCTTTCCGGCAATTCTGGGCGAACACATCAGGGCCCTGGCCGATGCGGCCTGGGGATCGCCGCAGCAGGAGAAGACCATCCAGTTCCGCACGGACGGGCCGACGCAGCGGTTCATTGAAGCCAGAAGCTGTCCGGTGGCCGGCCTCGGTGGCACGCCACTGGGACGCGTCATCGTAGGCCAGGATCTGACGGAACACAAGAAGCTGGAAGCCGACCTGCTGGACCGCACGGAGCAGGTGACGATGATCAACGAGACGCTGAAGATGTCCCAGGTGCGAATGGCACAGCGGGAGAAGATGGTCGCCCTGGGCCAGATGGCGGCGGGCATCGCGCACGAGATTGGCAATCCGTTGACGAGCCTGTCGTCCGTCATGCAGTACGTCAGCCGAAAGAGCACCGATCCGGAGCTCAAGGAACTGTGTTCCGTGGTGGACCATCATGTAGGCCGGATCTCCGCGATCCTGCGGCGCATGTTGGACCAGGCAAGGCCGGTCACCTCGGAGTACAAATGGGTGGACGTCAACGCGCTGATCGAGAACACCGTGTCCCTGATCCGGTTCGACCCGCGGGCCCGGGGCATCACGATCGTAGACGTGCCCGACACCGGACTGCCCATGGTGTGGCTCAATCCGCAGAACCTGGAGCAGTGCCTTCTCAACATCGTGCTCAATGCCCTCGATGCGATCGAGGCCAAGGGGGCCGGACACGAACACAGGATCGAGGTGACGAGGACTTTCAGGAACGAAATGGTCGAGATCCGCATCCGCGATACGGGCGTGGGAATGAGTCCGGAGATTTGCCGTCGCGCATTCGAGTCGTTCTTCACGACCAAGGAGATCAGCAAGGGGACGGGCCTGGGCCTGTTCATCAGCTACAACCTGATCACAGAGGTGGACGGCACCATCGAGCTGGAATCCGAGCCGGGCAAGGGAACGACGGCTATCGTTCGCATCCCCGTGAGGCCCAAGAAGGACCTCATTGGACCCAGCCGGCCGGAAGACACGGGGGGGGCCAAGTGAACGAACTGGCAGAACGAAGTACCATGATTTTCAGTGAAGAGAGCACGTAGACTATGCCCGAGCAGAAACCTCAGATTCTTCTGGCCGATGACGAAGCCACGTTCCGGGAGACCTTCACCAAGGTCCTTGAAGAGGAAGGATTCGCCGTGACGGCGGTCTGTGACGGCCGCGAGGCGACGGCCGCCATCATGAGGCAGCCGTATGCCGTGGCCATACTCGACATCCAGATGCCTGGAAGCGATGGAATCAGCGTCTTGCGGGAGATCACGGCGATTCGGCCCCAGACGCGGACCATCATGGTGACCGCCTATGGAACCGTGGAGATGGCCGTCGAAGCCATCAAGCTTGGGGCCTGCGATTACGTGATGAAGCCGGTCAACTTCGATGAGATGCTCACGAAGATCCGCCAGCACCTGCGCTACGTGGAGCTGGAAATGGAGAATCAGAAACTCCGCGACGAGCTGAACGGGCGTTTTGACATCAGCCAGATCATCGGGGAAACGCGGATCATGAGACAGGTCTTCGAAACCGTGCGCAAGGTCGCGCCGACCCGCAGCAACGTGCTGATCACGGGCGAGAGCGGGACGGGCAAGGAGCTTGTCGCGCACGCCATTCACGCGCTGAGCATGACGAACGGGGGCCGTTTCATCGCCGTCAACTGCAGCGCGATCCCGGAGACGCTGCTCGAGAGCGAGCTGTTCGGCCATAAACGCGGCAGTTTCACGTCCGCTTTCGAGGACAAGAAGGGGCTCTTTGAGACGGCTCGCGGCGGGACGTTGTTCCTCGACGAGATCGGTCACATGTCGCTGGGCTGCCAGGTCAAGCTGCTCCGTGCGGTGGAACAAAGGCAGGTCCTGCCGGTGGGCTCGACGACACCCGTCGATATCAACCTGCGGCTGATCGCGGCGACGAACCGGGACCTTGCGAATGAGATCAAGGAGAGTCGATTCCGGGAGGACCTGTTTTATCGCCTGAACGTCGTTGGGATCCACCTGCCCGCTCTGCGCGAGCGGCGTGACGATATTCCTCTGCTGGTTCGACACTTCGTGAAAAAGTATAATGCCGAGATGGGCAAGCACTGCACGGGGGTCAGTGACGACGTCATGAAGATCCTCACGGATCATGATTGGCGGGGAAACGTCCGGGAATTGCAGAACGTGATCGAACGAGCCGTGATATTTGCCGACGGCGAGGTCATCGAACTTACCGATATCGGCTTCACCGGTTCCGCCGCCACGGCCGAGACGGAGGACCACGAAGGTTTGCAGGCTTCGATCCGTGCGTACGAGAAAGAACAGATCTACAGGGCGCTCGCCAAATATGATTGGGACAAGACGGAGACCGCGAAAGGCTTGGGAATAGGAGTCTCGAGTCTGTACAGGAAAATCGATGAGCTTGGGATCGTCAATCGCAGAGAGCGGTCCCGGAAGATGGAATAGCGGGTCCATTCGAGTCCCGCGGGATACCTGAATGAAGCTCAGCCAAGCGTCAGCTTATGCGTTACACGCGTTGATGTACATGGTCCGACACATGACCCAGTTGCCGGCGACGGGCAAGGCCATTGCCAAGGCGGAGGGTATCCCGGCGGGGTATCTGGCCAAAGTGTTGCAGCAGTTGGTCAAGGGGGGCTTTCTCCGGTCGGTGAAAGGCCGTGAGCGAGGCTATGTCTTCGCCAAGCCGCCGGAGGAGATCAGTCTGCTCGAAGTGTTCGAAGCGGTCGAGGGCAAACCTCTCTTTGATGATTGTCCGTTGAGGCATTGCGCCTGCGGTGGAACGGCCCAGACCTGCCGCATCTTTCATCAGTGGATGGGGGCTACTAGGAAATTCAGAACTCTGCTGGATGAGACGACGGTCGCGAGCGCGGCCTGGAATCATCCGGAGCACCGCTTCAACGTGCTGCCGAGTCTTACCTCAATGGAGGAAGCCGGTTGAGTCAGGGTGTTTCAGGCCGCTTGATCTGCGTCGTCTCGCTTGGTGCCGGCAGGATGAATTCCCGTCGTTTTCCCCGGACCTTGACAAAAAACAACGCCCAAAACGGAAAATTTTGAAGATTCTCGCAAATGAGAATGGATGAACTGGATCATAGAATACTGGACGCCTTGCAATACGATTTCCCGCTGAGCGAGCGGCCTTTCGATGTCCTCGCAGAACGATTGGGGCTCGATGCCGACCTGTTGTGGCAGCGTGTGGAACTCATGATCGAGCAGGGTGTGATCCGTCGGCTTGGGGCCAGCATCGATTCGAGGAAGCTTGGCTTCTGCAGCACGTTGGCGGCGGTTCGGGTCAGGCCGGACAGCGTGGAGCGAGCGGCCGAGGTGGTCGGCCGGCACCACGAAGTGACGCACAGCTACTTGCGCGACCACGAGTTCAACATCTGGTTCACCATCATTGCAGTCGATAGCGGCAAGATCGAGGCGATACTCGATGAGATTCGCGGGGACTTGTCGTTAGACCCATCTGACATTCTGAACCTCCCTGTGAAACGCATGTTCAAGCTGGACGCACGTTTCAGTGCTCGACAGTAAATCACCAGTGCGGCGATCTCTTCTGAACAAGCCCGTTGATTGCCCTTTGAAGTTCTCATATGTGAGAAGATTCCACCAAGAGGCTGGTTCCTGTCTATCCGGCGTCGGTCCCGTCGATTGAATACGCTCCAATGTTTCGATAGCATAAAGGGCAGACAAGAGCTCCGCGGAGAACCCGCGAGGTCGTCGCGAGTAATCTGTGCAGATTTTAGGGCAAGGTTTTTCGGGTCTCCTCATTCAAAACCCAAGCAGGCTTATGACAACCGTGTTCGGAAAAGATGCCTATCTACACGAGGGCAACGGGTCGGGTCTATCGCGAATTCTGCGGCCGATCTTGCCCGACTTGGAAGCGGTGCAGGGACATTTGGCCGAGGCGCTCCGGGACACAAATGATGGGTCGGTGTGTCAGGTCGTTGATTTCCTGCTCGAATCGCCCGGGAAAGGGATGCGACCGGCCCTGGCGCTTCTCTCGGCTCGGGCCGCCCTTGGGAACGGCAATAGTTCACCGGGTTTCGGGCGTGCTTCGCTGAACGTGGCGGCGGCGGTGGAGCTCATCCATATGGCCTCGCTGGTCCATGATGACTTGATTGACGCCGCGATGGTTCGCCACCACCGCCCCAGTGTCCCCGCGAAGTGGGGCAAGAGGGTTTCGGCGGCTGTGGGCGACCACCTCTGCGGGAAAGCATTCCAGTTGGTGGCTGACTGCGCCGACCGGCGCCTGTTTGCGATTCTGGGCTCGCCGCTGTGTGCGATGTGCGAGGGGGAGCTGATGCAAGTGGCCGGGCGAGGCGATTTCAGTCTCTCTGAGGAGAGTTGCCTGGCGGTGGTCGAGAAGAAGACAGCGGCATTGTTCAGTGCCTGCTGCGCAGCCGGCGCGATTACGACTGCCCAAGAGCCCATGGTATATGAGGCGCTTCAAAAGTATGGGTATCACTTTGGCGTCGCGTTCCAAATCCTCGATGACTGCAAGGACCTGCTGAGCGATGAGAAGCGGCTTGGGAAAACGCCGGGGCAGGATCTGCTGGCCGGTGATGTGACTTTGCCCTTGTTGTACCTGATCGGGAACTTCTTGCGGCGCGGCGAGAAGACCTTGGAGTTGAGCCGCCAAGCCGTCGGGGAACGGGACCTGGTTCGACTGGGCAGGGCCTTCCATTCATCGTCGGCGCCGGGGAAGATCGCCGGGTTGATTGCATCGCACATCAGCCGGGCCAGACAGCAGTTGGAGCCGATCACTGATTCCGAGTTCAAGGCAAGCCTCCAGCAGTTGGCGGACCATATAGCTGTATCCATATCTGATGTTCTTGCGAGGTGAGCATGTAGAGAGGCGAAGGACCCTGATGGTTGATGATGATGCGAAGACCGTCGCTCGCGCTCAGCCATCCATCCTCCGTCCTCCCGTGGGAATGAAATGATAGGCAAAATTGCCAAGTACATAGTGCAGGCGCCCAAATTGGCGATGGGCGCCTTCCGTCGGCTGAACTGGCCCGGGCGGATCGCCGTTGCGCTGGCGGGCGCCGGCGTGTTCGGCGTGACGGCCATTGAGGTGACCGGACAGCCCGGGTTCTGTAATTCGTGCCACATCATGAATTCGTACTACGATAGTTGGACCCACTCGAGCCACGCCGATGTGAAATGCCTCGACTGCCATCTTCAGCCGGGGTTTGCCGGACTCATCAAAGGTAAGATCAGCGGTCTGGCCCAGGCAATCGATTGCGGAATCGGCCGCGTCGGCACGAAACCCAGCGCGACAGTCATGGATGCCTCCTGTCTGCGATCACAGTGCCACAACACGAGCGAACTGACGGCCGAGCCCATCGACTGCAATGGTGTTCGCTTCCCCCATGACAAGCACATCGACAAAGTCGTCAACGGAATAAAGATCACATGCGGGACCTGCCACGGCCATTTCGAAGGGAATGACCATTTCAGCGTGGACCACAACGCATGTTTCGTGTGTCATTTCGTCGGCGGCAGCGAGACCACTGGCCGGCCAGTCAAGACCAACTGCCAGGGCTGCCACAAAGTGCCCGACCAGGTCATCCGGCGGGGCTTTGTCAAGATCGACCACAGTGAATTCGTGTCCTACAAAGCCAGTTGTGAGGAATCCTGCCATAAGCGGGAAGTTCGGCCGGCAAGCCAGGTGGAAGATACGGTCTGCCTGAACTGCCACGATTATGGCAAACCAGCGGACGCAAACAGTGTCGAGTTGCATAAGAGCCACTCGAATGGCGACAAGGTGGAATGCTTTGCCTGTCATGGAAAGGTGCCCCATGGCCAGACCCGCGTGGAGTCGGTGTCCGCGATGATGGATTGCCAGAGCTGCCACAGTGACACTCACCAGGTCCAGCGCACCATCTACAGCACGGAGCATCCCATGCAGCCTGACAAGACGGATCGCGTGCTCAGTCCCATGTTCATGACCCACGTGGAATGCACGGGGTGCCATATCGAGCGGACGGCGAAGGCGTCGGGCCTGCTCGATAGTTTCGGGACAGTCGCCCGGATGTCACCTGCCGCGTGTGACCGGTGCCACGAACCGGGGACCGGACAGAAGTACGTGCCGTTCTGGCAGGAGAGAATCAAGAAGCTGTACGAGCAGGTGGAGCGGCGCGTCAAAGAGGCCGAGGCGCTCGTTCTCGCCAAGGCCAACGAAGAAAAGGCACGGGAATTCAATCTCCGCGTCCAGCAGGCCAGGTCCATCCTCGATTCGATCCGCTATGACGGCAGTTGGGGCGTTCACAACTTCAAATACACCGAAGCCCTGCTTCTCGAAGCAGACAAGATGGTCTCCAATGGGAGTTAGACATGCACGTATGTAAGGAATATAGACGAATATGGGCAGCGGTGGCTGTAGCCTTCTGGATGGCGGCATTGGCTGCCATCGCTACGGCCCAACCCGCCAGCCCGCATCATCAGTTACTAGGAGGGCCATGGGAGGTCCTCGTTAAGCTGGGGCTCGAGGGCGCTGGAGTACGCATCCCCGTGTCGGTTGCGGATGAGAACAAGCCGCAGCCGCTCGGAACGGTGACGCCGGTCATGGGGACGCCCATGAAGGTGAAGCTCGAACGCTACCTGCCGGACATGAAGCGGGAAACCACCGCCGTCGCAGACCCCAATGGCGGGCCGGTCGCAAAGCTGTCACTGCGGGGTGAAAACCTGCAGCAGGACATCTGGCTCTCCGCTCGAGATCGCGAGAGGCAATCCGTATCCGCCCACGTCGGAAGCGTCGCGATCCGGGAACTCCCGGGGTCAGTGGATGCCTCCATTCTGGAGGAGTTGACGGAACCGGAGGTTGTGGGCGTCCTGCTCGTCTGGCTCTCGGAAACGAACCCTCCGCTTGTGTACACGGTCAAGCCGGGCAAGGGGCTCACGCTGCCGGGATCTCCCTGGAAACTCTCGATCGCCCGGTACGTTCCGCACTACAGCATCGACCGGCAGACGAAGGAAGTGACGAGCCAGTCGGATAAGCCGGAAAACCCTGCGATCGAAATCCGTGCACAGAACGATAAGCAGGACATCCGGCAGTGGCTGTGGTCGCAATTCGCGATGTCGCCGCACAAGGCGCAGCAACTGCCGTTCCGAGTCAGATTTCTGGATTTCCACGTGAGTGCGGCCGCGAGCCGATACCTCCTTGTGGTGTCTCCGGGCCCACGATCTCACTTGCTCTGCCTGAAAGACGGGAAGAAGCGCATCGAGCCGGTCGAAATGGGCAAGCGGCATGCTTTCGACGACAAGCGGTATTCTTTCGCCGTTGAAGAGGTGCGGCCTGGGGCGAGGCTCGAGACCGCCTGGCAGAATGGCTCGGAAATGCTCCTGCACCCGGCGATCGTGGCAACGATTACACAGGGCAACGCGGACGAGCAGGTCGTGCTGGAGTTGGGTCAGCCGTTCCACCACAGGACAACCGTGGGGACTCTGGTCGTCCTGTATCGGCACGTGCCGGACACCGTGAAATGATGCCGCAAATCAATATACATCCTGTTGTTCATGGACGGGAGGATAAGTACCCGTGCAAGAGGCACGTGAGGAGTACCGATATGACAGGTGCGCGGAAACATCGTTGTATGATCGCCGCGGGGCTTGCCGTGCTCTTCGCGGCTCAGGCGGGGGCGGTGGAAAAGCCGACCTCGTCGCAGAAGACGTGCGTGACGCAGGAGTGCCACACGGATTACGCCAAGAAGCCGTACGTCCACGGGCCGGTCGGTCTGGGTAACTGCGCGAGTTGTCATGATGAAGTGGATGCGAAAGCCCACACATTCAAGCTCTCCCGGGAGGGCCGGGACCTCTGCGAGTATTGCCACCTGGACCAGGCCACCAAAAAGCATGTCCACGAGCCTCTCAAAACGGGCAAATGCACCGATTGTCATGACCCGCACAGCAGCGAGAGCAAGGCGATGATTCGTGAGAAGACCGTGGCGGACCTCTGCGCGAAATGCCATCAGACCGGCAAGGACGTCCAGTTCATGCACGGCCCGGTGGCGGTAGGCGAGTGTACGATCTGCCACGCCTCGCATAGCGCGGACCGCGCGAAGCTGCTGGTCGATGAGCCGGTAAACCTGTGTTTCTCCTGTCACGTGGTCACGAAAGACGAGCTCTCGCAATTCGAATTCGTGCACGAGCCCGCGAAGAATGACTGCATTGGGTGTCATAATCCACATGGGGCGGCGAACGCAAAGATGCTGAAGGCGGATGCACCCGATCTGTGCTACGCGTGCCATGAGGATATCAAGAAGATGGCCGAGACGTCGAAGCACAAACACACAGCGGTGACGGAGAAAGACGGCTGCCTGCATTGCCACACGCCCCACGCATCCACGGTGCAGTTTGTCCTGAAGGACGCCCCGATGTCCCTGTGCGAATCGTGCCACGACAAGGCGGTGACGACGGAGGATGGCAAGCCTGTCGCAGCGTTCACCGCGCAGGTCAAAGACAAGAAGTCTCCTCACGGGCCGGTTGCGCAGAAGAACTGTGCCGGTTGCCACTCCGTTCACGGCAGTGAGCATTTCCGTCTGCTCATCAAGGATTATCCTCAGGCATTCTACTCCCCGTTCAGCACAGACAAGTATGCGCTCTGCTTCAGTTGTCATCCGGAGAGCCTGGTGTTGACGGAACGCACCTCCGATTTGACGGACTTTCGCAACGGGGATCGGAACCTGCACTACATGCACGTGAATAAGCAGCGTCAGGGCCGGACCTGCCGCGCGTGCCATGCGACCCACGCGAGCGACCTGCCCAAGCATATCCGCGAGAGTGTTCCCTACGGGGTGTGGAGCCTGCCGATCCAATATCGAAAGACGGAGACCGGCGGCGGCTGCCAGCCGGGATGTCATCAACCGTTCAATTACGATCGCCAATCACCGGTCACATATCCCGATTTACCGGGTCCGCGACGTTGACCTATCGGCGGCGTAGAAGGAGCCTCTCATGCTCGCACGAGAAGACAGCATACGACTGTGGCGGCTTGTAACCCTTGTCCTGGTGGTCTGCCTCGCATCATCGCTGGCCGGACAGGAGGGTCTGCGTCGAATTCATGTGGGCGACACGATGCCCGAGTTCGCTCTGTCCGACGTCAATGGAACGACCGTACTCTATGGCGGCAAAGAGGCACGCCCCCTCGGTATTGTGGTTTTTCAGGCGGGGCAAAGCCAGCGTGAACGATTGGTGACGGACATCGAGGCCCTGGTTCAGAAGCTCAGATTGGAAGGGGCCGTGTTCGATTGTCTGGGCGTGATGACGGGTCCCGGCGCGAGCGAGTACTTACGTTCTCGCGACCGGGATGCAAGGACTGCATTCCCGATATTCACAGACCCCAATTTTGCATTTTGGGGCCGCCTTGGCGTTATCGCCGCCCCGACCGCCGTGGTTGTGGGAGCGGACCACAAAGTGCAGTGGATCAAGGCCGGGTACGGCTATGATTTTCTTGCCGGTTTCCACGCGCACTTGAACAAGGCCCTTGGCTTGACGGATGCCGCCGATGCGTCCATGCACGTGGAGACCTTGGCGAACAGTTCCGCGCGGGCCCGTCGCGACCGACACATCCAGTTGGCGAGGATGCTGGCAAGGAAAGGGCGGCTGGAATCCGCCATTGCGGAACTCGAGAAGGTTCGCGAGCTGGAGCCCAATGCCGTGGATGTCGCTCTCGAGCTTGGCGAAGTCCTGTGCCGGGCCGGGAAGAATGAGGCGGCATTGAAAACGGCGACCCAAGTCAAGGCGGAATCGAATCCGGACAAGGCCCGCGCGATGCTGATCTCCGCGTGGGCCAAGCGCCAGATGGGCGACCTCGATGCCGCAGGAGTGATTCTGACCGAGGCCCTGGCTCTCGACCCTGAATCGCCCCGCATCCTGTACGAGTCAGGCAAGGTGCATCAGGCGCGGGGAGAGTCCGAGAAAGCGTTGGTTTGCTACCGCAGGGCCCTGGCAGGAGTTTTTGGTGATAATGATGTGGGCAGTGCCTCCCACAAATGAGAATGCATGTTGGGGGCATTCTCACTTATGAGATAGGGCTATTCTCTCAAGAGATTGTGTGAAATGCGTTCTTGACTAAAGGCGTAAATTTCTGTAATTTGGGGTATAGTGGTGGTTGGTGGAGTCGGTCGTCGCCGTTGCTTATGGTGGCATGGGATTTGCTCAAGAAGAACGGGCATAGTGTCTACACACGATGCGAACAGTGGTGCTGAGAGCCATCAGCGTGGCGTGGAGAAGTGGTAGAGTCATGCCGGGATGTAACAGATTGAATCAGCCAACCGGCACGTGATTGACGTATCAATGGAACAGGAGGAGTGAGAAATGCAGCACAGGTGGTTTGTACGAGTGGGCTTGGGCGTGATCGTTTCGAGTCTGTTGACGACGCCGGCGGTGTGGGCGGCCGCCGCGCATTCCGATCTGGTGGGCTGCGACGGCTGTCATGTGCCGCACAACGCGGACCAGCTTCCGGGTGTGCCGCTGTGGAACGGCAGTGAGACGACCGTGACGTTCACGATGTACTCCAGCAAGACGTTACAGGCGACCCTTGACGGTCAGCCGAGCGGCGCCTCGAAACTCTGCCTCAGTTGCCATGACGGCGCGAACCCGAACTTCCTGTGGATGACGGATAACGAGAAATTCGGGGCGGGCGAGCTGGCCAACAGCCATCCAGTTTCCTTCGTGTACGACTCCGCGTTGGCATCGGCGGACGGAGCCCTGAAGGACCCGTCCCAGCCCAGCACGCTGGGTCGGACCATCGCCCAGGACTTATTGGACGTGGATGGCAAGTTGCAGTGCAATAGTTGCCATGATGTGCATACTTCCGGCGTGGGCAGGGCGTTGCGTGGCTACAACTACGGTTACGAGACCATCCAGAATGACGATGGCTCGACCTCGCAAACCCACCACGGTCCGGAACTGTGCCGCATGTGCCACTTAAAGTAAGAATGACTCACACCAACCAGGTAAGGGGAGTGTGATCGTTAGCCTGGGATTGCCTGGCAAGTCCGGCGACGGGGATGGTGTGTCCGCTCTTAAGGATAATGGCGGGTCGTTTCGTTCCTAAAGGGGGCCCGTCGCTTTGGACGAAAAACAGGTATGTCGGCTAACCATCCATCGCTTTGGGGGGGTATGGTTCTGGCCGTCGGATTCGCGGCAGCGATTCTTGTCGGCGGATGCGGGTCTGCGCAGGAACGGCCGGACGCGGGCGGTCCTGTCTTCTTTCCTCCTGCGCCGGAGAAGCCCCGGCTGCAGTTCCTCACTTCGCTTTCGGGGCCTGGCGACCTGGGCGCCGCCGGGCCCAGCGGGTTCGAGAAGTTCGTGCTCGGTGAGGCGGAAGAGAGGGAGGGAATAGCCACTCCATACGGCCTGGCCATCTTCGACGGGAAACTTTATGTCTGCGACGTCGGCAAGAGGCGGGTCGAAGTGCTTGATCTCAGAAGGCGGTCGTTCGGATACATGACGGAGGACCGACGGCTCATGAATCCCGTGAATATCTGCATCGAGCGAGACGGGACGAAGTACGTGGCCGACCCGACGGCGGGAGCGGTTTTTGTCTTTGACGCGGGCAACACGTTGCAGGCCATTCTCGGCAAGGAACTGCGGATCAGCCCGATCGACGTCGCCATCCGCGGGCCGCACTGCTACGTGACCGACTTCGCCGGCAACCAGGTCGTCGTGATGGACAAGACGACCGGCAAAGAGATCCGTCGAATGGGTGAGCGAGGCGATGGCGAGAACCAGTTCAAGCTCATCAGCGATCTGGCTTTTGGCCCGGAGGGGGACCTCTACGTGACCGACAAGCTGAAAGCCAAGATATTCGATTTTGATTCATCGGGAAACCTCAAGCGGACGATCGGCCGTCTGGGCGACAACATTGACGAGTTGGTGCGGCCGAAAGGCATCGCGCTGGACCGCGACAGTCGGATTTGGGTGATCGACGCGGGTGCATCCCTGTCGCCTTCGGCGTGGTCCACGGAAGTCGCAAAAATATACGACCCGCAAGGTCGCCTGTTGCTGTTCTTCGGCCGGCCCGGGAACGAGCCCGGGAACATGAACCTCCCGGCCAAGATCATCCTCGACTACGATCATGTCGACCTGTTCAAGCACCGCGCCGTCCGGGGGGCGGACATCAAGTTCCTTGTGTTCGTGTCGAACCAGTACGGCCCGGCCAAGGTCAACGTGTACGGGTTCGGTGAGTTCCCCGTCCCAGACAGGCCAAAAGAGGCGGCGCAGACACGGCCTGTGGAGAAAGGCCCGCCGGCGGAATCGGTCCGTCCTGCAGAGCCATCGTCCACTGCGGCCTCACCCCAACCGGGACAAAAGACCGACGAAGCCCAGCGATTGCAGCACACCAGGACAATCGCCGATCTTTACTACCAGAGCATGGACCTGTATCGTGCCGGCCGGCTCGAGGAGGCCCGGTCAGGGTTCGTGAAAGTCATTGCCAGCGGGTTGATCCCTCCTCCCATGGAGGAAACACTCAAGGGGTACATCAAGGATATCGACGGACGGCTCGCACGCGGGCGCGGCGGACAGCGTTAGTCGGCGGTTCGGTGAACCTGACGTGGGAATGAAATTGGCGTGCGCAGGGAGGCCGTGAATGAGAACTGGACTTTTGCAAAATGGAGGTTAGGCTTATTATTCAAGGAAATCAGCTTTGGGATTTCCTTGAATCGGTGAGCTATTATCATGCATCATTCCATCATGATGCCCCGACAAGGGGATGGTGTGCGGTGCACACCCTACTGCTGCGCTGCTCGCAATGCCCTGCAAACCTTGTGAGTGTCCAGCGCATCCCGTCCTCAGTCGTTTTGGAGAAGGAAGAATGAAAGACGCATTTTTCCTTCCCCAAATAAGCCTGACCTCCATTCTGCAAAAGTCCAGTAAGAATTTGGATGTCAAATGTATGCTGCAGCCTGCGCGTTGCGATCTGGCGCGACTTCGGATGATCCTCGTCCTGCTGGGATCGGGATTGGCGATGATGCTCCTGCTGCTGTCCAGTTGCGACGAGATCGAACGCCACAGAATGTTGACCTTCTTCTTTGACGGCGTTCCGCCGCTGCAGACGCAGACATCCGAGACGCAAGGACCGGGCCCGAAGGACAGCAAGGCTGCGGACATTGCGCCGGCAGGGGGCTGGCACGTTCACCCGCCGTTGAAGAACTGCGTCAATTGCCATGGCGATCAGCGGCGAACGGGTTTCTCTCGGAAGGTGCAGTTGGTGGCCGAGATACCCCAGTTGTGCCACAAGTGTCATGGCGAGTTCTCCGCCCTGGAGGCCTGGGTACACGGCCCGGTGGCCACAGGCGATTGTCTGCTTTGCCACGAGCCGCACAAGACCAAAGCCGAATTCCTGCTCAGGAAACCAGTGCCTGAGTTATGCTACCAGTGTCACGATGTTCAGGCGATCCGCATGGTCAAAGACCACGACGGAGAATCCTACTCCTCCTGCACCGATTGTCACGATGGGCATGCCGGCGCGACCCGGAGTCTTCTGCGACAGACTTTCCTGGAGAAGCCGGCGGGTCTGGAGTATCAATCCGAGATCCATCGGCGCAGGTATGAAGAGGCGTCCAGAAAAGCGAGGAGCGATCTGCTGCAAGGGCAGGATTTCCTGGCGTTTTCGGGCACGATTATTGGCTACATCGAAGGCGGTCAACTGTGGCCGGCCAGAGCGTATCTCGAAGCCCTGCTGAACAGCAGCCTGATCGCGGATTCCGAGAAACCTCTTGTGGCCGAGGTCCTGCAGAAGGTGATTGACGTGCAAACAAAGCCCCCGGCGGAGCCTCAGGAGGGTCTGGAGGCTCAGGATTCATCCGGGGACGTCGAGGAATCGGTGGCCGCCGCTCTCAAGGCCATTCGAGATCAAAGAAGTGAACAGGCCAGAAAGGTCGCGGAGCTTTACTATCGCAGCATCAAGCAATACCGCGCCGGGCAGCTTGTGGAAGCTCGGGAGGGCTTTCGTCAGGTTCTCGGCGCTGGTCCGCTTCCGGCGCCAATGAAGGAAACGGCCCAGGATTATCTGGACCAGATAGAACAGGCGATCATCCAGAAGCAGGAGCAGTCGGGCTGGCATCTGCTCAAGTAGCAGGCCGGGATCAGGAAGTCCAGAAACCGTAACATGGAGGATGGAAGAGACCGGATGTGGTCGGAACCAGAAAACTGAGCGTGTATTGAACCGCGCGAGCAACAAAGCAAGGCATAGCCCGGTAAAGTTATGGCCCGGCCACAGGGTCCTCGGAAGTGTGCTGTGTTGCGGGCTTGGTCTGATAATATTGGGCGGCTGCCACGTGACCATCCGGGGCCAGAAACGACCTCTCGTCAAGACCCAGAGAATCCGGGGGGAACTCGAAGCGGTCGTCGAGCATCGCGTGGATGAACGGAAAACGGGTGTAGATAAGCGTGAAAGCAAGAGCACTGTGTTCGAAGAGCGGGCGCGAGTCAGGACCAATGGTGATGTATACCATCCTGATTTCTTGAATTATGATGTCATGGTGGGGGCCGGGCTGGCACAGCAGAACATCGACTCCGATGACTTGTCCGGCTGGAGCACGGGGACTCTCGATGAGTATCTCTTATCCGCCCAGCTATTGCGCTCCAAGCCATACTCGGCCGCGGTCAATGCAACCAAGACGGAGGACCTGATTGCCCGGCAATTCCTGGGTCCGCTGCAAGCCGATCGCAAGAGTGAATCCGCATCCCTGATTCTTCGCCCCGAGTCATGGCCGATGTCGTTCCAGTACAGCAGCAGCGAGACGACCCAGGACGGCTTCGATCACCTTGCCTCGGACTTCTTCGCCCGCGAAGACGAGCGCTTCCGATACTCGGTCGATCACGATTTCAGCAAACTGTCGCACATCCACTTCGATTTCGACCGGACCGAGGCACGCCAGGAGACGGTGGGGGCCGTCGTCAACACGGATACGGACGCGTACACGCTCTCGCACGATTACATGTTCGGCGAGGATGGGAAGCATCGCCTCGATTCCCTCTTCAACTACATCGACCAGGGCGGTTCCTTCGCGTTTGAGAATCTCCGCCTGCAGGAGCGGCTGAGACTGCAGCATACTCCGAGTCTGCTCAGCAAGTACGATGTGCAGTACAGCAAGCTGGAGCGAGAGACGCTGGACAGCGAGCAAATCCGCGGCCAGGCGGGCATCGAACACAGGCTGTTTGAGAGCCTGGTGACCAACGTGGACGCGTTCATCTCCGAGACCGACCTTGGATCAGACGGGAATCTTACGCAGTACGGCGGGATCCTGGGCCTAAACTATCGGAAACTGAACCCATGGGGCACCTTGTTCAGCAGCTACAGCGCCAGTATCACCCGCAGCGACCAGACCGGCGGCGCCGGCAAGGGCCTGGTCGTCGGTGAACCCCACGTCGCCACCGACGTGGTCCCAGTCGAACTGGGCCGCACGAATATCGACATCTCGACGATCCGTGTCACTTCTGCCCCCGGAGGCGGAGAGCTGTTCCAGGAGGGCGACGATTACACGATATCCCAAACTGGCGGCAGGGTGTTCATCAACACGATCGTCATCGGCGGGGTGGTGCCCCCGAACTTCACGGAGGGACAGGAATTCTTCGTGGATTATGACTTCTTCGTGGAGCCGGAGCGGCAGGAGGATACGTTCCGCCAGAGCTTCTCCATTCGCGAGCGGTTCAAGAACGGCATCTCGGCCTTCTATGGATTGCGCATGCAGGAGGAGACCGTCACCTCGACGGTTGCCGACATCATTCCCGACGAGTATCTGGCCCATACGTTCGGCATCGATTACACGAACAAGGGCTTGTTTCTGCTGGCGGAGTACACCACGGAGGATTCGACGCTGATTCCCTTGACGAGCACGAAGCTGGAAGGCCGCTATCGGTGGCTGCTCGGCCCCGCGACGACCGCCGGCCTGGGACTGACGAACCAGTGGCTGGACTTTGGCGAGCCGGATGCCCGGGACGTCGAACTCCTCGAAGCCACGGCCGAGCTCTTCAGCCGATTGTCGGACAAGTACAGCCTCTCCAATTCGGTGGACTATCGCCATGAGGATGATACCCGATTCGGGATTACTAAGGGATTCCAGATTGATAACAAACTTGAGTACCATTATCGGCAGTTTACTGCTACGATTGGCGCCGAATTGAGTTTCCTGGAACGTCGCGATGATGAAATCGACAGTGTCTTCCTCTATATAAAAGCGCAACGGCGTTTCTGACCTGTACGTCAGGAGTCTCTGGAGTTATGAGAATTCGACAAAGCGGCCAATGGAGATGCTCAGCAGGACTTGGGGTCCTTGTGGTCGCGCTGCTTCTGGCGGGAGCCGGATGCGGCCCACAGCGGTCCGGGCTTTTGAATCGGGCGGAGACGACAGTGGTATGGCCCAAGCCGCCTGAGCAGCCTCGCATCAGGTACCTCGGAGCGGTGTCCACGGAATCCGACATGAAGAAGCGAGGCTCGCTGTTGGACGGCATCGGTGAATTGCTGTTCGGCGCCAAACCCATCGGTGTTCTGGTGTCGCCCTACGCGGTGGCGATGGATCCGACAGGGATCCTGTACGTGGCGGATTCGGCGGGAGCGGCCGTGCATGCGTTCAACCTCAGAACGCGCGACTACCACCAGTTCTCCTCCCTGGGCAAAGAGGCCGGGCTTCAGAAGCCCGTCGCGTTGACGACGCTGACCGATCGTGTGTACGTTGTGGACAGTGTCCTGCACGAGGTCTGCGTCTTCAAGAAAACCGGTGAGTTCGTTTTTGCCTTTGGGCAGGATCAGCTCGAAAGGCCTGCCGGCATCGCCTGCCGACGTCCGGAAGGCACGATCTACGTGGCCGATGCGGGCAACCACGCCGTTTACGTGTTCAGCCATGAAGGCCAGTTCATCCGGAAGATCGGGACGCGCGGGATCGACGCCGGCCAGTTCAATTTCCCCACACATCTGCACATCGATGAGGCGGGGCGGCTCTATGTGAGCGACACCCTGAATTACCGGGTTCAAGTATTCGGGCCGGACGACAGGTTCCTGACGGTATTCGGGGAGCAGGGCGACCGGCCGGGGAACTTCGCCCATCCTTGTGGCGTCGCCACCGACCATGCCGGCAATATCTATGTGATCGACCGGCAATTCGAGAATGTACAGATCTTCGATCCGCAAGGACACATTCTGATGGCGTTCGGCGAGGAAGGGAGCGGTCCCGGCCAGTTCTGGCTGCCGGCCGGCATCTTTGTCGATGTGCATGACAGAATCTATGTGGCCGACTCATATAACAAGAGGGTTCAGGTGTTCGAGTTTTTGAAGGAAGGCGGAAGATGAGGAAATGGCCCGCCAGGACGGCTGTGATATGGCTTGTGACGCTCGGAGTATCGGGCGCGCCGGCCGACAGCGGCTCGATTCAAGGCACGCCCCATGACCTGTCCCCGGTCGCAGGCGGAGCGGCCTGCAGCTTTTGCCATACCCCGCACGGGGCCATGCCCGGCACCCCGTTGTGGAGCCACACGCTTTCCACGGCGGTCTACAAGATCTATGAGAGTTCCTCGCTGGAAGCGAAAGTCGGCCAGCCGACGGGTTCCAGCAAGCTGTGTCTGAGTTGCCACGATGGCACAGTGGCATTGACGGAGACCATCACCGGCGGAACCGGCGGCGCCTATATCTCTGCCGGAAGCGCCAACCTGGGGACCGACCTGTCGGATGACCACCCGATCAGCTTCGTCTATTCGTCGGGCCTGTCTGCGGAGGACTCCCAGATCCGGCCGCCGGTCGGGTTGCCCGAGCCGTTGAAGCTGGACCGTTCGGGCGAGCTGCAGTGCACGACGTGCCACGACGCTCACAACAACTACTACGGCAACTTTCTCGTGATGTCCAACGCGAGGTCGCAGATGTGCGTGAGTTGCCATGACCTGACCGGTTGGACCACATCGGCGCACGAGAGCTCCGGCGTTCTGGTCGCCGGGGCCGGCGACCCTTACCTGCAAGGCGGGGATCGTGGAACGCTCGCGGAGGTCGGATGTCTTGCCTGCCACAGGCCGCACGGCGCCGGCGGCCATGAAAGGCTCCTCCATTTCGCGCAGATCGAAGAGAACTGCCTGAATTGCCACGATGGACTGGTGGCCGGCACGAACATCCGGGCCGACATGCTCAAGCTCAGCCGACATGATGTCTTCCAGTATCGAGGCGTTCACGATCCCAGGGAAGTGGCCACCGCGGCGCCCATGCACGTCGAATGCGTCGATTGTCATAATCCTCACGCCGTGCAGCACGCTCTCGCTCAGCCTCCGATGATCCCCGGCGCCATGCAGGGCGTTTCGGGCGTTGCCATCACCGGCTCCGCGACGGCGCATGCCCAGTTTGGATACGAAGTCTGCTTCAAGTGCCACGCGGACAACCCGGAGCGTCCTCTGTCCGACATCACGAGACAGGTCACGCAGACGAATACCCGGCTCGAATTTGAGCCGTCGGGACCGTCGTTTCATCCGGTGGTATCGCCGGGCGTGAACCCGAACGTCCCGAGTTTGATCCCGCCGATGACTGTGGCCACGGTTATTGACTGTACCGACTGCCACAGCTCCGACAGCACATCGTCAGCCAGGGGGCCGCATGGGTCCGTCTATCGCCCCCTGCTCGCCGGGCGGTATGAGACAGCGGATTTCACGCCGGAAAATAGCTCTTCATATGAACTCTGTTATCGCTGCCACAGTAGGAACAACATTCTCGCCGACCAGAGTTTCGCCGGCCACAGTGAGCATCTGGAGCATGGGATTCCGTGCTCGGCGTGTCACGATGCACACGGCATTAATGCGTCCCAGGGGTCAGCGACGAACAACAGCCATCTGATCAATTTCGACGTGGTGATCGTCCGGCCGGACCCTGTTACGGGCCGGCAGGTCTTTGAGGATTCGGGCGTATTTCATGGCCGGTGCTACCTGTCCTGTCACGGCGAAAACCATTCTCCGAAGGAGTATTGAGAAATGAACGGAAAAACAGTCCTGAAGATTGCTGTCGGAGTCCTCGTCATCGGCGGCGGGATCGGCTACTTCATGTACCAGGCGATGCAATCATCCTGGTCGTACTATTACTCGGTGGATGATTTTTCCGCCGCGGGCACCACGGGGCAAGGGCAGTCGTTCCGGCTGGCCGGACGGGTCAAGCCGGGAAGCATCGAGCGAGATTTGGAAAACGTGACGCTGCGGTTCACGCTCGCCGGTGCCCAGGCGGAGCTGCCTGTGCAATACAAGGGTGTGACGCCGGACAATTTCGTCGAGGATCGGGAGGTGGTCGTGGAGGGCCGTCTGGCGTCCGGCGGCGTGTTCCAGGCCGACACCTTGATGACCCGTTGTGAATCGAAATACCAGGCGAAAGTAAAGTAGATATGGCGGAAATAGGACAGTTTGCCCTGCGGCTCGGGCTGTTCCTGAGTGTTTACGCGATCCTTGCGGACCTGCTCGGCCGTTGGCAACGGCGCAGTGAGCTGCTCGTGAGCGCACGCAACGCGACGATCGGTTGCCTGCTGTGCCTGACCGTTGCCGCCGCTGCGCTGTTGGCCCTCCTCGTGCAGGGTGATTTCGCCGTCAACTACGTGGCGGAACATACGGCCCGTGCGCTGCCGCTTGTTTATAAACTGACCGCGTTCTGGGCAGGCGCGGCCGGGTCGTTGCTGTTGTGGCTGTGGCTACAGACCGGTTTCATCGTTCTTGCCTTCTCCAAGTGCAGCGGCGGTTTCGAGCGATTTTGTGCCGGCGCCCGGGCGGCGGCGAACCTGGTCGGGGCATTCTTCCTCCTGGTGCTGATCTTCGACAAGGACCCTTTCAGCATGTCGCTGACGACCCCCGCCGATGGTGCGGGGCTCAATCCGTTGTTGCAGCACCCGGCGATGGTTCTGCATCCGCCGGCCCTGTTCCTGGGCTATGCCGCGTTTGCCGTGCCCTTTGTGTGGGCCTTTGCCGCCCTGAAGAGAGAGGACTCGAACGGGTCCCCGGCCCTGTTTGGGCGCGCCCGCAGTTGGTCGTTATTTGCCTGGATATTCCTGACCATCGGCATCGGCCTGGGGGCGTGGTGGGC
>Ga0214473_10001944_pt1 | contig 26169 bp, 21 predicted proteins | sample RVTome_7_FD_203509 | JGI IMG/M metagenome (GOLD analysis project Ga0214473, IMG submission 203509) | Soil microbial communities from uranium-contaminated site in the Upper Colorado River Basin, Wyoming, United States - RVT98D197 | ecosystem: Environmental > Terrestrial > Soil > Contaminated >...
CGTGCGCTCAGCTCTCTTTCCCCGTTGCCGCAACTCGGCCGCCGCGCGTTCAGGACCGAGCACCGTCTTCACCATCTCACGCGGCCGCGCCGTGCTGGCGAGCACGAAGTTGAGCTCGCCGATGGCGCCCTCGACGCTGTTGTACACGGTTGCCTGATCGACGACAAAAGCCGCCCCCGCTGCGGCCGCGCGCGCTTTATCGTTGGGCCAGCCGTCGCGCGGGGCAACCAGCCGCAAATCGGTCAGCCCGAAATTGGCCATGGCGCGGGCGGCGAAGCCGATATTCTCGCCAAGCTGCGGCTTGACGAGAATGATGGCCGGCGCCACGGCCACACCGGCGGAACTTCGAGCGCCGGCCTTGCCCGGCCATCGCTTGGGGTCGGCGGTCTTGGGGGCGCCGGTCTTGGGGCGCGCCCGTCTCAAGCCGGCAGCTCTTGCCTTCACCATTGAAGCACGATGCTATAGAGAGGCGGTTGCCCGCAATGGGGCACGGGACCGCCCGGGGGGCGTCTCCCAAGCCTCCTCCTTCCCGCGCCGGAGATTTCGGACGTGAACAAGATCAAGGTGAAAAACCCGGTCGCCGACCTCGCCGGGGACGAGATGACGTTAGTCATCTGGGACATGATCAAGGAGAAGCTGATCTTCCCTTATCTCGACCTGCCGCTGCTCTATTTCGATCTCTCGATCCAGAATCGCGACCTGACCGACGACCAGGTCACCATCGATGCCGCCCGCGCCATCCAGGCCTGCGGGGTCGGGGTCAAATGCGCGACCATCACTCCCGACGAGGCGCGGGTGAAGGAGTTCGGTCTCAAGAAGATGTGGAAGTCGCCGAACGGCACGATCCGCAACATTCTCGGCGGCGTCATCTTCCGCGAGCCGATCATCTGCAACAACGTGCCGCGGCTGGTGCCGGGCTGGACCAAGCCGATCGTCATCGGCCGTCACGCCTATGGCGACGTCTACCGCGCCACCGATTTTCGCGTGCCGGGCAACGGCACGCTCACCATCTCGTTTCAGGGCGAGGACGGCACACGCATCGAGCACGTGGTGCACGAATTCGACGGACCGGGCGTCGCGCTCGGCATGTTCAATGTCGACGATTCCATCCGCGACTTCGCGCGCGCCACCTTCAACTATGCGCTTCACCGCAACATGCCGGTCTATCTGTCGACCAAGAACACCATCCTCAAGGCCTATGACGGCCGGTTCAAGGACATCTTCGCCGAGGTGTTCGCAAAGGAGTTCAAGTCCGCGTTCGAGGCGAGCGGGCTCACTTACGAGCACCGCCTGATCGACGACATGGTCGCCGCCGTGCTGAAATGGTCGGGCGGTTATGTCTGGGCCCTGAAGAACTACGACGGCGACGTGCAGTCCGATACGGTGGCACAGGGCTTCGGCTCGCTCGGGCTGATGACAAGCGTGCTGATGACGCCCGACGGCAAGACGGTGCTCGCCGAAGCCGCGCACGGCACTGTCACCCGCCACTTCAGGCAGCACCAGCAGGGACGCGCGACCTCGACCAACGCCACGGCCTCGATCTTCGCCTGGACCGGGGCCTTGAAGCATCGCGCCAAGCTCGACGATAATTCCGAGCTGCTCGACTTCGCCGAGACGCTGGAGCGCGTGGTAGTGGCGACTATCGAGGGGGGATTCATGACCAAGGATCTCGCCCTTCTCGTAGGCGCCGACCAGGGCTGGCTGTCGACGAGCGGCTTTCTCGACAAGATCGGCGACAATCTCCGGCAGGCGATGGCCGACCGCGCCGCGGCCTAGATCGTCTCGGGTTCGTCTTGCTTGCTTTGGACGGCGACTTTGCGCGGTTTGCGCCTGCGGTTCCGGGCCTCCACCGGTTCGGCCGCTTCCTTCCGCGTCTTCGCGACCTGGCGGATATACGCCAAGACCTCCGGGTGCCGCCTGGTAAGCCGCGACAGCGCCTGGGTATCGAGCACCAAGACCCGGCACCTCGACTTGGCGACGACGTCGTGCTTGTGACGCCGGCGCTCGAGCAGAGCCATTTCGCCGAAGAAGTCGCCCGCCCTTAGAATCGTTTGCTTGCCGCCGCCGATGGACACAGCCGCCTCGCCACTCTCGATAAGATACATCGCGCCGCCGGCATCGCCCGCGCGCACGATGGGAACCCCGGGCGCGAAGGTCCTGGTGTAAAGCAGCTTGGTGATCTCGACGATTTCGGCCTCGCTCATATTGCTGAAGAGCGGGAGCCGCGCGACCATGCTCCAGGTCGCGACGAATTGGTGGCGCGCCGATTCCAGGCTGAAGCCGGTGGCGATGATGGCGATCGGCAGGGCGAACATGCCGACGCCAAGCAGCATCACGATCCCGCCAACGACTTTGCCCCACGGCGTGACCGGCACCACGTCGCCGTAGCCGACCGTGGTAAGGGTGGAGAGTGCCCACCAGGCGGCGGCGGGAATCGAGCCGAACTTGTCGGGCTGGGCCTCGCGCTCCAAGAAGTAAATCGCGGTCGAGGCGAACAGGAGCAGCACCAGCATGACCAACAGCGCCCCGAGCAGGGCCCGGTACTCATCGGCGATCACACGGCCCAAGGTCTGAAGTGCGGGCGAATAACGCACGAGCTTGAGCAGCCGGAACAGGCGGAGCACCCGCAACACTCTCAAGTCCAGAGGGACAAACCACTGCAGGTAAAAGGGCAGGAAGGCGAACAGGTCGATCAGCATGATCGGCCGGAGCGCGAAGCGGAGCCGCGCCCGCCACGGCGGCAGCCGGCTCAGCATCGGGATGTCGACGGCGCTCCATACTCTCAGCACATATTCGACCGTGAAGACGATCACCGAGAATACGTTGAAGGCATCGAAGTAGGCGCCGTAACGGTCGGCAAGGTGGTCGACCGTCTCGGCGGCAAAGGCGATGGCGTTCAAGAAGATCAGGAGAACAATGAAGACGTTGACGACGCGCCCCGCAGGGTGCGCGTCGCCGCCGACCTCGAGGATGTCGTTGACCTCTCGCCGCCAGCGCCGCCAATCGGTCCGCGCGGTCATATGCTAGGCGCTGCCGCTGCGACGCTTGGCATTCGTGGCCCCGGTGGCTGTGGCCCCGGCCGGGACATCCCCGTCGGTCGCGATCCTTGCCGCGATGGCTTCCAGCGCCTGATCGGCGCGGGCACCGTCGGGGCCACCGGCTTGGGCGAGGTCGGGGCGTCCACCACCGCCCTTGCCGCCGAGCGCCTCCGCCCCGATGCGGGCGAGCTCGACGGCATCGTAGGTCGCGGTGAGGTCCGCGGTGACGCCCACGACCAGCCCTGCCTTGCCTTCTTCGCTCACGCCGACAATGGCCACGATACCGGAGCCCAATTGCCGTTTGCCGTCGTCGACGAGGCCGCGCAAATCTTTAGGCGCCACGCCCTGCACAATGCGGGCAAGGAGCTTGACCTTGCCAACCTCCCGCACGGCTGACGCGCCGCCGCCGCTCGCGCTTGGCCCGAGGGCGAGATCGCGCTTGGCCTCGGCGAGCTGGCGTTCGAGCTTGCGGCGCTCATCGATGATGGCGGCGAGACGCTGGATGACTTCGTCGGAAGAAACTTTCAAGAGCTCGGCCGCCTCGCGCACGCGCTCGTCCTGCGTGGCGAGATAGGACCGCGCCGCGTCGCCGGTCAGCGCCTCGATGCGGCGCACGCCGGAGGCGACCGCGCTCTCGCCGACGATCTTGAGGATGCCGATATCGCCGGTGCGCCGGACATGGGTGCCGCCGCACAACTCGATGGAATAAGCGTGGCCGGCCCGCTCGCTCTTGGCATCCACGCCCATGCTGACGACGCGCACCTCCTCGCCATATTTCTCGCCGAACAGCGCCAGCGCCCCTTGGGCGATGGCTTGGTCGGGCGTCATGAGATGCGTCTCGACGGGCGCGTTCTCAAGGATCTTGGCGTTGACCAGGTCCTCCACCGCGCGGATCTCGTCATGGGTCATGGGCTTCTGGTGCGAGAAATCGAATCTGAGCCGCCCGGGCTCGACGAGGGAGCCCTTCTGCGCCACATGCGTTCCCAGCACCTGGCGCAGCGCCTCATGCAGGAGGTGGGTCGCCGAATGATGGGCACGGGTCGGGGCGCGGCGTGCGTGGTCCACTTCGAGCAGCACTTCGTCGCCGACCTTGAGCGCGCCCTGTTCCACCACCCCGTCATGGAGGAAGAGCGCATGGAGCTTCTTCTGCGTGTCGCCGACCTTGAAGCGCGTACCTTTGGCGCCGGACAGCGTGCCGCGGTCGCCGACCTGGCCGCCGGATTCGGCATAGAACGGGGTCTGGTTGGCAATGACGATGCCGCGCTCGCCCGCTTTCAATTCCATGACGCGCGCGCCGTCCTTGACGAGGGCAACGATCTCGGCGGAGGCGGCCTCGGTCTCGTAGCCGAGGAACTCGGTGGCGCCGAGCTCCTCTTTCAGCTCGAACCATAGAGCCTCGGTGGCGGCCTCGCCCGAGCCCGCCCAGGATTTGCGCGCCTCGGCGCGCTGACGCTCCATGGCGGCGGCGAAACCAGCTGCGTCGACGCCAATGCCCCGCGCCTTCAGCGCGTCCTCGGTGAGGTCGTAGGGAAAGCCATAGGTATCGTAGAGCTTGAAGGCCACCTCGCCCGGCAACGTCGCGCCGCGCTTCAAGTCTTTGGTGGCGTCATCGAGCAAGCGCAAGCCCCGCTCCAGCGTCTCGCGGAAGCGCGTCTCTTCGAGCTTGAGCGTCTCCTCGATGAGGCTCTGCCCGCGCTCGAGTTCATGATAGGCGCGGCCCATCTGCTCGATCAGCGCCGGCACCAGACGATAGAGCAGAGGTTCCTTGGCGCCGAGGATGTGGGCGTGGCGCATGGCGCGGCGCATGATGCGGCGCAGCACGTAGCCCCTGCCCTCGTTCGACGGCAGTACGCCGTCGGCGATGAGAAAGGACGAGGCGCGCAAATGATCGGCGATGATGCGGTGGCTGGGCGCATGCACGCCCGTGGCGGGAACGCCCGTCAGGTCGACGGAGGCCGCGATCAGCGCGCGGAAGAGATCGATGGCGTAATTGTCGTGGGTCCCTTGCAGGACGGCGGCGATGCGCTCGAGCCCCATGCCGGTGTCGATCGAGGGGTGGGGCAAGTCCACGCGCTTTCCGCCGTCAAGCTGCTCGTATTGCATAAAGACCAGATTCCAGATCTCGACGAAGCGGTCGCCGTCCGAGTCGGCGCTGCCCGGCGGGCCGCCTTGAAGCTGTGGCCCATGGTCGTAGAAAATCTCCGAGCATGGCCCGCAGGGCCCGAGATCGCCCATCGACCAGAAATTGTCGGACCCGGCGATGCGGATGATTTTGTCGTCGGGAAAGCCCGAGATCTTGCGCCACAGCTTGGCCGCCTCCTCGTCGTCGGCGAACACGGTGATGATGAGACGCTTCTTGTCGAGCGCGAAGTCGCGGGTCAGAAGCTCCCAGGCCAGCAGGATGGCGCGCTCCTTGAAATAGTCGTCGAAGGAGAAATTGCCGAGCATCTCGAAGAAGGTGTGGTGGCGCGCGGTGTAGCCCACATTGTCGAGATCGTTGTGCTTGCCGCCGGCGCGGACGCATTTCTGCGCCGACGCCACGCGCAAGGATGTGGGCTTCTCGGCGCCGGTGAACACGTTCTTGAACGGCACCATGCCGGCATTGGTGAACATCAAACTCGGATCGTGGCGCGGCACGAGCGGCGCCGACGGCACGACGGCGTGATCGTTCTTGGCGAAGAAATCGAGAAAGGCGGCGCGGACCTCGTTGGTGCTGGTGTGGCTCAGACTGGTATGGCTCACACCGGCGTCGGCCGCCTGATTGGCGCTCGTCGCTTTGGCACCTGGTCGTTTGGCGGAGGTCATGGCGGGGTGATGGGAGGGCCCTGGTTCGCTCGGGGACCTAAGCGCTGCGCGCCAGGACACTAGCCGATTCGGGCCAGCGCCAAGCGCCGCCAGGCCCCTTACTTAAGACGAGAAGAGGCCTCTCGGTCCCGCGTCAGACATAAGGTGACGAAGCGGGGCTGTCTAGCGGCGCCTCTCCTTCTTTGCGCTACCGCGCTTCGCGCTACTTGAGCGCGGTCGCCAATTTAGCCGCGGCGCCCCCGGCGCGCGGCCCCGCCGGCAAGCGGCGTGACCGTGCCGTCGCCTTCGGCAGCCTCGCCCTCGCCCGCCTCGGGGGCTGCGGGTGCGGGCTCGGCCACGCCCTCCAGGATCTGGCCGGCCAGAAGGCCGGCATTCTGGCGGATGGCCCGCTCGATCTTCATCGCCGTCTCGGGATGTTCCTTCAAATAGGCCTTGGCGTTCTCGCGGCCCTGGCCGATGCGCTCGCTATCGAAGGAGAACCAAGCGCCGGACTTCTCGACGATGCCGGCCTTTACCCCGAGATCGACCAGCTCGCCGGTTTTCGAAATGCCCTCGCCATACATGATGTCGAACTCGATCTGCTTGAAGGGCGGCGCCACCTTGTTCTTGACCACTTTCACGCGGGTCTGGTTGCCGACCACCTCCTCGCGCTCCTTGATGGCGCCGATGCGGCGAATGTCGAGGCGCACGGAGGCGTAGAATTTGAGCGCATTGCCGCCGCTGGTGGTCTCGGGGCTGCCGAACATCACCCCGATCTTCATGCGGATCTGATTGATGAAGATCACCATGCAGCGGGACTTGGAGATCGAGGCAGTGAGCTTGCGCAAGGCCTGGCTCATCAGCCGGGCTTGGGAACCCGGCAGCTGGTCGCCCATCTCGCCTTCGAGCTCGGCCTTGGGCGTCAGCGCCGCCACCGAATCGATCACCAGCACGTCGATGGCGCCGGAGCGCACCAGAGTGTCGGTGATCTCGAGCGCCTGCTCGCCGGTGTCGGGCTGGGAGATCAGAAGATTTTCGAGGTCGACGCCAAGCTTGCGCGCATAGACGGTGTCGAGCGCGTGCTCGGCGTCGATGAAGCCGCAAATGCCGCCCCGCTTCTGCGCCTCGGCGACGACATGCAGCGCCAGCGTGGTTTTCCCCGAGGACTCCGGCCCGTAAATCTCGACGACGCGGCCGCGCGGCAGCCCGCCAATGCCGAGCGCGATATCGAGGCCGAGCGAGCCGGTCGAGATCGCCTCGACCTCGACGATCGTCTCGTTCGCGCCGAGCCGCATGATGGAGCCCTTGCCGCAGTTCCGCTCGATCTGCGAGATCGCCGCTTCAAGCGCCTTCTCTCTATCCATCCCGGCTCCTTCGACGAGGCGCAGCGCGACATTCAACATGGAGGTTCTCCCTTATTTCACAAGCCAGCTCTGAGTCGCAAATGATGCTCTCCGGCGCTCTTTGGGCTCCGCACCCCCTCCCGGCGTTCCGTTCAGCCTTCAGTCGGCTCGGGGCGAGGAGAAGGTGCGAAGTGCAGCAAGGAGTAATGTACACGTTTTGTTCTCTGTTCGCAATCTGTTCTTTTGCGGCGTCGGTGCTGTCCTCCTAATTCGGACAGCACCCGTGGCACAAAAAAAGGCCGCCTCCGGGCGGCCTTGCGCTGGGCAGACCCAGATGCCTCAATAGCGGCAGCGGGCGCACCAGCAGCTGAAGAGGCGGCACACCCTGGTATAGCCGCGCGGGCACGTGGGGCCGGCGAACCGGCAGGCGACGGTCTCGATCGGCGAATAGGTCTTGTCCAGACCGCCCAAAGCGCCTGGCCCCATCGTCGCTTCGGCGGTGAAAGCAAAAGCCCCGGCGAGCAGCATGATTGCTGCCGCCGCAATGGCGAACGCAATTTTGCGCATGACTCCCTCCGTGATGACTTAGACCGCGAGCATCTCCGACGCGCAACCAACAGCGAGATGCGCCTCTAAGCTTAGCGCAACATCGCCGCCGCTTCACGCAGGAAGGAGACGTTTTCGCTCTCTAACATGACTTCGTGCGAGGCGAGGGCCGAAGCGCGCCAGCTTGCCTGAGCAGCACGACGAACTCCATACCTCCCCCTCGTGGGGAGGTCCGGCGTCGCTCTTGCGACACTGGGGTGGGGGGCTTGCTCTCACCCCACCCGGCGCGCTCAAAAAGAGCGCGCCCCCCTCCCCATCAAGGGGAGGGATGGAGCTCGTGGCAGCGCTCCGTCAGGACGGCTCTTTCTCGCGCACCGGCGCCTTGGGGCTAGCCCCCTTGACCGAGGACTCGCCGCGAAGCGCGGCGTCGGCCGCGTCGCGATAGCCGAAGCGGTCGATGTAGGGCTTGAGCCGCTCGACGATCTTGCGCTTCAGCGCGAGCGGCATCTCGTAGCGCGACACCTTGTGCTCGGACCGCTCGGCGATGAATTCGCGCATCGGCGCCTCAGCCTGATCGAAACCGGGGATATCGAGGCGCCGATAAATGTCGCGCATGCTGGCTACGGGATCCTTGACGAAGTCCTCGTAGCGGAGCTCGACCAGCCGGTCCTCAGGGATCAGATGACGGTCGGCCTCATAGGCCTCGGTGAGCCGCGCGAACATGTCGAGGATGTAGTCGTCGAGCCAGGGGTCGAGCTGCGGCGGGTTGTGCAGGCCTTGGACCGAGTAGAGCGCGCGCCACAGCTTGACGGTGGAGGGGAACACGTTGAGCGGATTGCGCGCCAGATACACGTAGCGGGCATCGGGAAAGAGCTTGGTGAGCAGCTTGAGCCGCGCCGCGTTGGCCGGCGTCTTCATCACCAATGTCTTGCCGTCATGTTTCAGCACCAGCCGCCGGTAGAACCACATATAGGCGTCGGCCCATGTCTTCCGGTCGGCCTCCAACACGCCCTCGAAGTCGAGATAGTTGCTGTCGGCGGGTCCGAATCTCGGCCACGCGCAGGTGACATATGGCGTGCCCTCACCCAGCATCATCATGCCGAACTCCTCTTCCTGGGGGCGGTCGAAGCCCACCGGCACGTCGTCCTGCGGGCGCTTCTTGGGCAGAAGCACCTTCATCACCCGGTCGAGATGGCCTTCGGTCAGGAGGAAATGGTGGGGGAAGAAGCACTCATAGGTGGTGGGGTAAGCGAGATTGGGATCGACCGAGAAGAGGTCGTGCAGGAACGTGGTGCCGGTGCGCCAATGGCCGATGACGAAGATGGGCGGGGACGCGAGGGTGAGCGCCTCGGCGCGTCTCTTATATTTCGCTTCGGAGATCCAGTAGAGCACCGAGTTCCACGGCACCCACAGGAACAAGAGCAGCGTGTCGGGGATGCAGTTGAGCGTGAAGGAGAAGCGGCCGCGCTTGAACAGTTTCATCAGCGCGGCCGGCCGCATGCCGAACCAGAAATAGATCAGGCGTCCGCCATAGCGCTCGATGGTGAGCGCGGGCATGCGCGGCTTGGCGCGGCGGCGTCTTGCAATTTCGCCGGCTTCCTCCGGCGGCACGACCTCGTAATCCGGCACGCGGGACTACTCCAATGACCAATGGGATCGGGATCAGGATTGTAACCCCGCGTGTTAGAGCCGATCTGTGGCGAAGGGAAGCCCCTCAACGCTTTTACGGCGTCATCACCCGCGAAAGCGGGTGATCCAGTACCCACCGCCCTGAGTAAATATGGCCAAAGCAGGGGTTACTGGATTGCCCGGCCCTTCGCCCGCCGAAGGATTCGAGCCGCAAGTCGTTCCTTGTCATGCTTCGGGCCGCAGGCGGGTCAAGCCGGGCAATGACAAGAGAGGGATCAATCCTGGAGGGCAGCCTTTACCGCCGCCGCCAGCTCCTTGAGATCGAAGGGCTTCTGCAAGAACATAAAGTCCTCGTTCTCGGCGAGATGCTGGCGGAAGGAATCCTCGGCATAGCCGGAGATGAAGATGACCTTGAGGTCGGGGCGTTCGCGGCGAAGCTTCTCGCACAAAGTCGGGCCGTCCATCTCGGGCATCACCACGTCGCTCACCACGAGGTCGACCTCGCCTTGGTGGTTGTGGAAGACGTCGAGCGCCTCGGCGCCGGTGGTAGCCTGAAGCACATGATAGCCGCGCTGGCCGAGCGCGCGCGCGGCGAAGCTTCGCACCGCATCCTCGTCCTCGACCAGGAGCACGGTGCCGCGCCCGGTCAGGTCCTTCGGTTTCTCAGGCCGCCGCTCGAGCCTCTCCTGCTCCATTTCGGCCGCGGTCTCGATATAGCGGGGCAGGTAGACGCGCATGGTGGTGCCGTCCCCCTCCTCGCTCTCGGCGAAGATGTAGCCGCCGGTCTGCTTGACGATGCCGTAGACGGTGGAAAGGCCGAGGCCGGTGCCGCGCCCGATCTCCTTAGTGGAGAAGAACGGCTCGAAGATCTTGTGCATCACCTCGGGCGTCATGCCGGTGCCGGTATCTTTCACCTCGATCAGCACATACTCGCCCGGGGGTATGTGGCGCTGGCCAAGCTCGCGCGACTCCGGCTCGCCGACATTGGCGGTGCGGATGGTGAGCTTGCCCCCGTCCGGCATGGCGTCCCGCGCATTGACGGCAAGATTGATGATCACCTGCTCGAACTGATGGAGATCGGCCTTCACCGGCCAGAGGTCGCCGGCCTGATCGACGCGAAGCTCGATATTCTCGCCGAGCAGCCGGCTCAGCAGGATGGAGATCTCGGAGAGCACGTCGCCAAGGGCGAGCACCTGCGGCCGCAAAGTCTGCTGGCGGGAGAAGGCAAGCAGCTGGCGCACGAGCCCCGCGGCCCGGTTGGCGTTCTGCTTGATATTCATGATGTCTTGGAAGGCGGGGTCGGTCGGCCGGTGATTCATCAGGAGGAAGTCGGAGAAGCCGATGATCGCCGTCAGCATGTTGTTGAAATCGTGCGCGATGCCGCCGGCGAGCTGGCCGACCGCCTGCATCTTCTGGCCTTGGGCGATCTGCATCTCGAGCGCGCGCTGCTCGGTGGTGTCGATGGCGTAGGCGATGGCCGCCTCGTTGTCGCCGTCGGTCTGCTCGATCGGGCTGAGATAGATCCTGCCGCTCCGATCCCGGTCGCCGGCAAAGGCAATGTCCACGGGCTCGATCAGCCCTTGCCGGGCGAAGGCCGCCTCGAGCGCGTGGCGAAGCGCCAGATGACTGTCAGGCTCGACCAGGCTTTCCAGGCTCACTTGGCGGCCATCCTCGGTGGCGGCGCCGAACAACCGCATAAAGGCGGAGTTGGTCGCGCTGATGAAGCCTGCGGCGTCCACCGTGGCGATGGCGATGGGCGCCGAATGGAACAGGCGCGCAAATCTGAGCTCGGCGGCGCCCGCCTCCTCCGCCTCGCCCGGCCCGCGGGTGAGGACGAGCGCATGAGCGAGCCCGCCGCTCGTGCCTGACCGGGGAAGACGATGCAGGATGCGCACTGGCAAGCTGGTGCCGTCGGCCTTGACCAGGTCGATGTCGAAGCGCCGCGTCCCTTGCGCCTGCCCGCGGCCGGTCTGGGCGATCAGCGCCCCGCTGTCGGCGGACATGATCTCTTCGAGCTTGAGCGGACGGCCGGCAACCTCGGACAGGTCGAGCCCCAGCCATTGGGCGAGCGTGGCGTTGAGATATTCGATATTGCCGTCGGCGTCGGCGGTGAAGAAACCGGCCGGAGCGCTGTCGAGATAGGCGATCGCCGCCTGCACCTTGGCGAAGCTCGCCTCCTCGCGCGCGCGGTCCATGGTGATCTCATCGACCTGCCACACCACGAGCGCGCCTTTGCGGCCGGAGCGCGGGTCGGGCGGCATGGGCTGGACCGAGATGCGGAACCAGCGCGGTGCGAGGCCGGCGTCCTCGTCGCCTTCACCCGGCGGCGGCAGGCGGAACTCCTCCTTCAGGCTGCGGCCTTGCTGCGCCGCGCGGGCGAGACGAAAGATGGAGTCCGCCAAATGCGGGTTGCCGGCGAAGGCGCGGTCGGGCGCGGGCACGCTCGCTTCGGGCTCAAGCCCGAGCAGGTCGCGATAGGCCTCGTTGGCGTAGAGCACGCGGCCAGTGCCGTCGGCGATCAGTGCGCCCTGCGGCAGATTGTCGACAAAGGCCTTGGTGACGTCGTTGCGCGCATGCCTTCCGCCGAAGTGAAGGATGCCGACGGCGCCTGCGAACAGGCAGAACACGCCGACCACGGCCAGACCGGCAAGCATGGCAAGCACGAACGGCTCGGCCATCTCGCGCGACACTATGGCCAGTCCGACGGCGGCGATGGCCAGGGCCACGGCGAGCAGAACCACGAGCCCCACGCTGCCGTCGCGCGAGGGTAGGTCGGCGGCGGGCGAGGCATAGCGCATCGGCGCGTCGATATCGGTCATGGGCTTCGCAAAATACCCGATTCGAATTGTCTTTAGGGACAATGTCACGCGGACTTTAGGGACAATGTCACGCGGAGAGGGTCAAGCCCATGCGTCCTTTGGCGAACCCCCCGCGAGACGGCGATTCGAGGAGGTCCGGCGGCCTTAATCGTACCGGCCGCGTGTGGTTAATGAGCTGTTAATACGGATTACGTAGGAGAGTCCATGCCGCCCTTCGACACCATCGTCCTTGCCGTCGCCGCCATCCTGTTCGTGATCGCGCTCGGCTCGCTCGTGGTGTGGGCGTTCAAGACTTTCGTCACCGGCCGGCCGAGCGCGCACGGCTTCTTGCGGCCGCGCGACAAGCGGCTCGGCGTGGTAGAGACGGCGTCCGTCGATGCCCGCCGCAAGCTCCTCCTGGTGCGGCGCGACGAGGTGGAGCATCTGATCATTGTGGGCGGACCGGTCGACATGGTGATCGAGACCGGCATCAAGGGACGCCCGCATCTCGAGCCCCCGCTCGAGGACGTGATCATCGCCAAGAGCGAGACGAGGCCGGCGCCCGATTTCAGCAAAAAATAGCACTTGTCGCGGCTTTTTATGGTTGACTGTTGCGGAAATACCACAGGCGGTTTCCCTTGTGGTGACCGGCAGATTGAGGTAAACAAACAGTCCGAGCTTATGGCGGCCCTGTGTTGTTGGGGCAGCGGCGAGAAGACGCCGGTACTCTCACCGCTCGTGCCATAAGGTCGCCGGCAGTTCCCTGCTAATGGTCCGACACCGACTGGCTCAGGCCAGTCATGTCAGTCCCCCAAACCTCTCCACTCCCCGCCCTCCAGCGGGGAGTTTTTTTATGCGAGGTTGGGGGCCGGACGACAAGGAGCGGACATGCGGCACAGCCCTTATCGCATCAGCCTGGCGCGCTTCATCCTTACGGGCTCCCTCTCCCTGGCGGCGTTTGCAGCCCGCGCGGCGGAGATGCCGAAGGACTTCGTCTATCTCCGCGACGTCGACCCAACCATTCAGCAGGACATGCGCTATGCCGGACCCGGCAACTTCGCCGGCAAGACGGCGCCGGGCTATGAGGCGGCTGAATGCGTCCTGGTGCGGCAAGCCGCCGAAGCCCTGAAGGCGGTCCAGGCCGATCTCCGGACCAAGGGACTCGCTCTCAAGGTCTATGACTGCTACCGCCCCGTTCGCGCGGTCGCGGCTTTCATCGATTGGGCAAACGGGCCTGATGATCCGCAATCCAAAGCAATCTACTACCCCAACATTCCAAAGGGCGCGCTCATTCCCGATTACATCGCTCCGCGCTCAGGCCATTCGCGCGGCGCCACGGTGGATCTCACCCTGGTGCCGCTTGCCGGGGAAATGAAGGATTGGCCGGCCAGCGGGCCTTGCACCGCGCCCCAAGGGAGCGAGGCGCCCGACGGTAGCCTCGCCATGGGCACGACCTTCGACTGTTTTGACGGGAAGTCGACGGCGTTCGCTTCGAATATCACCGCTGAGCAGAACACGAACCGCGTCACGCTGAGCGATGCCATGCAAGCCCATGGCTTCAAGGATTACATCCCGGAATGGTGGCACTTCACGCTTGAGAACGAGCCCTATCCCGACACGATCTTCGATTTTCCGATCCTGCCGCGGCAATAGCGCGGCCGCAGGGCTACTCGTCGCGGTAGACGCGCTCGCGCCGTTCGTGGCGCTCCTGCGCCTCGACGCTGAGGGTGGCGATCGGCCGCGCGTCAAGGCGCTTCAGGCTGATCGGCTCGCCGGTCTCCTCGCAATAGCCGTAGGTGCCATCGTCTAGGCGCATAATGGCGGCGTCGATCTTGGCGATCAGCTTGCGCTGGCGGTCGCGGGCACGAAGCTCGAGCGCCCGCTCGGTCTCCGAGGTCGCCCGGTCGGCGATATCGGCGTGCTGCGCCGAATCGTCGTGCAGGTGCTGGAGGGTCTCCTTGGTCGAGCGGAGGATTTCGTCACGCCAGCTGAGCAGCTTCCGGCGGAAATAGGCCCGCTGGCGCTCGCTCATGAAGGGTTCGTCTTCCGATGGGCGATAATCTTCGGGGAGTTTTCTTTTGGCCCGCATGGTCGTTTCCAGACGCATCCGTTTCCTCTTTGGGTTTGAGACCCTGCTCCCCTTAACCGGCTCGCGCATGGTTGGCGATCCCCACCGGGCAGCCACGTATTTACGGAAGCGAGTCCACAAGTCAAGCCGCCAGTCGTGCTTGACAAATGCGCGAAGCACCGTCAGCCGGATCATTGCAAATCCGTCATATTTACGGGCCGGGCGGGGGCCATTTCTTAGGCAGTCCTTAGTGGGGGGCGAGGTACGCGTCCCGCGGGAAACAAGCGCAAAGGACGTATCGAGGCGTGCCGATCTCCACGTACACCCAAGCCGCGGGGGATGCCTTCCGCAGCATCGGCGACTTCGCCAGCGGCCTCGTCACCCCTGCCGTGAAGCTCGGCGTCACCGGCCTGGCGCGATCGGGCAAGACGGTGTTCATCACCGCGCTCGTACATAATCTCATCGCCAGCGCGCGGCTCCCCTTCTTCGATGCCGCGGCGCAAGGGCGCGTCGGGCGCGTCTATTTGGAACCGCAGCCCGACGAAATCGTGCCGCGCTTCGAATATGAGAAGCATCTCGCCGATCTCGTTGCCGACCCGCCGCGCTGGCCGGAGAGCACGCGCCGCATCAGCCAGCTCAGACTCACAATCGAATATGCCTCGACGCGATTCTGGAAGCGCCAACTCGGCCGCGAGAGGCTACATATCGACATCGTCGACTATCCCGGCGAATGGCTGCTCGATCTCCCGCTGCTGAGGCTCGACTATCGTGACTGGTCGCGGATAGCGCTCGAACAGAGCCGGCGGCCAATCCGCAAGAAAGCCGCCAAGCCGTGGCTTGCCTCGCTTGGCCTGGTCGATCCTACCGACCCCGCCGACGAGGCGGTGGTGGAAAGGCTTTCCGATTTGTTCAAGGCCTATCTGCGTGAGGCCCGGTCGGATCAATATGCGATCTCGACCTTGCCGCCCGGCCGCTTCCTCATGCCGGGCGATCTGGCTGGCTCGCCGGCGCTCACCTTCGCTCCCCTCGATGCCGGCGGGAATGGCAGCTTCCCGCGCGGCTCGCTGTGGACGATGATGGAGCGGCGCTACGAAGCCTATAAGAGCCATGTGGTGAGGCCCTTCTTCCGCGATCATTTCGCCAGACTCGACCGCCAGATCGTGCTCATCGACGTGCTTACGGCACTCAATGGCGGCCAGCCCGCCGTCGCCGACCTCGAACGCGCCATGACCGAGATCCTCGAATGCTTCCGGACCGGGTCGAACAGCTTGTGGTCGAGCCTGTTCGCTCCGCGCATCGACCGCATCGTGCTCGCCGCCACCAAGGCCGATCATCTCCATCATCAGAGTCATGACCGGCTCGAGGCGATTCTCACCAAGCTCGCCGGCAGGGCCATGGCGCGCGCGGAATATGCCGGCGCCGAGGTAAGAGTGTTGGCGATGGCCGCGATCCGTGCGACGCGCGAAGGCGAGGCGAAGCGGAACGGCGAGCTGCTTCCTTGCATCGTGGGCTATCCGCTTCCCGGCGAGACCATCGGCAAGCGGACCTTCGACGGCAACGAGCCGTTTGCCATTTTCCCCGGCGACCTCCCCGCCAATCCGGCGGAGGCGCTGGGAGGCTGGCCTACCGAAGAGGGCGAGATGCGCTTCGTCCGTTTCCGGCCTCCCAATCCGATCAAGCTCCCTTCCGGAGGCTTCGCGCCGTTCCCAAATATCCGTCTCGACCGCGCCATCGAGACGCTGATCGGAGATCACTTGGCATGAGCAAGAAAACCCACCGGAGACCGGCCGCCTTTCGCGTCGAGGAGGTGGAGGTGTTCGTTCCGCCAACGGCACCCGACATCGCATCTGAACCGGTGCCACTTCCCGTCCCGCGCGTCCGCGCCATGCCCGATCTCGGCCGGGGCTTGCGCTGGGGCAGCATCCTGCTTGGCGCCCTTGGCGGGCTGGTCAGTCTCCTCGCCTCGCTCTGGCTCTACGACTATGTATTGGCGCTGATCGCGCGCGACGATTGGATCGGCTGGGCGGCCGTCGGGCTGCTCGCCCTCGTCCTGTTCGCGCTTCTGATGATCATCCTCCGCGAGGCGGCAGGGCTGGCGCGCCTCGGGCGTCTCGGCAAGATCAGGCACGAGGCCGACAGTGCGGCGCGCCAGAACGACAAGCCGCTCGCCGTCGATGTCGCCCATCGCCTGAAGCGCCTCTATGGCGGCCGCAAGGATCTCGCCTGGGGACTGAAACGCCTGGCCGAGCATGAGCACGACATCATGAACGCGGGCGAGCTGCTCCGCCTTGCCGAGCGCACGCTGGTGGCGCCGCTCGATCCCTTCGCCCGCACCATCGTCGCTTCCTCCGCCAAGCGCGTGTCGGTGGTGACGGCGGTGAGCCCCGGCGCGCTCATCGACATGCTGTTCGTGGGCGCCGAGAACTTGCGCATGCTGCGCCGGCTGGCGACGCTTTACGGCGCGCGGCCGGGCACGCTTTCGCTGCTCAAGCTCGCGCGCATGGTGGTCACTCATATCGTCTTGACCGGCGGGATAGCGCTCGGCGACGACGTCATCCAGCAAATGATCGGACACGGGCTCACTGCCAAACTCTCGGCACGCCTCGGCGAAGGATTGTTCAACGGCGCGCTGACCACGCGGATTGGCATTGCCGCCATCGATGTGTGCCGGCCGCTCCCCTATATCGAGAGTCAAAGGCCGCGCTTCCGCGAGCTCGTCGCCGAAGTCGCCGGCGTCCGCTAGAGAGGACCTTCGCGTCAACCCAAGATTCGCGTTAGCCCAAGAGTCGGCAGCCATCGACGGCGACCTGCTGCGATTGGCCGTCCTTGAATTTGAGCGTGACCGTGACCTTGTCGGCGCAGGTGAGGCCGCCGGCGCTCACGCGGAAGCCCGTCTTCTGCTCGCTCGACATCTGCGATTGCGGCATGACTGCGGGCGTATTGAACTCATAGGCGACGGCCACGAGCCGACGCTTCACCTCTTCCGGCGGCTCGAGCCAAAACTCGAAGTGATAAAGCGGCCGGGCGCGATCCTCGCCCTTGACCTCGGTCGCCTTCGCCTTCACCCAGGCTTCGACATCGCCGCTGGCCGGAAGGAGCGCGAGCGCGGGGGTCGCTTGCGGCGCTTCAGGCGCCGGCGACTGGGCCGGCGCCGCGACCGGCGTAGCAGCGGTGAACGGCACCGGCTCGACCGCGTCCCACGGGAGCACCTCCCTTGTCTTTGAGTTCTCGCCGAAGGCCTGGGGCTCAGCGGATTCGGCCTCGTCGCGATCCCACTCCTTGAGGGGAATCTCGGCGAGGCCGTCGAGCCGAGGTTCGCCGGCGGCAGGGGAGGCAGTTTCTTTCGCCTCGTCGGTGGACGTTGATTTCGATATCGCCGGCGGCGCGGACAGTTTGGCGAAATCGCTCTTTCCGCCTTCGGGCGCCTCAGAACTTGGCGTGGCTCCAGCACCGCCGCTCCCGCCCGCTAAGCGGACGAGGAGAATGCCCGGAATCCCGACTGCTCCCGCGCCAAGCACGAGAACAGCCTCGAACGCGACCAAACCCGCAACCAACGCTAGACTGATCGTGCGGGCGCCACGGTGGTTGCCCACGGCACTCATGGTACGACCCGCAAAACGCCGAAAGAAACGCGCGGGATCCTTCTCGCGCGAAACCATCAGTTTAGCGATCTTGGCCGCCAAGGGAAGCGCCTAGTCGATCCAGAGAGCAAGCACCGGACCTGCCGGACCGAACACGGGATCGAGCTTGGGCAACGGGACCCAAGGAATGTTCTCGAGCGCCTTGATACGGTCGGACGCGCTCGCCCGGCAGAGGTCCCAGTCCTGCCCCTCGGGATAGGCGCCGACCACGATAAGGTCCTCTCCTTCGATCAGGCAGTGGCCGACGCCGGCAGGGATGAGGACGACGTCGCCGTCCGTGAGGTCGACCACGAGACCCTCAGGGCCGCCGAATTGCACCCTGGCAAAGCCCTCGGCGATGCCGAGAACTTCATGAGCCGTCGAGTGGTAATGGTGGAAGTCGTAGATGCCGTCGACCCAGGCGCCACGCCAGCCATTCAACCTGAACAGCGTCTCGAAGGCACGTTCGGGCTCGCTGCGTAAGCCCTCCAGAGCAAGCGCTTGGCGGTAGAGGACGAGCGGCAGCTTGGCATTGTTCGGAATGAGGCCGTCATCGGCGAGGACATAGGCCTCGATCCCGGAGAGAAGCGGCTCGTCCGGGATCGCTTCCCAACCTTCCTCGGGAAGCGCTTCTCGCTTGGCCGCCCGCGCCATTGCTCCACCCAATTCCGCGATCCTCCACGGGCCTCAGATCCCACCGGCCCGTTGACCTCACCACAACGCCTAGCGCGCCCGCATCGTTCCGTGAGGAGGGTGCGGTGGATAATGGGGATAATCGGCTCCTTCCCGGATGCGGCGCGCGCCTGCTCATGTATGCTTCATGTGTGAGTGGACCCGGTTGTGGAAGGGGTCGGTGGAGAAATCCGGCGGCTCCGGGAAACAGGCGGTAAGCTCACGGGGCAGGCAAGCCCACGGTCGCCCATTGCCATGGGCGGCTCAAGGCGGAGGGGTGAGTAAGCGCGAAGTGCCACGGTCTGGCGGCATCGCCGCAATACCGTGAGGCGGAGTCGTCGGGGTACTTTGCGCCACAAATCTCGCCGCCAATTGGCGTCAGCCCGGCCAGGGCGGAAGCCACGTCGTAGCAACGCGACGTAAAACAAGGACTGCGGTCGGGTCACGCCGCCACTTCATGGGAAACCATGAGGCCGAGCGCGTGATCCAGAGACCGAAAGGTCTCGCGGTTGCCGAACTGATCGTCCCGAACGGGCGTGAGGCTCGACATCGCACAGGGAGGCGGGGCCCCAAAGCTCCGCCTTTCCTGTTTTTGGCGCCCTCCTCCGGCCCTCGTCTCGCCTCTTTAGCGCCTCGCGCGCCCCCGCTAAGATCGCCCGTCATGGACGGACCTGGTGCACAGCGTGCGGCCTATGCCGCTCTTGCCGTTGGCGCGGCGCTCCTACTCGCGGCGATCTCGGCCTGCGGCACCATCGACCGCGTCCGAAACAAGGACGGCGCCTCGACCGAAAAAGAAGCGCGCAACGTGGCGCCCGAGGACCCCCTGGCAAGACCCGTTCAGGTCGGATGGACCTCGGCGCGGGCGAGTCATTGCGGCTTCGTGTTCAATCCCGACCAGCTTAGGTCGGACTTCCTGGCGGCCGAAATTCGATCTGGGATCCCGCAGGAGCAAATGAAGAAGATCGCGCAGGCCTACGACTACACGCGCGAGTCCGTGCTCACGACCATCAAGGACGATCTGCGTTACTGCAACAAGGAGCGGACGGCCGCCATAAGGCGCGACCTCAACCGCTACCTGGCCGGGGACTACGCGCCCTCGGCGCGCATGGCGCAGTGAGACTAAGGCTTGGGCTTGGGCTTGGGCCGAGGCGGAGGCGGCAGCGGAGAGTAAGCCGGCGACCTAACGGCGGCCTTCGGCTCTTCCTTAATTATCGTTTCGGCGAGACGCAGCAGAAACTCCTGGTCCCCCTCTCCGGCGAGGAGATAGGCGATGCCTCCTTGCGACCAGGCCACGCTGCCGATGTCGCCATATTGCTTGAACAGCGGCGTCAAGGTCCCCTCGCCCTTCTTGGCGTAGAGCGCCAGCGGCGCGCCGCTCGTGCCGAGATAGAGGAGCTGCCCCAGAGGCTCGGCGCCGAAGTGCAGGAGCTGCCCGCGCATGAAACGAAATCCTTGGGGCGTGAGGTCGGGTGCATTGAGGCTGGGGCCGATGGCTTGCGCGAGTTGGAAACCGACCAGGTCGCGATTGCCTTGGCTCTCGAGGCCAACCTCGAGACTGGCGCGGCTGAGAAGGGCCTGCGCACGCACGGCCTCCTCCTGCCAGGTGCGTTGGATGCTGCCGACATAGTCAGGGTCCGCCGCAGCGGAAGGATGGCGGGCGAATTCGGGCATGACGAGCGGCCAGCCATAACCGGCGACGACGAGAATGAGCGCAATGGCGATGCCCGCGGCAGCCAGTCCGCCCTTGGCAAGCGTGTCCCACGCAATGAACAGGCCCGGAGCTTGCGGCATCGGTCTCGCCGCGGCATCGGCCTCCTCTCCGGCGAGGATCGCCTCGAAGGCCGCCTCGAGCCGGCTATGAGCGTCCTTCAGCGCGTCGACGCGCCGGGCAATGACATCGTCTTGCTCGAGCACCTTCTCAACCGCGCGCGTCTGTTTGCGCGCGAGTTGCCCGTCGACATAGGCTACCAGCAGTTCGTCGCTGAGTTCGGTCATGATGGCGGCCCTTCCGGGTAGAGCGTTTCGATGCTGGCGCTGGCTTGCGCCTCTCCGCGCGCGCTCAAGCGGTCGGCCAGAGTTGCGCTGATGCGCACGAGCCGCGCGCCGATCGTCTCGGACGGCACGTCGAGCACGCGGCCGGCGTCGATATGGTCGAAGCGCTCGCCGTAGACGAGCAGCAGGGTTAGCCGCTGCTGCGGCGGCAGGTTGCGAAGGAAACTTGTGGTGAAGGCGTCGAACTCCTCCCCGTCCTCGTTGCGGAAAAGAAATGCGAAGCTCGCATCGTCGGCCTTGGCCTGTCCCATGGGGTCGGCGTGACCGCGGAGCTCGTGGAGCCAAAGCCGATAGATCTCGGCGAAGGCCCAGCGATCGAGCGCCGTGCCGCGCTGGTAGCGGTGCTCCTCGGCCAGCATGCGGTTGAGCGCGCGGCCAAGAAGCGCCGTACCTTCCGTTCGTTCGCCGACGAGAAGGTCGGTAAACCGCTTCAGCCGCGGCAGCATGGTAATGAGGCCGGGCCGTATGGAATCGTGGTATTCCTCTGCCTGCACTTAAGCTGTCCCCCCGCCGCTTGGGTGAGTGCTGGCTGCGCGGGAACACCCCACGCGAATCAAGAGGATAGCATATTTGGCCGGACCCCAGGACCCGCCGGACTCAAGGCATGTGACAAAAAGCGCTTGCGTCGAGCCGCAAGCTGCCCAATCTTTGCGCAAGTAAGGGGATAATGCCGATGTCGGTCGTGCCCGTGCCCCACAGATCCGAGACGCCCAAGCCGCAGGCTGTCGTGCCCTCGCGCCAGCACGCCAAGACTATTGCCACGAGCGCGCTCAAGGTCGCCGAGCGCATCGCCAAGCTCGCCGACGAGACGGCCAACCAAACCAAGAGCGCCACCGCGACCGCGGTGGCTGCGAGCAAAGTGGGCCTGGCACGCGCCGTCGAGATCGGACGCGAGAGCGTGCTTCCCGAACTGGAGCGCACCGGCGCCAAGTTGAAGGAGCGCACGCGTCCCGAGCGGCTGAAGAACGACTACCGCGAATATCTGCTCATGCTGCATGAGCGCGTGCTCGACGTGCCGATCGAGTCGCTCTTCTTCAAGCCGACCAAAAATCCCGTGGCGCTCGCCGACCTCACCATCCGCGGCAACAATCGCGCGCATGGCCACGACTACCGGGCTTCGCCGTGCAGCCTGTTCGAATGGACGGTCGCGGCGATCGACTACGATCTGACACGGCTCACCTTCGTAGACTATGGCGCGGGCAAGGGGCGCGTGCTGCTGCTCGCCTCACAACATCCGTTCCAGGCCATCGGCGGCATCGAGTTCGCCGAGGAGCTGCATGACGACGCGATCATGAATATCGCCCAGTTCCCGCGCAGCCGCATGAAGTGCCGCAATGTCGAATGCGTGCTCGACGATGCGAGCCAGGTGGGGGCGCCCGACGGCGAGGCGGTCCATTATTTCTTCAACCCCTTCTCGCGCGAGGTGTTCGCCGAAGTCCTGAACAACCTCGTGATCTCCTATCGCAAGCGGCCGCGCCGGCTCTATCTCATCCTCATCGAGCCGGTGGCGACTGACCTCATCGACAATAGCGGCGTGTTCCAGCGTCTCGAGCTTCCGCTCATCGAGCGCGCCAAGGTCAAGCTGTTCAGCCCCTACGAGGTCGCGCTGTACCGCTCGCTGGCTTGACCGCCGGCGGCGCCACGCGCGTCACTTCACGCCGAGCTTCTTCTGCAGGCTCGTCGATGACGTCGTGTATTGGAACACGAGCTTCTTGTCGGGATAGACATAGTGATAGGCCTGCTGCGCCATGAGCGCGGCCTCGTGGAAGCCCGACAGGATGAGCTTCAGCTTGCCCGGATAGGTGTTGATGTCGCCGATGGCGAAAATGCCCTGCTCGCTCGTCTCGAATTTCGCCGTGTCGACCGGGATCAGGTTCTCCTCGAGATTGAGGCCCCAATCGGCGACCGGCCCAAGTTTCATGGTGAGGCCGAAAAAGGGAAGCATCACCTCCGCCGGCTGCTCGAAGGTTGCGCCGTCGGAGCTCTTGACCGTCACCGAGCGAAGCTTACCGCCCTCCCCGTGCAACTCCGTCACCTGACCGAGCTTGAAGCTCACATCCCCCTGCTCGACCAGGGCGAGCATCTTCTGCACCGAGGCCGGCGCGGCGCGGAACTCGGAGCGGCGGTGGATCAAGGTCAGCGACTTGGCGACAGGCTGCAAGTTCAGGGTCCAATCGAGAGCGCTATCGCCGCCGCCGACGATCAGCACGTCGCGGCCTTTGAAGTTCTCCATCTTGCGCACCGAATAGAAGACGGAGGTTCCCTCATATTGCTCGATGCCGGGCAGCGGCGGCCGTTTCGGCGTGAATGACCCGCCGCCGGCGGCGATCACCACCAATTTGCATTCGAGCACGGTGCCGGCGTCGGTGGTAAGCCGGAAGCCGCCATCGAGGCGTTCGAGACTCTCCACCCTCTGATTGAAATGGAACTCGGCGCCGAACGGCTTGATCTGGGCCATGACCCGGTCAGTCAGCTCCTGGCCGGTGACCACGGTCAGCCCCGGGATGTCGTAGATCGGCTTCTCGGGATAGAGCTCGGTGCACTGTCCGCCCGGGCGATCGAGAATGTCGACGACATGCGCCTTGATGTCGACGAGGCCTAGCTCGAACACGGCGAACAGCCCTACCGGTCCCGCGCCGACAATGACTGCGTCTGTCTTGATCACATCCTGGGACATGGGCGGCTCAGAACTGCTTGTCGGGAATGCGGACCACGAGGCCATCGAGCCCCTCGGTCACCTTGATCTGACAGGAGAGCCGGCTCGACGGCCTGATGTCGAAAGCGAAATCGAGCATGTCCTCCTCCATCTGCTCCGGGCTCCCCGTCGCTTCGCGCCACGCTTCATCCACATAGACGTGGCAGGTGGCGCAAGCGCAAGCCCCGCCACATTCGGCGGCGATGCCCGGGATCGCGTTCTTGACCGCGGCCTCCATCACCGTCATGCCGGGCTCCGCCTCGACCACGCGTTCCGTCCCGTCTTTCTGAATAAAGGTGATCCTGGCCATGACATTGGCGCGCTTCGCTGTCTTCCGATCTCGGGGACCGGGCGGCGGTCGAGGCTCGCGCCCGAAGGATGACGGCGCGAGACGGTCTGCCCGCTCGCGGCCCGGTGCTCTATAGGGCAATTGAAAGTGAGACTCCAGCGCCTTCGCGGCGCCTTATCTCGAGGTCGCGCGCTCAGCGGTCCTCGAGCAGCGTGCCGATATAGGTCTCGGCCTCGCGCACCGCGGACTCGATGTCGCGGAGACGGAGATCCCGGCCTTGCGCCAGGGCCTCGCCCGACAGCGCCTCGGCGCGTTCGGCAGACGCGGCGGCACGCCAGGCGCCGATGGCGGAGGCCGATCCTTTGAGCGAGTGGGCGGCGTCCTTCCAGTCCTTGTCCGACCCAGCCTGGCGGAGCCGCTCGAGATAGATCGTGGCTTGCGTGCAAAACAGCTCGAGCACCTCGGCTTCGAGCTCGCGCTCGCCGAGCGTGTAGCGGGACAGATGCACGAGATCGACAGGCCGGGACGATGCCTTGCGTCCCTCCTCGGGCAACCCGGCCTCAGCCCAAACTGCCATTTCGCTTGCCATGAGACTGGTTCTCCCTCGCTCAATTGCCCGGTTTTGGCCTTGGTCCTAGCAGAGCTATGCGGACGTTTTTTGGGTGCAGTCACGGAGGTCGCGCGGCGATTGTGTGACGGCTTTGCGCGAAAAGCCCGTGTTACCTTCCTGCAACCACGCCTCATCCCTTACGTGATTCGCGCCGTCAGGGCACCAGAATTCATAAGCAAAATTAAAGCCTTACGGCGCGTAAACCATACCCGTCGATTAAACTTTTTTTAGCCCTAAAAATTCGTTAACGATGAAGGGAGAGGGGGAAATGCGTCGGGCGCCCTTCCGGATAGGTTTAGGTCCGGAAATCAGGGTCGTCCCGCTATGACGCTCCGCGCCGCTGCTGGCGGGTATCGAGTGCAAGGCGCGTAAATTCTCTCATGAGGTTTCGTCGGTTGCGAGGAACGCGTTATGGCGCAAGAGCAAGCGAAGTCTGGAACTGCGGGGGCCAAGGATCAAGCGCAAAACCCTCTTGAAGCAATGACCCGGCAACGAGACGAAAAGCCGGGCGATGGCCCACCCGTTGAGCGGGGCCTCGACCTTCCTAAGCGGACCTCTCTGGCGGAGCGGCTCAAGGCCGAGCAGCGCAAACGCGAGGGCGCCGAGCCGAAACGCGAAGAGCCCAAGCCGCAACCGCCCGAGGAGGCCAAGAAGCCGCCCTTGGAGTTTGCCGAAGCGCCAGCAGCCCCAGGCGCCCCGCCTCCCCCGCGGCAATTCATCCGGACGCGGCGTCCGGCGGGCCCACCCCCGCAACGCCGTCTCGCCACCCCCGCCAATGACGATGTCCCCTCGATCGGCGGGCTGATCTTCGCCCTCCAGCAAAGACCGTCGCGCACACCGTTCCTGGTGGCGCTGGCCGCCTCCGTCGCCTGGTTCCTCATCGGCGGCTTTTTCGCTTTCGGGCTCATCTCGACGCAAGTTTCCTCGGCCGGGGTGTCGGGCCTGGTCGGCAGCGCCTCCGCGCTCACCGCCGCCGTCGCCATCCTCGTTCCGATCGTCATCTTCTGGTTCCTCGCGCTGCTCGTCTGGCGCGCCCAGGAACTTCGCCTCATGGCCTCGGCCATGACCGAGGTCGCGGTGCGGCTCGCCGAGCCCGACAAGCTGGCGGAGCAGTCGGTCGCTTCGGTGGGACAGACCATTAGGCGCCAGGTCGCGGCGATGAACGACGCCATCTCGCGCGCCATTGGCCGGGCGAGCGAGCTCGAGGCCATGGTGCACAGCGAGGTCGCCGCGCTCGAGCGGTCCTACGGCGAGAACGAACTCCGCGTCAGGACTCTGATCAGCGAGCTGGCCACCGAGCGCGAGGCGCTTGCCAATAACAGCCAGAGGGTCAGCGAGTCGCTGAAGGGAGTCGGCGCCCAGGTCGCGCGCGACATCTCGAACGCGTCCAATTCGATCGACAAGAAGCTCGCCGAGCGCGGGCTTCAGCTCACCGAGCTTCTCGTCGCGCGTTCGAGCGAGGCGGCCGAACAGGTGCACAAGGCGCAGGCGCGGGTGTCCGAGGCCGTGCCCGGTCTGCTCGAGCGGCTGAGCAAGGAGCAAGGACGCCTCTCCCAGGTGATCGAAGGGGCGACCCAGAACCTCGCGGCGCTGGAGAGCGTCGTGGTGCAGCGGACCACCGCTCTTGACACGACCATGAAGGAGCGCACCGAAGCCTTGCAGACCTCGCTCGCGGCGCGCATCAAGGGGCTCGAGACCACCGTCGCGCAGGGCGCGATCATGCTCGACAAGACGCTGGCGGACCGCACCGACGCGTTGGCGACCTCCATCAGCCAGAACACCGCCGGCCTCGACAAGACATTGAAGGATCGCACCGAGGCCTTCACCAACCTCGTCTCTCAGGGCGCGGTGCTGTTCGACAACACGCTGCAACAGCGGACCGACGCACTGACGATTTCGATCGGCCAGGGAGCGCAGGCGCTCGACAAGACGCTGAAAGACCGGACCGAGGCGTTCGTCGCTACGGTCGGCCAGGGCGCAGGCGCGCTCGACAAGGCGCTCAAGGATCGCACCGAATCCTTCATG